>Ga0310813_10002301_pt1 | contig 11587 bp, 10 predicted proteins | sample YN3metagenome_FD_203086 | JGI IMG/M metagenome (GOLD analysis project Ga0310813, IMG submission 203086) | Soil microbial communities from experimental microcosm in Duke University, North Carolina, United States - YN3 | ecosystem: Engineered > Artificial ecosystem > Soil microcosm > Unclassified... | reverse complement strand
CCGGGCCCCCCGAGCGAGAAGGTCCAGCCCAGCGAGACGATGTAGTTGGCGCGGTCGTCGACCGTATTGAACGACTTTCCGAGTCCGCCCCACGCCGCCCCCGCCGAGACCTCCGGACCCCAAACGGACCAGCGTGTGGCTGAGGCTTCGTTCCGGGCCGCTTCACGGCCGGCTTGGTACGCCAGGATCTCCGGCCTCCGCTCCGCTGCACGACCGAGCCACTTCTGAAGATCGTCCGCCTGGGACACCAGCGTCGCTGGGGCGAGATCTTTGTCCGCGGGCGCCAGATCGACGGTCGAATCGAGGCGCAGCGATGCCGCGAGCGCCTTCGACCGGCGCTGCCGCTCGTTCCGTGCCGCTAGAAGACGCTGTTCCGCGGCGGCCGCTTGGGCCCGGGCCCGCTCGGAGTCGAGCGCGCTGCCGAGCCCCTGGGTCTCCCGGGCCTGGGTGAGGCGCGCGAGCGTCTGGGCCTCCTGGACGAACTGCTCCTGGATCCGTACGGTCGAGTCGGATTCGACCAAGGCGAGATAGGCGACGGAAACGTCGAACAGGGTCCGCTGAATCTGCGCAAGCTCGTACCCTGCGGCCGCTTCGACCCCGCGGTGGGCAGCCAGGTCCCGATAAATCGATTCGCCGACGTTGGTGGAGATCCGAACCGTCCCCAGGGCACTGACGGTGTAGAAGTTACCCTCTTGGAGCTGACCGAATGAGCTTTGCAGCGTTCCCCGCGCATTGCTGACCGCTCCGCCGACGCTCAGGACGGGCAGAAGGTATCCGTCGGCGCTCGAAGCGCGACCCTCCGCCTCGCGGACGCGGGCTCGGGATTCCAGGATATCCAAGTGGGCACCCGCCGCCACGCGGAGCGCCGTGGTGAGATCGATCGTCTTCTGGACCGCGGGAACGGGCGCCGCGGGAGTCTCAGGGGTTCGTTCCGCGGTGAGCGCCCCCGGGGGGAAGGCGGGCTCAGCCGACTTGCAGCCCCAGGTGGCCAGCAGAACTGCCGCCGCCGTCCAAGTCCTAATCCTAGGCATCAGGTTCCCTCCGTCGTCACGGCCATGCCCTCGGTCATGGGCTTTCCGTCCGGGACAATGATGAGTTCATCTCCGGTGAGGCCGGAAGCAGCTTCGCACCAATCACCGTCCTCGGTCCCGACCGTCACGGCGACCTTCTTGGCCATTCCCCCGAGATTGACGAAAACGAAACTGTGGTTCTGAAGGATGGTCACTGCCTTGCTGGGGATGACGATGGCGTTCGCCCGCCGTTCGACGCCCAATTCCACCCGGGCAAACATGCCGGGATAAATGGCGAATTCCGGATTTGGAATGTCGAGCTCAATCCGCATCGTCCGAAGGATCGGATCGAGCGCGCCGGCGCTGCGCGAAATTGCCGCTTTTACGCATTTGCCCGGAAGGGCGTCGAACCGGACGCTGGCCTGAGTGCCCGTCTGGGAAAAGCGCACCTCCGATTCGGGAACATCCACCAGGACGCGCACTTTGGAGATGTCTACCATCGAAACGATTTTTCCCTGCTGGATGAAGGCCCCCGGATCGACGAATCGCTCGGTGACCGAGCCGTCGAACGGCGCGCGGATTTCCGTATAGCTCTTCATCGTCTCGAGCCGCTTGAGGGTCGCCTCCGCCATGTCGCGCTTGGCGTGGGCGAGGTCGAGGTCCTGGTCGGTGACCGCGGACTTCTCCGCCTTCCGGATCGCTTCCAGGCGCTTGCAGGTCGACTCTTCGATGGCGAACGAGGCTTTGGCGTGGGCAATTTCAGAGACCATTTCAGGGATCTCAAGCAGGGCGATCAACTCTCCGGCCTTGACGCGGTCCCCCCGGTCCTTGGTGATGGACTTCAGGTACCCGGTGACTTTGGCGTACAGGGTCACCTCGGAATCGGCCCGGACGCTGGCCGGAAGAACGACCTTCCTGGCAATTTCCTGCCGGGCCGGTTTCACCGTCTTGACGCGTACGGCGGTCCGGGTCTCCACGGAAGAGCCGGAGGCCGAGCCCACAGACCGGTCGCAGCCGACGACCGAAACGAGCAGGGCGGCGGCCATGGGTGCAGCCATCCAGGCCTTCGACCTGAGGCCTTTCGGTTCGGCGGAAGCGCGCGAATTCATAGACCTATCCTCATACGAATCAGTTTCTGGAAGCCGGAGTTCGGGATTCGTCAGGCTCGATGAACAGGTCGCCTGACGCTCGGATGCGATGTGGTGGGCGCTAGATCGGCGGAGGAAGAGAACTTACATGAGAGGTGCGGAGGAAGAGCGCAAGAGGATCGGATCGCGAGGTCGAAATCAGGTCTCGCTTCCATTGGAGCGGGGACACGGCCGGGACAGCCCAATCTGCCTCGGTAAATTGGGCAATCGTGGCACACGGAAAATCAGGAGCCGAGTTGCCGCCCGACAGCCAGTTGGTCCTTCGTGATTCCAGGCAGCGGCGGCTTGGAGTGACTCCTTCGTACTTCTTGGGATTCTTGCTGCTTTTCGCCGAGAACGCTTTGGAGGTCTGCGGTTTCAGGGAGAAGGTCCATCCGGAGATCGGGAAATTATTGCGCGACGCGGTGAGGGCAAGAACGACCACGAGAATGCGGACCCACCGCACTCTGCCGATCCCTTCCGTGGTCATCCCCATATACTATCCTATACGCGCGGGCAGATTCCAGGGGGAAGACGCCCGGCGGATATTCATCGGCAAGGATCGTTTCCCAATCCCGGATGCCCGGCTAGTTTCTTTCGGAGATCAGACGCAGCTCAGAAGCGGCCGTCGAATCTTCGGCGGTCGTCACCGCCTTCACCTTGATGCACTTGCGGAGAAGGTCCCGAGCTGCGGCGGTGTCCCCACCGGCCAGGGTCTTCTCCGCAGCGTAGAAATATCCCCGGGCTGTCTCTTCACGGCGACGGGGGACGCGAGCGAGTTCATCCAAGAAGGCACCCACCCCAAGCTGGCCGAGCGTCACACGGACGATTTTGGAAGTCAGTTTCTCAGGATTTGCGTTCGACAGATCATTCGCGAACGAGGCCAGCTCCTCCTTCGCCGGGTCCGGCTCGCCCAGCCGCGTTCGAGCCAGCCAGATTCCCATCCAGAAGGGCCAGGGATCGAAGGGCATTCGAGCCAGGCCCTTGCGAAAATCGGTCAGGGCGTCCGCCCAGTGCTGAGTATTGCAAAGACAGATGGCACGATCGTAGTAGACCCATGGATTGCAGGGATCGAGTTTGATCGCCTTGTCCAGGTCCGCGCCCGCCAAGGTCACGCTTCCAAGTTCCCGCTGCGCATTTCCACGGTTGTGAAACGCTTCCGCCAGAGCGGGGTCGATCGCAATCGCACGGTCGTATTCTTCGATGGCTCCCGTGGGATCGCCGCGCTCCCGCTTCAAGTCCCCGAGGCCGATCATGGCCTCCGGTTCGCGGGGATCGAGTTCGAGGGCTCGGGAGAGATCTGCGAGCGCGCCGCCTAAATCCTCCCGCGCGCATCTCCCCCGGCCCCGGACAACATATGCCTTGGGGTCCGGAGAGCCGATCCGGAGGGCTTCTTCGGCGTCGGCCAAGGCTCCCAAGGCGTCCCCGTCACGGATTCGGGCTCGGGCTCTTCCGATCAGCGCCGCTGAATATCGCGGGTTGATCCCGATGGCCTGGGTGTAATGGACGGCCGCCAGGCTGCCCTCTCCACCTTCCAGGCAGGCGTCTCCCAGGCCCCGGTGCGCTGCCGGATCCATCGGGTCAATGTTCCTCGCGGCCCGGAAATCCTCGATTGCCGAAGCGCGCAGGTGAGCGGCCTTGTCCAAATCCGCGAGTCGCCGGAGACGCGCCGCTTCCTGGAGCTGGGCCGTGCCGCGGAAGATCAGGAGCGAGGGCAGGCGGGGTCGGTACTTCATGGCCTCGCTTAACGCATTGATCGCCCGCATTTCCATCCCCGGCACATGAAGCCACGCGTGGGCGGTCCACTCCCAACCCCGGTAATCGGACAGGGTGAGCTTCGAATATTCTTCAAGCTCTCGAGCGGCCTTTTCGTATTCCCCTTCCACGAAGTCCAGGGCGCCGTTGGCAAAGTTGATTTCACGAGTGTCCTTGGACCAGGCCTGGACTTCCTTCAGGTCGCTCCGGATCTTTTCCGCAAGCGCCTTTCCTTCGGGCGTTTCAAGGCGGACATATCTCCCCGAGGCATGCCGGAGTTCCTCGTACTGGTCGAGCCAGAGCCGGGCGCGCTGAAGGTATGCGGTGGCATATCCATGCGTCGCCTCGATGGCCTTCGTGCAATAATCGACTGCGACGCTGCGATTGCTTTCGTATTGGAAGAGTCGGGACATCTCGAGCAACGCATCGGGATGACCGGGTCTGATCGCGAGTACCCGATCGAACTCCTTCTGCGCCTGGCTGATCAGACTCTGGACATCCTGGCGGGTCCATGTCTCGGTCGTCAGGAGCCGGTCCAGGCGAGCCTCGAGCCTCCGGCCTTCGTCCAGATGGGGGCGGGCCAGCGCGAGCGCCCGCTCCGCCCGGGCCCGTTCGGCCTTCTCGGCGGCCAGTTCCAGCTCTTTCAGGGACTCTGCGCGGTCCGCTCGGAGCCATCGCGGGATGGTCAAGCCGGCGATGCTCACGGCCGTCAGAATGCCGGCAAGTCCGACGGCAAGAACGGCGCGCCATTTTCTGGCCCTCTTCCGGAGACGATAGAACGTGGAGGGAGGATGAGCGAGGATGGGCTCTCCCTCCATCCAGCGGCGGAGATCCTCGGCAAGATCTGCGGCCGTGGAATAGCGAGCCGATGCCTCTTTCATCAAGCACTTCGAGACGATGGTACGTAAATCCGCTGCGACGCTGAGCAGCGGCTCAGGCTCTTTGGTGACTACCCTGTCGATCGTCTCGAAGACATTGCTTCCACGGAAAGGAGGTTTGCCGCCAAGCAGTTCGTATAGAGTTGCCCCGAGGGAATAGACGTCGCCTCGTATGTCGACCGCGCCGCCGGTCGCCTGTTCAGGGGGCATATAGGAAGGCGTGCCCAGGATCGTGCCGGTGACCGAGGTCTTCGATTCGATCTGCCGCGCCAGGCCGAAATCCATCACGAAGGCTCTGTCGGTGGAGTCGACCATGATGTTGCCAGGTTTTAGGTCATGGTGGACAACTCCCTTTCCGTGCGCGTAGTGGATTGCGAGCGCGGCATCCCTCATGAGAGAGACCAATTTCCTGTGGTCATGCCGGGGATACGTCTCGAGGGTTTGTCCCTCGATATACTCCAGCGTCAGAAAGGTCCGCCCCCGGACCTCCACAATCTCGAAGACTCTGGCGATGCCGGGATGGGAGAGACTCGCCGCCGTCTGCGCCTCTCGCTTCAGTCGTGCCAGTTCCTCGGTGTTCTCGGCTTTGAGGAACTTGAGTGCAACCCAGCGTTCGAGCTCCAGGTCCCAGGACTTCCAGACTTCGGCGGCGCCTCCCTGGCCCAGAAGAGCGGTCCGGACATACCGGCCGAATCGATTCTCCGGATCGCGGAGGGCGTCACGGACGGCAGAAGTAACGATAGCCCCGCGGCTGTCCGGCCGGGAGCGGAGTCCGGGAGCGTTCCCTTCCCTGGTCGGGTTGGCGCCCGCATCATCGGGCCCTCCCGGAACGAGGTATGCTTTCTTCGTCAGGAGCTCTCCGAGGCGGGGGAGCGGGTAGACGCCCTTCGCATCCAGTTGACGCTGGATTCCCAGGCACTCTTCCGCCTGGATCGGCGAGATGAGGTGCTGCCGAACCAGGATCTGGGCGGCTTCCGCGTCCTCGCGCAGCACGACGTCCTTAGGGGGCTGGCTGTAAAGATCGCGGAACAGCTCCAGGCACTCGTCGCGCTCTCCCGGCGGAAGGGAGTGGAGTTGCGCCGCCTCTCGGGTCAATTCCGGCTTGAGTTGCAGGATCTCCTGAACCGGCAACGGGGTCGTTCGGCTGAGGATCGCCTCCCGCGCCTGCTCGGGGGTCAGCACGCCCCGGACGACGGCCAGGCACACGGACATGATGTCTTGCTGGTTGTTCACGGTTCCTTAGGGTCGCCGACCGCGGGGCAGACTTTTACAGAAAGCGGCGCAGCGCAGCGATTTCCTCCGCGATGTCTTCGCGGGAGCTGTACTCCCCGATCAGTAATTCGATCTCACTTCTAAGGCGTTCCCTTGCCCGATGGATGAAATTGTTGACGTCGGAAACCTTCTTGCCGAGCTCGACGGAGATCTGCTGGTAAGTCAGACCTTTCAAGTGCAACCGGAGGGCTTGAACCGCGGGATCGATCTCTAGCCGCTCCAGCGCCTGGGTAACGAGATTCTTCACCCAAAGCCGATCGAACTCGGGGTCGGCAGGTGCTTCTTCGGGAATGTCCACCCCGCGCATGGGGATTTCGCGCCGGCGATCCCTCACTCCCGCCGTGTCGTGCCTTCGCCGCGAGACGATGACCCGCTTCGTTATGGTCAGGAGAACCGTCCGAAACTTCCCGCGGATCTGATCGGCTTTCTTGAGAAAGCCTTCCTTGCAGATGCGGACGAAGACCTCTTGCGCAACGTCCTCGGCGTCCTCTTCGGAGAGCCCCTGGAGGCGGGAGAATTCCACCACCGGTTGCCGGTACCGCCGCACCACGAAGTCCTTTACGCGCTCGGGATCGCTGTGGAACTGGAGGATCGTCGTCCAGAGCGTCGACGGCATGTACACGGTCAACCCTTTCGCAGCTCTGATCTATTTAACACGCTCATCATGGAAAGTGAAAGTCGATTCCCGGAATGGCGACTCTAGGGCGAACCGAGGGCTGCCCGTTTCGGAAGCCGGTAACGCCGGAGAATTGTGCCAAGGGGGCGCCATGCGTGAGCAGGACGAGCCTTGTCGGGAGACCGAGCCTTCGGTCGAATTCGTGCCCCGGCCAAGCTCCGAAGCCGATGTTCCCTTTCATACCATTCACTTGCTGGACCACGACTCGGAGATTCTCCTTTCTCTTTTTGATTTCTTGAGCAATGCGGGCTTCAAAGTGAGCGCCACTTCGAACGCGGGTGACGCATTGCAGTACGTCACAAGGGAACATCCCGAAGTCCTGATCGCGAGCTTGGAGATGTCGGAATTGCCCGGCTTCGAAGTGCTTCAGAGGGTGCGGGAACTTTCTCCCTCGACTCGAGTGATTCTGACCTCGGTGCGGGCGGATTGGTACGGGTACGAAGACGTCCTGCGCCATGGGGGCGCGGACTTGGTCGCGAAGCCCATCAACGGAATGAAATTGCTGAGGGCAGTGGAGCGGGTGCTTGGCAGCTAGCAACCGGAAACCAAAAGACGTGTTTCCGGTTGGCGACTCATGGGGTGACCCCGGCGGATAGTACCGGGGGCGGGACGTTGAGAATGAAGAAGCGAACACTGGATCATCGCGAGGGGGATCCGGCTCCGATTCTGGAATTCGAGGCAGTCCGCCTGGACGATGGCGCTCGGGAAGCCCCGATCCATTCCATCCACCTTCTCGATGGCGATTCGGATTCTCTCCTGTTCCTCTTTGAGTACCTGAGCACCGCGGGCTACAACGTGTCGGCTTCCTCCTCCGCGGCCGACGCGATGATGATGATCGCAAAGCTTCATCCACAAGTTTTGATCGCGGACAAGGACCTCCGGGACATGACGAGGATGGAACTGGTTCAAAGAGTTCGAGCGCTGTCGCCGGCCACGCGGGTCATTCTGACGACCGAGCGGCTAGACGGCGCCGTGTGCAACCAGATTCTTCGATTGGGGGACGTGGATCTGGTGGTCAAGCCATTCCGTTGGGAGATTCTGATGCGGGCAGTGGAGCGGGCGGTTCAGGGCAGCAGCGGGTGGATGGCGGACGGGGCGGACGTGCATCTTCGAGGGAGGGGGCAGGAATGACTACCGTCGCCTTCGCGCTCTTGCTGTGCCTCCTAGACGACAACGCGGCAGACGAGGCCATTCAGGTCTTCAGAAACGCGATGAAATCACCGGAAGTGTCCGTCCGTACAGCGGCGGTAGCGGAGTTGGGAAAAGTTCAGAACGCAAAGGTGCTCAAGGTCCTGGCGGCCTGCCTCAACATCGACGACAAGGCGGTCCGCATCCAGGCGGCCGACGCGCTAGGCCATTTCAAAGTGAAAAAGCCCCAGGTATGCGGGGTCCTCTCAGAGGCGCTGGACATGAATTCAAGGGTTCCCGAGGTTCAAATTGCGCTCTTGAAGGCCTTGAAGGATCTCCAGGAAGAGGCCGCTCTCGCTGCATCCGGCCGGTTCATGGATGACAAGAATCCCAAAGTCGCAGAGTCGGCGATCGAGATCACCGGAGTCGTCAGGTCCCGAGCCTCCATCGAGCCGTTGATCAAGCTGATGAAGAAACTCACTCACTCCGGCGAGGGCTACAGCTCCGGGGATGGGAGCCTCGATGTACCGGCGGACGAGCAACTGCGCCAGCGGGCGCGGCAGCTGCAGTCGGCCGCAGGGAAGGCGCTTCAGTCGATCACCGGAGAAAAGTGGGGCACCGTCGAAGAGTGGGAAGCCTGGTGGAAGAAGAACTCGTCGACATTTAGAGTGAAGTGAACAGGTTGGTCACGCATGAAACGCCCTTTCACGCGGTTCCGCCGAGCGGGTGAAGCTGAGAGCGCCGGCGTGAAATCCCTGAAACCGGCACGCGGATACGAAGAACTGGCGATCCTGTTGTTTAAAGACGTCTTTCGGAGAAACCCTCCGGAAACTGAGGCATGCCCGTCTGTGGCCGATGGGGAGAAGGTTGGGCCGGCACGCGGCCGGCCAAGGCGGGGAACGACGAGGAAAGCTCATGGCCGATGACACGAGGCTGGTTCACGTCGTCCATAACGATTCGGACGTTCTCCTTTCCATTTTCGACATTCTCAGTGGCGCGGGCTTCCGGGTAGCCGCATCTTCGAGCGCCCTCGACGGACTTTCCTACCTCGCTCGGAGCCGCCCCTCCGCCGTGCTTTGCCGTTGGGACATGCCCGAGATGGAAGGGGAGGAGTTCATCGAAAGGACAAAGAAGATCTCGCCGGGGACGCAGATTCTGATGTGTTTCCGGGATGCCGACGCTCGTTTGTACAGGCACGTCCTCAGCCTGGGAGGGAGCGATCTGTTACGAGAGCCGATGAGCGCTTCCGCGGTCCTTCACGCCATCTCGCGGATGACGGGCCTGGGGGTTCCGTGCCAGCCTGAGGTCGGTGTCAAGCTCGAATGGCCCGACGGGATCTCCCACGCATGACCCGGCTTCGAAGGTACGAACGTCGAGAGTCGATCCTCAGCGCCGCCAGGGCGACTCTCGCGAAAAGAGGATTCCTGGGAGCTCGCGCCGAGGACTTCGCTCGGGAGGCTCGGGTGAGCGCCGGTCTCCTGTTTCGGTACTTCCCGAGCCTGCACGCACTTCAGGCGGCGGTGGTTGCGAAGGGGCTGAGGCAGAAGGGGATCAAGTGGCCGCGTAACCTTTCTAAGATGCCTCCTCATTCCGCGTTGAAAGCGATCGCCTCTTCTTTCGTGTCGTTCTTCGCAAGAGATCCCGACCTCCTTCCGCTGTCACTGTTCGGCGCACTTGTCGGGAGAGCCGGGTCCGTCGAGCCGTACCGCCGGGAAGTCCTGAGTGCCGCGAGGCGGCTTGCCTCGCTCATTCGCATCTGGGTTCGCCGAGGCTGGGCTCGCGAGATCGCCGATGCGGACAGCCTGGCTTGGCTGCTGCTTTCAGCGCTGGCGCATACCGTCATTGCAGAGAAGGTCTTTGCGCTGTCGGACATCTCCATCGCTCCCGATCGCATCCTCAATAGCTTCTCGGCGCTTCTTAAGAAAGGGGACCGCAGGGATTGGCCGGGTCTGTGGGGCGTTGCGGATGCGGAAATTGAAGGGTCGCGGCCTCCCCGAAACTGTCGAACCCCAATGCAGGGATGATGAAGAGGCGATGCCAATGATGTGTTTTCCAAAGGCTTCCTCAATGAGCTGGGCCCTTCTGGCCTTCTTGGGCGGCTGCGCAGGAGTCGCCTTTACGGAGGCAGACTTGGGCCAGACCAAGCCTATTCATTTGGGCTCGTCGTTCTCCATCACGTTGCCCCACTATGGAAAGTGGAAGAATCCCCGTCTGAACGCGAACGTCGCCAGGTTCCTGGGCTACCGCGTTGACGAGTCCGCAGAGCGAGATGTGTTCACATTCAGGGCCGAAGGGGAGGGAGAGACGGACATCTTGATCGCGGCCGATTCTCAGAGAGAAAAGGACCGGAACTTCACGATGCGGGTCAGAGTCGTCGACAAGGGCGTCGCAAGGGAGTCCGACGAGTGGAACGACAGGTGGAACTGGATTCGCAGCGGACCGCGGGATCGAGATTGATCCGACCTCATCCGTGTACGTTCTATTCTGTTCTAATGAGCCCCTGACAGTCCCGGAGATCGAGAGGGAAGCAAGTAGGGACGGTCTTCTGTCCCTATAGCCAGGTTGAGTTCGATCCAAAACGTCGCTCCACCGTCGGGATTCGCTTGGACGCCGACGGTGCCGCCCATTCGCCCGACCGCCCTTCGGACCAGGGCCAATCCTATTCCGATCCCGGGGAATCCCTCCGAAGGATGCAGTCGCTCAAAGACTCCGAAAATCCGATGGTGATACTCGGGAGGAATCCCGATGCCATTATCGCGCACTGAAACTCGAACGGAGTTGCCAAGGCCTTGGACTTGGACGTCGATGTGCGGAGGAACGTCCGGCGAAGTGAATTTCAGGGCATTCTCCAGCAGATGGTCGAGGCTTAATGCTAATAGCGAGGGATGGGCAATGGCCCTGATCGGATCGGCATGAAGGTCGACGGTGGCGCCGACGGCGAGAATGTCGTCCTGCTTAGACAAGACCACCTCTCGAGCGACTTCAGAAACGTCGATCTGGACGAGAGTAAAGGATTGGTAAGAGAGGCGGGCCAAGCTAAGAATTCCGTGGATAAGGTCATCCATGCGAGCCGCAGCCTTCTTGATTCGCCGCAATGAATCCTGTCCCCGCGGATCCAACCGCGAGCCGGATTCTTCGAGGACAATATCGCTGAACCCCGCCATGGCCCTCAGTGGAGCACGGAGATCATGGGCTACGGTGTATGCGAATCCTTCGATCTCGCGTGTCCGTTCCTGGACCCTCTGCTCGAGGTGCAGGTTTAAGTCGCAGATTTCCGCTTCCGCCTTCGCCAGGCTCGTCAGAGTGCGCGTGCTGAGAAAGAAGAGAACCGACGCCAGTACAGCCGCCACGCTTCCAAGCGTCGCCACGAATACCATGGTGTCTCCGGCCCCGATTTGCGAACGCGTCACGGCTTCTCTGAGAAGACGCTCCTTTTCGTGCACCAGTCGGCCAACGGCGACCTTGAGCTCGTCCCGCTTGGGCCGCACCGTTGCTTCAAAGAGTTGGGCGATCCGCTGTGGATCGCCGTGCAGCCGTTCGGCCGAGATGGTTTGATCCAACGCGGCCTGGTGGGCCCGCGCGGCAACAGCAACCTCCTGCAGAAGCCGGGCCTCTTCCGGGAGGGGCGTCGTACTTCTCAATTCCTCGACTCTCGCCTTGAATCGCTCTCGCGCGCCATGGGTTTTCTCCAGGTATTGGGAGTCGCCGGTTAGGAGGAAGGCCCGGCTGCTTGAGGCATTC
>Ga0310813_10002300_pt1 | contig 11588 bp, 16 predicted proteins | sample YN3metagenome_FD_203086 | JGI IMG/M metagenome (GOLD analysis project Ga0310813, IMG submission 203086) | Soil microbial communities from experimental microcosm in Duke University, North Carolina, United States - YN3 | ecosystem: Engineered > Artificial ecosystem > Soil microcosm > Unclassified... | reverse complement strand
CAGTGGGCGGAGCGAGATTGCTTACGTTAGTGCGCCCGTCCGAATCCACCCACGTATAGACGTCGGCTCGCGTGACCGGCGCTTGCACCGTGCACGCGAGCACGGCAGCGAATCCGACCCGAAGCACGACGGCGCGCATGTTCGACACGTTTCTCGGTACCTTGGACCGATTGTGCAGCGTTTCGGTCCGCGCTGCCAACTGCGCAGGTTTCGCGCAGTGTTCAGCCGCCGCGCTGCCTTCGATCGTGGCGCTCGCCTACCGCCGTGTAGCAGTCGGTATCGACCCGACCTTGCTCGACGTCGCGTGCGCCCTGTTCCGTGATCTCGTTCGGCGCCCCGGTCCGGTGTGTATCCTCGTCGCCTTCGTGCGGTAGCTTCATCGCGCCGTAGCGTGCGTGCGGGGCGCGCGAGCGCATGGACGTCGTATCGGTCGCGACGTCCTGCTCGACGCGCAGGTTCGACGGTCGTTTCGCAAGCGGCGGACGGCGCCTGCGCCTCATGTCGCCTCGCTGGCAGCCGTCTCGCGCGCATGGCGCAGCGCTGCGTCGATCAGTGCGATCGTGCAGGTGGCGATCGCATGATCGTACCAAGGCTGGGCGCCGCTGGCGGCAACGACCCAGCCGTCGGCGCAAACGGCCCCCTCGACGCGAATGAAGGCGTCGCGCAGCCGCTCGGGACGATGCGCGAGCAGGTCGCGCAGGCTCGCCTGCTCGCGCCATGCGACACGAGCCTTCGCGCGCGCGTACGACGCATAATCGGCTGCCCAGCTCGCCGGCTTGCCGAAGCTGCGCTCGCACAGGATGGCATCGTCGGACGAGGCGGTGTGCGGATTCGCCGCTGGATCCATGACGACGACGTGCATCGCCGAGCGGTCGGTGAGCAGCGTGGCGAGCATCGGCGCGAGCGCGTCCAGTGCGCCCTCGGCTGCCGCGGCCGGTTCGTGGGGCGCGTCGCGCCTCATGCCATCGTCGGCTTCTCGAGCTCCGAGGCGAGCTTGCGCGCCCATTCCAGATGCTTGCGCAGTGCGGGGATCTGCTCGGCGGCGAATTGCTGCACGCGCTCGCCGTGCCGATCCGCCGCCCGCTCGAAGGCCTCGAGCGCCTGCTCCTGCGCGAGCACGCCGACGTTCCGCGCGTAGGCGCGGTCGAAGTCGTGGCCCGTCAGCTGTGCCAGCACGGCGAGACGCGCCTGCAGGTCGGAGGTGAGCTTCGCCGGGAGCGCCACACCCACGCTCGCCGCCAGTTGCTGCAGATCGGTTTCGGCCGACAACCGGTCGCGCAACGTCGCCTCGGCGAAGCGGCGCACCGCGGGGGAGCCGCCGCGCGTAATCGCTATCCGACTGGCTTCTATTTCGAACAGGCCGGACTGTGCCGCCTCGTTCAGGAAGTCGCGATGCGGTGCAGGCAGCAACATAGACGGCCGCGCGGCCGATGCCCATCCGAAGCGGATGGAATCGCCGGGGATCGTGCGATCCTCCGCGCGGTCGCAGCCGGCGAGCGCTGCGACGAGCATGCACGCGAAAGCGAGCGTGGAAAGCGAAAGGATGCGGCGGACCATCGTGATCACCACACGGATTTAGCAAGCCGCGTGCCCTGCCATCGTGGCTGCAAGCGGTCCCGAGCTGCGTTGTCGCGGTCATTGGCGCCCGTTCGGATGCCGCTGATTTCACGACGCGTACAACGGCCGGCACATCGCGTGGACCGAAGCGGTCACTGGTGCCGGCGGCAACAGTTACGCTCGCGCCCCGGTAATAATTACGCACGCGATGCGACGGCGAACCCGCGCCGGAACCTCGATCCGCTCCCTGCCTGTCCCATTGCTGGTGTCGGGACCATGCCGGCACACGACCGCGATCCCGCAGGAGCGCTCGGCGCGACGAAAGTGCAATCGTCCGACCTCGCGCGAGCCTGCCGCTCGTCGCGTTCGTAATCATCCGCTTCGATCGCAGCCTCGTGTAACTGGTCCACCGCCAAGACGTGCTCGAGCGCCGCTACGGCGTGCGCCTGCTCGATTTTCTCGGCAACATCTCGACAGTGCTGAGGCCTGCGTATGCAGAACGTGTCGCGACGCCTCGTCGGCGAGCGGCTGATCGACGTATTCGTTGCCGCGCGGCGGCTCATCGCGCTGACCGAAGCCAGGTGCGCCGTCGACCCGTCGGACTGTGGTGGTCTCTCGTCGGCGTGTGCGTGCGGCGCGTGCGCGCGGACGCGGCGGCGGAAGCGCCTCTGCTGCTCGGCGGCGTGTTCATGGTCTACCAGTACGCGCAGCAGGCGGGCGGAGTGATTGTTGCGATCGCGGCCAACCTGCAGAACTTCTCACAATTACGCGAGCGCGGAGCCCATCTGCAACGCCGCCGAAACGTCGTTCGACGGCGCTCCGATCAACCCCGACTTGCAGACGATCCGCGCGCATCAGCTCGATTTCATCAGAAGTGCGTGCGGATGGCTCGCGTGCCGGCGCCGAGTACGAGGTCGATGCCGAGCCGGCGGCGAGCGTACGTGTTCTCGCTCCATATCGACGTTGATCCCGCAGGAGACGGATCTTCGAGGCGTCGCTGCGTGAAAACGCCACCTTCGGAGCGCCGTACTCCGACGAGGCTATCGAGCGCGTCGCGTGGTTGCGCGCTCGACGCGGTGTAAGTCGCCGCGCCTCGCCGGCGCGCGGATGTCAGGCGCGCGCGCGTCGGTTCATGCGCTCCGAGAGCCATTGCGCGGCGGCGTTCTGCAACGGGCGCACGAGTCGCGGCAGCAGGGCCGCTGCAATCGCGCCGAGGAGGCGCGTCGAGCGCGGCCCCCTGCGCAGTGGCGGCGGCGACGCGGGCCGGCGCACGAAGCGCGATGCGGCGAAGCCTATCGCGAGAGCGGTGACCATCGCGACCGGCACCGCGCTCTTCATGCTGACATGGCTGCGTGCCTCGGCTGCGAGCAACCGCAGTTGCACGCGGTGCCGCGCGAGCCGGCCCTCGATTTCCGCGATCTCTTCGTCAAGCGTCAGGTCGGTCCGGCGCATGTGGGTTCTCCGAAGAGGGGGCGTCCTTCCGCAGTTGCCGAAGCGTCGCGGCGAACAGCAGATCGGGAATCTGATTCTTCGCCCAGAAGGCGAGGCCGACCGCGAGGCCGATGTTGACGAGCGCGGCAATCAGAATGGCAAGCGCCCAGTTCGCGCCTTCGCCGATCGCCCATACGATCGCGGCGGCGACCAGTCCCATCCACGCGGAGACGACGAGGATCGAGATGATGATCCCGGCCGCCACCATCTTCACGAGCGATATGCCGGCCCGCTGCACCTCGAGAACGGCGAGCAGCGCGTGGTCCTGCACGAGCCCCTTCAGATGCGTCCAAGCGAGCGAGAGACGCGAGTGGCTGCTGGTCATCGGCGTGCTGGCGAGCGTCGACGCGTACGTGGGATCCATCGTTTTCGTTCCGGCTGCGATGGCGACCGGGCTTCGCCTGCCGTGCCGGGCGAGGCCCGCCGATCATACGCGTTATGCAACGGCCATGCCATTGGGGTCGATTTGGACTGCGCGGTGTGACCGCTTCACGCAACGCGCAGCGCGCGCGCGGCGAGCGCAAGAATTGCTTCGGCTTCGCGGCAACTCTTACATCGCAGCATGCCTTCGATGAACCCCGTAACTCGCCGATCATCGCGTCGCCGCACGGCGCTGCTGCTGATCGACTTCATGAACCCGCTGGACTTCGACGGCGCGAACGCGATGGCGCCGCAGGCGGTGCGCGCGGCCAAGCGTGCCGCCGCGCTCAGACGAAAGATGCACGCGAGCCGCGAGCCGGTGATCTACGCGAACGACAACTTCGGCCGCTGGGAAGCGGACTTCGCGGCGATCGTCGACTATTGCGCTTCGCGTGGCGGCGCCTCGGCGCGGATGGCGGCGCTGCTCGCGCCATCCCCGCAGGATCGCTCGGTGCTGAAGCCGCGCCACTCCGCGTTCTTTGGAACACCGCTCGAGTTCCTGCTCGATGAGCTCGCAGTCGACCGGCTCGTGCTCGCGGGCGTGGCGGCCGATTCGTGCATCATGTTCACCGCGCACGACGCGTATCTGCGGAAATACGGGCTGTGGATTCCGCAGGATTGCGTGGCCTCCGAGAGGGACTCGTACCGACGCAACGCCCTGGCGTACATGGAGCGCGTGCTGAAGGCCGACACGCGTGCGTCGACGGCCGCCCGTGCGCGCGGGCGGCGGTGAAAAGCGCATCAGCGGCGTGAATCTGCGCGTAGCGCGCCGTGCTCGTTGCCATGCACGCGTGCGGGCCGTGGCGGCGCGAGCGTGCCGCGGAAGTAATCGACGGTGCACGAGGCCGTCGGCGAGGCGAACGCGCGGCTTCCAGCCGAGCACGCGCTCGGCGAGCGCGATGTCGGGCCGGCGCTGGCGCGGATCGTCGCACGCGGCAGGCACGAAGACGATCTCGAGCGCGAGCCGACCAGGCGGCGCACGCGCTCGGCCAGCTCGAGCACCGTGAACTCCGCAGGGTTGCCAATGTTCAGGGTCCCGGGCAGGGATCCGGCGCTTCCATCAGTCTAACGAGTCCGTCGATGGTGTCGCTCACGTAGCAGAACGAGCGCGTCTGCCAGCCGTCGCCCTGGATCGTAAGCGGCTCGCCCCGCAAAGCCGCGACGATGAAGGGCGCACCGCGAGGCCGACCCGACGCCGTCCATCCGCGCTGCATGCTCATCGTCCGATCCCGACCCCGGAAGGCGCCCCGCGCCTCACAAAGACGCCGCGCGCGCATGGACGCCGCGCGCAACGCGCGCGCCGCCGAGCACGATCGATGCGGCATCCCCAAAGTCGTACACGATCGCGTTCGGCGTGCGCAGGCGGCCGCCGCGCCAGCGCGTCTCGCCGCCGCGGTCCACGAGTATCGTGCGGCACCCGGCGCGCGCACCGGCTTCGACGTCGTCGAGGATGTCGCCGATCATCCACGAGTGCTCGAGCGCGACGCCATGCACGCTCGCAGCGTCGAGCAGCAGGCCTGGGCGCGGCTTGCGGCACGTGCACGCCAGCATTCCGCCTCGCCCGTTCGGGTGATGCGGACACCAGCCGTACGCGGTAAGGACGACGCCGTAGGGCGCGAGCAGCTCGTCGAGGCGCGACTCGACTGCCTGCAGTGCGCTCGACGCGAAGCGCCCGAGCGCGACGCCGGGCTGGTTCGACACGACGATCAGCAGGTATCCGGCGTCCTGCAACGCGCGCAACGCAGGTCCCACGTTCGGGAGCAACTCGATGCGCGCGGGGTCGACGTTCCACGGGACGTCGTGCACGAGCGTGCCGTCCTTGTCGAGGAATACCGCGCGCGCGGCGCCATCCGCCATCACGGCCACGACGTCTCCTGCACCGGCAGCAGCGCAATCTCGGCGACGACCGACTCGCGCGGCTGCGTGAGCGCGAAGCGCACGGCGCGCGCGACATGACGCGAATCCTGCAGCCTCGACGGGTCCAGGTCGGGAAAACGCTCGAGCAGGAACGGTGTGCGCATGCCGCCGGCGATCACGGCCGTCACGCGCACGTCTTGCGCGCGCGGCTCCGCGTGCAGCGCGTACGACAAGCCGAGAAATCCCCACCTGCTCGCGTGGTAGGCGCTCGCGTTGGCCCAGCCGCGCTTCGCCGCGGTCGATGCGGCGTTCACGATGTCGCCTCGGCGATGACCGCGTCGGCGTCGTCGATCACCATCTGCTCGAGCATGCAGCGCTCGCGCGGGAATGCATCGTGCGGCTGATGCATGAGCCGCACGCGACCGAGCGCGTGGAACGTCACGTCGACGTGGAACACGCGCACGCCAGGCAACCACTCGTGATCGCTCACCATCGCTATTCGCGCTTCTCGAGCGGGGCGCCGCAGTGCATCCAGGGGAGTTATCGAATCGAACATGAAGCTAGTACCGCTTGATGTCCGAACCTTCTGCAAAGCGCGTGCCGCGTGCTGCTGCGAAGTGCTTCTCCCGGCGGTCGCGGCGCGCTCGCACACACACATACGCGGCGACGCTGCAATTCTTACCGGAAAGCTTGAACGGCGGGGCCGGCGTGTCGGCCCGCGGCGCTTCGCGCGCGGCGCTACGACGGCGCGAGAGGAATGCGCAGCACGAAACCGTGGCGGCCCGGTGCGTCGCTCTCGATCGACACCTCGCCACCTTGCGCTTCGACGATCAGGCGCCCCGCGATCGCGGCGGAGTATGGAGACTCCGCCGTGCACGTGACACGAAAGAGGCTCGCGACGAGATCCTGCGGAAGCGATCCCTGCGACGTCGTGATCGCGAGCGCGGCCATGCGCTGCTGCGCGGCGGATGGCGCCACTCGCCACGTCACGCGCGCCTGCGCGGGGGTGAGATCGAGCACGGAGATCGTGAACACGAGCAGCGCGAGCCGCACGAGCCGCGGATCGCCCACGACGTTCACGGCGGTCGTGGGTGCGTCGGCCTCGAGGTCGATCTCGCGCAGCGTCGCATCGTGATGCAGCACGCGTGCGATGTCGCGCAGCATCGCAGCGATATCGATCGACTCGCGCGCTGACGGCGCCGGCAGTGCGAGCGAATGGATCTCGTCGAGGCTGGCGGCGAGCCGCGCCGTCTCGTTGCGCAGCACGTCGAGGTAGCGCAGCCAGCGCTCGCGCAATGACGTCGCCACGGGGGCCTCGCCGTTGCGCTCGATTCCCGAGGCGAGCAGCGCCAGCGTGAGCGTGAAATTGTTGAGCGGTCCCTTCGCCGCATGCACGAGCCCCGTCAGCGCGTGCCGCGTGGCCTGTGCTTCGCTTGCGAGCAGCAACGCGCGGTCGCTCGGCAGCAGTTTGTCGCGCTCGCGCAGCAGCACGATCCGCTGCGTGCCGCGGCCCCGTTCCACGTTGTGGACTTCGAAGCGGATGGCGCGCGGTCCACGCGGCGTCACCAGGTTGGCGCGCGCCTGGTACGCGGCACCAACACGGAGCTGTGCAGGCCAGCTCGCCATTCCGAGCTGCGCGGCAATGTCGGCCCAGCGGGTGCGCAGTTCCGCCTCGCTGGCAGTGCCGAGCAGCTCGCATGCACCGGGGCTCGCGAAGCCGATGCCGCAATGAGTGTCGACGACCAGAACGCTGGCCTGCAGCAACTGAGCAAGAAGCCGGCTGTCCGTCAGGCCCGAATCGTGCAAGTCCATCGGCGTTGGCACCCGCGCTTCCCGCGTTTGATCATCCCGAAAAGGTCGCCATGCCCGCGCCGCAGCCAACCGTGAATCTCAAGCTGTTGATCGTCGACGACGACCCGAACACGCGCGACTTGCTCGCCGAGGCGCTCGAGGTGCGCGGCGCACGCGTGCGCGCTCTCGCGAGCGCCAGCGAGGCGCGCACCACGCTCATCGCGTGGCATCCCGACCTGATGATTTCAGATGTCGGGATGCCGCGCGAGAACGGATACGAGCTCATCCGGCGCGTGCGCCACCTGTCGGTGCGCGACGGCGGAACGACGCCGGCGATCGCATGCACCGGATACACGCGTCCCGAGGATCGCGCACGCGCGATGCGCGCCGGTTTCGATGCGGTCGTCACCAAGCCGGTGAATCTCGAGGAGCTGCTCCAGACGATCGTTCAGGTCGCCGGCGTGCGCGGCCCGGTTGCCGTCGATGACGCCGATGCGGCGCCCGACGACGGCGCGCCGGGGCCGGAGGCCGAAGACGACGACGCGCGAACGTCCGCGCCTGATTCGTAAGCGCGCAGCCGGTTGTAGAGCGTCTTGACGCTGATGCCGAGGATCTCGGCAGCGGCTTCCTTCGTGTGCGTGTGCTGGACCGTCGCGAGGATCAGGCGCTTTTCGACCGCATCGATGCGGTCGCCCACACCGACTTGAAACGACCGGCCGCTGAAATCGGCGGCGAGCGTCGGCTCGGGGGCGAGCCCGACCTGCGTGATCCATTCGCCGTCGGTCATGATGAACGCGCGATGCACGGCATTGCCGAGTTCGCGGACGTTGCCCGGCCAGTGATAGCGCTTGAGCCGGTCGATCGCCGCCGGCGTGAACGCCTTGTTCGTGTTGCTCTTGCGGTTCAATTCGGCGAGAAAATGCGCGGCGAGCAGCTCGATGTCCTCGCTGTGCTCGCGCAGCGGCGGCACGTATAGCGGGAACACCTGCAGCCGATACAGCAGGTCCTTGCGCAGCTTGCCGGAGGCCACCGCATCGTGCGGATTCCGATTGCTCGCGGCAAGCACTCGCACGTCGATCTCTATCGGGCGATCGGAGCCGACGCGGCTCACCGTTTGCGTTTCGAGCACCCGCAGCAGCTTCACCTGCAGGTCCATCGGCATCTCGGTGATCTCGTCGAGGAACAGCGTGCCGCCGTGTGCGCGCTCGAAATAGCCGCGGTGCTGGCGGTTCGCGCCGGTGAAGCTGCCCTTCTCGTGGCCGAACAGCTCGCTTTCGATGATCTGCGGCGAAATCGCGCCGCAGTTGACGGCGAGGAAGGGCCGCAACCGCCGCCGGCTCACCTCGTGGATCGTCTGCGCGACCATCTCCTTGCCCGTGCCGCTCTCGCCGGTGATGAACACCGTCGCATTCGTCGGGGCGACGCGGCTCACCTGGTCGTAGAGACGCTGCATCGCCGAGGACGCGCCGACGAGCCTGCCGTAGTGACCGAGCGAACGCAGCTCGGTGCGCAGATCCTTGACCTCGGCCGACAGCTCGGGAGGCCGCGCGACGCGCGACAGCACGCCGCGCAATTGCGACAGGTGGATCGGCTTCAGCAGATAGTCCGTCGCCCCATGGCGCATCGCCTCGATCGAGCTTTCGAGCGTCGCGTGACCGGTGATGACGATGACCTGCGCGTTCGACTCGCGAGTGGTTGCGTCGCGCAACAATTCGAGACCGTTGCCGTCGGGAAGAATCAGGTCGAGCAGGATTACGTCGGGCGACGTGCCGAGCAGATCGCGCGCACCTTCAAGCGAACCGGCGCACGCGGTCGTGAAGCCGTTGTCGGCGACCAGCTCGGCCAGCGCGGCCGCTGCATTCGCGTCGTCGTCGACGATCAGTGCGTGAGGCATTTGGGAGCAGCCAAAACGGGATGCAGGACGTCGCGCAAGGAGCGTACCGACGGCGCGCGCGTCCGCATGTTCATGAATCTGAAACACTATCACGCCGGCGCGCGCGGCGCTCGGCGCACGCGCGTAATTATTACTTCCCCGCGATGAAATTTGCGCGCCGGGCGTGGGCGCTTCGCGCATTTCGCACCTCGAGACGCGTTGTAGCGAATCGGCGACAGCGCTGTTTTTTCACGCGATTTTCCGCCACCGGCGCCCCGCGCATGTATCTTTTCATGGCATCGAATCTGCTAAATCGGCGAGGGGCATCCCATTCATCCTCATTTGGAGAACGCTTATGAATCGCGCATTGGTCACACTGCTTTGTGCGGGTCTCGTGCTCGGCGTCGCGGGCTGCAATCGCGAGTCGTCGACGACCACGAGCACCACGCCGCCCGTCGTGACGCCGTCGCCGTCGACCTCGTCGTCGAGCACGACCATGCCGTCGGCGCCGTCGGGCTCCACGTCGTCCAGCTCATCGATGGCGCCAAGCACGCCGCCGTCGACATCGTCCAGTTCGTCGAGCAGTCCATCGGCGAGCAGCCCGCCGTCGTCCGACACGAGCTCGTCGGCTTCCAGCACGTCGCCGTCGTCGACATCGTCGTCGACGAGCTCTTCGTCACCCAGCTCGGCGGGCGCGGCCACGTCCGCGACGCCGAATTCCGAGAACAAGGGCAAGTAACTGCCGGTTGACAGATCGCATCGCAGGAGAAGATAGTGCGCGGGGACATGGTCCGATGACCCCGGCCGCCGTGCCGGAGGTCTTCGTTGGACGGGGAACACCCGGGAGACCTGCCGGCAATCGGCGGCGCGTTCGGTAACGAACGCCGAGAACGCTTCGACGGATGCATCTGCTCGACGTCACCATGCTGTACGCGCCGACCAGCGGCGGCGTCGTACGGTATCTCCGAGCCAAGCGCACCTGGCTTCGACGGCACACGTCGATCCGCCATTCGCTGCTCGTGCCGGGCGCGGCCGATGCGCACGGGCGCCACGGTGAAATCTACTTGCGCACGTGGGCGTTGAGGCCGCGCGGTCACCGCTGGCCGCTCGCGGTGCGGCGCTGGTCGAACGCGATCCGTGCCTGCGCCCCCGATCTGATCGAGGTCGGCGACGCGGGTCCCGAGGCCTGGGCCGCGCGGCACGCGGCCGAAGCGCTAGACGCGCCGCTGATCGCCTTCTGCCACAGCGACATCGTGCGCATGGTGGAGCGGCGCTCCGGCGCGCTGCCCGGAATGGCGGCGCAGCTATATGCGCGCGAGTTCTACCGGCGCTGCGACCTGGTGATCGCGCCGAGCGCCTTCATGCGCGCGCGGCTCGGCGACTGGGGCGTTGACCGCGTCGTCGTGCGGCCGCTCGGCGTGGATGTCGCGACGTTCTCGCCGGGACGCCGCTCGCTCGCGCTGCGGCGCGAGCTTGGGCTGCCTGCGCGGGTGCGCCTGCTCGCCTATGCGGGCCGGTTCTCGCAGGAGAAGAACATCGGAGTCCTGCTCGATGCGTTTCGCGCGCTCGGCGACGACTATCACCTCGTGCTGGCGGGGCCGGCCAGCGCGTTGCCGCTGCCGCGCAACGTGACGCTGTTGCCGTTCCTGCATTCGTCGCTCGAGCTCGCGCGCATTCTGGCGAGCGCGGACGGCCTCGTTCACGCGGGCGACCAGGAAACGTTCGGTTTGGTCCTGCTCGAGGCGATGGCGTGCGGTCGCGGCGTCATCGGAGCGGCTGCCGGTGCGATCCCCGAAATCGTCACGCCCGACACCGGCGTGCTCGTGCAGGCGGGAAGCGCGAGCGCGCTTGCGGAAGGCGTGCGTGCATTCTACGAACGCGACCCCGACGCACTCGGCACGGCAGCCCGCATGCGCGTGGAGCGCGACTACACCTGGGACGCGGCGATGCGCGGCTTGCTCGGGCTGTACCGCGCCGCGCTCGCGCCGAGATCGGCGGGCAGCGAGCGCTATGCCACGTCCTGAAGCGGCCGTGCGCGCGACAGCGATCGCGCTCCACGACGTGTCGCCGGCGACGTGGCGTGACTGCCGCGAACTCCTCGCGATGCTGGACGACGCGGGCGCCTCGCCGCTCACGCTGCTCGTCATACCCGATCATCATCACCGCGCTGCGGTCGAGAAGGATCGTGCTTTCGTGCGCGCGCTCGATGCGCGTCTGGCGCGCGGCGACGAACTCGTGCTGCACGGCTTCTATCACGTCGACGAGTCTCCTTCGCCGCGTACGCCGGCGGCGTGGTTCGCGCGGCGCATGCTGACGCGCTCCGAAGGCGAGTTCGCCGCGATCGACCGTGAGCAGGCCGTGCAGCGGCTCGCGCGCGGCGTCGCGATGTTCCGCGCGCTCGGCTGGCCGCTGCACGGCTTCGTGCCGCCCGCGTGGATGATGGGCGAGCACGCGCGCGCGGCGCTTGCCGCCAGCGATCATCCGTTCGAGTACGCAACCGTGCGCAACGGCATCCACCACCTGCCGGATTGGCGCTTCGAGTGCACGGCGACGCTCTGGTACAGCCCGGATACGCCGCTGCGGCGCTTCGTCTCGCGCG
>Ga0310813_10002299_pt1 | contig 11589 bp, 9 predicted proteins | sample YN3metagenome_FD_203086 | JGI IMG/M metagenome (GOLD analysis project Ga0310813, IMG submission 203086) | Soil microbial communities from experimental microcosm in Duke University, North Carolina, United States - YN3 | ecosystem: Engineered > Artificial ecosystem > Soil microcosm > Unclassified ... | reverse complement strand
GCTCTTCAGCAACAAACGGCGCACCACCTGCACGCAGCGGAACACGGCAAGATTGTCGATCTTCGGCATCAGGCCGACGCTTTCGGCGACATCAACAAAATCGACGGCCGGAATGATATCGCCGGTATCGGTGCGCAGGCGTGACACCGCCTCGTAGTACCGCACCTTGCGCTGCGGCAGAGTGACGATGGGCTGCAGGTACAGGTCGACACGGTTGTCGGTAGCCGCCTTCGAAAGCAAGTCCGCGAGACTCTCCCGCGACAATCCGCGGAACCGCTCGACGACAGGATCTTTCTCGCCACGCGCGGGAGCGCCTTCGGCGGCCGGGCGAGCGGGCTCGGGCGTAGGTGCGCTGGCGGCCAGACGCCCGGCCAACACGCCGTGCTTTTGCAGCACAGCGGCATGGCCGGCGACGGTTTCGGCGATCTGCTTCACCAGCCCGCCTAGCTCGCCGATTTCGGTAGCGAGCGGTTCGGCGGTGCCGCGCGCACGATTGGCCGGCGACGCGATCTTGAGCTCGACCGCATTGAGGCGGCGCGAGATCTCTGCGACCTGGCGCGCAAGGTCGGCGGTCCCGCGCGACAGATCGCCGATCTGGTCGCCGAGATCGCCGCGATCACGCAGCCGGTTGCTGATGCTGTTGAAGAGCGCCATGGCAGTCAGCGCCGCAAGCGCCGTGATCGCCGAGGTGCTGGCGTCGATCTTGAACCCGAGATAAAGCACCGCGCCAATCGAGGCGGCGATCAGCATCATGCAGACCGCAATGAAGATGGCACCGATGCGACGCATGCTGTTTATCCTGGGCCAGGTCCGGCCACGGGCGCAACGCAGTTTCCGGCTGCCGATTCGCGCCATCCGCGACTAATGTTCATGACGGCACGCCCCCGCGCAACTCGAAGTCCTGCTATGGTAGCGCGAATTCGCCCGTTATTCCCAAGTGGACCGCTTTGCCGATGCCGGCGCCTGACAATGTTGCCGTTCTAGATCGGATCGTGGCGGCGCCCGGCCGGACGCTGGCCGTCATCCTGGTCCTTCACACGGTCGTCTGGACGGCCCTCCCGGCCCTGCTCTACGCCAATCTGCCGCTCGATCTCATCGAGGCGCTGACATATGGCCGCGAATGGCAACTCGGTTACGACAAGCTGCCGCCTTTGCCCTGGTGGCTGGTCGAGATCGCATACCGGCTCGCCGGCCACGACTTCGCTTACTATTTGCTGGCGCAAGTTGCCGTGGTTACGGCGCTTTGGCTAGTTTTCCTCACCGCGAGGCCGATCGCCGGTCCCATCGGCGCACTGATCGCCGTCCTCATCATCGACGGCCTGCACTACTTCAGCTACACGGCCGCAAAATTCAATCACGACGTCATCCAGTTGCCATTCTGGGCGCTGGCCGGCTTTGCCTTTCATCGCGCGCTGCGCGGCGGCTGGCTCGGTCACTGGCTTCTGCTCGGCCTGGCGGTCGGGATGTCGCTTTGGGCAAAGTATTTCGTCGTGGTGCTCGCGGTTCCGCTCGCGGTTTTCATCGTGCTCGACGAAGACGCGCGCAAGTCGCTGGCGACGCCCGGCCCTTACATTGCCGCGGCGACGGCCCTCGTGACCATGGCGCCCCATCTTGTCTGGCTCGCGCAGAACGACTTCCTGCCTTTTGCCTACGCCGAGCATCGCGCACTGCCGTCGCGCGGGCTTATCGACCATGTCTGGCATCCACTCCAGTTTGCGCTCGGCCAGGCTTTCTTCCTTGTGCCCTCGATGCTCATTGCAATGCCGCTATTTTTTCCGCGCGGGCGCACGGAAAAGCGCGGCGGAGATGCTTTTGACCGCCGCATCGTCAACTGGCTCGCCTTCGGCCCAATTGTGACCGTGTTGGCGATGTCGGCGCTCAGCGGGCGCGGAACAGTGGCAATGTGGGGTTACCCGCTCTTTCTCTTTCTTGGCCTGTGGCTGGTGCTGAACGCGCCGCAAAAATTTGAAGCAATACGGATCAGGCGCGTGATTGCTGTCTGGGCTGCTGTCTTCGGGTGCCTCATCATCGCATTCATTGCCAATTACGCGGTGTTCCCGAATTTGGACCACCGTTACCGCGCGGTGTTCTTCCCGGGCGCCGATCTCGCGCGTGAACTGTCCCAGCGCTATCGCGCTGCCACCGGCCGACCCCTCATTTACGTCATTGGCAGCATGTGGGATGGCGGCAATGTCGCCCACTACGCGCTCGATCACCCGCGCGTGCTGATCGACGGCAAGCCGGAGCGCGCGCCCTGGATCGACCTTGCCGACCTCAGGTCGAAGGGCGCTCTGGTGGTGTGGACGGACGGTGATCTCAACGCGGTGCCGCCTGGATTGCGAAGCTTCGCGGTGGATGCGGCCGTGCAGCCGCCTTTCGTGCTGCGCGACCGGCGCGGGGATTTCAGCATCAATGTCGGCTGGGCCATTCTCCACCCACGGCCGTCATTTGCGTCTAGCTTACCCCGCTGATCTGGTGCTGTTCGTCGCCGACGATACGGCCGTCAAGCAGTTCGATGTGGCGGTCCATGCGCTCGGCGAGGCCGAGATCGTGCGTCACCGCAACTACGGTCTTGCCGTGCTTGTCGACAATATCGCGCAAGACCCCGAAAACCTGCTCACTGGCCTTGGAATCGAGCGAGCCGGTAGGCTCGTCCGCGAGAATGATGGGAGGTTCGTTGGCCAACGCGCGTGCTACCGCAACGCGCTGGCGCTGCCCGCCCGACAGCTGATCCGGCCGTTTGTTCATGTGATCACCTAGCCCGAGCGAGCCAAGCAGGTCGCGTGCCCGCGTTCTCATCGCATCCGAGGAATCACGTCCGAGCGCACGCATCGGCAACAGAACATTGTCGAGTACGGTGAATTCCGGCAGCAGGAAATGGAATTGAAACACGAATCCGAGCAATGAAAGCCGGGCGAATGCGCGCTCTTCTTCATCCATATGCGAGGTATCCCGGCCACGAATGAGTACTTCACCGGTGGTCGGCAGGTCGAGCAGTCCTAGCAGATAGAGCAGTGACGACTTCCCGGAACCGGACGGTCCGGTAATTGCAACAAATTCGTTCTCGCCTACCGACAGGTCAACATTCTGCACCAGAGTCGTCGGAACGATACCCGGCAGAATGCGCGTGACCTTGCGCGCCTCGATGAGCGGCACTTTCGCCGCAGATCCTAGAGCAACGCTCATGTTGCGCCCCGAATGATTTCGACAGGGTGTACGCGCGCAGCCTTGCGCGCCGGCTGATACCCCGCGGCAACCGATGAAACGAGAGCGACCAGGCCGGCCAGCAGATAGTGCACGTAAGTGTATGTCAGCGGCAGGCGGTCGGAATCGAGGAACGGATTGGTGATCCTGACAGTGCCAAGCGCGCGGCAAAGCAGATAACCGAGAACGAACCCGACCAGCGCCCCAGCGAGCCCTATGATCAAGGCTTCGACAACGAAGATCGAACGCACTGTGAACTCGGAGAGGCCGAGTGACTTCATGATCGCGATGTCGCGCGCTTTTTCATGTGTGATGGTCGAGATGATGTTGTAGGTGCCGAAGCTGGCGACAAGCAGAATCGCACCAACAACCGCATACATGATGATGTTGCGGATGATGAACGTCGAAAGCAGATCCTCGTAAGCCTCTTCCCAGGAGACCGATTTGTAGCCGGTATCGCGTTCAACGCGCGCGGCGACTTCGCGCGAGTGCAAAGGATCGGGCAGCCGAATGCGTAGTTCGTTGATCAGGCCGGTCTGCTGGGCCAGAATTTGGCCGGTCTTGGTCAGCACATATGCCGTGCTTTCGTCTTGCTGGCGCACACCGGTGTGAAAGAAGCCCACGACCTGAGCGGTGATGCGGGCGCCCTGACTGGTCTGCAAAGTGATATTGGCTCCAATGCGGGCACCGATCTTCTCCGACAGGCGGTCACCGAGAACGATGGCGTTGGTGGCACGATAGAGCGCGTTGAGCGCGGCGCCGCGCATCTGCTTCGGCAGCTCCGACACGCTCGCTTCGCGCCGCGGATCGATGCCCGTCACAGTCGTTGATACATCGTGATTGGCATAGCGGATGATCGCCTGCACTTTTACGGATGGCGCGATGCCGCCAGGAAGCCAGGATTCCAGCGCCGCCATCGTGGCAAGCGGATTTTTGATTCCGGGCCTGCGTGCCTCAGGTGTCAGGCCGTGAATCTCGGCGCTCGCAAACAATTGCTCGGCCGGCTGCGGCGGCGGCTTTCGCCGCTCGTCGGTCACTGTGATATGCGGCAAGGTATTGACGAGCCGCTTGGTGAAATCGTCTTGCGAGCCGTGCATTAACGACGCCATCATGATCGAAAATCCGACACCGGTCGCAACACCGGCAACGGCAAAACCGGTCTGCCGCACCCGGCTGCGCACATGAGTCCACGCGACATCGAGGATAAGATTCATGGCGTGATGCGCACGCGAGCGCCGTCCTTGAGTTCGGTCGAGGCCGGCGAGGCTACGCGCTCGCCATCAGCAAGACCGGAAACGACTTCAACAGTCCGCGTACCACGAATGCCGACCGTAACTTCGCGCTTGCGCACGCGCATGCCCTCAACCACAAAAACAGCGTTGCCTTGCAGCGCATCCGCCGGAACGAGCAATGCGTTCGGCTTTTCGCGGGTGACGATGTTGGCTTCCACGCTCATTCCCGGCTTCAGCGGGGTATCGTCAGGAAGCGCTATTTTCACGCGAAATGTCTTCGCGGCCACGTCGCCCATTGGGGTGATTTCGTTCACCTTCCCTTCAAGGCGCCGGTCGGGAAACGCATCGGTGCGAAACAGCACTACCTGTCCCAGCGCGACACGTGGGATATCCTCTTCGTTGACCTCCGCTACCACCTGCAGTGGCTTTGGCACGCCGATGCGGAACAAAATCTGCCCCGCTTCGGCGATCTCGCCGATTTCGCCATCGCGGCGGAGCACGATGCCATCCATCGGAGCTACGATCGTGTAATCGGCAATTTTTTCGGTTTGCACCGAAATCAGTCCCTGCACGGTCTGGAGATCCATGCCGGCACGCTCGTAGGCTTGTGTCGTAGCCGATCCGCGTACGATCAGATCGCTGACCCGGGACATCTCGCGCTTAAGGAAATCTTCGCGTGCCTTGAGCTCCTTAAGTCCGGCCTCCACTTCCCGGCTGTCGAGCCGAGCCAAGACGTCGCCTTTAGCTACGGCTTTGCCTTCGCAATCGCAGATCTCGATGATGCGATCGCGGATGACGCTCGCGACCTTCGCCCATCGCACGGGCTCGACTCCCCCCGTTGCGTAGACGATTTCGACGCCTGTCCCGCGCGTAGCGGGAATCGCGGCAACCTGGGGTGCCGTCCCAAACGCCCACCAGCCGACCCCGGCCACCACCAGGATGAGCAACAGAGCAATAAGAAGTCGATGTCTTTTCACGCCCGCAAATTAATGATCAAAGACGGCGCGATATTGATGTAGCGCAACCTCGCACGGCACGTCAGGCCACGGCTTTAATGATGCGGCCCAGCTTGTCGAACATTTCCCCGATCTGACTTTCGCTCACGATCAATGGCGGACTGAGGGCCAGCGTGTCGCCGACGGCGCGGAACATGACGTCATGCTCGAAGAAACCGAGATCGAGTGCATCCATGCCGCGCTTGCCGACGGCGTCGGGTCTGCTCGCGAGATCAATGCCGACGGTGAGGCCAACCGGGCGGATATCCAGCACGTTCGGCAGGCCCTTGAGCCCCATGGCCGCCTGCGCCCAGGGCTTTTCGAGCTTGCGGGCACGATCGAACAGGCCCTCGTCGCGATAGACATCGAGCGTTGCAAGCCCGGCGGCGCAGGCGAGCGGATGCGCCGAATAGGTATAGCCGTGGAATAGTTCGATGACGTGCTCCGGCCCTTTCATGAACGCGTCATAGATCCCTTTGCGCACGACAACGCCGCCCATCGGCACGGCACCCGACGTAATCCCTTTGGCGAATGTGATCATGTCGGGAACAACCCCGTAACGTTCGGCCGCAAAGGCATGACCGAGGCGGCCGTAGCCTGTGATCACCTCGTCGAAGATCAGAAGAATGCCATGCTTGTCGCAGATCGCGCGCAGCCGTTCCAGGTAACCCTTCGGCGGCGGCAGCACGCCGGTCGATGCCGCAACAGGCTCGACGATCACGGCGGCAATCGTCGACGCGTCGTGCAACGCGACGATGCGATCGAGCGCATCGGCGAGATGCGCGCCCCATTCCGGCTCGCCGACAGTAAAGGCCTGCTTTTCGCGATCGTAGGTCATCGGCAGATGGTCGACGCCGGCGACCAGTGCGCCGAACTGCTTGCGGTTGTTGACGATGCCGCCGACCGCGATGCCGCCGAACCCGACGCCGTGATAGCCGCGCTCGCGCCCGATCAGGCGCACGCGCGAGGCATTGCCGCGCACGTTATGAAAAGCGAGCGCGATCTTGAGCGCGGTGTCGACAGCTTCCGAGCCTGAATTGCAGAAGAACACGTGGTCGAGATCCCCGGGCGCCAGCGCCGCCACGCGGCTCGCCAGCTCGAAGGCTTTCGGATGGCCGAACTGAAAGGCCGGCGCGTAGTCGAGCGTCGCGGCTTGCTGCTGGATCGCCGCCACGATCGGCTCGCGGTTGTGGCCGGCATTGGTGCACCAGAGGCCTGCGGCGCCGTCGATCAGCTTGCGCCCGTCGCTGGCGATGTAGTGCATGTCCTTGGCGCCGACGATGAGGCGCGGGCGCTTCTTGAAAGCCCGGTTGGCCGTGAACGGCATCCAATAGGGTTCGAGGTCATTGGGGACCATGGCGGAGACGGATGTTCTTTGGGTTTGCAGCATGGCGGCGACCATTTAAAGTTCGTCATGCCCGGCCTTGTGCCGGGCATCCACGTCTTATTCGCCTATAGCACATAAAGACGTGGATGGCCGGGACAAGCCCGGCCATGACGAGATATGTAGAAGCCGATGGCCGACAAATCCAACAAGCCGACCAAGCTCAAAGCCCGCCTGCCTCGCGGCCTCGCCGACCGCGGACCGGCGGAGATAGCCGCCACCCGTCACATGGTGGAAGCGATCCGCATTGTCTTCGAGCGTTACGGCTTCGAGCCGGTTGAGACCCCGGCGATCGAATATACCGACGCGCTCGGCAAGTTCCTGCCAGACCAGGACCGGCCGAACGAAGGCGTATTCTCCTTCCAGGACGACGACGAGCAATGGCTCTCGCTGCGGTATGACTTGACCGCGCCGCTCGCGCGCTACGTTGCCGAGAATTTCCAGAACCTCGCGCTGCCCTACCGGTCGTACCGCTATGGCTGGGTGTTCAGGAACGAAAAGCCCGGCCCGGGACGTTTTCGCCAGTTCCTTCAGTTCGATGCCGACACTGTCGGCGCGCCGTCGATGGCCGCCGATGCCGAGATGTGCATGCTTGCCGCCGACACCATGGAAGCGCTCGGAGTTCCGCGCGGCAGCTACGTGGTGAAAGTGAACAACCGCAAGATTTTGGACGGCGCGATGGATGCACTCCAAATTCCAGCGGAAAAGCATCTCGCCACAATGCGGGCCGTCGACAAGCTCGACCGGCTCGGGATCGACGGCGTCAGGATGCTGCTGGGCAAGGGCCGCAAGGACGAAAGCGGCGACTTCACCAAAGGCGCCGAGCTGAGCGATGCGCAAATCGCAGGTGTTGTCGACGCGATCAGCGGTACGCCAAAGGTCACGGTGGGTGCGACGGCGGGGGATCAGGAGCTCGCGGAGATCGCGTCGCAGGTGAACGCAGCGGGTTATGGCGATCGCGTTCGCATCGACAAGACCGTCGTCCGCGGTCTCGAGTACTACACCGGCCCGGTTTACGAGGTTGAGCTGACCTTTGAGATCAAGGACGAAAAAGGCCGTCCAGTGCGCTTCGGCTCGGTCGGCGGCGGCGGACGCTATGACGGCCTGGTGTCGCGCTTCCGTGGCGAGCCCGTGCCCGCCACCGGTTTCTCGATCGGTGTCTCTCGCCTGCAGGCCGCTCTCGCCGCTCTCGGCAAGCTCGGAGAAAAGACCGCCGCCGGTCCTGTCGTGATCACGGTGTTCGACCGCGACCGCATCGCCGATTATCAGCGCATGGTCGCCGCGCTGCGCGCGGCGAATATCCGCGCCGAGCTCTACCTCGGCAACCCGAAGAACAATATCGGGACGCAGCTCAAATATGCCGACAAGCGCGGCTCGCCTTGCGCCGTCATTCAAGGCGGCGACGAGAAAGCGCGCGGTGAAGTCCAGATCAAGGACCTGATCCTGGGCGCCACGCTCGCCGCGACCAAGGACCGCAACGAATACCTCAAGAAGCAGGTCGAGGCACAATTTGCCGTCAAGGAAACGGCACTGGTCGAGGCCGTGCGCAGCCTGCTCGCAAAGCACAAATTGGGCTGAACTACTGCCGGCCGGACGGCCCGCCCATTCGTTGCACGTCGAGCACGTTCATCTTCATGCCGTTACCCATCATGACGTCGCCGGGCTTCTGGCCGGCCACGCAGGGCCCGAGCCATTTCGCCACGATCGTCATGTGGGTCTGGCCGCCGGGGCCCGCGCCCGGAATTGGACGCCCGCCCTGTCGCGTTGACTCCACCTGTACCGTGTAGGCGCTGCTGAAGTCGCCGCTGACGACCGCATGCGAAGTGGTGGTTGCGTCGCCGAACGTGCAGACCGAATCCACCGTGATCGTTTCGCCGGAGTTGCGCACGTCGCGTTTCTGGCAATTGTGTTCAGGCGCGCCGCCGAAATTGGAAGTCATAAGCCTGTCGGTCGCAGCGTCGGTACACTGCTGCATGAGCTGAGTCGGCAGATTGCGGCCCTGGAACTCCATCTTGAGCTCCCACAGCCCTGCTTTGCGGGTCGGAAGATCGAGCGCGAACGCGGAGGATATGGACGCAAGCAACACGACGCCGACAGCAAGATGACGGGGCATGGTCAATGCTCCAAAGACCGGTCAGATCGTTTGCGAGGATAGGCTACGTTGTGGAGGGCAGTTGCGCTGTGACAGGGGTCACAGGCCGTTCAGACCGTGACGATGTCACCTTCTATCGGATACTTGTCATGGGCATCGAGATTGTAACCGAGCATCTGCTCGACCGCGTCGAAGCTGTCAATGATCGACACGTATTCGATGACCTTCTCTGCACGGAACTTGATGAAGTGCGCGATGCGATAGCTGATGGCATGGCCGTCCACGCGCTTGGTTGCCGTGAGCTTTGCGAGCACAGCGGCGTTATTGCCATCAACGAGCATCGTGTTCGGGACGAAACGCCGGTCCGAAAGAAACGTGGGACTGTCCTGCATCAGCAGATTCATCACCGCGTCTTTGCCAACGCGCTGGCCGCAGAACGGAAGGATGTCGACCGGCCCGCTGATGGTCCATACCACGTCGTCGTCGAGGTAGGTCGCGAGCATATCCATGTCTCGATCGGCCAAGGCACGGTAAAACCCCTCGACCACCGCGCGGGCAACCGGACTGCTTTTTGTTTTTGCCTGCATTAACAGCCAGTGAACCCCGGTTGTATTGAGATTCCCTTACCCGTTCTGCGACAGCTCGTTTGGCGGCAGGCAAACGGGCGTTTTGGTCCGGGCGGACGGCGGCAAAATTTATTAACGACGACAAATATTTGACCCGCCCGACCGTTAAGGCCAGCGGGCAAACATCGTCGAATCCTTAAGGGCGCTGTGCTACAGGGCGGCCCCTAAACCCCGGACTTGCAGCTGGTTTTGGAACACGAATGAAGGCGGGCGTTACCACGCAAACGCAAAAACCGGACGCGCGGGCGGAGGCGCTGGTCGTCTCCTACGAGCGTGCGGGATACGTGCGCGTTGCGCCCTCCATGCTGCAGCCCGCGGAGCCGTTTCTCGACTTGTCCGGAGAGGACATCCGGCGGCGCATGTATCTGACCACGGCGCCGGACGGCCGCGAGCTGTGCCTGCGCCCCGATCTCACGATCCCCGTGTCGCGCGACTATCTCGCCTCGTCTTCCGCCGGAAAGCCCGCGGGCTTTTGTTATCTCGGCCCGGTCTTCCGTCATCGCAGCGACGCGCCGGCCGAATTCCTGCAGGCCGGGATTGAATCGTTCGGCCGCTCCGACAAAGCTGCAGCCGACGCTGAAATGCTGGCGCTCGGGCTCGAAGCAACGGCCCACTACGGACTTGCGTCGCCCGACATCATGATCGGCGACGTCGCACTTTTCTCCGGGCTGATCGCCGGACTCGACCTGCCGCCGGCGTGGAAGCGGCGGCTGATCAAGGACTTCAATCGCAAGACCAACCTGGCGCAGGATCTCGACCGTCTTGTGCTCGGCGGCAACAATGCGCGTCCCGAATATCAGGGCGTACTCGCGGCGCTGGCCGGATCGGACCCGAAAGGCGCGCACGCGCTGGTGACCGATCTCCTGTCGATTGCCGGCATCAACGCAGTCGGTGGCCGCTCGATCGGCGAGATCGCCGACCGCTTCCTCGAACAATCGGCGCTCGGCGCGAGCGCCAAGCTGCCGCGCGATGTCCGCGGATTGATCGAGCGCTTCCTGGCGATTGTGGGCAATCCTGATGAGGCGGCGGCCGCTTTGCGGGCGCTGGCGAGCAACGCCAAGATGACATCCACGCTCGCGCCGGCGCTTGACCAGTTTGAAAGCCGCACCGGCTTCCTCGAGGCGCGCGGCGTCGACGTGAAGCGCGTGCAGTTCTCGACCGCCTTCGGCCGCGGCTTCGATTACTACACGGGGCTGGTTTTCGAGCTGACCGATCCGAACCGCACCGGCGATCCGCTTGTCGCCGGCGGCCGCTACGACGGGCTGCTGGCGCGCCTCGGCGCCGCTGGCGCCATTCCGGCGGTCGGCTTCGCGGTCTGGATCGAGCGGCTTGCGGTCTATGGAGGCGCCCGATGAGCGGGCCTCTTGTCCTCGCTGTCCCGGCCAAAGGGCGGCTGCAGGAGAACGCCGAAGCGTTCTTCGCGCGCGCCGGGCTGGCTTTGGTCAAGCCGCGTGGCGCGCGTGACTATCGCGGCACGATAGCCGGCCTCGACGGCGTCGAAATTGCCTACCTTTCTGCATCAGAAATCACCAGCCAGCTTGCGGCCGGCGCCGTGCACCTCGGCGTGACCGGCGAGGACCTCGTGCGCGAGATGATCCCCGATGCGGATAAGAAGGCCGTCCTCATCGACGGCCTCGGATTTGGCTTCGCAAACGTCGTGGTCGCGGTGCCGCAGGCCTGGATCGATGTGCGAGACATGGCCGATATCGACGACGTCGCAACGGCGTTTCGCCAACATCACGGCCGCAAGATGCGGGTTGCAACCAAATACATCAATCTGACGCGCGATTTCTTCTCCGCGCACGGCATCATCGACTACCGGATCGTCGAGAGCTCTGGTGCGACCGAAGGCGCGCCCGCGGCCGGCACCGCCGAGATGATCGTCGACATCACCACGACGGGAACGACGCTCGCGGCCAACGGACTCAAGGTCGTCGAGGACGGTACGATCCTGCGCTCGCAGGCAAACCTGGTGGCGGCGCGTGGCGCAACCTGGGGAAAGACCGAGCGCGATCTTGCGCGCGTCATCCTCGACCGGCTCGCAGCGCAGGCACGG
>Ga0310813_10002297_pt1 | contig 11601 bp, 8 predicted proteins | sample YN3metagenome_FD_203086 | JGI IMG/M metagenome (GOLD analysis project Ga0310813, IMG submission 203086) | Soil microbial communities from experimental microcosm in Duke University, North Carolina, United States - YN3 | ecosystem: Engineered > Artificial ecosystem > Soil microcosm > Unclassified ... | reverse complement strand
ACCGCTAGCGAGCCTTGCTTGCGTCCACCGTGCTCGTCGCCTTGACGTAGCGGTCGAACCACGCGCGCTCGTTGAGCATGCGGTGCACGTTGTTCCACGAGCCCGCAATGCCGTGCGGCTGGCCGGCGTATTGGATCATCTTCGCCGGCACACCGTTCTTCTTGATCGCCACGTAGAGCTGCTCGTTCTCCGAGAAGGGCACGCGCTTGTCGATCTCGCCGTTGATGAACAGCGTGGGTGTGCGGATCCGGTTCGCGTAGGTGATCGGCGACTGCCTGATCATCGTCTCGCGTGCTTTGGGATCCGACGGCGGGCCCCAGAATTCCGTCTCCTTCGTCCGCGGGATGTCCGAGTTCGCGTAGTCGCTCGTCCAGTTCGCGATCCCCGCGCCCGACGCAGCCGCCGCGAAGCGATCGGGATACTGCGTGATCAACCAATTCGTCATGAACCCGCCATACGAGTGGCCGATCAGCGCGACCTTGCGACGGTCTATCGGATGTCGGGCCAGCACATAGTCGATCCCGGCCATCACGTCCTGACCGTCCTTCGTGCCCCACGCGCCCCACGTCGCCCACAGGAACTTCTCGCCGTAGCCGGTCGAGCTGCGAAAGTTCACCTCGAGCACGAAATAGCCGTTGGCGGCGAAATACTGATTCTTGAAATCGAAGCCGTATTGATTGGCGCTGTGCGGCCCACCGTGATTGCTCACGATCATCGGATACGTACGGTCGCGATTGCCCGCCGTGTAGCCGTACGGATAGAGCAGCCACCCTTCGACGGGCGTTCCATCTGCGCTGTTGAAGTTCACGCGCTCGGCGCGGCTCAAGGCGATCTCGCGCGTGAACGCTTCGCCGATATGCGTGAGCTGCTTCTCCGCCGAGCCGTCGATGCCGGCTGCGTAGATCTCCGAGGGCGCCTCGAACGTACCGACCTGGTACGCCATCTTCGTGATCCCGCGATCGAAGTCGAACCCGCTCAGTCGACGCTCCCCCTTCGTCACCTGCTCGACCTGCTTCGTCTTTGGCGATATGCGGAAGAGATGCGTCGTGCCGCCGACTCCGCCCGTGAAGTAGACGTACTGTCCGTCGAGACTCCAGAAGGCTCCCGACGGCAGGTAGTCCCACGCCTCGGTGAGATTCACCTCGGGGCCGCCGTTCGTTGGAACGACGACGAGATCTACCGGACCACCGTTGTCCATCTTCTTGGCGATCACGGCGTCCGTCGGGGTCGAGCGAGTAGCGAGGATCCATTGACCGTCGGGCGAGAACACCGCGCCGGTGTAGCTGTAATCCTTGTTCGACGTCAGCTTGTGGAGCGCGCCCGCCGGCGTCACGGTCCAAACATCGTTCCGGCCGTAGAGGAGCTCGTTGCGATAGCCGGAATCGGCCGTGAAGACGAGCAACGTCCCGGCGCGATTCCACGACGTGCCTTCAGGGCGGAGTCCGAGGTGCGTGAGCTGTTTGTCGGCGCCGTCGCCGTTGGAGAGGAAGATTTCTTGTGGTGGGAAGAGGTAGGGGTCCGCCGCGTTCGGCAGCGGGAACTGCGCGCCGTCGCGCTGAAACTCCACCCAGTCGAATTGAATTCCCTTGAAGCGCTCCTCATGCCGCTTCGCGAAATCAGATTCGTACACCTTCTCGCGCGCGGGAAGGGGGGTGTCGCGCACCATGGCGACGGCGTTGCCGGCTGGACTGCGCAGAGGGATTCCGGACGCGCCGCCACGCCCGCCGCGTCCGCCGCCGCGCCCCGTCGGAGCCGGCGCGGTCGCGGGCTGCGGCGCCGAGTCCGGCCGGGCCGGAATCACGGCTAGCGACTGGCGATCGCTCGAGTAAACGAGGCGGCCGTCGTCGAGCCAGCGCGGATTCGTTGCGTTGGCGTTTTCACCGCTCACCCGTCGCTCACGCGCCGACGCGTCCGACGGCACGAGCCAGACTTCGCTCGTGTTGTCATTCGTCGCCTCGACACGAGTGCTCACGGTGAACGCCACCCATTTCCCGTCGGGCGACATCACCGGGCTGCCGATCGTTTTGACTCGGTAGTAGTCCTCGATGGCAAGCGGCCGTCCTCGCGGCGCCTGTGTGACACCGATAGCGGGAAGCGCGGCGATCAAGGACGACGCGACAGCGAGACGGCGGATCGAGACCAGCATGTGGGGTCTCCGTTTGATTTCGACCACTACCAAACCGCGCCCGATGGGGTCAGACACCATTCAAAGGATGGAGTCTGACCCTATTCACGGGCGGAACAGAGCGCGGAGCGACTTAACACGACTTTTGAAACGGAGTCTGACCCCATTCAAGAAATGGAGTCTGACCCCATTCGCGGGGTGGTGATACGGTGGGCGTTGTTTGGCCACGCCGAATGGAGTCTGACCCCAATTCGGGGTTGGTGCAACCTCGCCGGCTAGGCCGGACGGCGGGTGTCGCCGATCTCGGCGGTCGGAGCGAAAGTCGGCTTGCGGCGGGCGGGCGCGGTTTGCTCGAACGCATAGGCGAGCTTGAGCAGGGTCGGCTCACTCCACGCCCGGCCGACGAACGACAAACCGACCGGCAGTCCGCGCACGAACCCCATCGGCACCGTGACGTGCGGATACCCCGCGACCGCCGCCGGCGACGTGAACGAGCTCAGCCCGCCGGCGTCGCCGTTCACGAGGTCAATCAGCCACGCCGGGCCCTGAGTCGGCGCGACGATCGCATCGAGCCGGTACTTCGCGACGGTCGCGTCGATGCCCTGAGCACCCATCAGCCGCCGGTTTTTCGCCAGATCGTCGAGATACTTCTTTTCGGTGAGCGGACCTTTCTTCTGCGCTTGCTCCATGATCTCTTGACCGAAAAACCGGAGCTCGCGCGACGCATTCTTCGCATTGAACGCGATGACGTCGGCGAGGGAGTTCACCGCGACGTTTGGCGCCAGACGCCCGAGATACACGTTGAGGTCGGCCTTGAACTCATAGAGCAGAAGGTCGAACTCCGAGTCGTCCGTCTGGCCGGCTGTGGTGATGTCCGCCGGATCGATGATCGTGGCGCCCTGCCTCTTCATGAGGTCGAGCGCTGTTTCGAAGAGCTTGTCCGTCTCCGCGTGATATCCGGTGAAGCGCTTGCGCGCGACGCCGACGCGTGCTCCGCGCAGTCCATTCTTGTCGAGCGTGATCGTGTAGTCGCGCGCCGCTCGAGACGACGCCGGGCTCGTCGCCGGATCACGCGCGTCGACGCCGGCGATCGCCGTGAGCAAAATCGCCGCGTCGCGCACTGAGCGCGCCATCGGTCCGGCGGTATCCTGGCTGTGCGCGATCGGAATGATGCCGGAACGCGAGACGAGCCCGATCGTCGGTTTGATTCCGACCAGCGCCGACGCCGCCGACGGCGACGTCACCGAGCCGTCGGTCTCCGTCCCAATCGCCGCCGCGCAGCAACAGGCCGCGGTCGCCGAGCCCGAACCCGAGCTCGATCCCGATGGGGTGCGATCCAGGGCGTAGGCGTTTCGTGTTTGGCCTCCGCGCCCGCTCCATCCACTCGTCGAGTGAGTCGACCTGAAATTTGCCCACTCGCTGAGGTTGGTCTTGCCGAGGATGATCGCGCCCGCGGCGCGCAGACGCTCGGCGACGAAGGCGTCGCGCGCCGCGATGTTGTCGGCCAGGGCGAGCGAGCCCGCCGTCGTGTGCATCTTGTCGGCGGTGTCGATGTTGTCCTTGATGAGGACCGGGATGCCGTGCAACGGTCCGCGAAGACGCCCGGCTTTACGCTCGTCGTCGAGCTGAGACGCTATGGTCTGTGAATCTGGATTCAGCTCGATGATGGCGTTGATCGACGGACCGCGCTGATCCAGCGCGTCGATTCGCGCGAGGTATTGTTGGACGAGCGATCGAGACGTCTCCGCGCCACTGCCGAGGCGGGCCTGGAGGTCGTCGATCGTGAGCTCGTCGAGCGCGAAGGCCGGGATCTGAGTCGCGGCCGATTGCGCCGTTCCACTGTGGACGACGTCGATCGCCCCCCGTCGCACAACGACCGCACCGGCAATCACGGCGCCGACGAAAGAACGCCGGCTCAGCGAGTCGGCGTTGTCGGGATGGTCTCGCCCGCCGTCGCGGGAGCTCAACGGGAAATCGGTTTTCCAGCGTTGTCGGCCGCCGCCTCGACGACGAAGCTGCCGACGTTCTCCTGGTAGACGACGCCAGGCTTCAGCACCACGAATACCGCATTCACACTGCCGACCGCCGCCATGGTGTGATCGAAGCAGTCGTGGTACGTGATCGACTCGATGTGCTCGGGCTCGATCTCGGAAAGCACGCTCACCGGCACATACGTGAACCTTGCGCGCGTCGGAACGCCGACGAGTGCCGTCGCGCGGGCCATTCCCGTCGGCAACAGTGGGAGGCGTATGCGCTTTCCATTGACCCAGATCTCCTGCGCGCCCGTCTCGCAACCGCCGCGGCTCGTCAGCATGTCCGGCCGCAGGCGCTTGAGCACGTCCCAGCCGTTCACGAAATGCCATTCGGAATTCGCGATGTCGTCCGCGTCGAGGTAGTAGCTCTTTCGAAGGACATTCGCCTCGGCCGTCACTTTGACCGCGGCCAGCGTGGGCGTCGGATGCGCGACGATGAGCTCGACCTTGGCCGTGTCGCGCGGGCCGACGCTGAAGAACCGATCGGTGCGCGGATAACCGATTCGGCGCATCACGACCTGGTAATCGGTCGAGTCTTTCACGTCGGGGACGATGAGCGTGCCCTGGCCTTCGTCATCGGTGGTGCCTCGGGCGACGATGTCGCGCAGTCCGTGCACGACGGTGAGCTCGGCTCGTTGAACCGGCACGCCGGAGGAATCGCGGGCACTGACGCGTACGATGGCCCGCGTCGCGGTCTGCGACCCCGCGCTCGCCGCCGCGACAACCAAAGCGAGCACCCCAATCGACAACGAATAAGTTCGACCCATAGATCCCCCTGCCGGCCCCGAGATGGTGTCTGACCCTATCTCCTGGATGGTGTCTGACCCCTATCTCGGAGAATTGTATGCAATACCCACCGGCGGAGCAAATTGATCCGCATCTAGACGACCAGAACCACCTTTCCGGTCGTCTTCCGCTCCTCGAGCGCGCGATGCGCGTCCGCCGCGCGGTCGAGCGGAAACTCCGCGCCAACGCGCACCGATAGCTCGCCCCGCTCGATCCAGCTGAACAGATCCTTCGCCCGCGCTTCGAGTTCCTCCCGCACGTGTACGTGGTCGTCCAGCTTCGGCCGCGTGAGAAAGAGTGAGCCTTTACGATTGAGAATCTGCGGATCGAACGGCGGAACTGGTCCGCTCGATTGTCCGAACAGAACCATCATGCCTCGACGCATCAGGCAGTCGAGCGACCGGTCGAACGTCGTCTTACCCACGGAATCGTAGACGACGTTCACGCCGCCGCCGTTCGTCAGCCGCTTTATCTCCACGGCGAAATCAGTCGACGTATAGTCGATCACCTCATCGGCGCCTGCTTCGTGTGCCAGCGCCCGCTTCGCCTCGGTCGACGCCGTGCCGTAAATCGTCGCCCCTCGCTTCTTCGCCATCTGGCAGAGCATCAGGCCGACGCCACCTGCCGCCGCGTGGACGAGCGCACGATGGCCGTGGTGGAGAGGAAAGCTCGACGTCACCAGATAGTGTGCCGTCAATCCCTGAAGCCACGCGGCTGCGGCTTGTTTCGTGGAGATACCGGCGGGGATGTGCATCGCGCGAGCCGCCGGCACGACGGCCCGCTCCGCGTACGCGCCCTTGAAGTTCTGCGAGACGACCCTGTCGCCCGGCCTGAATCCCGTGACCGCCGAGCCGATGGCGCGTACCGTGCCCGCCCCCTCAGCGCCGATCGTGCAGGGCAGCGGGCGCTGATACAGACCTTCGCGCTGATAGATCTCGATGAAGTTGATCCCGACGAACTCGACGTCGACCAGCAGCTCGTCCGCGGCCTGGACTGGGTCGGGAATCTCTTCGATTCGCAGTACGTCCGGTCCGCCGGTTTCGTGAATTCGAACCGCCCGCATCGGCTGTCCTCGTGGCTATCGGAGCATTGCTTTGGCGATCGTTTGGAGCTGCATGTTGCTCGTGCCTTCGTAGATCGCACCGATCTTCGCGTCACGATAGAACTTTTCGGCCGGATAGTCCTTCGTGTACCCGTAGCCGCCGAAAAGCTCGAGCGCGACCGACGTCACTCGCTCGGCGACCTGCGACGAGAAGAGCTTGGCCATCGCGCCTTCCATCGCGATGTCGCCGCCGCCGTCCTTGATCCGCGCCGCGTTGTAGACCATGAGCTTCGCCGCCTCGAGCTCGGTGCGCGCCTGCGCCAGCTGGAATTGAATGCCCTGAAATTCGGCGAGCTTCTTTCCGAACTGCGTTCGCTCCCGCACGTAGCTTGTCGCGGCCGCCAGAGCGCCGGCGGCGCAGCCGATCATCTGCGCGCCAATGCCGATGCGTCCCTCGTTCAACGTCTCGATCGCGATCTTGTAGCCCTGGCCGACCGGACCGAGCACGTTCGCCTCCGGCACCTCGACGTCGTCGAGGATGAGCTCCGTCGTGCTCGACGCGCGAATGCCGAGCTTGTCTTCCTTCTTCCCGACCGCGAACCCGTTGAAGCCACGCTCGACGACGAACGCCGTGATCCCCTTATAGCCGGCCGACGGATTCGCGTTCGCGAACACGACGTAGATCTGTGCTTCCGCCCCGTTCGTGATCCACAGCTTGCGCCCGTTGAGGACCCAGCAGTCCCCGCGCTTTTCGGCGCGCGTCTGCATCCCGAACGCATCCGATCCTGACGACGGTTCCGACAGTGCGTACGCCCCGACGGTCTCCGAGGTCAGACGCGGCAGATACGTGTTCTTGATGTGATCGCTGCCGTAGGTGCGGATCGGGTAGTTCACCAGCGTGTTCTGCACGTCGACCAAGATGGCGGCGGAGGGATCGATCTTGCTGATCTCCTCGACCGCCAAGGCGACCATGAACAGCGAGCCTCCCGCGCCGCCGAGCGACTCGCCGACCTCGATGCCCATCAGCCCCATGTCGAAGAACTTCTTGATGAGCGACGGGTCGAGCTTTCCTTCGCGCTCCATCTGCTGAACGCGCGGGCGGACCTCCTCGTCCGCGAAGCCGGCGACGGCGTCGCGGAACATCGCCTCGTCGTCGGTCAAAGTCGTGAGCGCGGCGTGAGACATGGAGAATTTCGTGAGTGGGACGTGAGCTCAGTTCGTCGATTCAACCGCCGCGGCGCGCGCCGCGCAAGCCGCCCCACAAGATCCGACGCGTCCCTCCGCGTCCCAGCAGCGACACGCCTCTTCCGCCGTGATGTGTTTCGCCACATCGACGCCGGCGCGCAGCGCAATCAGCTCGGCGAGTTTTTCGTGCACCCCGAACGCGCCGGTCACGCGATATCTCACCTGAGGAAATGCCTGGGCCGCCTCGGCGACGAGTCGCGGAACGTCGCGCGTCACGTGCTTTCCGGGCGACAACATGTACGGGAAGGCGATGACCTCGGTCGCGCCGTTCTGTACGCAGTCCGCGAAGCCCGCGGCAATCGATGGCTCGGCGAGCTCCATGTGCGCGTGCCGAACCAGGATGTCATCGCCGACGACGTGCTGGAGCAGGTTCGCCATGCACGAGACCATGTGATTCGCTTCCGGCTTCACCGAGCCGTGATCGATCAGCAGGATGGAACGCATCAACGAAATATACTCGGCGGTCCTTGCCGTCCCGCCCATCCCCGGCCACGTTGCTGGCCGCACGGGTGGCACTCGTCTCCGTTGGTCCAGCGCTGAGGCACGCTATGGTCGCGATGAAATACCCGCCGCGAATCGACGCAGGACTCCTGCTCTTGCGGTTCGCCCTGGGTGTGATCGTACTCTTCCACGGCGTCTTCAAGGCGACGCACGGCGTCGGGTGGATCGGCGAGCTGCTGGCCAGCAAAGGGTTGCCGGCGTTCCTCGCCTACGGCGTGTACGTCGCCGAGATCGTCGCGCCGCTCCTGCTCTTCCTCGGCCTGTTCACGCGACTTGCCGGGCTGGTGATCGCGTTCGACATGCTGATGGCGATCGTGCTTTCACAGCACCGGTTCATCATGCACATCAACGGCGGCGGCGGGTGGGGAATCGAGGTCGAGGCGATGATTCTCTTCGACGCGCTCGTTCTCGCTCTCGCCGGCGGCGGGCGCTACGCGTTGACCGGTCGCGCCGCCGGATCCGCCAGCACCTGAGGGGCGGTTAAGGAGTTGGCGAACACGTCTAACGCCAACTCGATCTTGCCGAATGGCGCCGAGACCTGAACGCCTTGGACGAGCGGACGAACGCGATCCAACATCTCGCGCGCGATGGCGATGCCTTCGGCCACCGCATGCTCCTTGGACTTTTCGTTCGCGCGACGCATGCGCGCGATGACGTCGTCGGGGACCGACACGCCGGGGACTTCGTTCGCCAGGAACTCCGCGTTCCGAACTGAGACGAGGGGCCAGATGCCGGCGACCACAGGAATGTGGCTGTCGCCGACGCGCTTGAAGAATTTTTCGAGTTGCGCCGCGTCGAATACCGGCTGTGTGATCGCGAACTCGGCGCCGGCGTCCACCTTCCAATGGAAGCGCTTGAGCTCCTGTTCCAGATCGATCGCCACCGGATTCACACCCACACCGATCGCGAAGCAGGTCGGCTTTCCGATGGCGTTGCCGCCGGGGTCGAGACCGCGGTTCAAGTGACTGACGAGGTTGGTCAGCCCGATCGAGTCGACGTCGAAGACCGCTGTGGCGTCGGGATACGGGCCCATCTTCGGCGGATCGCCGGTGACGACGAGCAGGTTGCGGAGCCCCACCGCCGCCGCACCGAGCAAGTCGCTCAGCATGCCGAGCAGATTGCGATCGCGGCAGGCGTAGTGCGTCACGGTCTCGATCCCAACTTGCTGCTCGATCAATACGCTCGTGAGCAGCGCGCCCATGCGACTCTGAGCGCGTGGTCCGTCGGGAACGTTGACGGCATCGACGCCGGCCTCTTTTAGTCGGCGTGTGTCGGTCAACATCCGCGACGCGTCGACGCCTCGCGGCGGCACGATCTCTACCGACGACACGAATTCGCCGCGAGCCAGCTTTCCCGCCCAACGAGATCTCTCGCCGAAGGGCACGGCTTCGGCGGCCGAAGGGCGTCGCTCCGCGGTCGGAGCGACGCCCGGTGTCGGACCGCCGGCCTCGACGTGCTTGACGCCGACGTGCGCCAGCCGCGGCGCGAGGGGACGAATGCCTTCGACCATCGCGTGGATGTGGTCGGGCGTGGTTCCGCAGCATCCTCCGACGATCTTTGCGCCCGCCTGAACCAGATGCCGAGCGTACGTCGCCATGTACTCGGGGCTCGCCATGTACATGCTACGTCCCCCGACGTCCCGCGGCATCCCGGCGTTCGGTTGCGCGCTCAGTTTGCGTCGCGTGAGCGGCACCATCTTCTCGATGCACTCGAGAATCGTCTGCGGACCGACGGAGCAATTGAGGCCAATCACGTCCGCGCCCCACGCGTCGAGCGCGCGAACGACGGCGTCCGGCGACGCGCCGTACGGCGTCCGGTAGTCGCTGCCGATCGTCATCTGCGCGATCACCGGCTTCGTCGCGTCGACGAGCCGTGCGGCGCGAATCGCCTGCTCGATTTCCTCGAGATCGCCGAACGTCTCGAGGATGAAGAGATCGACGCCCCCCTCGGCCAAGCCTTCCATCTGTTCGCGGAAGATCGTGCACGCTTCGTCTTTCGACGTCGGGCCGTAGGGCTCGAGACGAACGCCGAGTGGTCCCACCGCTCCGGCGACGAGCACGCGATCGTTCGCCGCCTCACGCGCCACGCGCGCGGCCGCGCGGTTCAGCTCCTTCACCTGATCCTGCAGGCCGTGCTGCGTGAGCTTGGTGCGGTTGGCACCGAAGCTGTTCGTCTCGAGCACCTCGGCGCCGGCGTTCACATACTGGCGATGAATGTCACGCACGAGCTCCGGCGCGCGGAGATTCAGCTCGTCGTAGCACTGGTTGATGAACACGCCGCGGCTGTACAGCATCGTCCCCATCGCGCCGTCGAAGACGACGATCGAGTCGGGGTCCAGCAGGCGTTCGATCGTGGTCATGCCGTCAGCCTCGCACCGCGTAGTACTTCGCCTGCGGATGATGCACGATGATCGCCGCCGTGCTCTGCTCGGGGATCAACTGGAACGCGCTCGTCAGTTCCATGCCGAGCTCGCGTTCCGCCGGCAGGATCTTGAACAGCTGCGCATGGTCCTCGAGGTCCGGGCAAGCCCCGTAACCCCACGAGTAGCGTTTGCCTTGGCCCGCCGGCACCCCGAGCTCGTGACGCGCGCGACGATGCATCCACTCGGCGACCGCTTCCGCCGTCTCGACGGCGAGCCCGTGAGCGAAGAACGCTTCGGTGTACTCACCCGCGTTTTGCAACGTCTGGAATCGCTGCGTGGCCTCATCACCAACGGTGACGATCTGAAACGCCACGACGTCAACGTCGCTCGAATCGGCGGAGCGGAAATAGTCGGCGATGCAGAGGCGCTCGCGCCCTTCCTGCCGCGGGAAATGGAAGCGCGCGATCTCGTTCATCGACCCGTCGGCGGTGTACGCATCCGGATCGAAAACGAGCAGCGTGTTTCCCGACGCCTGCGCGGGGAAGAAGCCGTAGAGGGCGCGCGGCTTGAGCCATCCCTCGCGTTTCGCCGACGCTTCGAGACGCTCGAGGGTCGGGCGGAATTCGGTTCGCACCATTTGATCGAATTCCGGACCGGACCCGCGTCCGCCCCATTGCAGACGATACAGCTCGTCGAGGTCGAGCAGCGCGAAGACTTCGTCGAGCGGGATGTCGTTGAGCGTCCGCACGCCGAAGAACGGCGCGCGCGGCACCGGATTGTCCGCCGAGACATCGCTGCGCGCGCCCGCGCTCGTCCCCGCCGACACGTCCTTGCCGACCGTCGTGTGCAGGAACTTGTCGTTCCGTGCGTCGTCGATCATGCCGGCGATGAACGGTGCGCGCGCCTCGTCGTCCTGGAGCCGGTCCATCGTCTCGAGACCTTCGAACGCGTCTTTACAGTAGAAGACGCCGGAATCGTACGCCCGCTCGTTTTCCACGAACAACGCGCGACGCCCGAACCGCCGGTTGATCGCCGCGCCCCCGATGAGCACGGGAATCTTCAGTCCGCGGCGATCGAGCTCCTGCACGCACAGCGGCATCTGCTTCGAGGTCGACACGAGCAGCGCCGACAACCCGATCGCGTCGGCGTCGACCTCGAGCGCCTTCTCGATGATCGTGTTCACCGGCACCTGTTTGCCGAGGTCGAACACCGTGTAGCCGTTGTTCGAGAGAATCGTGTTGACGAGGGATTTCCCGATGTCGTGGACGTCGCCGTAGACCGTCGCGAGCACCACCTTGCCTTTCGTATACCCCTCGGCGCGCTCGAGGAAACCCTCGAGGTGCTTCACCGCCTTCTTCATCACCTCGGCTGACTGAAGCACGAACGGCAGAATGAGCTCGCCCGCGCCGAACTTGTCGCCGACTTCTTTCATCGCCGGCAGCAGCACCTCATTCAGCACGCGCACTGGGTTCTCTCGCACGCCCGCCGCATCGAGCGCCGTTTCGAT
>Ga0310813_10002295_pt1 | contig 11604 bp, 7 predicted proteins | sample YN3metagenome_FD_203086 | JGI IMG/M metagenome (GOLD analysis project Ga0310813, IMG submission 203086) | Soil microbial communities from experimental microcosm in Duke University, North Carolina, United States - YN3 | ecosystem: Engineered > Artificial ecosystem > Soil microcosm > Unclassified ... | reverse complement strand
TCCTGGTATCGCTGGAGCGCCTTCTCGGATTGGCCCTTCGCTTCGTACAATTCACCGAGCCGCAGCAAAATCGAGGCACGAAAGAGCGCCTGGTTCCCCGCGAAGCCAGGGCCGCCGCGCATGACTTTGAGAAACGCCTCGCCGTCGACGATCGCCGAATCGGCACGACCGAGCTTGTCATGCGCGATGAACCGAAATGCGGGGATGCACTCGACGCACGGGTGAAGGAGTCGGTCAGCCTCGTTGATCTGGGCGAGCGCCTGCTCGGTTCGTCCTGCCGTGAGACTCATCATCGCATTTTCGAGCGCTTCCGACGCCGGCCGTTCCACCGGCTTACCCCGGACGGCCCATTGGCGCTGCACCTCGGCGTATGCCTGCTGCGCGATCTCCTGGTCGCCGGTGAAGGTCGCCGCCCAAAGAATGTCCTCGTACGGGCGAGCGATCAGCGCAAACGAATCCGGGGGCAGGCGTCGCAGAGCGCCGCGCAGGATCTCACGCCCGGCGGCGGGCTTTTCTTCCACGAGGGCCGTGACGACGGCCGAATCGATCGCGTGCTGGAGCAGCACCACGCCTTGTCCTCGCTCCGCCTGTCGCTTGGCGGATTCGCCGCGCAGCCGCAACCCCTCGCTGACGTGTCCCCTCGCGAGCACGACTTCGCCGAGTTCTTCTGTCGCACGATCGAACGCCGTCCGACTCGACCCGATCTTGGGAAGCATGTCGCGGTACGTACTTTCGGCGCCCGCGAAATTGAGCCTGGCCATCTTCGCGCGGGCGTCCGCGACGTACATCGACGGCTGTCCGGGGGTTCGCTCGGCCCAAATTCGCAGAAGGCTGTCGGCGGTCGAAGTTCGGCCCAACGGCGCGAGTGCGATGACCGCATTGCCCCAAGTGACGGGGTTCGGCGTCTTGTCCTGCGATGCGGCCTTCAACCGATAGTTCGCCGATCGCTCGTACTCACGGCGCTTCGCGTAGATGAGCGACGCGTTGTTGAGCGCGATGAGGTTGAACGAGTCGCGCGCCACCACCGCGTCGTAGGCCTCGAGGGCGCGCTCCTCGTCCGCGTGGCCGCCATAGGTGAAGTACGCCGCCTCGGTGAGATGGCGCTCGATGTCGGTCAGCCGATCGCGATGCGCGTACGCGTGAGAAATGGCGTGATCTGCGCTGTCGCCCATCCCGAGCGTGCTGTAGTGCGCGGCGAGCCGTCGCCACGCCATGGCGAAGGTTGAATCGATCGCGACCGCCTGCTGAAGCAGCGGGATGACCTTCGTGTAGTCGCCGGTTTGTTCGAGCGTCGTCAACGCCGCCGTGTACTTCGAGAGGGCATCCATCGACCCGGTCGTCACACGATCGAGCGCCGATGCCTCACGCACTGTCTTGAGTGATTCGCCGACCTTGGCACGAAGCTGTTTCCCCAGTCGGCCGATCGCCGGAATCAGATCGTTTTGGCTCGCCGCTTCCTCGCTGAACGACGCGAGCTGTTCTCCCGACTGCGCGGAAAGCAGTCGCGTGGAGACGACGTACCGCCCGCCGAGCGAGACAATATTTCCATCCAACACGGCTTTGACGCCGTCACGCGTCGCGATCTCACGCGCGACGTCGAAGTCGATCGGCGTCGTGACGTCACGCTTCATGAGGCGCAGCGTCTCGTTCACTGACAGTCGTGGTACCACTTGCAGCGCCGACGACTCCGTCAGATTCGCGCGTAGCGCCTCGGTGATCGTGACCCCGAGCGTCGAATCGCTCGTCGGGCTCTTGAAGTCGGTGATGATCAACTGCTCGCGCGTTCCGAACTTGCCGGAGCCAATGAGCGAACCGGCCGGCCCAATGCCGAGCGCGCGCATCACCATGAACCCGATGACGAGTACCGCGAACGCTCCGACGGCGATCGCGCCGCTCATCCAGGTCCGTCTCCACGAGACGTGCGGACTGGCTTTGATCGCCATCGTCGCAAAGGTGCCTTGCATCGACGGGGTGCCGCCGGGAGTAAACGTCGGCGTCGCCGTGTAGACCTGCCGCGCGGTCTTCTGGACGTACCAGGTGAGCGCGATGGCGGGCAGCCCAGCGAGCATCACGCCGAGCGCCCCGGGGAAAACCCAATCCGGCAGCCCGATCGTGCTCGTCGCCGCCCACGCCGTGACCGCGACGACGACAGTCGCGCCGAGCCACCCGGCGAGTGCGCGGCCGAGTCGCATCTGTCGCTGCATCAACAGCGGCGCCGCGTCGACGGCGCCACTCGACGTCACCGTCTCGAGCACGCGAACGACGTCACTCGCGCGCTGCGGGCGCGCCGTCGCCTCCTTTTCCAGGCAGCGCATCACCAGCTCGGCGAGGGCGGGCGGTGTGTCCGGCCGCACCTCGCGCAGGTCGCGCGGTCGCTCGTTGAAGTGGGCGCTCATCAGCTTGACCGGCGTCAGTCCCTCGAAAGGCGGACGCCCGGCGAGCACCTCGTACGCCATCACGCCGAACGAGTAGATGTCGGATCGATGATCCAGAGACGGATCACCGGCCGACTGTTCTGGCGCCATGTACGCCGGGGTGCCGATCGATGTCCCGGTCATCGTGAGTGAGCTGCCGGGATTCGTGTCGCGCGCCGCGCTGAGCGCCTTCGCGATACCGAAGTCAGTGACCGTGGCGCTCGAGCCGGCGAGGAGGACGTTGTCCGGCTTGATGTCGCGATGTACAACGCCGTGCGAGTGCGCGAACTCGAGCGCCCGCGCGACGTCCTTCAGGATTCCGGTCGCCTCGAGAATGCGCAGAGGCCCGCGCCCCAATCGCGCGCGCAGCGACTCACCCTCGACATAGGGCATCGTGAACCATGGCAGTCCGCCCGCATCACCGGTCGCCAATACAGGCACGACGTGGGGATGCTGAAGCGTCGCGGCGAGCTGAATCTCGCGCTTGAACCGCTCCACGCTGACGCCGGCCGCCAGCTCCGGCGAGAGCATTTTGACGACGACCTTGCGTCCGAGCGCGGGCTCCAACGCGACGTACGTCCGCGACATCCCACCACCGCCGAGCTCGCGCTCGATGGTATAGGCGTCACCGAGCGACGACTGCAGCTGCTCTCTTGGATCGAAGCTCACGCCGGCTTTGTCGGGGGAGGGGAAGGTGGCGCAAAGTTACCGTTCGACCGCGGGATCGGCTAGCAATCAGAGGCGCGTTAGGGGTCAGACTCCATTCTCAGAATGGAGTCTGACCCCTAACGCGTGAATTTGGTGAAACTCGCGCTGATTTGGCTCGTTGGAACTTCTGCGGCGCTCCGCCGGTCCCATTGAGCAATCCCACCCACCGACATGCTGTCTGCGTTTCTCGCGCTGTCCATTCTGATGCAGGGCGGCACCGCCCAGCAGTCTCAGCGGCCAACCGTCGTTCGCGACAGCACGCCTCGCGACTCGGCGACGCGCAACGCGCCGCGCCGGCTGCCGGTCACGGCGGCGCTTCTTGCGAGCGCGTTTCGCGATGACGCCGCGCGTGACTTGTTCAATCGCGCGCGCGTCGCGCGACTGGCGCAGGATTCGTCGCTCCAGAGCTACGACTCCAAGGTCAGGCAGCGTCTCTCGGTCCTCGTCGGGATCGGGAAGCTCGGCCGCGACCGGCTGGTGTTCCGTCAGGAAAGCGCTGCGCGCGTACGTTGGCAGCGCGACGCCGGCGTCCGCGTCGACGTCACCGCCGGACGCGTCGCCATTCCGCCACTCGGTTCGCCAAAAACCGAGCGCGATGCGCTGGAAGAATCAGTGCTCGACAACGATGTGTCGCCGATCCCGTACTTCCCAGGATCAGAAAACCTGCTGATCAGCGACCTCGCCGCGAAGACCGACGTGAATGAGCGAGAGCTCGTGAACCCCCTCGCTCGTGGCGCCGAGGCGTATTACACCTTTCGAACCGGCGATTCGCTGAGCTTCCGTCTACCGGACGGACACGTCGTTCAGCTGCGAGAGCTCGAGGTCCGGCCGCGGGTCGCCAAACCCAACGTCGTCGTCGGCTCGCTCTGGTTCGACCTCGCGACCGGGCAGCTCGTGCGCGCCGCGTATCGCCTCGCGATCCCCGCCGAGATGAAGGTGACCGTCACGAACGACGCCGGCGACTCGGTGAAGACGCCGTTCATCGCCAAGCTGCTCAAGACGATGGTGCAGCCGCTCACCGCGGACCTCTCGGCGATCGTGGTCGAGTATGGTCTCTATGGCGGGCGTTTCTGGCTGCCGCGCAGTCAGTCGATTGAAGGCTCGGCGCAGGCGCTGCTCGCCCGCGTTCCCATGAAGCTCGAGACGTCGTTCAGCTACGCGAGCGTGAACGAGCCGTTGGGACTCACGGCGATTCATGTCGACACGACGGCCTTCGATGAGCAGTGGCGCGCGATGCCTCCGCTCGCTCTCGACAGCGCGGCGCGAAAGCATTGGCTCGACTCGGCGCGGGTGGCGTACAACGCCGCGTTCAAGGCGCGGCGCGACTCGATCGACAAGGGCCTCAAGGTCGGGTCGATGCGACAGTGCGACACGGCCGCGACGCGCGTCGAGATACGTTACCGATCGGAAGCGAAGATCCCGGTCGAGATGCATGTGCCATGCGACTTGAACAAGCTTCTGGCATCGTCCGATCTCCCGCCGAGCATCTTCGATCCCGGCGAGGACGTGTTCGGCAGCGCCGAAGCCGAGCGGCTCGCCGCCGCTGCGCTGGGAATGGGCGCTCAGGCACCGCTGTCGCTCGGTCATCTCCCCGCGCCGCGTATTCAGCTCGGTCCATCGATGACGCGATATAATCGCGTCGAAGGGTTCTCGACCGGCGCGCTGTGGGATCAACAGCTCGGCGCCGGTCTGTCGGCGACGGCGATCGGACGCTTCGGCTTCGCCGACAAGCGGCCCAACTTCGAGCTATCACTCGCTCGATCGGACTTCACGAAGACCATTCGCGTGAACGGCTACACGCGGCTCGTGTCGGCGAACGATTGGGGCTCGCCGCTCAACTTCAGCAGCTCGCTTGGCGCGCTCTTTTTCGGGCGCGACGAAGGGTTCTACTATCGCGCCACCGGGGCGGAGCTGTTCTGGACCGTCGAGCGAGGGCCGCGTGTCGAGGTTCGCGCATTCTCGGAACAGCAGCGCAACGCACCGCAGAACACGACGGCGAATCTCGGCGCCACGTTCATTCCGAATATCGAGAGCGCGAATGTCACGTCGACGGGAGCGTCGCTCAGATACCTTGGCTCGTTCGGGCAAGACATTCGCGGTTGGCGCGCGTTCACCGATCTGCGACTCGAAGGCGCGGGGGGCGATTCGTCGTACGGCCGCGCCGCGCTCGACGTCACGCTGTCCAAGGCGATTCTCCGGCGTGTCGACGCCGCGCTCACGGTCGCCGGCGGCACCACGACGGGACATGTTCCGGCGCAGCGACGCTGGTTCCTCGGTGGGACGCAGACGATCCGTGGCCAGGCGGCCGATACGGCGCAGAGCGGCACGGCGTTCTGGATGACGCGGATGGAGCTCGCTCGCTCGAGTGAGTTCATGCGAACGGCGCTATTTGGAGACCTCGGCTGGGCAGGGAATCGCGAGAAGTGGGGCGAGTTCGGGCGTCCGCTGAGCGGCGCCGGTGTCGGCTTCTCGTTCCTCGACGGGATGATCCGTTTCGATGCCGCACGCGGGATCTATCCGCGAAAGGACGTGCGGTTCGCCTTCTATTTCAACGCACCCTTCTGATCTGAGCGGGGCGCGATCTTTGGCGAGCATTCCTCGACTCATCTAAACGACGAGCGACTCTTGCCGCGCGGGTGTGGTTTCGAGCAGCTTCACGGAACCCAACATCAGCCCATGACCACACCCGCAACAACTTCCTCGCCAACGCTCCGCCAGTACGACATCAGCGCGCGCTCCACCGACACCTTCGGCCGAGTGCTGTGCACCGCGCGCGATCACCACTTCATTGTGGACGGCCCGGTGCAGAATGGCTGCCCGGGCGAGGAGATCACCCCCGTCGAGATGTTCTTGTCATCTGTCGCGGCGTGCGGCGTCGAGTTGATTCACGTCATCGCGAAGCAGGACAACATTCCACTCGACCGCGTCGCCGTGAAGATCCACGCCTGGAACGACCGCACGAAGCAGACACGGACGGACCTCAACACGCTCAACTCGGTGCAGCTCGACTTCACGGTCTGGGGAGCGGACAATGCGCAGGCGGCGGCGCTCGTCGAGGGCTTCAAGCGGCGGTGACCCCTCTACGGCACGGTCGCGGTCGCGACCCCGGACGTTCAAGTAAACTTCACTCTCGGTGATTGATTCGATGCGATTCATCTCGAGCCTCGGCATCGCGGTTCTGCTTTCCCCAGCGGTGGCCTTGGCGCAGCAGCCACAATACGATGTCGTCATCGCCAACGGCACAATCGTCGACGGCACCGGTGCGTCGCGCTTCCGCGGCGACGTCGCGATCAAGGGCGATCGCGTCGTCCGCGTCGAGCGCGGCTCGATTCCGGCGTCGCTCGCCAAGCGGGTGATCGACGCGAAGGGGTTGATCGTCGCGCCGGGGTTCATCGACCTCCACGCTCATCTCGATCCGCTTCCCGACATGCCCGACGCGCAGAGCGCGGCGATGCAGGGCGTGACGCTCGCGCTCGGAGGGCCGGACGGTGGCGGTCCGTATCCGTTCGGCCGCTATCTCGATTCGCTCGACCACAAGCCGCTCGGCATCAACGTCGCCTTCCTTGCCGGCCACAACACGATTCGGCGCGCCGTGATGGGCACGGAGAATCGGGCACCGACGCCGGCGGAGCTCGCGCGCATGCAAGCGATGGTCGGCGAGTCGATGCACGAGGGCGCGTTCGGAATGAGCACGGGCCTGCGCTACATCCCCGGTTACTACTCGAACACCGATGAGGTGGTCGCGCTGTCGAAGGTCGCCGGGGATTCGGGCGGCATTTACACGTCGCACCTTCGCGAGGAAGGTCTCGGGTTGCTCGACGGCGTCGCCGAGGCGTTGGAGATCGGCCGTCGCGCGCACATCCCGATCATCCTCACGCATCACAAGGCGATCGGACGCCAAATGTGGGGGAAGAGCGTCGTCACGCTGCATATGGTCGACTCGGCGCGGCGCGCGGGCACGGACGTGATGATCGACCAGTATCCGTACACCGCGAGCTCGACGAGCCTCGACGTGCTCGTCCCACCCTGGGCGCTCGCCGGCGGAACATCGAAGCTGCGCGAGCGGATGGCGACGCCGGCACTCAAGGACAGCATCACGCGCGGCGTTATTGAGTATTTGCTGAACGATCGCGGCGGCGGCGACATCAAGCGCGTCCAGTTCGCGCGCGTCGCCTGGGATCACTCACTCGAGGGCAAGACGCTCTACGACTGGGCGATCCGCCGCGGCGTTCCGCCGACACCGGAAGGCTCGGCGCCGCTCGTGCTCGAGGGTGTGCTCAACGGGGGCGCGTCGATGGTCTACCACGTGATCGACGAAGGCGACGTGAAGCGCATCATGGCGCATCCGATGACGATGATCGCCAGCGACGGCCGCCTCACGAAGCTCGGCGACGGTGTCCCACATCCGCGGAACTACGGCACCTTCCCGCGCGTGCTCGGCCACTACGTCCGAGACGAGCATGTGCTGACCCTCGAGCAAGCGGTCAACAAGATGACCGGCATGTCGGCCAAGCGCCTCGGGCTCAAGGATCAGGGGTGTTTGGCCGTGGGCTGTCTCGCTGACGTCACTGTGTTCGACGCTGGAAAGATCCGCGATGTCGGGACGTTCGAGGATCCTCATCACTATCCCGAGGGCATCGCGTACGTCCTCGTCAACGGGACGCCTGTGGTCGACGGTGGAAAGTTCACGTCGGCGCGGCCGGGGAAGGTGATTCGTCGACCGCAGCGCGCGGCGCCGTGATGAACCGCGGCCTCATGCTTGGTACCGGAGGTACGGACTGGCGCTGGAAGGGCCGCGGGCTAACGCGGACACGCACGGGCTAACGCGGTGAACTGCGATAAAATGCGCGGCCGCGGGTCATAACGATGGCAGAATGCGGCTCACGGGAACAAAGGCTTGTTCCATGTTGAATCGCCGCAAGCTTGCCCGATCAAATCTGTTGTGCGAGGAGATCACGGGCACTGTGATCAATGGATTTCACGTCTCGTACGATCGATTGGGCTATGGCTTTTTGGAGTCGGTGTATCGACGCGCGCTCGCCATGGAGCTTCGCGGATTCGGTCTCGACACTGTCGAGGAGGCGCCGATTGATGTGTGGTACGCGGGCGTCAAGATCGGCCGGTTCCGCGCAGATCTGTTGGTGGAGAACCGAGTCGTCGTTGAGGTCAAAACGGCCCGTGCGCTCGGCGAAGCCGATCGAAAGCAACTTCTCAATTATCTGCGCGCTTCAAATCTCGAAGTCGGTTTGCTTTTGCTCTACGGCCCCGGGCCAGTTTTCAAACGCCTGGTCTTTGAGAATTCCCGCAAGAGCGCTTTGCGCGCGGATTTCCCGCTCTTGGACCCGCGTTAGCCCGTGTGTGTCCGCGTTAGTCCGCGGCCCTTCCAGCGCCAGCCCGTGTCTCCAGTTACCAAACTCAAGCGGCGATAGGAACATTGGCCCCCATTGGTGTATTACCTTTCACTCGTAAACACGAACCGGGGGCAAAGAAGACATGGCAGCCGCAACTCTACTTCCGATCGCTCCAATCCTGCTGCTGCCGTTCATTCTCGTCTTCTTCGTCGTCGTGTTCCCGTTGTGGCTGCTGTCGCTCGGCGTCCTCGGACTGGTGCTCGTCCTCCTCCGTGGACTCGCCAAGCTCGGCCAAGTTGCCGGCACTGACGCCCTGAGTGCGGCGGCCGCTGGGGTACATCGCGCGTTTCGATGGGTGCTGACCTTCGGCGGCCTCGCGAAATCCGCTGAATCAGCCGACGAGTCGCAGCCGACTACCTGACGTCGGTCCAGACCTTCGGGTCCTCGGAGCCGAGGACCCAGACCGAGTATCCGCGTAAGCCGTACTTCTGCACGAGCTCGAACTTCGCCGCGAAGGCGCGTGCGTCCTCGAGCCAGAGGAACTCGTTCACGCCGGCGTTGCTCCAGAACGCGTAGCCGGCTTTCTCACGATCGTCCCACACGAGTTGCGCGTGGTTCTTCGTCAGCAGACTCTCGGCTTTGGCGAAAGCGATGTCGGTCCCGCGCATGCGGGCCCCGGCCTTGGTGTCGTAGCTCGGATACCACCAGTCCGAATACGACGGAATGCCGAGCGAGATCTTCGACGGCGGCACGCCCGTGGAGAGCGCGAACTTGAGCGCGTCTTCCATCCAGGTGTAACCGGCGACCGGTCCGGGTGGCGTACCGCCGGTGTGCTGCGCGTACGTCATGTACGAGATGAAATCGAGTGCGTCGGCGAGCGCCTTGTAGTCGTAGACGCCCCGCCAGTTATCGAAGATCCAGCGGTGGTAGCTCGTCGGACCGGGATCGTCGCTCGTACGCGGAACGACAGCCGCCGAGACCGAGCAGTTGACGCCGTGCAGACCAACCGCGGCATCACGCATGAAGCTCGTCAGCGCGCCCTTGTCCGTGACGTGCACGTTCTCGATGTCGAACTGAATTCCGTCGAAGTGATTGTCGCGACAGAGCGCGACGAGACTCTCGAGCGCGCGCTTCCTCGCGTCCGGGTTGGTAAGGACGCGATGGATCGTCGGCTGATCGAAGCCGGGATTCATCACCAGCGGCATGAGCTTCACGCCCTTCTCGCGTGCCTTCGCCACGACCCGCGGATCGACTTTGCCGCGGATGACGCCGAAGCTGTCGAGCGAGAAGACCTGGGGCGACACGATCGAGATCTTGTCGGCGTGGGCGAGAAAGCTCTGCGTGCTTTCTTCTCGCCCCACCGAGTACCAGAGCGCTTCCGGCTGCTGCTGCGCGAGACACGGCGTCGCGACGAGCAGCAGGCCGAGCGCGGCCTCACATCGGCGGAGCGGCTTTCGCCTCGACATAGAAGTTGTTGTCGACGGTAAGAGAGTCTCCCTTCAATCCCGACTTCCATTGCGTCGTCGGCTTGAGCCACACCCCGTTCGCGCGCACCGCCATGCCGAATCCGGGGACGACGTTCTGCCAACGATACGAGATATCGCCGTTCGCCGCGCGATACTCGAGCACCGGGACCTTCGTCGTCGTCAGATACTGCTCGAACACCTTGCTCAAATCGATACCGGCCGCTCGCGACATGTACTTCTCGACTTGGGCCGCGGTCACCGTCTGGTGCCAGAACGTGGACTGCAGGCCGCGCAGGATTCGGCGCCACTTTTCGTCGTCGTTCACGAGCTGGCGGATCGTGTGCAGCATGCTGCCGCCCTTGTAGTACATGTCGCCGGACCCTTCGGCGTTCACGCCATAGGGCGCGATGATCGGCTGGTCGTGCTGGATGCGCGAGCGGCTCCCAATGATGTATTCGGCGCCGGCCTGCTTGCCGTCACGGCATTCGGTGTAGATCCCCTCGGCGTAGTTGGCGAAGCTCTCGTGGATCCACATGTCCGCCTGGTCCTTCGCCGTGATGTTGTTCCCCCACCATTCGTGCGCGCTCTCGTGCACGATGATGAAGTCCCACTTCATCCCCCATCCGGTGCCGGACAGGTCGCGACCCGCGTAGCCGTTCTTGTAATGATTCCCGTACGCGACGCCGCTCTGGTGTTCCATCCCGAGGTGAGGCGCTTCGATCAGCTTGTAGCCGTCCTTGTACCACGGGTACGGTCCGAACCAATGCTCGAAGCACTCGAGCATCGATTTCGCCTGCTGGAATTGCACTCTCGCGGTGTCGAGATGGTAGGCGAGCGGCCAGAAGTCGAGCGTCAGCTTTCCCTTCTCGCCATTGTACGTGTCGCTGAAGTGGGCGTAGTGCCCGGCGTTGACCTCGACGTTGTAGTTGTTGATCGGCTCGGACACGAACCACTCGTATGTCGTGGTTCCGTCGGGGTTGTGCGTCGTGGCTCGAAGGCGGCCGTTCGACACGTCGGTCATCGAGTCGGGCATGGTGATCGCGATCCGTTGACTGTCCGGCTCGTCGGCGAGGTAGTCCTTATTCGGCCACCACGCGCTCGCGCCGAACCCCTCGTTTGCCGTCGCCACCCATCGATCGCCGAGGCTGTCGCGCTGCCAGATGAATCCGCCGTCCCACGGCGGGCGCTTGGCGGTGGTCGGCTTGCCGTGATAGTAAATGCCGATCGTCTTGTGTGTGCCCGTACGCTGCGCCGCGGCGAGTGTGACGAAGAAGGCGTTGCTGTCCCGATTGAACTCGAGCCGCCGTCCGTCCTGCACCATGCTGTCGACGAGGAGCGGCGTCTGCAGGTCGATCTGCATCCGCGCCGCGGGCTTGAGGACGCGATACGTGATCGCGTTGTAGCCCTGAATGCTGCTGTCCGCCGGATTCACCGCCACGTGCAAGTCGTAGAACGACGCGTCCCACCACGCGCGCCCGGGGCCGTTGCTCCCGCGAAGCGTGTCGGCGTGGCTGAACACCTTCGGTGATCGTTGCGCCACAAGGACCGTGGGCAGGGCAAGCCAGCAAAGAACGACCGCGCGACGCATCAAATCCCTCGTTGTGCGTATCAGAGTGTTGCCAGACATATCAAATCGACGGCGAATGGGGTCAGTCTCCATTCCTT
>Ga0310813_10002292_pt1 | contig 11615 bp, 8 predicted proteins | sample YN3metagenome_FD_203086 | JGI IMG/M metagenome (GOLD analysis project Ga0310813, IMG submission 203086) | Soil microbial communities from experimental microcosm in Duke University, North Carolina, United States - YN3 | ecosystem: Engineered > Artificial ecosystem > Soil microcosm > Unclassified ... | reverse complement strand
AGAAGCTCAGTCGCCGAGCGGGTCGCGTAGAGCGGCGCGATCGCCGGCTGCACGAGCGTCGCGCTGCCGTCGTGCGCGAGCGCGTCGCCCCAGCGCTCGCAGTCGTGCGAGAGCGGCAGGTGCCACGTGCTGGCGTGTGCGGTCTCGTCGCGGTAGAGGCCGGCGTGGATCGTCGTTCGCACCTTCACGAATGCGCCGGCGATGTCGAGCGCTGCCGGTGCGTCGTAGTGGGGGTTGGCGTCGACGACGAGCAGGGTGTCGACTGCGCCGTCGGCGATCGCTTCGACGAGCTCTGCGAGCGAGCCGGCTTCGCTCGCCATCGCGAGCGGCGCGACGAGGTCGATCGTGCGGCCGCTGGCGCCGATGCGCTGGTGGATCGCGTGGATCGCGGCATGGCTCTCGGCGGCGAGCGCGGCGCCGGGAACGATGACCGCGTCGCTGCCGGCGCTCGCGAGCGCGGCGACGAGTGCCGTCTCGAACGCGAGCTCGGCTGGCGCCGCAACGAGGTTGCCGTCTCGTCGGCTGCCGTCGACGATGCGCGCAGCGAGCCGCCGCACCAGCGCGTCGATCCGCGCCGGCGGCAGGGCAACGCGCACGTCGGCGCGCGCGCCGAAGAGGCCCGGGCCGACCTCCGCGGCGAACAGCTGCGCCAGCTCGCCACCGCCGTTGCGGTCCGCATCGCGACGTGCCGACCAGTCGAGCGCGTTGCGCACTGCACCGGGACCGTCGCTGAACGGATCGGCGGCGAGCGCGACGATGCAGCGCGCGCGCTCGAGGTGCAGCACCGTCTGCACCGGCTGTCCGAATGCTGCACGCGCGCCGGCATCGGCGGCGACGTCGCGCAGCGGCCAGTGCTGGTGCCAGCGTGCGCGCGGCAGGCGCTCGAGCAGGCCCGCGAGCTGGGCGCGCAGCGTCGGCGAGCTGACCGGCCCGGTCAGAATGCGCAGGCCCGCGCCTCCTTCGGCGCGCAGCCGCGCGGCGCGGCCGCGCCACATCGTCTCGAACGCTTCCCAGCTCGACGTCGCCGCGGGCGGCGGAGCGTCGCGCTCGCGCGGCGTGCCGAGCCGCTGCAGCACCGCGCTCGAGCGGTCCGGATCCCACAGTTCGAGCACCGACGCCTGCGCGAAGACGTCGGTCGCGCCGAGGCTCGACGGGTGCAGCGGGTTGCCCTCGATCTTGATCGGCCGGCCCTGCTGGGTGCCGATGCGAACGCCGAGGGCGTGGCCGTCGCGAACGGACGCGCTCGCGTAGTAGAGCGGGCGCTCGCCGGGGGCGTCTTCGGGCATCCCCACCGCCGGGTAGATGCGCTCGCGCGGCGGCCGCGAGCACGCGCCCGAGGCGAGCGCGAGCGCCGCCGCCATGACGCCGAGCGCGCTCCGCCGCGTCAGCGCGGTCGCCTCGCGCGGATGGAAGTGCAGCGGTTCGTCGTCGGCGTGCATGTCGCGAGGCTCAGCGGTGGCAGGTCGAGCAATCGGTGAGCCGGCGCGTGCTCTCGATGTGCAGCGTGGCGGCGAGGCGGCGTCCTTCGTCGCCGCCCGGCGCGACGCTCGCCATGTCGAACACCTGGCTCGGCGGCCGCAGACGCGGCGCCGGATCGCGGTGGCAAGCGAGGCACCACTGCATCTGCAGCGGCTGCGCGCGCCAGGTCAGTGCCATCTGGTCGACGCGGCCGTGGCACTCGACGCAGCCGACGCCCTTCGCGACGTGGACGCTGTGGTCGAAGAAAACGAAGTCGGGCAGGTCGTGGACGCGCCGCCACGCGATCGGCGTGCCCGTCCGCTCGCTCTCGTGCAGCGGCCGCAGCATCGCCGCATCGCGGTAGAGCTGCGAATGGCAGGTCAGGCAGATGTGCGTCGACGGCAGGCCCGCGTGGCGGCTCGTCTCGACGGTCGTGTGGCAGTAGCGGCAGTCGATGCCGTCGTCGCCGACGTGGTGCTTGTGGCTGAACGGGATCGGCTGCTCGACCGGCTGGCCGAGCGCCTGCACCCAGTGCTCGCGCCAGACGCCGCCGGCGACGACGACCGCGACGAACGCAGCGCCGATGCCGACGAGAACGAGCTTGACAACGAGCGCGCTGCGCCGCGAGAAGACCTGCGGCATGTCGCGCGCTCTAGCGTGGGCCGCTCGCCGGAGCCTTGCTCGGCGCTTCCGTGCTCGTGTCGCCTGCGCGGGTCGCCGAGCTGCTGCTCTCCACCGCCGACGCCGCCGGCTGCGCGCTCGCCGCCGCCGGCGCCGCGCGGCCCGCCGCCGGCGTGCCGTTGTCCGCGCTCAGCGTGTCGGCGGGCGCATCGGTGTTCGGCCCCGGCCGGCTCATCGGTGTCGTCTTCGCCTCCTCGGTTTCGGTGCGGCTCGGTCCGAAGCGAAGCTTCGCGCGCAGCTTGGCGACCTCGTCGGCGGAGACCGCGGCTGCCTGGTTGCCCCAGCTGTTGCGCGCGTAGGTCGCGACGGCGGCGATCTGCTCGTCGGCGAGCTTCCAGTAGAACGCCGGCATCGCGAGCGGCGTGGGTGCGCGGTCGGTCGGCGCACGGTGCGCGCCGGCGAGGATGTAGTGCAGCACCGTCATCGCGTTCGCCTGCTGCACGTTCGCGCTTGCCTTGACCGGCGGGAAGTAGCGCGGCACGCCCGAGCCGTCCATGCGATGGCAGGCCGAGCACTCGTCTTCCCAGATCGCCTTGCCCTGCTGCATCACCGCGTCGGCGGGCCGTGCGATCTGGGCCTCGGGCGACGGCGGTCGGTCGTCGAGGTACGCGACCAGCGCCGCGAGGTCGGCGTCGTTCATCTGCGACGTCGAGAAGGCGACGACTTCGCCCATCTCCGCGGCCGCGGCGCTGTGGCCGTTGAGGCCTTGGCGAAGAAAGTCGAGCAGCGCGTCGCGCTGCCAGCTGCCGAGGCCGGTGCGGCGGTTGGGCGTGAGGTCGGGCGCGAACCATTCGCCGAACGTGCCGCCGCGATACGCCTCGTCCTTCTTCGGCGCGCCGAGCATGTTCTTCGGCGTGTGGCAAGCCTGGCAGTGGCCGAGGCCCTCGGCGAGATACGCGCCGCGGTTCCACTGCGCCGACTTCTGCGCGTTCGGCTGGTATGGCCCGCGGTCGAGGAACAGCCAGTTCCAGATGCCGGTCAGCGCGCGGATGTTGAAGGGGAAGTGCAGCTGGTTGCGGTCGAGCTCGTTCGACACCGGCTGAATCGTCCGCAGGTACGCGAAGATCGCGTCGGAGTCCTCGCGCGTCACGTTGGTGTAGTAGTTGTAGGGAAACGCCGGGAAGAGATGGCGGCCGTTCCTGTCGACGCCTTCGTGCAGGGCGCGGTAGAAGGTCTCCTGCGTGTAGCGGCCGATGCCGGTCGCCTCGTCCGGAGTGAGGTTGGCCGACAGCACGGTTCCGAACGGCGTCTCGATCGGCCTGCCGCCGGCAAAGCGCGCACCGTCCTTCTTGGTATGGCAGGCGACGCAGTCGCCGACCGACGTGAGGTAGCGGCCGCGATCGACGAGCGCCTTGTCTGCGCCTTGCACTGGTTTCGCTTCGTCCGTCGGAGTCTGCGGCGACGACTTCGGCTGCGCCAGCGCGAGCGTCGCCGCGAACGCAGCGGCGACGATGCCGCCGCCGAGTGCCGATCGGGCCGGGGTGGACATGACGTCAGGCCAGCGGCCCGGGACTGCGCAGGTAGCGCGTGCGGATCTCGTTCGCCGACCAGTAGGCGAGTGCGGCGACCGTCCCGGTCGGGTTGTAGCCCGGGTTCTGCGGGAACGCGCACGCTCCGTAGACGAACAGGTTCGGCACGTCCCAGCTCTGCAGGTAGCGGTTGACCGCGCTCGTCGCCGGGTCGGTGCCCATGATCGCGCCGCCGGTGTTGTGCGTCGTCTGGTACGGCACGACGTCCCAGCTGCCCTTGCGCGGGTTCGCCTTGATCGACGCCGGCTTCATCGCCTTCGCGAGCTCGGTCGCGCGGTCGGTCAGGTAGTCCGACATCTTGTGCTCGTTGTCGGTGAAGTCGAACGTCATCCGCAGCAGCGGCCGGCCGTAGACGTCGCGGTACGTCGGGTCGAGGTCGAGACAGTTGCCGCGGTGGCTCATCACCGCGCCGTGCGTCACGACCGACGTCGACTTCAGGTAGTTCTCGGCGATCGCGCGCTTCCACTTCGAGCCCCACGTCGGCGTGCCTTCGGGAGTCGAGTGCGACTCGATCGGGCGTGCGCCCGTCTGCACGATGCCGATGAAGCCGCCGCCGATGAAGCCGAGCCCGGAGTGGTCGAAGTTGTCGCCGTTGTAGTCGTCGATCAGCATGCCGTGCGCGCCGGCGCCGATGAACGGGTTGAGGATCTTGTCGCTGTAGAACACGTTGACCGACGACGTGATCTGGTACGCGTAGTTCTTGCCGATCACGCCTTCGCCGCTCGACGCGTCGTACGGCCTGCCGATCTTCGAGAGCAGCAGCAGCCGGACGTTGTGCAGGATGTAGGCGGTGAGCAGGATCAGCTCGGCCGGCTGCTCGAATTCCTCGCCGGAGGCGTCGACGTAGGTGACGCTGACCGCGCGCTTGCCGGTCGAGTCGAGGTTGACCTTGATCGCCTCGCACTCGGTCTTCAGCGTGAAGTTGGGCTTGCGCATCAGCACCGGCAGGATCGTTGTCTGCGCGGTGGCCTTCGAGTAGTTGCCGCAGCCGAACTTCTCGCAGAAGCCGCAGTACGTGCACGGCCCGAGCTGGACGCCGAGCGGGTTGGTGTAGGCGCGCGACATGTTCGCCGACGGCTGCGGGAACGGCTTGTGGCCGAGCGAGCGCGCCGCTTCGGCGAACAGCGTCGGCGGATACGTCATCTCCATCGGCGGGTTCGGGTACTCGCGCATGCGCGGGCCTTCGAACGGGTTGCCGCCTTCCTGGATCGCCCCCTTCAGGTTGCCGGCCTTGCCGCTGATGCCGCACAGATACTCGAAGCGGTCGTAGTGCGGCTCGAGCTCGTCGTACGACACGCCCCAGTCCTGGATCGTCATCGTCTCCGGGATCGCGGCCTTGCCGTAGCGCGCGACGTTGTGGCTGCGCGCGACGAAGTCGGATGGCAGGAAGCGCCACGTCTGGCCGTTCCAGTGCACGCCCGCGCCACCGACGTTGGTGCCGGGCAGGAACGAGCCGAGATGGCGCATCGGCAGCGCGGTCTCGCTCGCGTTGTTGCGGACCGTCAGCGTCTCGTGGGCGGCGCGCTGGAACAGCTCGTGGCGGAAGTAGTAGCGCAGCTCGTCCTGCGCGAACGTCGTCGCGAAGTCGGTCGGCGTGTCGCGCCAGGCGCCGCGCTCGATCGCGAGGACGTTGATGCCGGCGTCGGTCAGCTCCTGCGCGAGGATCGCGCCGGTCCAGCCGAACCCGACCACGAGCGCGTCGACCGGAGGCAGCCTGGTCGCCATCGCTAGCTCTTTTTCGGCATCCACTCGGGCCGGCCTTTCAGGCCGACCGGCGGCAGCGGATAGCGCTCGCCGTGGCGCTTGACGAACGCCGAGTGGTCGTAGCGCGCGCCCGGAAATCCGATCAGCTTCCAGCCGACCATGTCGCGGTTGCCGCCGTAGATCGGATCGGACCAGAAGCCTTCCTGCGTGTTCTGCAGCAGCATCTTGAAGAAGGCCTTGGCATCGACGGTCGACAGCTTGGGCTTGCCGTCCTCGAGGTCCTTCAGCCAGCGGTCCTGATCGCTCGTCGAGAGCTTGGCGAACGTGGCGGCGCGCTTCTCGTCGGCGACCGCCTGGTCGATCTCGCGGATCGCGGCGCGGTACATCCCCGCCGGCGTGTAGCGGCTCTGGTAGCCCTGCGTCTTCTCGCCTTTGGCCCACGGCCCCTGCATGTACCAGCGCGACGCGCGGCCATATTCACCGGCGAGCTGGCGGTCGATGAAGACGACGGCGCCGGCCTCGAGCGCGCCGGGACCGAGGTCGTCGGCGGGGATCAGCCTCGCCACCGCTGCGGAAATGAACTCCGCCTCGGCCGGAGTCAGGTATCCGTAAGCATTCGTCGCCGGCTGACTCTGCGTCGCTGCATCGGGCGCGCTCGCGGTGCCTTCCTGCCACGGCATCTCGCGCCGGATGACGGCGGCGCCGGCGGTTGCAGAGAGGGGGAGCGCGATCCCCGCACCGAGCAGTTGCCTTCGCCGCAGCACGACGTTCGCGTCGGCCGGAGTCTCGACCGGCGGCGTCTCTGTCTTCTCGCGCGGCGCAGCGCGGAGCCAGATCCTCTTCATGGAAATTTTCGAGCAACCCACATGCCTGCACCTCGTCTTTCACGCCAACAGATGCATGCCGAGGTCGCGCGTCGAGCTCGCGCCGAGCAGACCCATCGCGTCGAGCGCTTCGCGCTCGACGATCGCGAGCGCGCGGCGAACGCCCGGCGCTCCTGCGGCGCACAGACCGTAGAGCGGAGCGCGACCCGCCAGGACCGCACGTGCGCCGAGCGCGATCGCCTTCAGCAGCTCGGTGCCGCGTCGCAATCCTCCCGTGACGTAGAGCTCGGCGCGATCGCCGACGATCTCGCGCGCCTTCGGCAGCAGCTCGATCGCCGCGACCGTGCCGTCGAGCTGGCGGCCGCCGTGGCTGCCGAGGACGATCGCGTCGGCGCCTGCGTCGAGCGAGCGCCGCACGTCGTCGAGGTGGAGGATGCCCTTGAGGATGAACGGCTTTCGCCAGCGCTCGCGGATGCGCGCGACGGTGCGCCACGACAGCGACGTCGGCTGATGGTCGCGGATCCAGAACGCCGAAGCGAAGAAGCTGCGATGCTCGCGCGGCACGAAGTCGATGACGTTGCGAAACGACGGCATGCCATGCGCGACGAGCGTCGCCGCGAGCCAGCGCGGATGGAGCGCGGCGTCGAGCGTCGACGCGAGCGATGGCCGGCTCCTGGTCGCCATCGTCCGCGTCGACCACTCGCGGTTGCCGAAGATCTGCGCGTTCGTCGTCAGCACGAGCGCTTCGCAGCCGGCCGCGTCGGCGCGCCGCACCAGTTCCTGCCAGACCTCGTCGCCGCCGAAGACGTAGAGCTGCCACCAGTGGCGCAGGGTGGGCACGCGCGCCACTTCCTCGATCGTGTCGTTCGACATCGTGCTCTGCACGAACGGCACGCCGGCGTGCGCGGCGGCGTCGGCCAGCAGCGTGTCGGCGTGGTGGCAGAACAGGCCGTTGAGGCCGGTCGGCGCGACGACGAGCGGCATCCTTGCCGGCCGCGCCAGGATCGTCGTCGCCAGGGTGCGATCCGAGACGTCGACGAGCTGAAGCGGCGTGAAGCAGCGCTCGGCGTACGCGGTGCGCTCGCGCTTCAGCGTCTGCTCGTCCTCGGCGCCGCCTTCGAGGTACTCGAGGACGAAGCGCGGCATCCGCTGGTGGGCGCGTGCGCGCAGGTCGGCGATCGCGACTGCGCGCGCCAGGTCGGGGCCGGTGTAGTAGCGGCGGCGCGGCGTGCCCTCGAGCTGCGCGATCGAGACGTCACGGTTCGGGTCGCCCATGCCGTTTCCGTTCGTCGGCCCCGCGTCAGCGCACCAGGAGGTCGGTCGGCACGCCCTGGACCAGCTGCGCGTCGGCGTTGTTGCCGGCAATCGTCTTGAACAATTTGCCGACGTCGCGCAGCTTGCGGTCGAGCGTGGCGAGGCCGTTGGCGTTGACGTGGCCGCGGATCTCGACGAGCTGGATGTCCCAGTCGACCTGGTCGGTGAGGCTGTACCAGGTGAAGCCGATCACCGGAACGCCCTGGTGGCGCAGGTGGTGCGCCTGGCTCCACGTCTGCTTCAGCCAGCGCGTGCTCTCGCCGTGGCCGAGGTCGATCGCGTTCGTCTCGGTGAGCATCATCGGCCGCAGGCAGCGCGTGTAGTAGTCGCGCGCGATCGCGTGCCAGCCGAGCATCTGGCCCTGGCTCTCGAGCGAGCCGTCGGCCTCGACGACGACCTCGTTCACTCCGTAGTAGTCCATGCCCATGATGCAGTGCGGCGCTGCCGCCTTGCCGTGTTCGATGAACCAGCGCAGCTCCTCGTCCCGCAGGCCGTTCTCGAGCAGGTGGCGCTGCACCGCGCCGCTCGGCGTCTGGCCGTAAAGATGGTCGAAGGTGAGGAAGCGCAGCTCGTTCAGCAGGTCAGCCTTCGCCTTCGCTTCGGGAGCGAGCTGGACGTACGCCTCGGTCACCTCGCTCTGGATGAAGACGGCGTCGGGCCTGCGTTCGAGGATCGCGTCGATCGCGAGCAACGTCGCCCGGCACTGGTTGGCGTGGGCGCGGATGAACGCGGCTTCGCTCTTTTCCTGCTCGTTCCACGCGCCGAGCTTGCCGCTGAAGCGCGCGCAGACGAGCATCTCGTTGACGGGCGTGTAGAACTTGATCCATGGATAGCGCGCTGCGAACGCGCTGCAGTACTCGGCGAAGTGCGCCGGCCACTCGGTGTTCTGGAAGCCGCCGACCCAGTCGGGAACGCCGAAGTGGCAGAGGTCGACGATCGGGATCAGGCCGCGGTCCCAGAGGTGCGGCAGCGTCTGGTCGGCGAACTCCCAGTCGTAGCGGCCCGGGCCGGCGTGGCTGCGGTAGTACGGGATGCCGTAGCGCACGAAGCGGGCGCCGATCTCGCGGCAGAGCTCCATGTCCTCGCGCCAGTGCGTGTAGTGGCCGGTCTCCGCGAGCTCGTCGCGGCGCTTGCCGCCCTGCACGGTCGGATAGCTGCATTCGATTCCGGTCGCGATGACGTAGGTCGGCTTGTGCGTCGCCGGATGGTCGTCGGCACGCGTCAGCCGCTCGGGCGAGCGCTGCAGGCTCTGCAGCGAGACCGTCATCTGCGGCCCGCGAGGTAGGCGCCGCGCAGCATCGCTGCAAGCACGAGCGCGAGCGCAGCGCCGGTCGCGATGCGCGCGTGCGATGCGTCGATCGTCACCGCGGTCGGCTTGGCGCGCGCCGAGAAGCGGCCGCGCGCGCCGACGTCGGCGCGGACGGGCCGATACAGGTTGCCGGGACGGCCCGGCGGCTCGGCAACGTCGCTGATCTGCTCGTCGAAGCCGCTCTTGCCGACGACACGGTCGAGCAGCGGCGGGTACAGCAGCTGGCCGACGATCGCCTCGATCGCGCTGCCGCCGACCCAGAGCTCGCGCGGCCCGTCGCGCACCGCGCGCCACGCCGCTTCGGCGGCGACGTCGGGGTCGAAGACGTCGCCGACCGGCTGGTACTTGTGCGCGAACAGGTTCTTCGCCCAGTCGAATTGGATCGTGTTCATCCCGGGCATCTGCAGCATCGAGACGGTGATCTTCGAGCCGGCGTGGAGCAGCTCGGCGCGCAGCGAGTCGGTGAAGCCGCGGATCGCGAACTTGCAGCTGCAGTACGCCGACTGCAGCGGGATCGCGCGGTACGCGAGCGCCGAGCCGACCTGGACGATCGCGCCGCGGTCGCGCGGGCGCATCACCGCGAGCGCCGCCTGCGTGCCGTGGACGACACCCATCAGCGTGACGTCGACGACTCGCGCGAAGTCGGCGGGCGCGATCTCGTCGATCGGGCCGACGACGGTCGCCATCGCGCAGTTGATCCAGGCGTCGATCGTTCCCCACGCGGCGACGACGCGGTCGCGCGCCGCGAACACGGCGTCGGCGTCGGCGACGTCGGTCGGCAACGCGAGCGCCTCGCCGCCCGAGCGCTCGATCTCGTCGGCGGCGGCGCGCAGCCGCTCGGGGTCGCGCGACAGCAGCGCGACGCGCCAGCGCTCGCGGCCGAAGCGGCGCGCGATCGCGCGCCCGGCACCCGCGCCGGCGCCGGTGACGACGACGACGCGGGGCTCTCGATCGTCCATGGTGTTCTCCTCTCCGGCGCTAGAGCGCACGCTCGTTGGCGAGCGCCTCGATGCGGTCGGCCATCCGCAGCGCGAGCGCCTGGATCGTCAGCGACGGATTGACGGCGCCGCTGGTGACGAAGATCGAGCCGTCGCAGATCCACAGGTTCGGCACCTCCCAGCTGCGGCCGTCGGCGTCGACGACGCTCGACTGCGGATCGGCGCCCATGCGACAGGTGCCGAGGAGGTGGCTGGTGTCGACGCTCGTCCAGAGGCCGCGGCCGCCGGCGACCTCGAGCATCTCGGCCATGAAGTCGATCGCGTGGCGCTGCAGGCGGCGGTCGTTGTCCGAGTAGCCGAAGGTGACGCGCGGGATGCGCAGGCCGAGGGCGTCGACGTCGTCGGCGAGCTCGACGCGGTTCTCGGGCCGCGACTCGACCTCGGCGACCGCAACGTACCCGGCGGTGCGGTTGTAGTCGCGCATCGCCTCGCGCAGCTGCTCGCCCCAAAGGCCGCGCGCGGTCGTGACGACCTGTGCCCAGGCGCGCGGCAGCGGCCCCTGGCTCATGAACGCGTAGCCGCCGTGGAAGTCCTTGCCGTCGTCGCAGTAGTTCCAGTGCTCGCAGACCGCCATGTTCGGCGGCCCCTTGTTCCAGCGGACCTCTTCGTCGAACGTCGCCCAGACGCCGGGGCCGGCGTGCGTCGTCAGGTGCGTGCCGACGAGACCCGAGCCGTTGCCGAGGCCGCGCGGGTGGCGTGACGTCGCCGAGTTCAGCAGCAGGCGCGGCGTCTCGATCGCGTAGCCGGCGACGACGACGTTCTTCGCGCGCTGGAACCGCCAGCGCCCGGCGCGGCGGTAGTGCACTCCGGTGACGCGCGCACCTTCGGCGTCGGTCTCGACGTTGCCGACCATCGCCAGGTCGCGGATCTCGGCGCCGGCGCCGACCGCCTGGTGCGCCCAGACGACGAGCGCGCTCTGCTTGGCGTTGGTCGAGCAGCCGAAGTTGCAGAAGCCGCGGTACACGCACGGCGGGCTCTTGCCACGCGGCGCCGAGACGGTCGCGAGCGGCGTCGCCGCCCATGGCACGCCGAGCGCCTCGGCACCGCGCGCGAGCAGGAGGCCCGGTGCGTTGAGCGGATGCGGCCGATAGGGATACGCGCCGCGCGGCGGCCCCCACGGATAGCGCACCGGGCCGGCGACGGCGAGGGCGCGCTCGGCGGCGCGGTAGTACGGCGCGATCTCGTCGTACCCGATCGGCCAGTCGAAGCCGTGACCGAGCAGCGTCCGGGCGCGGAACCACTCGGGCCTGAAGCGCAGCGAGATCATCGAGAAGTGCACCGTCGAGCCGCCGACGCCGCGGCCGCAGTTGTTGCCGCCGAGCGCGATCGGATCGTCGCCGCCGCTGATGCGATCGTCGGTCCAGTAGAGCTTCTGCTGCTCGTTCTCGTCGGACGCGAAGTCTTCGAGCGGCCGCCAGTACGGGCCGGCGTCGAAGCAGACCACCGAGAAGCGCTTCTTCGCGAGCGCGCACGCGAGCGTCGCACCGCCGGCGCCGGCGCCGACGATCGCGAAGTCGACCGCGTCGTCGTCGTCGTGCTCGCGCATCGGCTGCCAGCCGCCGCGGGCGAAGACGTCGGGGGCGCGGCCGCCGAGCGCACGCGGAAGGCCGGCGACGGCGCTCATGGCGTGCGGCGCGACCGCGGCGCGAACGGCGCCTCCCACGGATCGCGCTGGTCGAGACCGATGCGAACGTAGCCGCGCGGGCTCGCCGGCCCGCCGAAGCCGATCTCGCTCCACGCTTCGGGGCGGCTGTAGTAGTGCGCCGCGACCGCCTTCAGCAGCACGTCGGTGAAGAAG
>Ga0310813_10002290_pt1 | contig 11620 bp, 11 predicted proteins | sample YN3metagenome_FD_203086 | JGI IMG/M metagenome (GOLD analysis project Ga0310813, IMG submission 203086) | Soil microbial communities from experimental microcosm in Duke University, North Carolina, United States - YN3 | ecosystem: Engineered > Artificial ecosystem > Soil microcosm > Unclassified... | reverse complement strand
CGCGTTCGGCACGGCGGAAGATAAACCGCTGACCGGAGATTTCGACGGCGACGGCAAATCGGATGTTTCGGTTTTTCGACCTTCGACCGGCGAATGGTGGCGGCAGTCGAGCGTAAATAATTCGGCGCAGGTCACGAAATGGGGAATTTCGACCGACACGCCGGTCGCGGCGGATTTTGACGGTGACGGAAAAACGGACTTTGCCGTTTATCGCGGCGGCACATGGTATATCTTAAACAGCGGCAGCGGGCAGCCGGCGATCGTTAATTTCGGAGTATCCGACGATAAACCCGTCGCGGCGGATTACGACGGTGACGGCAGGGCGGATATTGCTGTTTTTCGTCCGTCAAACGGCGTCTGGTATCTTCTTCGATCGACGGCGGGATTTGCGGCGATTCAATTCGGAGTTTCAACAGATATTGCCGTTCCAAATGCTTTTGTGCCGTAAGACAGGTGAGAAGTGTGAAGTGAGAAGTTTTATTATTTACTTCTTACTTCTCATTTTTCACTTGCTAATCACTCCGATTTTCGGACAAATATCTTCTAAAACACATTCCGCGCAGTTCGGTTTGCGGGCGTTGCAGGTCTTTCTGCCGTGCGTGATGAGCCAGTGCGGGAACATCACCCAATATTTTTTCGGGACGAGCTCGCTGAGATCCTTTTCGATCTTTTCGGGCGTTTTTTCTTCAGTTAAACCAAGCCGCTGCGACAGGCGCAAAACGTGTGTGTCAACTACGACACCCGACGCGATGCCGAAGGCGTTGCCGAGCACGACGTTCGCCGTCTTGCGCGCGACGCCGTTGAGCGTTAAAAGCTCGTCCATCGTTTGTGGAACCTCGCCTTTGAAATTTTCGACGATTTTTTGCGCCGCGCCCTGAATGCTTTTTGTTTTGTTGTTGAAAAAGTTGATCGATTTGATGTCGAAGGCGAGTTCTTCCTGCGAAACGTCGAGATAATCCTGCGGCGTGCGGTATTTCCGGAACAGCTCAGCCGTCACGATATTCACGCGTTCGTCGGTGCATTGTGCAGAAAGAATCGTCGCGACGAGCAGCTCGAAAGCGTTCGTGTGATTCAGAGCGCAATGCGCGTCGGGATATTCTTTTTTGAGCCGTTCGATTATTTCGTCCGTGCGTTTTTGTTTGTCGGAAATCATTCTAATAAAACTAAAAAAGAAAAGCGCAAAATGCAAATTGAGGATGAATTCTGTAAAATTAACCTTTAAATTTGCGTTCGTTGTTCGTGGTTAATTGTTCGTTGCTTTGATACAAACAGCAACGAACTACGAACAACTAGCCACGAACAATTAAAAATGAAAGTTCCTTTATTAGATTTAGCAGAACAAAATCAAATTTTAAGACCTGAGATCGAAGCCGCGCTCGGCAGGGTTTTGGACACGAACGGTTTTATATTGGGTGCCGAAGTTGCCGCGCTCGAAAAAGAATTAGCCGATTATTGCGGCACGAAACACGCCATCGGCTGTGCTTCGGGCACGGACGCGCTTCTTCTGGCTTTGATGGCTTTCGACATCAAAGAAGGCGACGAGGTGATCACCACGCCGTACAGTTTTTTTGCGACGGTTTCTGCGATCACACGCTTAGGCGCAAAACCCGTGTTTGTCGATATTGACCCGCAAACCTACAACCTCGACGTTTCGCAGATCGAGGCGAAGATCACGGAAAAAACGAAAGCCATCCAACCCGTCCATCTTTACGGGCAATGCGCGGAAATGTCAGATCTGCACAGCCTCGGCGAAAAATACGGGATTCCGATCGTTGAAGATGCGGCGCAGGCGATCGGTGCGGAAGAAAACGGGATTCGCGCGGGCGCGATGAGCGAGATCGGCTGTTTCAGTTTTTACCCGTCAAAAAATCTCGGCGGAATGGGCGACGGCGGATTTATGACGACCGATGACGACGCGCTGGCACATAAACTTTTCGCGCTTCGCGTTCACGGCTCGTTTGAACGTTATTATCACAAATGGGTGGGCTTGAATTCGCGGCTCGACGGTTTTCAGGGCGCGGTTCTGCGCGTTAAACTTCCGCATCTCGATTCGTGGTCGGACAGGCGCAAGGCAAACGCCGATCATTACCGCGAACTGTTTACCGATGCGGGTTTAACGGAACAAATCGTTCTGCCGTTCGAGCGCGAGAACGTCCGCCATATTTACAATCAATTCGTGATCCGTTTGCCCGAACGGCGCGACGAGCTCAAACAATTTCTCGCCGAGAACGAGATCGGGACAGACGTTTATTATCCGGTTTCGCTGCATCAGCAGGAATGTTTTGAATATCTCGGCTACAAAACGGGTGATTTTCCCGAAAGCGAACGCGCTTCGAGGGAAACGCTCGCTTTGCCGATTTTTCCCGAATTAAAAAGCGTACAACAGGAATATGTCGTTAAAAAAATCGCGGAATTCTTGAGTTGATTAAATTTTCTAAATCGAATAACTTTCTAACGTCGTGACGGAACAAATAAAAATTATCGAAACAAAAGATTGGAAAGGGCGGCTGGGTTTAGGCGTGTTAATTATTGCCGCCCTTGTCTTTGCGTGGTTTTCAATTAGCTGGCAGCTCGGAAATATGCTGGCGGCATTGACCCCTTCAAATGCCCCGAATGCGAGGGCGATCGCCGGTTTTGCGTATACCTTGAGCCCGCGTGATCCAATTACCAACTGGTTTAAGGCAAATGTCGAGAAGGATGATTTCAACATCGAAGAGCAGACCAATTCCGTCGCGGATTTGGAACAAACCGTCCGCTACGCGCCCGAAGATTACCGTTACTGGCTCGAACTCGGACGCGCCTGCGAGCAGATCGAAAACTACGAAAAAGCCGAAAAAGCGTTTCAGCGTGCCGTTAAGATCGCGCCCGAATACAGCAATGTTCACTGGCATCTGGGCAATTATTACCTGCGGCGCGGACAGGAAACAGAAGCCTTTCCCGCGCTCCGAAAATCCGCCGAAACAAGCGCGGTTTATCGTGAACAGGTCTTTTCGGTGGTCTGGGATTATTTTGAAAAAGATAAGGTAAAGCTCGAACAACTGGCGGGCGATAAACCCGATATGCGCGCCGGTTTAGCCAAATTTTACGCCGCCAAAGAATTGCCCGAGGACAGTCTGAGAATCTGGAATACTTTGTCCGATGAAGACAAAACGCGCAATCAGGATATTGCGCGGCTGATCGCTCAGGCGCTGTACGACAAGCGTTTTTACCGTTCGTCGATCGAGTTTGTCCGTCAGCTCGGAATCGAAACGCAGGTGCAAGCCGAAACCGTCCAGAACGGCGGCTTCGAACTGCCGATCGCGGCAGAGGCAAAAGAAGCCTATTTCGGCTGGCAGATCACGCGGAAGGAAAAGATCGAGGTGAATACCGATCCGGTCAGGAAAAAAGAAGGAAACAAGAGTTTGCGCGTTTCTTTTAACGGCTTTACGGGGATCGAAGTCAAAAATATTCTGCAAATCGTCGCGGTCGAATCGAATAAAAAATATCGTTTGAGCTTCTGGCTGAAAACCGAAAACCTGAAATCGGCAGGCACGCCGACGCTCGAAATTCTTAACGCCAACGATGAGAAACTGATCACGACAAGCGCGGCTTTTCCGAGCGGAACGCAGGATTGGTCGCCCGTCACGCTCGAGTTTACCGTGCCGCCCGCGGCAGAAGCCGTTGCGCTTCGTTTTGACCGTGCTTACTGCGGCGACGCGTGCCCGCTTATCGGAACGTTTTGGGTTGACGACTTCAAATTGGAGAAAATTAATTAAGCCTCAGAAACTAAAATGCCAAAAGACATCGGAAAAACTTTGACGAGTAAAATTATTTTCATTCTGCTTTGTGTGTGCATCGTTTTCACGGCTCTCGCTTATGGAACGGTGCATCAGCCGACGATCGCGATCTTTTATCTTTTGACGGCGGCGGTTGTTATTTTGTGGGCGGTTGATTCGTTCAAGACGGGGATTTTTCGGTTTAATAAAACCTTGCTGCAAGTTCCGATAATCGGAACGGTCGTTTACGCGCTGATCCAGATTATTCCGTTCGGCAATTTGGCGGAAACGGGCGGCGTTTCGGGCATCGGGCGGACAATCTCGCTCGAACCTTTCTGGACGCAGATGTTCGCGCTTCATTTTCTCGCCCTGTTTTTTATCTTTGCGGCTTCGCTGACCTTTCTCGACAGCGCGAGCCGTTTGCGGAAAATGACGACGCTCATCACTGTGTTCGGTTTTGCCTTTGCCTTTTTTGCCATACTGCAAGCCGTTTTGAGTCCGACCAAAATCTATGGAATTTACGAGGTCGAATACGCCAAACCTTTCGGTTCTTTCGTTAACCGGCATAATTTCGCGGCATATATCGAAATGGCGATCGCCGTGCCGCTCGGTCTGTTATTTGCCGGAGCGGTTCAGCGCGACAAACGTCTGATCTATCTGACCGCGATCGGTCTGATGGGCGTTGCACTGCTTTTGAGCGGTTCACGCGGCGGCTTGGTGGCAGTTCTCGCGGAGGTCGTTTTTATCCTGATCCTGACCAATAAATCACAAGGTTCGGGCAAGTTATTTATTAAGATCGGTCTGGCGGTTTTGCTGATCGGCGTGATCATCGGCGGCGCGATCATGATCGGCGGCGAATCTTCGCTGACGCGGTTTGCCGAAACCGCCGTTTCAAACGATATTTCCACCAACCGCACGCACATCTGGGGTATCACGCTTCAGGTCATCAAAAATAATCTGCCGTTCGGCGCAGGGATCGGCGCGTTTGCCGCCGCCTACACGCCCTACGACACGATGAACGGCATCGAGCGCGTCGAGCAGGCACACAACGATTATTTGCAGATTTTAGCGGATGCCGGAATCGTCGGGCTATTGCTCGCCGGATTTTTTATTTATCAGCTTTTCCGGACGGGCTTGCAAAATGTCAAAACCGACAATCTTTTCCGGCGCGGCGTGGCGATCGGTGCATTTGCGGGCTGCTTTGCGATCCTTGTGCACAGCCTTTTCGATTTCGTGCTTCACACGACCGCCATTACTGTTTTATTTTTGACTCTGGCTTCGCTGGTCGTGGTCAGCGGCAGACATTTCGCCGACGACGAACACACCTACGAACGCCGCCGGAGCCGCAAAGCAAGCGTCACTTCGATCGAAGATAAAAGATCAAAAGATAAAGGGTAAAAGTTTTTTTTTGAATTAATTTGCGGCTTTTTAACTTTCGACTTGTGAATCGGCAAGCTTTTCCTTCCGGCGCGGACTCAGGAAACTCAAGACATACCAGATGATGCCGTGCGAAACGTACAAGCCGGATAAAATCAAAAGCGCATACTGCGAGTAAAGCCAGATCGCCATGCCGAGCGCGACGATCAGGAGAACGATGTAAATATTCGTTTTGCCCGTGCCGACGGTTTTGAAGCTCGTGTAGCGAAGCGTACTGACCATCAAAAGTCCCAGAATTCCGAGCAAAATGATCATCAAAATTCCGTAAAATCTTGCCCAGTCTTCGCCGTAAGTATTCAAAGGCATCGGCGCGAAATGAACGATCGAAGCCATTAAACCGGCGGCGGGCGGAATCGGCAGACCGACAAAATTCTTCTTATCGGTTTTCGGCGCACCTTCGAGCAAAACTCTCGGTCGCGTCGCTTGCAGATTGAATCTCGCCAGGCGGAAAGCGCCGCACATCAGATACATAAACAGCAGAAAAACGCCGAGATAATGCGCGGAATTTTGTTCGGTGAAAACTGCGCCGATGCCCCACGCGTAAACCAATGCGATCGGCGCGATGCCGAAAGTCAGAACGTCCGCGAGCGAATCGAGCTGAACGCCGATTTCGGTTGCGGTGCGCGTCATTCGCGCGACGCGTCCGTCGAGCGTGTCGAAAAGAATCGCAAAACCGATAAAAACACCGGCGTAATTAAAATACGAAGCCGCATTTTCGGGATTTGTAAAAACCGTCTGGTAGCCGCGAATCGAATAGATCACGGCGAGAAAACCCATCAGAATATTTGCCGCCGTAAAAGCGGTCGGAAACAGGTAAAGTCCTTTTTTGATGCCCCGATGAGGGGGATTTATTTCTTCGGTTTCCATAATTAATTTAGTTTCGCGATGATTGTTTCGCCGCCGACCACGCGGTCGCCGATTTTGATCAAAACTTCGACTTCTTTCGGCATCAGCAAATCGGTGCGCGAGCTGAATTTGATCAAACCGAACTTTTCGCCGAGTTCCAAATTATCGCCTGTTTTGCTCCAACAAACAATCCGCCGCGCGACGATTCCGGCAATCTGCGTGCAGATCACGGTCATTTTGTCGCCTTCGATCGTCAACGCATTGCGTTCGTTTACCAGACTTGCTTCATTGCTCGTCGCCGGATTTTTTTTGCCTTTGATGTACTCGATCTTGACGATTTTTCCGGCGATCGGCGCGCGATTGATGTGAACGTCGAGCGGCGAAAGAAAAACGCTCACGAATTTTCCGTTCTCTCTTTCTTCAACCCTTGTTACGTGTCCGTCGGCGGCTGATACGATGATATTTCCGTCATTCGGAATATTTCTCTGCGGGTCGCGGAAAAAATACGCCATAAATGCCGTGAGCAGGATAAACAAGACAATGCCGATTAAAAATATGATGCCGCCAATCCAAAAATAGAGAAAAGCGAAAACGGCGGCAAGCATTAAAGTTGCCAATACGAAAGGGATTCCTTCTTTGACCATAATAAAAAGATGTTAGACGCTCTATAGATGTCAGATTTAGTATTAAAACCAACATCAAGCATCTAACATCTGACATCTTTTATGATTTTACGTCAAATCGCCTGATTTGAAAAATAAAAAAGCCCGATGTTATCGAACACCGGGCGTAAAGGAGGATTGCATGAAAGATAGGTTTGACTATCTTATCGGGTTGTCCTTGGCGTAACTGAAAGCACACCAAGCGGAGATTAAATGAACTATCCAGCCCAGTGTTCCGACCGAGCCGATCCATGAAACGCCTGTCAGAACCAGCCAAAGTATACCAACTAAAATTCTTCCGTTGTAAATTTGACCAACTCCCGGCACTAATAAACTTAAAATTCCTGCTGTCCAAGGTTCGCGCATTTTTTTGAAAATTACCTCCAATTTTCAATACGACTTAAAGTTTGTTTTGTTCCCAAAATTTATGAAAGTTTTTTGACTTCGATAATTTTTCCGCGAAATGCCCGTAAAACCTTCTTGACGTTCGGATGTTTTTGCGCGTAGGCAAGCAATTCCTCGGGCGTCGGATTCTCGGACAAAACGGGAAGTTCTTCCGATTCGTCATCGTAATCAAAGTTCGGCATTTCAAAGACAGGTTTTGATTTGGCGGGCGCGGTCGCCGCCGCCGAAGAACCGTTTTGATTTTCGCCGGACGCGGAAAAGCCGTTCGATTGACTCACGCCGACCAATTCTTCGACGATTTTCGCGGCATTCGCAATCGGAAAAAGGTTGTCGCCCGCTCTCGACAATTTATTTTCATACGCCGTGTCGAGCTTGTCCTCATCAAAATGTTCAAGGTCTTCCGAAGAGATCGGCATCATCTTGACGGGCATTGACGCGATATATTCAAGTGATTTGTAATTCGAGACTTGGAATTGCGGATTTTGCCCCTCGTCCGTTGTTAGTTCTTCGGTGTCGGTTGATTTTTGTTCTTCTGCAAATCTGGATTTTAAGTTTGAAATATCTGACGAAGTTACTTTATTAAATTCATCAACCTCAGATTTTTCATCAGTTTGGAATTTGTAATCTGAAATTTGCAATTCGGGTGCGGGTTTTGTTTTCTCAAAAGCCGAAAAACCGCCCGCCGACTCGGGCGGTTCCGACAAAACGGCAAAACTGCCCGCAAATTCGGGCGGTTCCGACAGATCTGTATGATTCGAAATCTGTGGCGTAAAATTTGGGACTTGGGGCTTGAGACTTGGAACTTCTTTGATCGGAAAAGGGATTTCTTCAAGCGGAAAATCAACTTTCAGAGTTTTTTTTTCCAAAGGCGTTTCCGCCTTGAGAACGGTTTCAACCGGCGAATTTCCGTTTGAAAGCGCGTTTTCGAGTTTTGCGAGACGCTCCAAGATCTTTTCGATCGGCGCGACGCGGCGCATTTCGATCAGCTTGACGAGACCGATTTCGAGAACATAGCGCGATTGTGCGGCTTCGCGCAGTTTCGACTCGGTTTCGCTTAAAGAATTAAAAAAGCGGATCAGATCCGACTCGGAAAAATGCAGGGCGTATTTGTTGAGTTCATCCGCGCTTAAAATGGCGGTTTCAAGCAGATTTTCGCTTCCGCCCGCGACCTTGGCGATCAGCAGATCGCGGAAAAATGAAAGCAGATCGCGGCAGTAATTCCGCAGATCGTGCCCCCGGGCGATCAAATCGTCAACGACGTTCAGGGCTTCGGCGGGCTGATTATGCGCGATCGAAGTGACGATTCGGACGAGCATTTCCGCGCTTGCCAGACCGAGCGCGTTGGCAACGTCCGGAACTTCGATGCGTTCGCCCGAAAAGCTGATAACTTGGTCGAAATTTGATTGCGCATCGCGCATCGAACCTTCGCCCGAACGCGAAATTTCGCGCAGGGCTTCGTCCGTAATATTGATCTTTTCGGCTTCGGCGATGAGTTTCAGCCGCGCAAAAATTTTATTGAGCGGGATGGTACGAAACTCGAATTCCTGACAGCGCGACAAGATAGTGATCGGAACTTTGTGCAGTTCGGTCGTCGCCATGATGAAAGCGACATTCGGCGGCGGTTCTTCGAGAGTTTTCAAAAGCGCGTTGAACGACGAATTTGAAAGCATATGGACTTCGTCGATGATAAAGATCTTGTAGCGGTCGCGCGCCGGAGCGATATTGATGCTTTCGAGAATGATTTCACGGATGTCGTCAACGCCCGTGTGCGAAGCCGCGTCAAACTCGAAAACGTCGATCGAACGGCTCTCGGAAATCTCGACGCACGACGGACAGGCATCGGCGTCTTCGGGCGAACAGGGCAGCGGATTCGGTTTCGCGGTTTTATGACAATTCAAAGCTTTCGCGAGAAGCCGTGCGGTCGTTGTTTTACCGACTCCGCGCGCGCCTGAAAAAAGGTATGCGTGATGCAGACGGTCGTGTTCGATGGCGTTTCGCAAGGTTTGCGTAATCGCTTCCTGACCGGTAACTTCTTCAAATGTTTGCGGTCGCCATTTGCGGGCGATAACTTGATACGACATAAAATTTACTTTACCGGATTAATATAAATTCATTATTAACAAGGTTTAACGACCTTTTCCGGTCTTTGAAAATTGCGGGTGTATCAAAAAATATAACTGCAATTTTCATTTTCCGCCTTTAGACTGCTTTTGCTTCGTTTTCTGCATCTGCCGGATCGCTTCAGCTTTTCTTTCTTCCGAAGGATGCGCGTAGCGTGAAACCATTTTCAAATTCGCGTGTTCTAAGATTGCGGAAAGCGTTTACAGATCGGTTCCGCTTTCAAACGCCCGCGTCGCGAAGGTATGCCGACAGTCGTAAAGCCTGAATTTATATTCAAGCTTGCCTATAACCTGGCGGTGTAATTTTTCCAAAGCTTTTGTCGGGGCTGATCCGTTAATATCATTTTGAGGGAAAAGAAAACCATCGTCAAACCGATTTAGCCGACCTTCAAGAATTAGTTTTGCTTTGTCCGAAAGCGGCACCCGGCGAATCGATGCTTTCGTTTTGCTGCGGGTAACCTGTAATCCGTTTTTATCTGGGGAAATATTTATTTTGCGTAAGTTGAATATCTCGACCGGGCGCATTCCGTTTTCAAACATCAGCGCCGCAACATCCTGAAGCGGCTGCGGACGGACTGGTTCGGCGTGGCAGTTATTACCGTGAGAAGATTGACCTCATCAAGTCTTGTTGGAAGGCTCCTTAGCATAATCGGCTTCACAAAACCCGCTGAAATATCTTCCCCAATTTCCCGACCTATGCTATTATTTGGGCGATTAACATTCGCTGAAAACTTATGCGCAAAAACACGATTTCCAGACGCTGTTTTGTCTGCGGAACGGCTTCGGCGATCGCCGGAGCGATCTTAGCTAATAGTCCTGTTTCAGCCCAACAGAATCAAAACAGAGCGATTAACGATCCAAATATAATCTTTGAAAATGTCGAATACAAAAGCGGCGATAAAATGATCGGCGGCTACTTGGCACGTCCGAAAAAGAAAGGAAAATATCGCGCAGTTGCGGTCATTCCGGGAACATGGATGATCGAGCCGTATATTGCCGAAACAACCGCGATGGTTGCGCAAGCCGGGTTTGTCGGTTTGGCGATCGATGTTTTCAATTTTTTTCCGAAGGTCAAGACTTACGAAGAAACCGATACAATCGCATGGGAAACGACGCGGGATTTGGTCAAAAAATACTATACCGACGAAAACACTTTGCGCGACGTGCAGGCAGGCATGGATTTTTTAAAACAGCAAAAGTTCGTCAAAGGTAAACATTTCGGAGTAACGGGTTTTTGCGGCGGCGGCTGGCTTGGACTGCTTGCTGCTTCGCAGATCAAGGAGATCGGCGCGGTCGTTCCGTTTTACGCGCCTGTCAATTTGAAATTGCCGAACCGGAAAACACCGATGGATGTCGCCGGTCAGATCAAAGTTCCGGTGCAGGGACATTACGGAACAAAAGACCAAGGCATTCCGATTGAAGATGTAAAGAAGTTTGAAGAAACGTTAAAGGCGAAAAAAACTAAAATTGAGATTTTCACATACGATGCCGGACATGGATTTTTTGCCTACAATCGAGATGAATCTTATAATGCGGAAGCCGCCAAACTCGCCTGGAGCCGATCAATCGAATTTTTTAAGCAGAATTTGAAAACCTGATTGGAGAGTGTTTTGCCTGCCAAAATATCTTCCCCAAATCCCCGATTCATGATATTATTTGGGCGATTCAGGGGTTAAAAATTATGCTACGAAAATCAATCTTGATTGTAACTCTACTTTTACTGTTAACCAGCGCAAGTTTTGCACAACAGACTGACGCAGCTTGTGAAAATGAATACTCCGAGCCGTCCATCGGTATATCTTTTTGTATGCCTGCGGAGTGGATTACCGTTAAAAGAGATTACGCGAAGTTCAAGGTTGCATACGGTAAAAAGAGTAACGGAGGCTACCCGACAATAAACCTTATGCCCGAATCCTTCAAAGGCAAGCTCTCCGATTTTGTAACAGCGGGAGTTAATGTTTTACTTACTAAGTCTATAAAGGAAACCAAGAATGGTAACTCGTTAAAGATCGAGAGCCGGACGACATTTACCGCAGGCAAATTACAGGGTTATAAAATTGTCATCAACAGCGTGGGTACAGATGGCTCCAAGATGAGAACAATACAGTATGCCTTCAGCGGCAAAGGCGACACAAAATTTGTTATCACAGCAACGGCGGCGCAAGCTGGTAAAGCCGAAACGGACAAGGTTTTTGACGATATAATGAAGACTTTGAAGATTAAGAAATAGGCTTACCAAGAGAATCGGCAAATTAAAAATTCTTCCCTAATTCATCTTTCTTATCCAAAAAATCTTCCCACGATCCGCGCCCTATGTTTTGATGTGGGCGATTTACTCAACCAATTTAAGTGGGTGTAAATTTATGGATAACGTAACCCTAGGTTTAAGAAAAGT
>Ga0310813_10002289_pt1 | contig 11623 bp, 6 predicted proteins | sample YN3metagenome_FD_203086 | JGI IMG/M metagenome (GOLD analysis project Ga0310813, IMG submission 203086) | Soil microbial communities from experimental microcosm in Duke University, North Carolina, United States - YN3 | ecosystem: Engineered > Artificial ecosystem > Soil microcosm > Unclassified ... | reverse complement strand
CATTCCCATGCCTGGCTACGCATTGCCGTGCTGAGTCGCAGCAGGCTGTGGGTCACCCGCCCGGTTGCCTGCTCTCCGTATACGCCTTCGCTCATAGTCATTCGTTGGTTATTGACAGCGTGCCGCCGCGTTTTGCCCTATCGGCAAACCCGGTCGGCACCGTGTGGGGTTGTTCGCCAGAAAAGCCGGCGAGCCGAATCCTACTATCTCAAAAATGTCCTGCTGTGCGCGCCTGTCCCGGCGCGTCATTCGAGAGTCGCACACTCTCAATTTGTCCGCAGCGAACGCTGCACGGGTTTATGACAAACCTGGCAACGTGACCACTCGCAGCGGCGAAGTCGTCATTCTATTCGAGTGCGGCAAATCGTACAGCTAAGTTGTCCAACGCAATCTGTGGATAACCACGGGATAAGACTTGTGACTCGCTGTGCGTGAATTCTTGATAATGGCAGCCGTGGGGTTTCGCGAAATAAAGTTGTCAGCGTCTCACGGCCGTCCTGCACCGCTCGTGCCCAAGCTTATCTTTTACGCAGATCTTTGACTTTTCAGGCAATTATTCCGTTGTCCACAGCCGGCTTCAATGCTTGTTAACTACTACTACGTTTGTATATGTAAACATTGGAAAGACCAGTAGTGCACGAAGCTGGGCGTCCATAAACGAAAAAAAACCCGCCTGAAGCGGGTCGGCGGCAAGCTCGGCGCCAGCTTTCAAATCAGGCGCGCCATTGCAGACATTGCTGCCGCACCGCCTCATGAAGCGACTTTTCTTCGCGAAACACGTTGCGCAGCCACGTCGCGTCGTTGACCTGGCCACGGGCGATGGCGCCGATTTCTTCCAGCGCCTTGGTCGAGCCTAATACTTCGGCATGCGGCGCGATACGTTCGAGCGTCGCAAGAATGTCTTCCGAAATGGTTCGGCGCTCACCGTTTTGTGGATCAATGCAGGTGCCGGCAAGGCCGAAACGGCACGCCTCGAAGCGATTGAAGGTGTAGACGAGGTAGTCGTCCTCTTTTGGCGTAAGGGGTTTGTCCAACAGCAAATGCCGCGCGAGCGTCTGGATGTAGCAGGCAATCGCTGCCGCGCGATCGACCGACAGCGGCGTATCCATTACGCGTACTTCGATCGTGCCGAAACCGGGTTTCGGACGAATATCCCAGTAGAAATCTTTCATGCTGTTGACGACGCCGGTGTGAACCATTTTCGAAAAGTACTCTTCGAAGCTGTCCCATGTCAGCACGAACGGCGCACGGCCCGACAACGGAAAAGCAAACACCGAATTCAAACGCGCCGAGTGAAAGCCGGTATCGACACCTTGCACATACGGCGACGAAGCCGTCAGTGCGATGAAATGCGGAATGAATCGGGACATCGAATGGAGCAGAAACAACGCGCTGTCGGAATCCGGACAGCCGATATGCACGTGCTGGCCGAACACCGTGAATTGTTTGGCGAGGTATCCGTACAGCTCGGACAGATACTGAAAGCGCGGCGTATCGACGATCTGCCGTTCGCTCCATTGCTGGAATGCGTGCGTGCCGCCGCCGCACAGGCCGACGTTCAAACGGTCGGCCGCAGCCACCAGCGTGTCGCGAATCGTGTGCAAATCGGCCACAGCCTGCTCATGCGACGTGCAGATGCCGGTGGACAGCTCGATCATGCTTTCGGTGATTTCCGGCGTGATGTTGCCGGGGATTTTTTCGTCCTTGATCAGCCGCAGCAGGTCGGACCCGGCTTTGGTCAGATCATAGTCATGCGTATTGACGATCTGCATTTCGAGTTCGATCCCGAACGTAAACGGTTTCGAATCGACGAAGGGTTCGAGTGACATGGCGTGCCTTGATACGGGGTTAGTCTTTTTTCGCTGTCGTTACGCGCGTCGCGCCGCCTACTCGCGGCGCTCGCCAACCAGCGCGAGACTGCGATAAACGAGCCACGGCCCGACGAGTTGCAGCACGACGATCGAGCACATCACGACGGCGCGCAGCGTCGGGTCGAAATTCGGGTACAGCGTATAGGTGTCGTCCACCAGCAAATAGGCGAGTGCGGACATTGGCGACAACGACAGGCCGAGCGCCGCGCCCTGCTTCCAGTTCAGACCGCTCGGTTTCGCGAAGGCGAGCACGCCGACCATCTTGCCGACCAGCCGCGCGACGATCAGACCGATGGCCGCCACTCCACCCACGGCGATATCGCGCCATTCGAAAGTGGTCAGCGTCAGCACGAACAGGATCACGGTGAGCAGCCAGCCGGCGGTGCCGAAATGCTGCGGCCACAGCTGCGGACGCGCTTCCAGATTTTTGACGATGATGCCGGCGGCCAGCAGGCTGAGGATGGTCGACAGCTTGAACACATGCGCGATTGCGATCGCCAGCAACACGAGGCCGAACAGCGCGACGAACGAATGCTCGTCCTGCATGTTCACGCGGCGATAGAAAAACGTGCAGGCGCGCGCCAGCAGATACGCAAGAATCAGCGAGCCGACCAGCAGATAGAGCGGCTGCAGGATCGTCGCGAACACATTGCCGTACGTTTCCTGATGCAGCCAGCCCGACGCGAGTTTTTCGATCACGACGGCATACATGCTGTTCAACGCGGTCAACGTCATCAAACGCTGGGTGACCTGGCCTTCCGCGCGCAGTTCGGTTTTCAGCTGGATCACCATCGCCGGCGAAGTCGCCATCGAAATCGACGCCAGCACCATCGCAGTCATCACCGGCACGCGCGCGAACAGCAACGCGGTCAACACCAGCACGAAAGTCAGCGTGGCCTCGGCGACGCTCGACAGAATCAGCCACGGATTACGGCGAATCCAGCGCAAATCGAGCCGGCTGCCCAACTCGAACAGCAACAGCCCGAGTGCGACGTCCAGCAATGGGCGTGCCGCGCTGGCCGCATCGGCGTCGATCACGCCGGAGCCCGCCGAACCGGCGATCAGCCCGATTACTGCGTAACCGGAGATACGCGGCAGATGCCATGCGCGGTAGCACAGCTCACCGCACAGACCTGCGGCGAGCAACGCAAGACCGGCCCAGAAGATCGCATCCGGCGTCAGCGGCCAGGCGGGGAAGAATGAAAACGCCGACTTCATCGTGGTGGCTTCTCCTTTGCGACAACGCAAACGAATCGAGCCGGCGCATGGTTCGCTCATGGGCCGGCGGCCAGCGGGATGCGAAGCGGGAACACACAGCAACCGCATCGCGCCGACCAGCGTTGCGCGTTGTCAACGATCGGGTGAAAAACTGGACGAACACGCCGGGACTGCCAATGACGGCGCACGGTCCCGGCGCGGGTGAATAGAACGCCGTCGACTTGACGAATCAGATTCTGATTGGCCGCCAACCGTTCCGTTGGTGCGTCTGCGTCCGTCGCGAAAGGCGATAGACGACGCGTGAAGAACGGCGATTGTGCCATAGCTTCTGTACATCCTGTTGCAATTGGCGTCGAACTCACCGTCAAAGAGGTAAAACGTACGCTATCTGGTTGATATCGGGAAAAAGCGCCCTTTATGTGGACGGTTTGGAATGGTCTGGTGCGGGGTTGGCGACTGGATGCTTGCAGTCTGTTGGGTGCGTTGAGCGAGGCGTAATTCGAATCGCGGCGGCCTATCGGTTCGGCGGTTTTTCCCGCTTGTGACGTGCCGGCAGCCGGCGGCGCGTCTTCATCGATATGTTTACCTGTATGTATACGTAGTAGAAGTTAACAAGGCCGTGCCATTTCTGTGGATAACCTTGGTTTACCAAGCCGAATCATGGTTTTGCCGAGCGCATAACCGGGCGCACAGCGTGTGCGGGTAGCATGGGTTTCGATGAGTAACTTTTGGGGCTCGCGCATAGGGCACCGAGTTACCCCGTTTACGTCCACATCGATTCCACACGGGTTTCAGATGGCATTCAACCGGTTATCCACATGGTCGCGTGGATAACCCGCTGCGGTCTGTTGTCCGCTTCGACAGAAGAGTCTTCGGTGTATGTGGGATCAGTTGAACGCGTCGTGCCGCAACGCGCGCAGCAGAAAACGCGCGGGGTCGATCGCCTCGGCGAGTTCGCGTTCGATCGGCCAGGGTTCGCCTTCGATTTGCGACGCGATCAGTTCCGCGCCGAGTGCTGCCCACACGAGACCGCGCGAGCCATATGCAAATGCACCGTATAGGCCGTCGGCGCGTGGCAGGTCGCGCGGCCAGGCACCTCGCAGACGCACCGCATCGGCGATCGCGGCGGCTTCGTCGGCCAGCGCGCCGATCATCGGCAGGCGATCGCTTGTTACACAGCGGAACGCCACGCGTCCGTCGAACGATTGCGGTGTAACGAGTGCGGAGCCAAACGAAGGCAGCATGTTCGCGACGCGCTCGAGATTTTCGACATGCCCGTCCGCACGCTGCGCTGGATCCGCGTCGTCGACATCGTAAGTCGCGCCGGTCAATGTGATGCCGTCGGCAAGCGGCACGGCATAGCCTTCGCCGATCACCGGCAGGTGCAGGCTGGGTGCGGTGCCCGCGGGCAGCAGCGTCAATTGGCCGCGCACGCTGCGGGTCGGCGCATGCGCGAGACCGGCAATACGCGCAGCCTCATGCGCATTTGCAACGATCACGACGGGTGCACGCACAATCGGTTGCCCTGTCGCGTCGAACACGGTCCATTGATCGCCGGACCTTTCGATACGCGCAGCTTCGATGCCGAAGCGACGTTCGAGCAGCGTGCCGGCTGCCGCGCATTGCGCCGCGCAAAGCGCAGCCGGATCGATCCAGCCGCCGTGCGGAAAATAGCAGCCGCCACGCGTAACGGCGGTTCCTGAGATTTGCTGAGCATCGTCGCGCGAAACCGGCACGACGAATTCTGTGGGATACCCAAGCGTTTTGAGCACTTGCGCGAACGTGTGTGCCTCTGCTTCGCTTTCGGCGATTTGCAGTAAGCCGCCGGTGCCGCGCATCAACTGCAGCCGCGCACCGGCAGCGATATCGACATCGACATCGACAGAAAGGCTCGGCCAGCGACGCAAAGCATAGAGAAAACCCGCACGCGTGATACGCGACGCGACGCTATCGTCGCGCGACAACATCGGATGAAACACACCCGCAGGATTACCCGACGCTTCCTGTGCTGCAGCGCGATGGCGCTCGAGAGACGTGACGCGCCAGCCGCGCGCGGCAAGCCGCTCGATGAGCGCGCAGCCTGCCAGACCCGCACCGATTACCACCGCATGCCGCTCGCTGACCGGCAGTGGCGCAGGCGGTTCATAACGACGCACACGCCAGCGCGGCGCGAAATGTCCGATTAACATCGTGCGCTTCCAGCCGAAGCCATCGACCTTTCGGATTTCGAAACCAGCTTGCGCGAGCCCGCGCTTGACTTCGCCGGCGCTTGTGTAAGTCGCCAAGGTCGCATCTTCGCCGGCGACTCGTGTAAGCGCTCGAAAGATAGCGGCGCTCCACAATTCGGGATTTTTGGCGGGCGAGAAGCCATCCAGATAGAACGCATCGGCGCGCAGCCAGAGTGTCGGCAGTGTCTGCAGCGCGTCGCCGAACACTAGCGTCAGCGTGACGCGGCCGCCTTCGAATTCGACGCGATGCGCACCTGGCACCAGCATCGGCCATGCATCCACCAATTGTTTTGCGAGCGTCGAGATCGGTGCATCCGCAACGATCGACGCGAGCGCGCGGCGCAGATCCGCTGACGAAAACGGATACATCTCTGTCGACGCGAAATGCAATCGCTCGCAGCGCTGCGGGTCGGCGCGCCATTGCGCCCACGTCGCCAGAAAGTTGATGCCGATGCCGAAGCCCGTTTCCAGCACGGTGAAGATGCGCCGCTCGCGCCACCGCTCGGGCAGGCGATTGCCGCGCAGATACACGTGCTCCGCCTGCTCGAAAGCGCCGACTGCGCTGTGATAAACATCGTCGTAGCGCGGCGAGTACGGGGTGCCGTCGGCGCGAAAAGCGAGTGTCGCGGGAGTGAGCGTGGCGGTCATGCGAAGTGAAAAACGGTCGGATGGTTCGCTTGCTGCGCCGTCAAAAACCGCCAGGATACCCTTGTGGCGGGGCTTTCAGCGCATCTCGCCGGCGCGAAACGTTGGCAAAAACCAACGCTAAAGCGGGCTTTAACCATCGCTTGAGGCCGTAAACCGAGGCTATCGATACGCAATTTCCCGGATTCCATGCTGGATCAGGCATTGCGAGGTGTAATTCTTCGAAACCCTTGTCCAGATTGGGTTTGCGCTGCGCTATCATAGCAAGCGCCGCGAGGGAAGCGGCAGCACGGTGGTCGATGCAGTGCGGCAGCGCATTGCTCGGGTCGGGGAATTCCCAAGCCGTCGCTGCTCGACGGCGCGGCGCGCGCACGTATAATCGGCGCGTTCGCGCTGTTCGTGTCAACCTAAACCAGAAAGGAACCTTAATGAACAAACAGGAACTGATCGACGCCGTCGCAGGTCAGACGGGCGCCAGCAAGGCTCAAACCGGCGAAACGCTGGACACGCTGCTTGAAGTGATCAAGAAGGCAGTGTCGAAGGGTGATTCAGTTCAGTTGATCGGCTTCGGCAGCTTCGGTTCGGGCAAGCGGGCAGCACGTACGGGCCGCAACCCGAAGACCGGCGAAACCATCAAGATTCCGGCCGCCAAGACGGTTAAGTTCACGGCTGGTAAGGCATTCAAGGACGCAGTCAACAAGCGCTAAGCAAACGCTAGTTTGATTTGTTGACACCCGCCCAACCGGCGGGTTTTTTTTCGTCTGTGTTTTTTTGAGTTTTTTGCGCGGCGGTCGTTTTTAGTGCGTTGGTTTTTTTGCGCTAAAAAAAATGATTCGGCGGGCTGATTGCCGACTGGTTGTCGTCTGATCGCCAGCAGACTGCCGGCCGAATCGTCTACGTGATTTCCATTCAAGCGGGTTGCCTGCGCGCAGCCAACCCCTCAATGCGAGTGACGGTGCCCGGGTTTGCCGTGGTCATGATCGTCGTGATCATGATCGTGGCCGTCGTGATCGTGCTCATCTTCGTCTTCGAAATTCACGTCCCAGCTCGGGAACGGATCCGCGAACGCACGCCACCCTGCTTCGCCCAGCGCATATTCGGCATCGGTCAGCAGGCAATCGTCGAGTTTCGCGCGCCATAGCGCCGCATCGATCTGGATACCTATCAGAACCAGTTCCTGGCGACGGTCGCCGACCGAAAAATCGTTCGGATCGCCGTACCAGTCTGCTGCGATTTCGGCGAGCAGTTCATCGTCGCCCTCCGGCCATTCGCTGCGATCCTGCGCCGCCCACCAGGTACCGGCCGGGCCATGCCGGCAGGCGCCACCCGCTTGCGACAGCGTGCCGCCGACGTCGTTACGCGTTGCCAGCCAGAAAAAACCCTTGGTACGCAGGATGCCTTGCCATTCCTGATGCAGCAGCGCCCACAAGCGTTCAGGGTGAAACGGCCGGCGCGCGCGATAGACGAAATGGCCGATACCGTACTTGTCCGCTTCGCCGTCGTGATGATGATGAGCATGCTCATCATCGTGCTGCATCGAAGCAAGCCAACCGGGCGAATTCGATGCTTCGTCGAAATCGAAACGCTTCGTGTCGAGTACTTCTTTGAGCGGCACCTTGCCGAACTCGCTGACCACTTGCACCGCGCGCGGATTGATCTCGGCAAGAATGTGCTGCAGCCTGGCCAAGTCGTCGGCACTGACGAGATCGGCCTTGTTCACGACTAGCACGTCGCAGAATTCGATCTGGTCGATCAGCAGTTCGACGATCGTGCGATCGTCTTCGTCCGATGCGGCGATGCCGCGTTCGGCAAGCGCATCCGCGCATGCATAGTCGCGCAGAAAATTGAACGCATCGACCACCGTCACCATCGTATCGAGCCGCGCGAGCTCGGCTAGCGAAGCGCCGTCTTCATCTGCGAAGGCGAAAGTCTCCGCGATCGGCATCGGCTCCGCGACGCCGGTCGACTCGATCAGAATCGCATCGAAGCGTTCTTCAAGCGCGAGCCGTTCGATCTCGGTGCGCAGGTCGTCGCGCAGCGTGCAGCAGATGCAGCCGTTCGACATTTCGACCAGCCGTTCTTCGACATGCGAAAGTTCGGCCGCGTCGCGCACAAGGGCGGCATCGATATTGACGGCTGCAAGATCGTTGACGATCACCGCGACGCGCAGGCCGGCGCGCTTCGCGAGAATGTGATTGAGGAGCGTGGTCTTGCCGGCACCCAGAAAACCGGAGAGCACGGTGACGGGCAGTGGCGGCTGTGTCATCGCAGTTCGCAAGTGATGGAAGACGCGCGCCGGCAGCGGCGCGAAGCCGCATTGTGCATCAAATATGGGCGAACCGCCGGATGCGGCGAAAGCATGCGGCGCGACATGATGCTAATATTGCGGCCTTACTGCGCCGGCATCAGCTTCCACTTCTGCAGGATGGCGACGATTTGCCGTGCGTACTTGTCGCGCAGCGCGGGCGTTTCCGAGTGGTAAGCGCCTACCGCCTGCCACGTATTGCCGTACTTGTTCATCTTCTGACGCAAGTGCCACGCGGCGATATACACATTCTTGCATGGCTCCATCAGCGTACCGCTGGAAATGCCATATTGTGCAAGTACCGGCAGATGCACTGAGTTGATCTGCATCACGCCGTAATCGGTCGATCCGTTCGCATTCTTGTGCATTGCGTTCGGTGTGTTGTGCGATTCCTGCCAGGCGATCGCACGTAAAATCAGCGGATTCACTTTCTGATAGTCCGCCGCTTCGTCGAAACAATCCGCGTGTGCAGTCCCGGCTGCAAGCAGCGCGGCAAGTCCGGCGGTGACGGTCAGAAGAGTCGGCTTCATTGGACTAAAGGACTATCAAGATGACTAAGCAAAACAAAACTAAAAAGTAAACACGGTGCGCTGGCGCACGGCGCGTGCGACGGGCCAACAATAAACCTCGCACCATCGGGGAAAACCCGCGCTTGCCAGGAGGCACTGCGCGATCGAACCGCCCGTATCATACCGGCAAGCGGTGACGCGTCAATGTTCTCCAGCCGACATATAGCCTGCGAAGCAGGACGCCAGTGTGACAGCGCGCATCCGCTCAAACCCAATGCTTTCAACCGCTTACTGCGCTTCACGCGGTTAGAGGGATCTTACGGAAGCACTTAGTTTTGTGACATTTCCGACACGAAAAGCTGTTACTGTTCTGGCTTTCCGAATACCGGACCGCGGGCACTCGAGGTCATCGCAACCTGTCGAGTTTGCCAGCAGACCACGGCGGCTTTGCCGTACTGGGGTATTCGCAGCGAACAGCCGGCGCGTGGCGCCGGTATCCTGATCACATCCATGAATAGAAATCGTATGGTATTGCGTCGCATGGCAGCGGCGCTGGCGATGTCTGGCCTGTTTGCCGCACCGCTCGCGCATGCGCAGGTCACGCTGAACTTCGTGAACGCCGACATTGACCAGGTGGCAAAGACCATCGGAGCGGCGACCAACAAGACCATCATCGTTGACCCGCGTGTCAAGGGTCAGCTCAACCTGGTGTCGGAGAATCCGGTGCCAGAAGATCAGGCGCTGAAGACGCTGCAGTCCGCATTGCGCATGCAAGGCTTCTCGCTGGTGCAGGATCACGGTGTATTGAAAGTGGTGCCCGAAGCGGATGCGAAGCTGCAAGGCGTGCCGACCTATATCGGCAACACGCCTGCTGCGCGCGGCGACCAGATCGTCACACAGGTGTTCCAGCTAAGGAACGAATCGGCCAATAACCTGTTGCCGGTGCTGCGTCCGCTGATCTCGCCGAACAACACGGTAGCGGCCTATCCGGCCAACAACACGCTGGTCGTGACCGACTACGCGGACAACGTGCGGCGCATCGCGCAGATCATCGCGGGGGTGGATACGGCGGCGGGCCAGCAAGTCGACGTCGTGCCGCTGAAGAACGCCAACGCGCTGGATATCGCGCAACAGCTGACCAAGATGCTCGACCCAGGCGCAATCGGCAGCACCGACGCGACGCTGAAGGTATCGGTTTCGGCTGACCCGCGCACTAATTCGCTGCTGCTGCGCGCGTCGAACATGGCGCGCCTGAATTCGGCGAAAGCGCTGGCGAAACAGCTCGATGCGCCTACCGCGCAGCCCGGCAATATTCACGTGGTGCCGCTGCGCAATGCCGATGCGCTAAAGCTCGCCAAGACGCTGCGCGGCATGCTCGGCAAGGGCGGCGGCGAGTCGTCCAGTGGCGGCGCGGGCGGTGGTGGCGGCGGTGCGAATTCGTTTAGCCAGGGCGGTGGAGGCGGCAGCAGTTCGACCGGCTCGTCGGGTGTTCCGCCCTTGCCGTCGGGCTCGGGTTCACTGGGCAGCAGCTCGCTGGGCAGCGGCAGTTCGTTCGGCGGTGGCAGCAGCGGCGGCGGCAGTTCGTTCGGCAGCGGCGGCAGCAACAATGGCGCGCCGTTCCTCGGCGGCGACAACAAGGATAGTGACGAAGACACACAAGGTGGCTGGATCACGGCCGATACGGCCACCAACTCGCTGGTCATTACGGCGCCTGAGGCGGTGTACCGTAACCTGCGCAATGTGATCGAGCAGCTCGATGCGCGCCGCGCACAGGTGTATATCGAGGCGCTGATCGTCGAGCTGAACTCGAACACCAATGCCAACCTGGGCATCCAGTGGCAGGTTGCGAACAACTCGATCTTCGCCGGCACCAACCTGCCGGGCGCCGGCAACAGCATCTTCAACCTGACCGCGGCTGCGGCGGCAACCGGGGCGACCGGCGGATTGGCAGGAGCGATTGCCAACCAGGGCGGGCTGGCACAGGGCCTGAACGTCGGCTGGATTCACAATATTTTCGGCGTGCAGGGACTCGGCGCGCTGCTGCAGGCACTGTCGCAGACCAACGATGCGAACGTGCTGTCGACGCCTAATCTCATTACACTCGACAACGAGGAAGCGAAGATCGTCGTCGGTACGAACGTGCCGATCCAGACGGGCTCGTTTTCGAATCTGACGAGCGGCAATACGGCCGCAGCGTTCAACACATTCGACCGTGTCGACGTTGGCCTGACGCTGCACATCAAGCCGCAGATCACCGACGGCGGCATTCTGAGACTTCAGCTTTACACGGAAGATTCGGCGATCGTGGCGGGCACCAACAACGTGGCGACGAATCCGGCGGGCCCGGAGTTTTCGAAGCGCTCGATCCAGTCGACCGTGCTTGCAGACAATGGCGAGATCATCGTGCTGGGCGGCCTGATGCAAGACAACTATGGGGTCAGCAACAGCAAGGTGCCGCTGCTCGGCGACATTCCGTGGCTCGGGCAGCTGTTCCGCTCGGAGCAGAAGACCCGCACGAAGACTAACCTGATGGTGTTCCTGCGTCCGGTGATCATCAGCGACAACGCCACGGCGCAGGCCGTCACGTCGAATCGCTACGACTACATTCAAGGTGTACAGGGCGCGTACAAGTCGGATAACAACCTGATCAAGGACAACGACGATCCGGTGGTTCCGCCGAAGCCGGTCGGCCCGAGTGAGGGTGGTTCGGCGTTGAATCTGTTCGATCTCGACCGGATGCGGCGTCAGCAGGCGATGCCGCCTGGCACGGCGCCGGTTCAGAACCCGGCTCCGACGGTGGTCCCCGCCCCGGCCTATGTGCCCGCGCCGACCACGTCGCCGGTTCCC
>Ga0310813_10002288_pt1 | contig 11625 bp, 7 predicted proteins | sample YN3metagenome_FD_203086 | JGI IMG/M metagenome (GOLD analysis project Ga0310813, IMG submission 203086) | Soil microbial communities from experimental microcosm in Duke University, North Carolina, United States - YN3 | ecosystem: Engineered > Artificial ecosystem > Soil microcosm > Unclassified ... | reverse complement strand
ATCGGTCAGCATCAACGGCCGCGCAACGTCGGGAATATCGAAGACGAATGCATGCGAAATGCGCCGGCTGGTACGCAAGCCCGCTTCGCGGCTCACCAGCACGCCCATCAGTTCTTCGGTATGCAGGCAGCCTTTCATCAGAAGCTGCGCGCGGCCTTCGGCGACGAGCGCCGCCGCGGTTTGCGCGGCCGCCATTGGATCGTCCGGCGTATCGACGATTTCGAAGTGGGACAAATCGATGTCGCTATCGAGCGCCGTCTGCGCGATCAGCGCTTTCGGCCCGACCAGCAGCACGCGCGCGAGGCCGCGTGCGGCAACCGCGAAGCTCGCGCGCAACGCAAGCGCATCGCAGGGATAAACAACGGCGACCACACTGTCGGCATGACGCGCCGCGTCGTCGATCAGCCGGTTCAGATACGAGTACGCGTGCGACATGCGATCTCCTGACTAAAACGTCCTTGCCAGTTCCTTCGCGGCCTCTTGCAGCCGCGGCACGAATTCGAGCGCTCGCGACAGCGGTGCTCGCGAAACCGGCGCATGCACGGCAATCGCCGCAATGCAGCTACCTTCCGCATCCATCACCGGCGCGGCCACGCAGACGATGCCGGCCAGAAACTCTTCGTTGTCGATCGCGATGCGCTTGTGCGCCGTGCGGTCGAGTTCCGCTTCGAGCAGTTCGGGATCGGTAATCGTGTTCTGCGTGAAGCGCTCGAGCTTCAGCGAACGCACCAGCTCGCCGCGTTGTTCGCGCGGCAGCATTGCCAGCAGCAGCTTGCCGCTTGCGCTGCAATACGCCGGCACATGCGAGCCCGGCTTCAGGTCGAGCCGCAATGGCCACGGCGCTTCCATCCGGTCCAGGTACAACACTTCGGTGTCGTGCAGCATCGTCAGATTGCAGGTCTCGCCGAGGTCCGATACGAGACGCGCGAGAATCGCGTGCCGCAAGCGCCGCGCACCCGAATGCATCATCACGCCCAATGCGAGCTGCGCGAGGCGCGGCCCGATCGCATACGCGTTCTTGTGGCCCGGCTCGCGAATCACGAGGCCCCCCGCTTCCAGCGACGCCAGCATGCGATGCAGCGACGCCTTCGGCAAGCTCACATCCTGCGCAATGTCGGCCAGCGAAACCGGCCCTTCCGCATTCACCAGGTGCTCGAGCAGCGCGAAGGCGCGCAGCGTTGGCGTGTCTGCCTTGTTCATATCAGCCGTTCCGGAAAATGGATCGGCGACATTGTATCCCGCCCCTTGCAGCACGCGGCCCGGCTTGAGACCGGGCACTGACCCACTAGGATTTCGGGTTATTTCATTCCACTTTTCGGAACGCAACGTTTCGACGCGCAGGCCCTCATCGGCCGAAATTTCGACCCTTTCCGCTGAATCCTTCAATGTTTGCTCGGCGTCCATGCGGCGAACTATGGTGCACGAAATCAGATTTGTCAACGAATCGTACCGAAAAACGGTTTGCACTTTCCCGAACCATCAAATAGACTTCGGACAAACATTAAACAGAACGTTTCGTTCCATTTTGTTCGTCGCCACGTCTCAACGGGATTCACAGCGCGACGCGCAAACCCACTGTCAGACCTCTAACGAGCAGGAGACGCAACATGAGCAATCGCAACGTGACGCAGGGCCGTACCCGCATGACGCCGTCGGAAGCCTTCGTCGAAACGCTGGTCGCCAATGGCGTGACCGACGTGTTCGGCATCGTCGGCTCGGCGTGCATGGATGCGCTCGATCTGTTCCCCGCCGCCGGCATCCGCTACATCCCCACCGTGCATGAACAGGGTGCGGGCCACATGGCCGACGGCTTCTCGCGCATCGCGGGCCGCCACGGTGTGTGCATGGCGCAAAACGGGCCGGGCATCACGAACTTCGTCACCGCTATCGCCGCCGCGTACTGGGCGCATAGCCCCGTGGTGATGATCACGCCGGAGAGCGGCACGATGACGATGGGCCTCGGCGGCTTCCAGGAAACCGAGCAGTTACCGATCTTCTCGAAGATCACCAAGTTTCAGGGGCACGTGAACAACCCGCGCCGTATCGCCGAAATCACCGGCCGCTGTTTCGATCGCGCCATGCTCGACATGGGCCCGACGCAGCTGAACATCCCGCGCGATTACTTCTACGGCGAGTACGAATACGAGATCCCGCAGCCGATCCGTATCGAGCACGGCGCAGGCGGTACGCAGGCGCTGCAGGAAGCAGCCGATCTGCTGGCCAATGCGAAATTCCCGGTGATCCTGTCGGGCGGCGGCGTGGTGATGTCGAACGGCGTCGAAGCGTGCGTGAAGCTCGCCGAACTGCTCGACGCGCCGGTGGTCAGCAGCTATCTGCACAACGACTCGTTCCCGGCCAGCCACCGGCTGTGGTGCGGCCCGCTTGGCTATCAGGGCTCGAAAGCCGGCATGGAGCTGATCAGCAAGGCCGATGTGGTGCTCGCGCTCGGCACGCGCCTTGGACCGTTCGGCACGCTGCCGCAACACGGGCTCGACTACTGGCCGAAGAACGCGAAGATCATCCAGGTCGATGCGGATCCCAAGATGCTCGGCCTCGTGAAGAAGATTTCCGTCGGTCTCGCCGGTGATGCGCGTTCGGCCGCACTCGCCCTCACGCAGCAATTGCAAGGCCGCCAGCTCGCATGCCATGCGAACCGCGAGGAACGCACCGCGCAAATTCGCCAGCAGAAAGACGCGTGGTCCAAAGAGCTGACCGAATGGACCCACGAGAAAGACCCGTACAGCCTCGACATGATCCGCAACGCGGCGGAAATGCATCCGCGCCAGATGCTGCGCGAACTCGAGAAGGCGCTGCCGAAGAACGTGATGGTATCGACCGATATCGGCAACATCTGCTCGGTGTCGAACAGCTATCTGCGTTTCGAGCAGCCACGTTCGATGCTGGCGGCGATGAGCTTCGGCAATTGCGGCTACGCGTTTCCCGCAGTCATCGGCGCGAAGGTTGCCGCGCCCGACCGGCCAGCGGTCGCTTATGTCGGCGACGGCGCATGGGGCATGAGCTTCGGCGAAATTCTCACCTGTGTGCGCGAGAAGATTCCGGTTACCGCGGTGGTGTTCCACAACCGGCAATGGGGCGCGGAGAAGAAAAATCAGGTCGACTTCTATAGCCGCCGCTTCGTCGGCACCGACCTCGAAAATCCGAGCTTTGCCGCCATTGCGCGTTCGATGGGCGCCGAAGGCATCGTGGTCGACAAGCTCGGCGACGTTGGATCCGCGCTTGCTGCCGCATGCGAAGCGCAGCTGAAAGGCAAGACCACCGTGCTCGAAATGATGGTGACGCGCGAGCTCGGCGACCCGTTCCGCCGCGATGCGCTGTCGATGCCGGTGCGCAAGCTGGAAAAGTACAAGGACTATGTATAAGCCGCCGCAGCGGCGACACTAGCCGTTGCGCGCATGCAGCAGCGGCGCCAGCTTCAGTGCCGTACTCTTTAGCTTCGGCACCGCTTCGAGCAGATCGTTGAGGTTCGCGCGCGCAGTCGGCGCGTGAACCGCCAGCGACGCCAGCACATGGCCGTCGTCCGGGTCTCGTACCGGCACGGCCACGGCCACCATACCGCGCACGAATTCCTCGTTGTCGATACCGACCCCGCGCGCCGCGAGACGATCCAGTTCCGCTTCCAGCAGGCTCGCTTCGGTCAGCGTGCGATACGTCATACGCTTGAGCGTCAAACGCGCGAGCACGAGACGGCGCTCGGCCGCCGGCATCTGCGACAGGAACAGCTTGCCGCTTGCGGTGCAGTGCAGCGGCACACGCATGCCTGGTTGCATATGCAACCTTAGCGGCTCGCTGGTTTCGACCCGTTCGATGTACAACACCGTATCGCCATCCAGCGCGGTCAGGTTGCAGCTTTCTCCCAGACTCTCCACCAGCGCGCGCAGCAGCGAGCGGCACGCGCGTGTGAACGTATTGTTCGCCAGTGTCGCAAGCGCCAGATGCGCCGCGCGCGGCCCAAGCGCAATACCGCGGTCGGCACCGCGCGAATCGGGCAGATGCGTGACGTAGCCCTGCGCTTCCATCGCTTCGATCAGACGCATCAGTGTGGCTTTAGGGATGTGCAGCCGCGCGGACAGCTGCGACAGCGAGTACGGCTGTCCGGCAGCGGCCAGCTGTTCGAGCACAGCGACCGCGCGCAATACGCGGGTTTCATCGGCATGGCTATCTTCGCTGTGCGACTGCGTTGCAGGAGATCGCATCGATATCCTCATGGTCGGATCGAACGGTGCCTTGCATGCTGCGCTGCATCGCAATGCGACGTTGGTTGCGCAGCCCGCAAAGTGAAACAAAAAGTTCGGTTTTCGTATCACTTCCGGCGATCGTAGCGCAAAGCGGTTGTAAAGCGCATCAGCGCTCAATAAATTGGCCATCAAACGTCTCGTTTTATCGAGCACGCACAAGCTGGCAAAGACACAGGAGACAACCCGATGGCACGCAGTTTCGACTACGTCGTAGTAGGCGCAGGTTCGGCCGGTTGCGTACTGGCGAACCGTCTGTCGGAAGGCGGCCGCTATTCGGTGTGTCTGCTCGAGGCAGGCCCGGCCGATCGCTTCGTATGGATCCACATTCCGATCGGCTATGGCAAGACGATGTTCCACCCGGTCTACAACTGGGGCTTCTATACGGACGCCGATCCGAACATGAACGGCCGGCGCCTGTACTGGCCGCGCGGCCGCACGCTGGGCGGCAGCAGTTCGATCAACGGTCTGATCTACGTGCGCGGGCAGCAAGACGACTACGACCATTGGGCCGCGCTCGGCAATCGCGGCTGGAGCTGGAACGACTGTTTGCCGTACTTCCGGCGTCTCGAGCACAACGAGCTCGGCGCAGGGCCGACGCGCGGCACCGATGGCCCGCTGTGGGCGTCGACGATCAAGCAGCGGCATGAACTGGTGGATGCGTTTATCGGCTCGGCCAATCGGCTGGGCGTTCGCACGGTCGACGATTTCAACACCGGCGACCAGGAAGGCGCCGGCTATTACCAGCTGACCACGCGCCGCGGCCTGCGCTGCTCGACCGCGGTCGCGTATCTGAAGCCCGCCCGCGCACGCGGCAATCTGCATGTCGAAACCGATGCGCTCGCAACGAAGATCGTGTTCGAAGGCGCGCGCGCCAAAGGCGTTCGGTATCTGCAGCACGGCACGCAATGCGAAGTCCGCGCCGAACGCGAAGTGATTCTGACGGCCGGTGCAATCCAGTCGCCGCAGTTGCTGCAATTGTCGGGCGTCGGTCCGGCCGCGCTGCTGCGCGAGTTCGGCATCCCGGTCGTGGCAGACCGCGCCGGCATCGGTGAGAACCTGCAGGATCACCTGCAGGTGCGGCTGATCTACGAAGTGAGCAAGCCCATCACCACCAACGACAGCCTGCATTCGTGGGTTGGCCGTGTGCGTATGGGTCTGCAATGGGCGCTATTTCGCAATGGACCGCTCGCGGTCGGCATCAATCAGGGCGGCATGTTCTGTCGCGCGCTGCCGGATGAAGCGAAAACGCCCGACATCCAGTTCCACTTCTCGACGCTTTCCGCCGATTCGGCCGGCGGCGACGTGCATCCGTTTTCCGGCTGTACGTATTCGATCTGCCAGTTGCGGCCGGAATCGCGCGGCCATGTGCGGATCCGCACGCTCGATGCACGCGACGCGCCTTCGATTCAACCGAACTACCTCGATACGGATCTCGACCGGCGTACCACGGTGGCTGGCGTGCGCTTCGCGCGCCAGGTGGCTGCCACGGAGCCGATGCGCGCGCTGATGAAGCGCGAATTCCGGCCCGGCGCGGACGCGCAAACCGACGGCGAGTTGCTGCAGTTCTGCCGCGACTATGGGCAAACGATCTTTCATCCGTCGGGTACCGCGAAGATGGGTGTTGCCAGCGACCCGACGGCCGTCGTCGACGAACGTTTGCGTGTATACGGAACGCACGGGCTGCGGGTGGTCGACTGTTCGATCATGCCGACGCTGGTGTCGGGCAACACGAATGTGCCGATCGTGATGGTGGCGGAAAAGGCTTCCGACATGATTCTCGAAGACGCACGCGGCGCCGATCGCGCGGTGCAGGTGCGTAACACCGAGGAAGCGACCGCATGAATGCATGACCGCATCAACGCATCAACGCGTCAACGCATTGACGCAGCACCCGCGCGGCGAGCGACCGTGCCGCACGGCAGCATCAGCAATACCGGATTAGAGAATCCTGCGCGCTCTGAACGCCCACAAGGGCCGAACACGATTCGAAACGACCTAGCGCAGGTCATCACGCCCCGGAGGAGACATCGGGGGCTGCGCGCCCGGCTGCGTCGCTTGCGGCCGGCCGGACGCTTAATCGGAGGACGAGCCATGGCAATCGATTCCCGCGTAGTGCGCCGTGTCGCGCTGGCCAGTGTGATCGGCGCGACGGTGGAGTGGTACGACTTCTTTCTGTACGGCGTCGTGGCCGGCATCGTGTTCAACAAGCTGTACTTTCCGGCCAGCGATCCGCTCGTCTCGACGCTGCTTGCGTACACAACCTTTGCGGTCGGCTTCGTCACGCGGCCGATCGGCGGTGTGTTGTTCGGCCATTTCGGCGACCGCATCGGCCGTAAGTCGGCGCTGATCCTGACCCTCGTAATCATGGGCATTTCGACGGCCGGGGTCGCGTTCGTGCCGACCTACGCGCAGATCGGCGTGGCCGCGCCGATCCTGCTGTTGTCGCTGCGCGTGCTGCAAGGCATCGGTCTCGGCGGCGAATGGGGTGGCGCCGTGCTGATGGCGTACGAATATGCGCCGCCGCACCGCCGCGGGCTGTTCGCCAGCCTGCCGCAGATCGGCCTGTCGATCGGCCTGTGTCTCGCGGCCGGCATCGTCGCCGCGGTGTCGCACGTATTGCCGGAACAGGCGTTTTTCACATGGGGCTGGCGCATCGCCTTCGGCGCATCGCTGATCCTGGTGCTGATCGGCCTGTATATCCGACTCAAAGTGATGGAAACGCCGGAGTTTCTCGCATTGAAGCGCAATCGCCGCGAAGTGAAGATTCCGTTCGTCGACATGATCACGCGCTATCGCCGCGAGGTGCTGCTCGGTATGGGCGCGCGTTATATCGACGGCGTCTTCTTCAACGTATTCGCGGTGTTCATGATCGGCTATCTGACACAGCACGTGTCGATGAGCCGCACCGATGCGCTGCTCGGTGTGATGATTGCCGCCTGCGTGATGTGCTTTTTCATTCCGCTGTTCGGCAGCCTGTCGGACTTGTACGGCCGTGCACGCGTGTATCGCTGGGGCTCGGTGATTTGCGGGCTTTCGGTATTTCCGGTGTTCTGGCTGATCGAGATCCAGCCGGCCAACACGATGATGATCTGGCTGTCGATCGTGATCGCGTTCGGCATCTTCTATGCGATGGTGTACGGCCCAGAAGCGGCGTTGTTCTCGGAGCTGTTCGATCCGAGCGTGCGCTATACCGGCATTTCGTTCGTCTACCAGTTCTCAGGCATCTTCGCGAGCGGCCTTACGCCGATCATCGCCACCGCGGTGTGGCGCGCGAACGGCGGCAAGCCGTGGATGATCTGCGCCTATGTACTGTTTTCCGCGCTGGTTTCCGCATGGTCGGCGCGCGCGATCGAACGGCGCGGCTTGCGGGTGGACGCAATGGCGCATGCGCAATGACGCGCCGCACGCTATTCCGCGAAGGTCCTCGCCGTTGCCTCGGCGGCGCGCCGCAAATCGGGCACGAAGCTCAGTAGATCGTCGAGCGCCAGCCGGCCCACCGGCGCTTGCACCGCAATCGCCGCGCAGGCGCGATTGCGGTCGAGCATCACCGGTACGGCGATCGCGATCACGCCTTGCAGATGCTCCTGATCGTTGATCGCCAGCTGACGGCGCCGCGTTTCCAGCAACTCCTTGCGCAATGCATCGCGGTCAGTAATGGTGCGCTCGGAATAGGCGCGCAGCGGCAACGAACTGATCATGCGTTCGCGCCGCTCCTTCGGCAGAAAGCTGAGCAGCAGCTTGCCGCTTGCCGAGCAATGCAGCGGCACATGCGAACCGGGCTGCAAATGCATGCGCAACTGCCATTCGGTCTCGACGCGGTCCACGTACACCACGTCGTTGCCGGCCAGCATCGTCAGGTTGCAGGTCTCGCCGATTTTCTCGACGAGTTCTTCGAGCAGTTCGTGGCGCGCTGCCGCAGGCCCCGCGTGCATCAGCACGTTGACCGCCAGATGTCGCACGCGCGGCGAGCATTCATAGAGCCGGCTGCCCGCGTTGCGCGTAACCAGATACGCATCGATCAACTGCACGAGGATGCGGTGCACGGTCTGCTTGGGCAGGCCTAGCGCGCGCACGAGGTCGGTCATCGAAAGCGGCTCCCCGGCCGCAGCTAGCGCTTCAAGCACGCGGAACGCGCGAATGGCGGCAGCGTTCGACTGATTCGAAGCCGTCATGCTGTCTCCTGAATCTCATCGTTATGCCTTCGATTGTGCATCGGATCGATTGCTTTTCGGGACTATGGAAAGTCCCGAAATTCGCGATTTTCTATGTGCACGGTAAGCCTGCGATGAATAGAGCGAGAAACGGGACTCCGCTGCGCGGCGGGCTGCCTAGATTGACAGCACCGCCAATCAGTTTTTAGAACCGGAGACAACCGTATGAACGTAAGGGCGACAGCCGCCGAAACGGCGCATGGACGCGAGGCGGACGATGTAGAGCGCAGCGTCGCGGCCTTGGTTGCGCGCGCACGCACTGCGCAGCACGCATTCGAAGCGGCCGGCCAGCAGGCGCTCGACACGGCCGCAGCCGCAGCCGCGTGGGCCATCATGGAACCCTCGCGTAACCGGCAGCTGGCCGAATGCGCGGTGCGCGACACCGGCCTCGGCAATATCGACGACAAGTTTCAGAAGAACTATCGCAAGACCCTCGGTCTGCTGCGCGATCTGCATGGCATCAAAACGCATGGCGTAATTGCCCGCGACGCAGCGCGCGGCATGATCGAAATCGCACGCGCGGTGGGCGTAGTCGCAGCGATCACACCTTCGACCAATCCAGCGGCGACGCCGGCCAACAAGATCGTCAATGCGTTGAAATGCGGCAATGCGGTGATCGTTGCGCCTTCGCCAAAGGGCTATACGAGCGCGGCCTTGCTGCTGCAGTTCATTCACGCGCAGTTCGCTAAGGCAGGCATCGATCCCGACCTCGTGCAGATGCTGCCCGCGCCGATCAGCAAGGCCGCCACCGCGGCGCTGATGCGCGATGCCGACCTGGTGGTCGCCACCGGCTCACAGGCCAACGTGCGCATGGCCTATACCAGCGGCACGCCGGCATTCGGCGTGGGCGCGGGCAATGTCGCATCGATCGTCACGCATACCGCCGTGCTTGACGATGCGGCGCACAAAATCGCCCGCTCGAAGACCTTCGACAATGCGACCAGCTGCTCGTCGGAGAACAGCGTGGTAATCGAAGCGGCCATTTATGCGCCGATGCTCGCCGAATTGGCTGCATGCGGCGGTGTGCTGCTCGACCACGCGCAAAAGGCGCAACTGCAAGCGGCGATGTGGGTTAACGGCAAGCTGTCCGATCGCTGCACCGCGAAGTCCGCGACGGAAATCGCGCGCGTCGCAGGTCTCGACGAGATCGCCGCGCGGCAACCGTCGTTTCTGATGGTCGAAGAAGACGGCTATGGCAAAGCCTATCCGTTTTCCGGCGAGAAACTCGCACCGGTACTGACCGTTTATCGCGCCACCGATTTCGCGGCTGCCGCGGAAACTGTGCGCGGCATCTACGCGTATATGGGCGCCGGCCATTCGGTCGGCCTGCACAGTGCCGACGCACAACAGGCCGTCGAACTCGGCGTGACGCTGCCGGTCGCGCGCGTGATCGTCAATCAGGCGCATTGCCTCGCCACGGGCGGCAACTTCGACAATGGCTTGCCGTTCTCGCTGTCGATGGGCTGCGGTACGTGGGGCCGCAATAACTTCTCCGACAACCTCAGCTATCGGCAGTATCTGAACGTCACACGTGTGGCCTATCCGATCGAAGCCCACGTGCCGGAAGTCGACGATCTGCTCGGCGATTTCTTCAGGAGATACGGCCAATGAACACGCTTGCCACGATCCGCACGCTGATCGACGAGCGTGCCAGCCGTTATCCCGACAAGCCGTTTCTGCTCGCGGCACCGGAAGGCGAGTTGTACGCGGCGGCCGTCGCCGACGCTGCCGAAGCTTCCGCAATTGCGGCCCGTGCGGGCCGACCCATGATGCAGGCCGCGTTGCAAGGCGCCGCCGGCAACCCATCGCACGCAGCGTGGCATTCAGCGGCCATTGCCGGCGAACAGGAAACTAGCGCCGCCACTGGCCGCGAACCCGCTCAGTCGCTGAGCTTCGGCGCACTGCAAGCGGATTGCCGCGCGCTCGAGACCCGCTTTCGCGAGGCGGGTCTGCAGCCCGGCGACGTGATTTCGGTTTATATGAGCAACGGCATTCAAACCGCGCGCATTCTGCTCGCAGCGATGTACGCAGGTCTCGTCGCGCATCCGCTGAATCTGCTGTGCCAGCCTTCTCAGTTGCGCTACATCGTCGAGCATGCGGATACGAAGATGATCTTCGTTTGCGAAGACACGCACGCAGCGATTGCGAACACACTCGACGAATTGCGCGCGCAGGGCTTGGAGCGTCGCATTGCGATGGTGCACACGGAGCCCGACGCACGAGGTCTGCCCGACTGGCCGCGCGCAGCAACCGACGACATGGCGGCCGGTAATGAAGCGCAAACGGCACCCCGTACAGCACCGCGCGCGCCGTCTGGCGACGACGTCGCGTTGTTGATGTACACCTCCGGCACCACCGGCGCGCCGAAGGGCGTGCTGCTCACGCATCGCAACCTGCTCGCCAACGCAGCGAACATTTCGGCGGAACATCGCCTCGGTACCGACGACCGCGTGCTCGCATCGCTGCCGCTGTATCACATCAACGGTCTCGTCGTAACGCTGCTCACACCGCTGTTTCATGGCGGCTCGGTGGTGATGCCGCCGCGTTTTTCCGCACGCACCTTCTGGCGCGATGCCGCGCACTACGGCTGCACGTGGGTCAACGTAGTGCCGACCATCGTCGCGTATCTGCTGAACTGCGATGAGCCATGCGCGTTCGATCTGTCCGCGTTGAAGTTCTGCCGCAGCGCATCGGCCGCGTTGCCCGCCGAACATCACCGCGCGTTTGAAACGCGCTTCGGCATCGGCGTGATCGAAACGATGGGCATGACGGAAACCGCGGCGCCCGTATTCAGCAACCCGTTCGAGCCTGCACGTCGCCGCGTAGGCAGTATCGGCTTGCCGTCCGGCAGCGAAGCGAAAGTGATCGACCGCGACGGCCGCGAATGCGCGCCAGGCGAATGCGGCGAGCTCGTGCTGCGCGGCGCTCAAATAATGAGCGGCTACTACAAGATGCCGAAAGAAACCGCTGCCGCGTTCACCGCCGATGGCTGGCTGCGCACCGGAGACCTCGGTTACTGCGATACCGACGGCTATTTCTACATCAACGGGCGCGCGAAGGAGTTGATCATCAAGGGCGGCGAAAACATCGCGCCGCGCGAGATCGACGAAGCGCTACTCAAACATGCCGGCGTGCTGGATGCGGCCGCAGTCGGCGTA
>Ga0310813_10002287_pt1 | contig 11626 bp, 6 predicted proteins | sample YN3metagenome_FD_203086 | JGI IMG/M metagenome (GOLD analysis project Ga0310813, IMG submission 203086) | Soil microbial communities from experimental microcosm in Duke University, North Carolina, United States - YN3 | ecosystem: Engineered > Artificial ecosystem > Soil microcosm > Unclassified ... | reverse complement strand
GCTGTTCGAAGATGAACGGCTTCATCTTTGGATTCCAACGCTTCGTCTGGTGTCCAAAATGGACACCAGCTTCCAATAATTCAGGCACTAATTCTGTTGTTTCTGCCATAAGCGAAAATTGCCCGAAGGCGGGACGTCCCAGAATGGGAGCGTGAAGATGGTATAGGTCGGGCCGCTGCGCAACTTGAAATCCGCCGGTTACGCTATGTCAAGTTCGCCAGCAATGCGGGACGTTTTTGCAGCTGCGTCGCAGGCCTCGTCCGTCGCCCAAGCCAAATGTGAAGAATCAAAAATAAGGGCAGCGCCAACCCCACACCGAGATGAATCCAGCTCGTCCAAGCACGCAAAGTCTCGCCGCCAGCGTAATAAAGTCCGTATCCAGTGATCGTTAGAATTCCGAACGCGCCAAGGAACAGCGACCCATTGGCACGATTCCGGCGCAGACGCCAGGCGAAGCGCACGTGACCGGTGAGAAGCATTCCGACAAGCACCAAGATCGCCATCGCAGCAGCGCCGTGGATCTTCATCGCCCGGGCTTTCGCGGTCATCTCAAAATCACCAGGTGACGCAACAACATAATTCCAATATGACCAGGCCACTCCACTTAAAAAAAGCAGCGCCAACACGGCGTACAGGAAATATCTCTGCAAGCGCTTCAATCGAATCAACTCCGGTCGCGTGTGTCGCATGGTGAGTGAAACATCCACGATGGCGCACCGTCGCTCTCCAGCAACAATGCGTCTGCGGAATATTGCGCCAACAAAGGTGCAGCTTCTCCGCGCAAAGCGAACACAACTTTCGTTAATGCATCCGCCGTCATGCAGTTCGCTGCGCCCACGGTTACACTGATCAAGTCACACGCGGCTCGACCAGTTCGTGCGTCTAAAATCGGACTCACGCAACGCCGCCGATTTTTTTTGCCAGCAAAATAGATTCCCGAGGTCGCCACCGCGCGGTCGCGAAGTCTCATCACTCCTGCAGCGCGGTGTGGTTGATTGGGGTGGCGCAGCTGCACGAGCTGCGATGCCGATCCGAAAACACGCAGGTCGCCACCGGCATTCACTATCCCTGCGACGACGCGCTTGCGTTTTAACATTTCAACGGCGCGATCGACAGCGAAACCCTTCGCGATTCCGCCGAAATCAATGAGCAATGGGCGGCGAAATCGAACGTGCCTGATGGCTTCAAGAACGATATCGCGCCAGTTGCCCGTGACCGAACCCGGACCGAGCCGCGGAAGATAATTCGACTTCACCAGTCGCCACGCGATCGTCACGTCGAAAATACCATCGCTGTTACGAGCAAATTCCTGTGCCGATTGCAAGACGCGCCATGTCCATGGATGAATCGGCACTGCTTTACGGCGCGCATCGCGGTTCATGCGCGAGACATCGCTTTCCGGATCGTGAAAACTCATCAATCGATGCACCTGCGCGACGGCTGAAAAGGCTGATTCGGCCGCGTGTTCCAAATCGCCGGCGTCAGTTCCAAACGCGACAATCTCCACGAAGGTGCCCAGCAGCGGCCGGCATCGGCGAAGCTCGATTTGTCCAGTCGTCCTCATTGGCGATCAGCTGCGTTTCAGCACGATTTCATACAACGCCAGAACACGCTTCACCCCGTCGGTGATATGGCGGCAACTCAGAGTAGCGCCGCTGATATTTTTGATATCTCTATCCAGCTTAAGTGGTGACTGGCTTGTTTTGCCCACGAATTGAGCGCGCCAGGTTTCATTGCGAATTTCGCCTCCGTAGGTCTCGCGATAATCCATCACCTCAATTTGTTTGACTGAGCCGTTGGCATTCAGGCCGACCGCGTAGGTGATAAACTCGTGTTTGCCCACAACTTCATCGACTATGAACCAGCCTCCGCCGCTCACGCGCCAGACCTTTTGTTCGTCGTGTAACACGCGTACGCCGCTGGCCTGTTCGATAGCTTTGCGTTGAGACGGAGCCAGTTTCATAGCCGAGGCTGTCAACGGTTTGCCAGGGAAAATCGCGCGTTGCGCTTGATCGACTGTCAGGTATTCGACTGCGAACGTGGAGGGGGCAACCAGCGCGGAAACCGGGAGGGCGAAGAAAGCGAATTCCGATTTCGTCATGAGCTAAAAATTAAATCCAACTTTCAGGCGCACGTAATACTTCTCGTGTTCGTCACCAAAAATGTAGCCCTCGTTCGCGGCGAACTCCTTGTTGTCTTGGCTGAAAGCCTCGCCTATTGGCAGTTGATGCAGAAAACCGATGCTGGCCCACCAGCGCTCGCCTCCGTAATGAATCGTCGGCCCGACGAAGTACGCCGAGTGCTCGTGCAGTGCGGCGTCGGCGAATTCATGATGGTTCCAAAATTCCAAGCCGGCTGACCAATTACTGATGAAGCGATAGGAAATTCCAGTGAACCACTCGAACATGCCGTCGCGTTCCCACTCTCCTTCTTCTTCCTTTTCGAATTCCAGCTCGTAATTGATGTTCAGCGCCCAGACGAGTCGGTCCTCAAGCCAGTTTTTTTGCAGGAGGATCTTCCACTCCAGCTCAGTTTCCTGGTCCCCGACGCTCGGCTCGAAATAAAGGGCAAGACCTATGGGAGCCTTGTAAGGGCTGAGCAGCCGATAAATCGATTCGAAAGAGACGGATTCAAAATGATAACTATCGAATGGTTTTGTTGGGTCGTGTCCGGCGTGAACATCTTCGCCGCCGGTTTCGAAAACACCCGGCAAGAGTTTTTTGGGACGGGTGGGATTCGCCACCGGAATATCGTCGTTCGCGTAGACGTAGTGGTGGTTTAGATACAGCGCGATCTGAAAATCGTCAGTCACGCCGTATTCAAACTCCTCACGAAAATCAATCACCCCATAACTGCCGTGTTCTTTCTCCCAGCGCGGGGTGATCCATTGCTCAAATTCGCCATGACCTTTTGGCGTAAGATCAGTGGTGTACGTCCATGCAAAAATCGACTCATGCGCGTAGGCACCGGCAATGCAAAACAAAAACGCGGCGAAAGCTGACACCAGTTTCATGCCAGCCATGCATAACATGTTCGGCAAAAACCTGCTGCCGGACGGTTGCTAATTTTTGATGCCGGATTGCAGCGCAATCCGGGACTCGTCACCGCAACACGCCGCTACGTGGAAGGCTGCACATGTTTTTCTGCGTATCTGGCCAGCACCCAGCAAAGATCCGAAAGCCGATTGAGATATCGCAAGATTTCTGGATTCAAATCTTTTTGTGCGCCGCCGAATGTCGCAATCTGACGCTCTGCACGACGGCATACCGTGCGAGCGAAATCCAATGCCGCAGAAACCGGCATCCCGCCGGGCACCACCCAATCTTTGGGATAGAGTGATTTGTCCTTCTCAAGGTCGAAAACGACGGAAGTGATCCGATCGACCATCTCTGTTGTAGTGAGACGAAATCCGTCCCTGGTGTAACGTTCGTGGTCGGATGGCGCCGTGGCCAGCTCTCCCATTAGGATGATCAAATCTTGCTGAGCTGCGAGGATCTGATCCGACACGAAATTATCCTCCGCGACCGACCGGGCGAGACCAAGCGCCGCGTTCAACTCATCCACGCATCCATAGGCATCCACACGTGGATCCGCTTTTGACATTCGCCGGCCATACATCAGCGAGGTTTCGCCGTTGTCGCCAGTTTTAGTGACGATGGACACGAGCCAAATTGTAGGGCGATTCCGTGAAACGCCAATCTCGTTGAAGGCCGCCTGATTACAGACGCCCCTACTAAACAAAGCTAACCAATCGCAGGTTGCGGTTCGGCTTCTTCCATCACTGGCGCGCCAACCGGTTCGCCTTTTTCGACCAACTTCAGTTGTCGATGTTCCGGGAACCCGGTGCCGGCAGGAATCAGGTGACCCATGATCACGTTTTCCTTGAACCCGCGCAGTCGATCGATTTTCCCCAGCGTAGCCGCTTCAGTCAGGACACGTGTGGTATCTTGGAACGAAGCCGCAGAAATAAAGCTGTCGGTTTCCAACGAAGCCTTGGTGATGCCAAGCAGCACCGGAACAGCTTCGGCGGGCTTACCGCCTTTCTCCACGACTTTCTTGTTCTCTCCGTCGAAGTCGAGTTTATCGACCTGATCGCCCCAGAGTAGCGATGTATCGCCTGGATCGGTAATCTTCACTTTGCGCAACATTTGGCGCACGATGATCTCAATATGCTTATCGTTGATCTCCACGCCCTGGAGTCGATACACTTCCTGCACCTCATTCACCAGGTGCTCCTGCAACTCCTGCGGCCCGCAGACTTCTAAAATCTCGTGTGGGACAACGGGGCCTTCGGTCAACTGTTGGCCCTTTTTCACATAATCGCCTTTGAATACGATGATGTGCTTGGTGAGCGGAATGAGATGCTCTTCCTCAGCGCCTGTGTCTGGATCTTTCAGAATCAAATTGCGTTTGCCGCGTACTGTTCCGCCCAGCTCGACGATACCGTCGATCTTGGCAATCTCAGCCGCGTCCTTGGGTCGACGAGCTTCGAACAGTTCCGCGACGCGGGGCAGACCACCGGTAATGTCCTTTGTCTTCGCGACTTTCCGCGGGGTTTTGGCCAGCAACGCGCCTGCGCGCACCTTGTGGCCTTCCTCGACAATGACGTGAGCGCCGGCAGGAATCGAATAGCTCGCGAGCACTTCCTTTTTATCGTCCACAATAACCACTTGCGGATGCAGGTCTTCCTTGTGCTCGATGACCATGGTACCCATGAGGCCTGTTGCTTCATCGACTTCGCGCTTGATTGTCACTCCTGCAATCATGTCGCGGAATTCGATCTTTCCGCCCTTGTCGGTAAGAATCGGCACGTTGTAGGGATCCCACTGCACAAATGTTTCGCCCTTCTTGACAGCCGCTCCATCCTCCTTCGAGATCACTGAGCCGATTACAACGTTGTAGCGCTCCAGTTCGCGGCCTTCTTCGTTATGCACGCCAATCGAGCCGTTCTTGTTCAACACGATCCAACTCCCGTCGAGTGCCTGCACGGTCCGCAAATCATTGAACTGCACGGTGCCGTCGTTCTTCGCCTTAATAATTGGTTGCTTAAACGTCTGACTGGCCGTGCCGCCGATGTGGAATGTCCGCATCGTCAACTGCGTCCCGGGCTCGCCGATAGACTGCGCGGCGATAATACCGACCGCTTCACCGAGCTTCACGAAATCCCCGGTGGCAAGGTTGCGACCATAGCACATGGCGCACACGCCCCGGCCGCACTCGCATGTGAGCACCGACCGGATTTTGAGTTGCTCGACGCCGATGCGCTGCAAGTCGGCTGCGATCTTCTCGTCAACGTACTGGTTCGCCTTAACGATCTTTTTCTTTTTCTCGACCGGATCACCGATTGTTTCGCAGCTCACCCTCCCAATGATGCGCTGGCCAAGATCAACGACTTCCTCGTCGCCTTCGTAAATCGAGCGCACCACAATGCCGTTTACAGTTCCGCAATCATCCTTAACAATGATTACATCCTGCGCCGCATCCACGAGTTTGCGGGTGAGATAACCAGAGTCCGCGGTTTTTAGCGCCGTATCGGCAAGACCTTTGCGCGCGCCGTGGGTGGAAATGAAGTACTCCAGCACGGTGAGTCCTTCGCGGAAATTCGAGGTGATGGGGCGCTCGATGATTTCGCCGCTTGGCTTGGCCATCAAACCGCGCATGCCGGCGAGCTGCCGTACTTGCTGACGATTGCCGCGCGCGCCTGAATCGACCATTAAATTGATTGGATTATACTCCTTGCGATCTTGATTTTCCTCGATCTCCCGGAACATCACATTGGAGATTTGATCGCCGGCGTGCGTCCAGATATCGATGATTTTGTTGTAGCGCTCGCCGTCGGTAATGATGCCGCGACGATATTGCTGGTCCACCTGTTTGACCTGCTTATATGCATTCTCCAACTCGGTTTCTTTCCGCTTTGGAATGATCATGTCCTCGATGCCAATGGAGATACCAGCGCGAGTCGCTTCCCTGAACCCGAGCTCTTTCAGTTTATCGAGGGTGGCAACCGTAACTGCGGGGCCGGCGATTTGATAGCAGCGCCAAATGATATCGCTGAGTTGTTTCTTGCCAGCTGGTTTGTTGAAGAAACCAAGTTCTTTCGGCCAAATTTGATTAAAGATAACGCGCCCCGCTGTTGTTTCGAGAACGTTGGCATCGGCATTTCCAAGGACAGTTTGCTGTCCGCGATCGGGGTTCTTGAACAAAATCCGATCATGCGTTTTGATCGTGCCTTCGACCATCGCGAATTCGACTTCGTACGCGTCCGCAAACAGCGGTAAATGCCGTCCATCCTTCTTCGGCAGTCGCGGATTTTGAGTTATGTAATAGCAACCGAGGGTAATGTCCTGACTTGGTGTGGTAATCGGTTTGCCACTCGATGGAGAAAAAATATTGTTGGGCGCGAGCATGAGCATGCGCGCTTCCAATTGCGCCTCTACCGACAAAGGAACGTGCACTGCCATTTGGTCGCCGTCGAAGTCGGCGTTGTACGCCGTGCAAACGAGCGGGTGAATGCGAATGGCTTCACCCTCGATCAATTGCGGTTCAAACGCCTGAATCGACAGACGGTGCAAAGTCGGCGCACGATTCAGGAGCACAGGATGGCCCCTGGTTACTTCGTCGAGGATGTCCCAGACTTCGGGCGTTTGCCGTTCAATCATCTTTTTCGCACTGCGCACCGTATGGACGTATCCGAGATCTTTTAGCCGGCGAATGATGAACGGCTCGAAGAGCACCAGTGCCATCTTCTTTGGCAGCCCGCATTGATTCAGCTTGAGCTCTGGACCGATGACAATCACCGAGCGGCCCGAGTAATCGACGCGTTTGCCTAACAAGTTCTGACGGAAACGGCCGCCTTTACCTTTCAGCATGTCGCTCAGCGATTTGAGCGGACGATTGCCTGCGCCAGTTACGGCGCGACCGTGCCTGCCGTTGTCGAACAAAGCGTCGACGGCTTCCTGCAACATGCGTTTTTCGTTTCGAATAATGACATCCGGCGTCTTGAGCATTAGCAGATTCTTGAGCCGGTTGTTACGGTTGATCACGCGACGGTAAAGATCATTGAGGTCTGAGGTCGCGAAACGTCCACCTTCCAGTGGGACTAAAGGACGCAAATCCGGCGGAATCACCGGCAGCACCTCGAGAATCATCCACTCGGGACGCGCGCGTGAACTCTGAAAGCCTTGAACAAGCTTCAGACGTTTTGCCAGTTTCTTGCGAATCTGCTTGCTCTTTGTCGCTCCCATCGCTTTCTCCAGCTCTTTGTTGAGCTTGTTGAGGTCGATCTCGGAGAGAAGTTTCTTAATCGCTTCAGCGCCCATTCCGGCAACGAAATCTTCGCCGTATTGCTCCTGCGCCTCGCGGTATTCGACTTCATTCAGCAGTTGTGTTTTCTGCAACGGCGTCTTGCCAGGATCGATGACGATATAGTCTTCGTAGTAAATCACCCGCTCGAGCTGACGCGCGCTCATGTCCAGCATAAGGCCGATGCGCGAAGGCATGCATTTGTAAAACCAGATGTGCGAAACCGGCACCGCGAGTTCTATGTGCCCCATCCGCTCGCGACGGACGCGCGCGAGTGTAACTTCCACACCGCAACGATCGCAGATCACGCCTTTGTGCTTGATGCGCTTGTATTTTCCGCACGAACACTCCCAGTCCCGAGTCGGGCCAAAAATTCGCTCGCAGAAAAGGCCGCCCTTCTCAGGTTTAAAGGTGCGGTAATTAATTGTCTCCGGGTTTTTGACTTCGCCTTTGCTCCACGAGCGCATGGTGTCGCTCGAGGCGATGCCAATTGCGACTTGATCAAAACCTACTGGGCGTTCTTCGCCCACTAACTCACGCCAGGAATGTTCGTTCATGATTTCTCCGAATAACTTGTGAAACTAAAAATTAAGCGACGCTTTCTAAAAAGGTGGGGGCTTGGCTGCCGACCTTCACATCGAGACCGAGGCTCTGCATTTCCTTAATCAACACGTTGAAGGATTCGGGCGTTCCAGCTTCGAGCGAGTTATCGCCTTTAACGATCGACTCGTATATGCGCGTCCGGCCTTGCACGTCGTCGGATTTAACCGTTAGCAATTCCTGTAACGTGTACGCAGCGCCGTATGCCTCCAGTGCCCAGACCTCCATCTCGCCAAAGCGTTGACCGCCGTATTGCGCTTTGCCGCCGAGCGGCTGTTGAGTAACAAGCGAATACGGTCCGACCGCGCGTGCGTGAATCTTGTCTGCCACAAGGTGGCCGAGCTTCATCATGTAGATGTGTCCGACTACGACTTCCTGGTCGAACGGATCGCCAGTGCGACCGTCGAACAGGCGCGCTTTTCCGTTTTCCTGCACCCACGTGAAGCCCTCCTTTTTCTTGGCTTCGCGCAGGTAATCGCTAATTTGTTTTTCTTTGATCCCATCGAAGACGGGCGTCGCTACTCTGAATCCAAGTGCTTTTGCAGCGACGCCGAGGTGCGTTTCCAAAACCTGACCGACGTTCATACGGCTCGGGACGCCTAATGGATTAAGCACAATGTCGACCGGTGTTCCGTCGGCGAGGAACGGCATGTCTTCCTCGGGTACGATGCGCGCCACAACGCCTTTGTTGCCGTGACGGCCCGCCATTTTATCGCCAACGCTGAGCTTGCGCTTACTGGCGATGTAAACTTTTACCTGCTTGATGATTCCCGGCTCGATTTCCTCGCCGCTTTCGACACGGTCAGTCGCGCGATCCTTTTCGAGTTCCAGCTCCGCGAACTTGTGTTCGTATCCGCCAATGATTTCGCGGATCCGATTTCGGATCGGGCTGGGATCGATTTCGATGTGATCGTGGGCAGTCGCGAGTTTTCGTAAAAGCGTCTTGGTGATCTTGCGGTTGGCCGGGATAATAATTTCACCGCTCTTGGCGTTCACGACGTCGAGGGGAATTTTTTCTCCGAGCAGTACGTTCGAAAGGGAATCGGTGAGCTGCTCAATGAGCCCCTCTCTTTTCCGCTTGTGATCTTCGCCGATGCTCTTGAGCTGCCGTTTGGTTTCTGCCGGAGTAAGCTTCTCGCGTGAGACTTCGCGCCGGGACGATACCTTTACGTCCATCACAATGCCGTACGTTCCGGACGGCACGGTAAGTGACGTGTCTTTTACGTCGGCGGCTTTCTCTCCAAAGATGGCTCGAAGCAGCCGCTCTTCCGGAGCCAGTTCCGTTTCGCTTTTCGGCGTGATTTTTCCGACTAAAATATCGCCGGGCTTCACCTCCGCACCGACTCGCACGACGCCATCGGGACCCAAATTGCGCAGAGCCTCTTCGCTTACATTGGGAATGTCGCGAGTAATTTCCTCCGGCCCGAGCTTTGTATCGCGTGCACCGATCTCGAATTCATCGATGTGAATGGAGGTATAAATATCTTCCTTCACGACCTTCTCCGAGATCATGATCGCGTCCTCGAAGTTGTAGCCGTTCCACGGCATAAACGCGACGAGCACGTTCCGGCCCAGTGCCAACTCGCCACGATCGGTGTTCGGCCCATCGGCGATGACTTGGCCCCGCTTCACGTGCTGGCCTTTGTGAACGATCGGTTTCTGATTCACGCAGGTGCCGGCGTTGGACCGCATGAATTTCCGCAGCTCGTAAACGTGGATTCCGGACTCGGAATCGGTTTTTATCTTCTTTTTGCTCTCGGGCAGATGGCCGTCCTTTGTAATGATAATTTGGTCGGCGGTGACTGAAGCGACCTTGCCGCTATCGGCCGCCAGAACAACTGCGTGGGAATCGCGTGCGACTTTTTCTTCGAGACCGGTGCCAACCAGCGGCATTTCAGAAACAATCAGTGGCACGCCTTGGCGTTGCATGTTGGAACCCATCAGCGCACGGTTCGCGTCGTCGTGTTCCAAAAAAGGGATGAGACCGGCCGCCACGGAAACGAGCTGCTTCGGAGAAACATCCATGTAATTCACCTTCGACGGATCGACCTCGAGGAAATCGCCACGATAACGGACCGATACTTTTTCACCTGTGAAATGGCCGCGCGCGTCGATCGGCGCATTCGCCTGCGCGACCAGGAAGTTCTCTTCACGATCAGCAGTTAGATAGTCGATCTCGTCGGTGACCCGGCCGTTCGTCACCTTGCGATATGGCGTTTCGATAAAACCAAACTCATTGATGCGCGCGAAGGTGCTCATCGAACTGATCAAGCCAATGTTTGGCCCTTCGGGCGTCTCGATAGGACAAATGCGGCCGTAGTGCGACGGATGAACGTCGCGCACCTCAAACCCGGCACGCTCGCGGCTCAGACCTCCGGGCCCCAGAGCGGACAAACGCCGCTTGTGCGTCAATTCTGCGAGCGGATTTGTCTGATCCATGAATTGCGACAGCTGGGACCGACCGAAGAAATCCCTGATCACCGCGCTGAGCGCTTTCGGATTAATGAGCTTTTGGGGGGTCATCCCATCCACATTGATGTCGAACAGAGTCATTCGTTCCTTTACGAGACGTTCTGTGCGAGCAAGACCAACCCGGCACTGGTTCGCCAGTAATTCGCCCACAGTGCGGACACGTCGACTGCCAAGATGATCAATATCATCGAGCGTGCCTTCGCCGCGTCGTAGATTGATCAAATACTTGATCGCCGCGATAAAGTCTTTGTCGGTCAGGATGCGCTCGGAAGCATCGACGTTAATCCCGAGCTTCTGATTGATTTTGTAGCGACCCACTCGGCCAAGATCGTATTTCTTCGGATCGAAAAAGAGTCGTTTCAGTAAAGCGCGAGCGTTAGCAACGGTCGGCGGATCGCCTGGACGAAGACGGCGGTAAATATCTTTGAGAGCCTCTTCCTGATCGTGCGCGGGATCTTTTCTAAGGGCCTTCACGATCGTGTCATCGTTCGAGATATCGATGACTTTGGCTTCCTGAATATTCAGCGCCATGATCTGGCGAACAGTCGCCAAGGTCAGGGGCTCAAACGCGCGCGCGACCGTCACCTCGCCATCGCGGATGTCTGCTGTGAGCACTTTACTGGCGAGTTGTTCTTCATCGAGTTTATCGCTCAGCTTAAGAGTCTCGATATTGTAAAAAAGTTTGATGACCTCCTCGTCAGAGCCATAGCCGAGCGCCCGAAGAAAAGTCGTTGCGAGGAATTTTCTACGGCGCTTGCGCCGGTCGAGATAAATGTAAAGCAGGTCAGCTGTATCGAACTGCACTTCGATCCACGAGCCGCGATCTGGAATTATTCGGAAGCTATAGAGCACCTTTCCGTTGACGTGGACGGTGGATTCAAACGCGATGCCCGGCGAACGGTGCAACTGACTGACCACCACCCGTTCGGCACCATTAATCACGAAAGTACCCTGCGGCGTCATCAGCGGGATCTCGCCCATGTACACTTTCTCTTCCTTCGTGCCTTTCTCCTCTCGTAACTGGAAGGTCACGTGCAATGGCGCGCTGTAGGTTTGCCCTTCGCGCTGCGCTTCAAGTGGCGTCAATTTTGGTTCGCCAATATCATAGTGGCTGAAATCGAGAACTGCCTTCTCATCGTAACTTTCGATGGGAAAAACTTCCTTGAAAACAGCCTGAAGCCCCTGGTTTTTGCGCTTCGAATACTGGACGTCTTTCTGCAGAAAATCGACGTATGAGTTTGCCTGAACC
>Ga0310813_10002285_pt1 | contig 11638 bp, 6 predicted proteins | sample YN3metagenome_FD_203086 | JGI IMG/M metagenome (GOLD analysis project Ga0310813, IMG submission 203086) | Soil microbial communities from experimental microcosm in Duke University, North Carolina, United States - YN3 | ecosystem: Engineered > Artificial ecosystem > Soil microcosm > Unclassified ... | reverse complement strand
GATGTGGCTTACCGCTTGTTGCTGCAGAACACGTATCCCTCGTGGGGATACATGATCGAGCATGGTGCCACCACTATGTGGGAGCGCTGGAACGGCGATCAGATGATGGGCGATCCTTCGATGAATTCCTACAATCACTATGCCTACGGAGCGGTGGCCGAGTGGCTTTATCGTTACGCCGCCGGCATCGACGAATCGGCCGAAGATCCGGGCTTCCATCGCATCCTGTTGCACCCGCAATTCGATGCCACGCTGGGAGAGGCCAAGGCGACGTACGATTCGTCATACGGACCCATCACCTCGAACTGGAAGGTTGACGGCAACACCATCAAGTGGGACGTGGTGATTCCACCCAATACCACCGGCCTGCTCTATTTGCCGGGCGGCTTTTCAGCCAGGATTCTGGAAGGCGGCAAGGACATACGGCAGAGCGCGGGAGTATCGTTTGTTCTCAGAGACAGTCGCAACGCGATCTACGAAGCGGGTGCGGGATCTTATACATTCACGATTGAAGAGTAAGTTGGTGGCGGAACTCATTTCATCCGGAAGGTGGACATGGACAGACGATCTTTGCTGCAGGCGCTCCCCACGATCGCGCTTCTCCCAACCGCAGTCTGGGCTGCGGCGCAAGCCGAGATCGCTGGATCGGAAGGTCCGGCGTCAACGGTATATGAACTTCGCATTTACCATACCAACGAAGGCAAGCTCGACGACCTGCTGAAGCGCTTTCGGGAGCATACGACCAAAATCTTTGAGAAGCACGGGATGAAGAACATCGCGTACTGGACCCCGCTTGACGATCCGCTAAAGGGCAGAACCCTGATTTATATTCTGGCCCACTCCAGCCGGGAAGCCGCGGTCCGCAACTGGAAGTCGTTCAGCGACGATCCGGAATGGCAGAAAGTGCGCGATGCCTCCGAGGTAAACGGAAAGCTGGTGGAAAGAGTCGATTCCACCTTCATGATGCTGACCGATTTCTCCCCGGCACCGTAAGCGGCGCTGTGCCATCGAGTCCGCGTCCTCGCGGGCTTTAAATCCAATAGGTAAATATATTCATTTTGCTTGACAGCGCCCCTCCGCCCTCGTTAGAGTGGCGCCGCAATCCGACTCAATCACAGGGGGCTGGAAATTTTCGCTCGCAGCATCTGGATGCCTTCATACCTCGCAGCCTCAGCGGCCTGGACTTGGTTTCCCCCCTGGCAGATTCCCTCGAAAATTGCTTGCAGGAAGGACTCATTGACATGAATCGATACTGCCCAAGACTGCCGCGTGCAGCGGCACTAGGATTCGTCCTCACGCTCATGACGGGCATGACGATCGCCCAGAATTCCCGCGACACGCTGGAGCAGGGCTTCCAGCAACCGCCGGATTCGGCGAAGCCGCGAGTCTGGTGGCACTGGATGAATGGCAACATCAGCAAGGAGGGCATCAAGCTCGATCTGGAGTGGATGCATCGCGTGCGCCTGGGTGGATTTCAGAACTTCGATGCCGCCCTGGCCACGCCCCAGGTGGTCGACCATCGCCTGGCTTACATGACGCCGGAGTGGAAGGATGCATTCAAATACGCGACCACGCTGGCCGATCAACTGGGAATGGAAGAGGCGATCGCGGGTTCTCCGGGATGGAGCGAGACCGGTGGTCCCTGGGTCCCGGCGGCGCAGGGCATGAAAAAGTATGTATGGAGCGAGACCCTGGTCGAAGGGGGCAAACCATTTACGAGGACCCTGGCGCATCCGCCGTCCAACACAGGCGCTTTTCAGGATCTCGGTGTTCGCGATGCTCTGGCTGCGCCCCAGGGCGCACCCGCGCCTCCGCAGTTCTACGCCGATGCGGCCGTGATCGCATACCGCCGGCCGTCGGATGACGTCTCGGTTGAATCGTTGCATGCAAAGGTGACGGCCGGCGCGGGAACTCCTGACCCGGGCATGCTCGATGATGGCGATTTGGAAAAGACGACAAAGCTTCCCATCCCCAAAGAGGGCGAGAGCAATTGGATCCAATACGAATTCGCGCAGCCCCAGACCATCCGCTCTCTCACCATCGTCACCAAAGGCGTGGACTTCATCACCGCGATGGTGGCTGGCATCAGCAACCCGGAGAAGTCGCTGGAATCGAGCGACGATGGTCAAGACTTCCGCCTGGTTGTGAAGGTGCCCGAGGGCGGCGCTCCCGAGCACACGCTTTCTTTTCCGCCGGTGACCGCGAAGTTTTTCCGGGTCACGTTCAAGCGCACGCCCCCACCGCCGGTGCCGGCGTGGGCGAGCGGCATCGATCCCGAATCCCTGGGGATAAAGATCGGCGCGCCTCCAACCGACTATGAGATTGGCGAGTTGACTCTGCATCCGGGAGCGCGAGTCAACCGCTTCGAAGAGAAAGCGGCGTTCACTCCTGTGCCCGATGTCTATCAGTTCGCAACTTCTCCCGTCCCGGCATCGGAAGCGGTTGCAAAATCCGATGTGATCGACTTGACTTCGAAGATGCGTCCCGACGGCACGCTCGACTGGACGCCTCCAGCCGGCAATTGGGTGGTGCTCCGCTTTGGTTATTCACTGCTGGGAATCACCAACCATCCCGCGACCGCGGAAGCCACCGGCCTGGAGGTGGACAAACTGAACTCCGGCTACGTGAAAAATTACATGGACGGCTACCTCGACAGCTACAAGCAGACAGTAGGCGTGGACTACATGGGCAAGCGCGGTATCCGCTATGTGATTACCGATAGCTGGGAGGCAGGTTCACAGAACTGGACCGACGACATGATGGATCAGTTCAAAAAGCGGCGCGGCTATGATCCAGCGCCGTGGATGCCCGTCCTCACCGGGCGGGTGGTTGAAAGTGCCGAAGCCAGTGACCAGTTCCTGTGGGATTTCCGCAAGACCATTTCCGATCTGATCGCGGACGAGCACTACGGACAGGTGCAGGCCTCGCTAAAAGAGCGGGGCATCGGGCACTATTCGGAATCGCACGAGAGCGGACGAGCCTTTGTTGCCGATGGCATGGAAGTGAAGAAGCTGGCTGAAGTCCCGATGAGCGCGATGTGGACGCAAGTCCCGGGCGTGAACAAGGAACAATTCGGCTACAACGCGGATGATCGCGAGTCCGCGTCAGTGGCGCATATCTACGGCCAGAATCTTGCGGCGGCAGAGTCGCTGACCGCAGGGGCCGCGCCCTGGGCGTGGTCGCCGGCCACCCTGAAGCCAACAGCGGACCAGGAACTCCTCAACGGAATCAATCGGTTCGTGATCCACGAATCCGCGCACCAGCCCTTGATCGATAAAGCACCGGGACTGACCCTCGGGCCCTTTGGACAATGGTTCAACCGCAACGAAACCTGGGCGGAGCAGGCCGGGGCCTGGACAGACTATCTGGCGCGCAGCTCGTACCTTCTGCAGCAGGGACGCTTTGCCGCGGATGTAATTTATTTTTACGGCGAAGACTCGAACATTACCGCGATCTTCAACGATAAATCTCCCGATGTGCCCGCCGGATACGGCTTCGACTACATCAACGCTGACGGCCTGATCCACGAACTGAGCGCGGCGGATGGACGCATCGCGACGAAGAGCGGCATGAACTATCGTCTGCTGGCCCTGGACCCGTACAGCAAGCACATGTCCTTGCCCGTGCTGCGCGGCATTTACAAGTTGGTCGAGCAGGGAGCGGTCGTGGCCGGCGGCAAACCGACTGACACGCCGAGCCTGGCTGACGATGCCGCAGAATTCAAGAAGCTGAGCGATGAACTGTTCGGCGACGGGACCGGCGTGCATTCCGTGGGCAAAGGTAAGGTCTATGCAGGACAGAATGCTGAGGCAGCGCTCAAGGCATTGAACGTGGCTCCGGACTTTGAACACACCCAGCCGCAGAGCGATACCCGAATCCTGTTTGTGCATCGGAAGCTGGCCGATGCCGACATCTACTTCCTCGACAACCGCAACGACCGCGACGAGACGGTGGATGCGAGCTTCCGCGTGACTGGCAAGGCGCCGGAACTGTGGTACGCCGAGACCGGAAAATCGGGGCCCGCTTCGTACCGCATCGCCGAAGGCCGGACCACGGTTCCGCTGCGTCTCGAGCCCTGGGGCACGGTGTTCGTCGTGTTTCGCAAACCTGCGAAGGCTGAATCTCTCAGCTTGTCCAAGCCGGTCGAAACCGAGCTGACGACCGTGGAAGGCCCGTGGAATGTCAGTTTCCAACCAGGCCGCGGCGCGCCTGCGTCGGTCACGCTGGACAAGCTCATTTCGTGGAGCGACAGCCAGGATAGGGGAGTGAAATATTTCTCCGGGGCAGGCACTTACACCAAGACCATTCAGGCGTCAGCGGACTGGTTCAAGAATCGCGCGAGACTATGGATTGATCTGGGTGAAGTGAAAAACCTGGCGGAGGTGACGGTGAACGGGAAGTCCCTGGGAGTTGTCTGGCATGCGCCTTATCGGATGGATTTGACCAGCGCTCTGAAGCCGGGCGCGAACCAGGTGACCATCAAAGTGATCAATGCCTGGGTCAACCGCCTGATTGGCGATCAACAACCGGATGCGACGACCAAATATGCGTTCGCGGACGTAAAGCCCTACAAGGCGAATTCGCCGCTGCTTCCTTCAGGGCTCCTGGGACCGGTGAAGCTGGAGCGAGTCACCACGCAGTAAGAACGAGCGGAGCCGACGACGTTCCGGATGATCGATTCGGTGGAGCACTCATCGGGACTCCGCTTCCCGGGTAGCGCTGTAATCTTTTCGACCCGACGGGTTTCAGTTGCATCCAACACAGTTCACGGAGGATTAATGATTCGCAAATTAGTCATTTGCTTTACTGCCTTTGCCTTCATCTCGCCGGCGCTTGCCCAGGTCGAGACCTGGAAGATCGATCCCAACCACTCGGCGGCGCAATTTGCTGTTCGTCATCTGGGCATTTCCACGGTCCGGGGCGAGTTCCGGAAAGTCACTGGCAGCGCGAATTATGATCCCTCCGATCCAGGCAAGACTTCGCTCGAAGCTACAATTGACGCGACCACGGTCGATACGCGCGTCGAGATGCGGGACAAGGACCTGCGCAGCCCGAACTTTCTCGATGTCGAGAAATATCCCACTATCACTTTTAAATCCAAGCGGGCCGAATCAGCAGGCGCGGGCAAACTGAAGATCACGGGTGACCTAACGATTCATGGCGTGACCCGGGAAGTGGTGCTCGATGTCGATGGCCCCACCGCTCCCGTGAAAGACCCGAGGGGAAACTTTCACGTGGGTGCGTCCGCGACCACGAAAATCAGCCGGAAGGATTTTGGGGTGAACGGAGCTCCCGCCATGGCGGGCGATGAAGTGTCGATCACCATCGACGCGGAACTGATCAAACAATAATGGAGGCCGGGCGTCCCCGCCCGGCGGGACGCCCGTCCTCCATCCTAACGTTTACGCGTAGGTGGTCACGGAAACCGCGTTGCGCTCCTTGCGTTCGGCCGTGATCCGCTCCAGGTAACCACTCTCCCGGAAGGCCTGCATGGGATCTTCCGGCAGGCCGTGACTGCGCCGCCATTCGCGCAGCACCGGCCGCACGTCGTACCAAAAGGCGCCGCGCAGAGTTTCTTCAGCCTCTACCAGCGAACAGCTCTGCTGCAGCGACGCCAGTCGCGCATGGTCCACGATGGCGGCCTTGGCATACAACTCCTGCGCGGTGCAGACGGTCTGAATCATGGCTTCCATCTTGCCCTTGAGGTTGTGGCTCTGGTCCACCATGTAAGCCACGTCCGCGGCCGCGCCCGTTTCCCAGCCGTAGTGGTGAATCTCGTGGAAGATGCGGAAGATCTGGTAGGGATCGATGGAGCCCAGCGTGAGATCGTCGTCGGCATATCTGCGGTCATTGAAATGGAAGCCGCCGATCATGCCGTGATGCAGCAGCCAGGCCACGATTTGCTCGATGTTCTGAGCCTGATAATGATGCCCGGTGTCGACCAGAACGTAAGCTTGTGGACCGGCCGTGCGCGCCAGCAGGAAAGCCATGCCCCAGTCGGCAACGTCAGTGTGATAAAAAGCGGGCTCGAACGGCTTGTACTCGATCAGCAGGCGCTGCTTCGGACTCAGGCCGGCATGCACGGTTTTGAGTGTCTCCTCAAACCATCCGATTCGGTTACGAATGCTCTGGGTGCCGGGATAGTTGGAACCGTCCGCAAACCAGGGGGAAACGTCGCGACACTCCAGAGCCTGGGCGATGGCCACACAGTCCATAATGTGATCGAGAGCACGTTTGCGGATCGCGGGATCGGGGTTGCCCACTGATCCGTATTTGTATTCCTGGTCCTGAAAAACGTTGGGATTAATAGAGCCGGGCTGCACACCGTATTTCTCGGCCAGGCGCTTGACCTGGGCAACATCCTTCAAGCCATTGGGCAGGTCCCACTGCACATGCAGGGCGACGGTTGGGCAAGCGCCGGTCAGGGCATGCACCTGCCCGACGTCGCTAAACTTGTCTTCGATGGTAACCGCGGCCGCGAGCTGAATGAATTTTCCAAAACGAGTCCCGGTGTTGGCGAACCCCCAGGAGGGCAACTCGATATTAAAATTGTCGAGAGCACGATGAATCAGCACTTCAGGTTTGTCGGTCATGCGAATGCCTTTCCAGTTGGCCGTTGGACCTCTACCACGGTACGAGCGGGAATGGCATTTCCGGGAGCGTCATTGCCGGAAACACCGATGGGTAACGCTGAGAGAACGCCGGCCCACGCCGCCACAGCGTCCGCGGCCACTCCAGTGCCGTTAGTGTAATTCCCTGCGAGCGCCGCCAGTTGGATTGCGAAGTTGCCGACGGTCGCGCTTTCGGTCGATCCGGTCAGTACCTGAAGCCCGGTTGCCTTGGCCGTGAGCCGGTTCAGCACCGTGTTCTTGCTGCCGCCGCCCACGATGTAAAGCCGGTTCAAAGCTTTCCCCGTGATTCGCGCTGCATCGTGCAAGACGGCAGCGTAGCGGGCGGCCAGGCTATGGAGAATCAGGCTGGTCATCCTGACCGCCATGTCCGGGCCTTCGGGAATCGACACTTGGCCGGCTCGCTTCAGTTGCGCATTGATCCGCCCCGGCATGTCGCCCGGCAACAGCAGATCGGGGTCGTCCACGTCAATAAGGCTTTCGGGTGCTTCAACGCTTGCACAGGCTTCGACCAGCTGTTCTACCGTCCAAACCTGACCTTGCGATCGCCAATGCTCGAGGCACTGGCGCAGCAGCCACATGCCGTTCACATTCTTCAGGAAATAAATCTTGCCGCCTACGCCGCCTTCATTGCTGAAGTTACTGCTGCGCGCAGCATCGTTGACACAAGCCGAATCGAGCACGCACCCCACCAGCGACCAGGTGCCGGAACTGATGAAAGCCCAATCGCTTCCCTGGGCTGGGATTCCTGCGATGGCCGATGCGGTGTCATGACAGGCGGGAGCGATCAGGCGGGTATTGCGAAATGCCGGCAGGGAAGCGATCTCGCCCTGCAGTCGGCCAATCTCAGTCCCCGGTTTGACCACCGGCGGCGCCGCGCCCAGGTCCAGGCCAGCCGCAGCAAAGATTTCAGGGCACCAGGTCTGGTCTTGCACACCCAGCAACTGAGTATGCGTGGCGTTAGTGTACTCGGAGACGCGCCTCCCGCCCAGCTGGTGCAGCAGAAACTCCGGCAAATTCACCCACGGAAGACTCTGCTCCGAGGGACGATCGGCGTGCAGCTGATACAGCGTGTTCAGAGTAATGATCTGGATCCCGGTGAGTTGGTAGAGACGGTCCGCGGAAATCCGGGAAAGCACCTGGTCTTTGGCCCGCATGTTGCGCTCGTCGCGATAACAAAAAGGGTCAGCGACCGGTTGCCCGTTCGCGCCCAGGCGTACGTAATCCACAGCCCAGCCGTCCACTCCAACGGCTGCTATTCCCTGGGGCGAGAGTTGGGCGCAGGCTCTCAGGCCTTCTTCTACTCCCTTACGGATGGCGGTCATGTTCCAGCGCAGGCCATTCCCATCACTGCGGGCGGAATTGGCAAAGCGGTGCACCAGGCGAATTTCCGGTTGACCTTCGATCCAGCGCAGCAGGGAGATACGACAACTTTCCGCGCCCAGGTCCACCGCCACCAGCACCGGGGATTGGCTTCGATCTCGGCCCGCGTTCTCGCTTTTTGCCCCCACCCCGCCCCGATCGTGCGAAACCTCACTCATCGCAGGAAGGCCTCAGACAGTCCGCCGTCCACCGGAATAATGTGGCCGGTGGTGCAAGGTGATTTCGGTCCCGCCAGAAAGAGAATTGCTTCCGCACAGTCCTTCGGATCAATCGGACGATGAGTGAGCGTGCGCTTGGCGTAGAACTCGGCGAGCAGGGTCCGCAACTGCTCGTCGCCCGCCGTGTCCTGATAGGGGATTTCGTATTTCTTCAAGGACGCGATGACGCGGTCGCGCGGAAACATGGCGGATCCCTTGATCACGGTGGCTGGGCTGATGCCGTTCACTCGAATCTTCGGAGACAGCGAAATTGCCAGCTCGCGAACCAGATGGCTGAGCGCCGCCTTGCTCACATCGTAGGCTTCGCTGCCACGCTTGGGAACCACGGCGTTGGCCGAACTGGTGAGCACGATCGAGGCGTCGAGATTCTGGTCGCGCAGGATACACCCAGCTTCATCGGCCAGAAGATAATTGGCCGTAACATTCACGTCCAGCGTGACCCCCCATTGTTCGTCGCTGATCTGGCCGTCTTTCGAGGAAGCGAAGAGTGCAGCCGTATTGATCAGCACATCCAGGCCGCCATAGGCCGCAACCAGGTCGCGCAAGCTCTGCCGGATGACATCGCGCCGGCGGATATCGACAACCACGGCCAGCCCGCCTTCCTTTCCCGCCAGCCCCCTGGACTCGTCCGCCACATTCTTCGCCGCTTCATGATCGCGGTCCGCGACCACGACGTGCGCTCCGCGTTCCGCCGCCAGCAAAGCAACCTCGCGGCCAATTCCGCTGCCGCCCCCCACGATCAGGACCACCTGACGGCTCAACTCCTTTTCCGGCGGCTGGCGTCGAATCTTGGCCTCCTCCAACTGCCAGTATTCGATCCGGAACGCCTCCGACGGGGGCAGAGCTACATAGTTGGAATGAACCGTGAACGCGCTGGTGGGGGCGGCGGCGCCAGCCTGGGGAAGGGGCTCGGGTGCTTTGCCGGTGTCGAGCGAGGTCGCTCCTTCCATCACGTGGATGGCATTGACGTAGAACTCTCCCGTGAGCCGGGCCTCGGTCTTGCTTTTTCCGAAACTGAACATGCCGATGCCGGGAATCAGAACCACGGTGGGGTTGGCATCGCGCATTGCCGGTGAATCAGGTTGGGCAAATGCTTTGTAATACTCGGCGTACTCCTTGCGATAGTTCTGCAGCGCGGAGTCAATCTGCTCGCGCAGTCCTTCCACGCTCGCGCCCGGCTGCCAGGGAACAAACAGCGGTCGGACCTTGGTGCGGATGAAGTGGTCGGGACAACTCGTACCTAAATGCGCCAGCTGCGCGGCCTCCGCCGAATTCACAAAGCGCAGCACCTCCGGCAGATCGCTGAAGTTCCCGATCACGCGCCGCGCACCCGAAACCCGTCCGCGCAGGAACGGAAAAATATCGAGCGCGAGATCGCGCCGGTTTTCCAGCGCCTGGTGTCGCGGCCCGCCGAATAATCCCGCGCCTTTCTTGTCCACGTGGTCGACAACAAACTGCCCCAGCTGGTCGATGATGCCGATTGTGTTCTCGTAGCATTCCTGCTGCGTATCTCCCCAGGTGAACAGGCCGTGACCTCCCAGCACGACGCCGTCGCAGTCTGGACTCTCCTGCACCGCGCGCCGCAGCATCATGGCCAGTTCGAATCCCGGGCGCTGCCACGGCACCCAGATGAGATGGTGGTCAAACCGGCGATTGAACTCTTCCATCTTTTCCCGCCCGTTGGCGGAAGCAGCCAGCGCTATGCCCCAGTCTGGATGCAGATGATCGATGTGTGGGAAGGGGAGAAACCCGTGGAGGGGAGTGTCAATCGAAGCCGCAACACTGTTTTTGCCGAAGGCGCACAGCGGATACATGTCCACCATCTCATCTTCGTACTCGGCGCCTCGATATTTGTGCTCCAGTCCGTACAGCTTTTCGGAGTAGAGCGCCGCCAGCCCGCTCAGCTTGATGCTGCCCAGGTCGCCGCCGCTGCCCTTGATCCACAATACTTCCTCTTGTTTCCCGCTGAGCGGGTCCACCTGCTGTATTTTCGAACTGGTGTTGCCTCCGCCAAAATTTGTGATGCGAAGGTCCGAGCCCAGCAAGTTCGAACGGTAGCGCAGCAATTCCGGTGGGTTTAGGGTGCGCGCGACCTGCTCGTCCCAACGGTCTTCCAGATAACGCAAACTTGTTTTGACCTGCATGGAGACGCTCTCGGGGGAAAAGTATTTCGGAACGCGGTGACTGTTTCATCATACCCAAGCTGCCCACGCGCGTCGAAAAGCCGCAGCTATCATACTCCACGAATGCAATAGGGCAACAATTTCTATAAGAGAATTCGTAGATGTGGGTCAGGCACTCCCTTCGCCTTCGCTCAGGGCAGGCTTCGTCCGACGTCTTTGATTTTGACCTTGATTTTAGGACGTTTTTACCTGCCCGGCCTTTAACCCAAAACGCCGCACAGCAACCGGGGTCAAAGAAATCAAGGTCAAAGGCGTCGGACAGAGCCTGCCCTGAGCGAAGTCGAAGGGAGTGTCCGAACCACACACTCCTGGTCAGGCGGTCTTGCTGTTTTCCGGCAACCAGGAACCGGTCACCAGCTTGTGCTCCACGTAATTGTAGGGTGCAACGCGGTGGCCGCTGAGCAACGAAAGGCCCAGATGGATCAGGCGGGGACCATAGCTTTGGGCTTCGTGGGAGACGGAGCCGATCAGCGGACTGTCGGCGCGGGAGATTTCTTTAAGCGCTTCGGGAATGCAATCCTGTCCGACAATCGCGACATATTTCTCCCGCTTCAACTCGCGCACCGCCTGCACTGCGCCCAGCGCGCTGGTGTCGGTGGCGGCGGCGATCAGGATGCCGCGATCTTTCGGGTGACGCCGCAGGAAATCCAGCACCAGTTGGCAGCTTTTGTCGCGCAAGCCGCGGGCGTCCATGCGGACCAGAAATTCGGCGGGTATTCCGGGCAGCCGGGAGCGGATCGCTTCGAAAGCTCCGGTCACGCGGCTCTGCACCAGCGGGCCCGCCTCGTCGATGTCCAATCCCAGGGCCCAGCGCACTTTGCCGTCCCAAAGTTTCTTCGCATACTGGGCCAGGCATTCCCCGGCCTCGAAGCCAACCCGGTAGTTGTTTACCCCAAAGAAAGTGGCGTGGGGATGCGGTATGTCCACCGCAATCAAGGGGATACCTGCGGCATCGATCTTGTCCGCGAGCACCGGCGCAACGTGCTGATCGATCTGAAATTCAATCACCAGGTCCACCCGGTTGCGCACGAATTCATCGGCGTTATGCAGGGCGGTGGAACCGTCGTAGCGATTGTCGAGCACGATCAGGTCAACTCCTGCAGCCGAGGAAGCGGCCTTCAGGCTGTCAGTCACCGCTTCCGAAAATGGCATCTCCGCCGATTGACTGCCAAAACCGAAGCGCGCTTTCTTAGGACGCGCCACCAGGCGATACAACCCGTCCTGC
>Ga0310813_10002284_pt1 | contig 11653 bp, 8 predicted proteins | sample YN3metagenome_FD_203086 | JGI IMG/M metagenome (GOLD analysis project Ga0310813, IMG submission 203086) | Soil microbial communities from experimental microcosm in Duke University, North Carolina, United States - YN3 | ecosystem: Engineered > Artificial ecosystem > Soil microcosm > Unclassified ... | reverse complement strand
ATCTACCAGTTCTTCTGTCCGCATCAACTCGCCGCGTGCGACACGAATGGTTCTGTTCTCCCAGGACGATCCCGCGGGTACACGCACACCGTCTGTGACGATGCACCGGCGCAGCCGCGCCGTCTCATGCACCTCTACATCGTCCCATATGACGCATTCATCAAAGCGGCATCCGGGATCCGGGATGCGGGGTCCGAAATGCAGGCACGTATTCAGGTAGTCGAGCGGCGTGCCGATATCGAAGAATTCCGCTTCGGTTACAAGCGCATGGATGCTGGCGGGGCGTGCGGACATCAGCGCGGGATAGACCTCCTTCACCGATTCCGACGGAACATCGTCTCGCAGGTGCAAGAACACTTCGGCGTTGGCGACCTGCACCCCGATGAAGTGGTAGCTTGGCTCGCGCGACCCCGGCCTTGTAAAGCCGCGCACAATATTGCCCTCAACAAGGACTCCGCCGTACTTGTCAGGTTCGCTGTTTGGAATCACGGCCATCGTGACCATTGCGTCTGACGTGCGGTGCGCGTCTACCAGAGCGCGCGCATCGACGTTGGTCAGCGTGTCGCCGTTAACGATCAAGAACGGCGAGGTGCCGAGCAGAGGCAGGGCGCGGCGCGGCCCTCCTGCGGACCCAAGCACCGGCATTTCCCATGAGTAGCGGACGCGCACGCCGTCAGCACTGCCGTCCCCGACAATCGTCGTGATGGTGTGCGGAAGATGATGCAGGTTGAGGACAGCGTCGGTTACGCCGCAGGCTGCGAGCCACCGCAGGATGCGCTGCACGACAGCCTGATCGCCGACCGGAAGCGCCGCCTTGGCGCGAACGAAGGACAGGGGACGGAGGCGGGTGGCCAGACCCGCGGTCAGGACCAGCGCCGGGATCATTCCTCGCTGAAGACCATGTTCTGGCCCGTGAGGCCGAACTCCTCGCGATGCTTCACAAACAGACCTCGGTAGGAATCGAGCACGAAATCCGACGGCGTGCGTCCGAGCGCGAGTGCCATCTTCAGGATGCCTTCCTCGCCGCCTTCGATTTCGACGAATGTGCCCACCGGTGTTTCATCGATAGCGATGGTGACGTCCTCGGCGGCGTACTCCTCGCGATACTTCTCATAACGGAACCACACGTGCAGGCCGAGCTCCTCGAGCACACGCTGGAGAACTTCGCCGTCGCCAATCACGGTTTCGTGTTCGTCGCGGACCTTCATCGATCCGGGCAGCACCGGGCCCTTGAACGTCAACAGACTCTTGCCCGCTTCGGTGCGGATGCGCAGCACGCAGCGCCGCCGCCGCAGCGATTCCTCTTCGCTGTCGAGCAGTGCGTCCTCCTGCAGCCGGCGCGAGCGGAGCGGGGTGGCACCCGTCGCCAGGATGGCGGTACGTGCTTCGTCCGGGTTCGCGAACCGGAGTTTGACTTCACGCTCGATCATCAGCGTCACGTCGCGCCTCCGTGAGAGAAGCGCAAGTTCTATCACAAAAAGAAAAGGGCGGGTCCGAAGACCCGCCCTACACTGCAGATGGACGGTGTAGCCGCGAGTCTTTAGACTCGCCCCCGGCCTATTCTTTTGTAATCACCACCGCCATGTCCGTTCCGTTGCGCACGATACGGAGGATGGCCGTGCCGCCGGACGGAACGCGACCGAGCTCGCGGCTGGCGTCCGCCACACTGCCGACGGCCGCGCGGCCGACGCGCGTGATCACGTCGCCCTGCATGATGCCCGCACGTGCCGCGGGGCTGCCCGGATCCACGTCGACGACCACGGCGCCGCGGACGTTATCGTCAAGCCGGAGCCTGCGCGCGACGTCCGGCGTGATGTTGCTCAGCGACATACCGAAGCCGCTGCTCGTTTCCTGCTGCGGCGTGCCGTTGTCGCCGCGGCCGCCGCGCCCGCCGTTGAGTGCCGTTTGCTCGGCCTCGAGATCGAGCTCGCCGACCTTTACGTTGATCGTCTTTTCTTCCTTGTCACGCACGACGCGCACGGGCACCGTTGTGTTCGGCGGGGTCGCCACGACCATCGAGACCAGCGCGTCGCGATCCTTCACCGGCTTGCCGTTGAACTGCACGATCACGTCGCCGGGCTCGATGCCGGCCTTCTCGGACGGTCCACCCGGGACGACCGAGGAGACGAGCGCGCCCTGTCGGTTCTTCAGGCCAAGTGCCTCGGTGGCGTTCTGCGGGATGGCGCCGATTGACACGCCAATCATGCCGCGCGTGATCTTGCCGCTGCGCAGCTGCGGCAGCAGCTCGCGCACGGTGTTGATCGGAATGGCGAAGCCGATGCCGATGTTGCCGGCCTGGCGCGCGTCCGTGTAGATGGCGGAGTTGATCCCGATCACTTCACCGCGCACGTTGAGCAGCGGACCACCGGAGTTGCCGGGATTGATCGCTGCGTCGGTCTGCAGCACCTGCGTGCTGCGCCCTTCCGTTGTCGGGAACGGACGCGAAGTCGCGCTGATGACGCCGACGCTGACGGTGTGGGCCAGGCCGAACGGGTTGCCGATAGCCATCACCCAGTCGCCCGGCTGCATCTGGCTCGAGTCGCCGAACTTCACTTCAGGCAGCGTGTGGTTCGGCTTTTCCGTGAGCTCGATCAGTGCGCTGTCGGTCAGCGGGTCGCGACCGATGACCTTCGCCGCGTACTCCTGATCTTCGTCTTCGCCGTAGAGCGAAACCTCGATCTTGTTGGCGCCCTCGACGACGTGGTTGTTCGTCAGGATCAAGCCCGACTTGTCAATGATGAAACCGCTGCCTGCGGCCTGCACCACCTGGTCGCGCTGACGCTGCCGCTGCGGCGCCTGGCCCTGGCCGCCGCCGCCGCCGCCGCCGCCGAAGAAGCGATCGAACAGGTCATCTCCGCCACCGCCACCGAAGAAGTCGCTCAGGTCCTGCGTACGCTGACGCGATTCGGTGCGGATGTTGACGACAGCCGGCGTTACCGTCTTGGCCACGTCACGGAAAGTCGTCGCTGAGATCGAGCCCGTAATCGGCGCGTTGTTGTACGGTTGCGCCGCGCCGACTGACTGGGCCGCTGACTGGGGGGTCAGGTCCAGGCGCGACGCAATGACCATCCCGACCGCAAGCGACGCAATAGCGATGAGCAATGCGTAAAAGAGAGTCGTTCTGCGATTGGACATGCTTCAAATCCTCGTTTAATCGTCGTTCCCAGCCGCTGCTCGATTTATTGTCGCGCGCCGGGCCTTTCTTTAAAACTCTACGAAGTCACGTTTGACGAAATTGTGAAAACTTGCCCGTCGATGCCTCAAGTGCTCAGCGTGAGCAGTGCCATTTGCCGCGGCCCGCTGACGACCACGTCTCGATTGTTGCGAAATACGTTGATTTCCGTGCGCACCCCAAAGTCGTCGAAGTACAGGCCCGGCTCGACCGTGAATCCCGCGCCGGGCAGGATGCGGCGATCGTCGTGCGTCTCGTAATCGTCCAGATGCACGCCGTTTCCATGCACGCTTTCGCCGAGGCTATGCCCCGTCCGATGCAGGATGTGATTGCCGTAGCCCGACTGCTCCAGCACCGTACGCGCCGCCCGGTCCACTTCCCAGCCGTGTACGTCGCGTCCCGTCATTGCGGCCTCTTCCACCAGCGCGACCGCGGTGTCGCGCGCGCGCACAATTGCGTCGAACGCTCGTGCGGCCTCGTCCGGAACACGCGAGCCCGTAAAGCCGACCCAGGTAATGTCAGCAAACACCGCGCCCGGAGCCGTCATCTTGCCCCACAGGTCCAGCAGCAGAACTTGGTTGGCGGTGATGACGGCGCTCTGTTCGCGTGACGGCAAATAGTGAGGATTTCCCGCATTGGCGCCGACCGCAACGACCGGGTCGGAATCGCTCACGAGGCCCTCTTCCTTGAACCACCCCGCCATCTCCTGCTGCAGTTGGTATTCGGTCATCCGCTCGCCACTCTTCAGCGCGAGGCGTGCCCGCTCGAACGCTCGATCCTTGATGCGATACAGCGCGTCGGATGCACGGCGATGTGCCTCGAGCTGCGCAGGTGTCCACGATGCCTCGAACTGCTGCACGAGATCGCCCGACGAGACGATGTCGACACCGCGCGTACGAATCGTTTCCAGCGTGCCGGCATCCACACGGGAGAGGTAAGGGATCGCGCCCTGCGGCGAATATTCCATGGCGACGCGTGTGACGCCGCGCAGCAGATCGTCGAGACCCGCAGCGAGCTGTTCGCGCCCGGCATAAACCTGCTTCGTGCCCGGAAGCGCGTCGAGATTGTGCCGCTCGATCGCATGCACGAGTGCTCGCGGCGACCCGGTCGCGGGAATCAGGTAGTACCACCGGCGCGTCGTCATGTGGCCTCCGTTGGCGAGACCAGCCAGACGTGCGGCAATCGGATTGGAGCCGTGAAAGTCGTAGAGCAGCCATGCATCCAGGCCGTCCGCGCGGAGGCTCTCCTGGATGGCGGCCACGTCGAGTGGCATGACGTCTGAGTATACGGCTGTCACTTGGATCTTGCCCTTTGTATCGGTATGACGCATGGGTTGGCTCAATGGTTGGAGGGAGGAGCGATAATCCCGGTATGAGACGCCGGCTTCTGACGTCCGTGTTTCTGGCGGTCGCTTTCGCCGGAGCTTTGAGTGCTGCGCAGCAAGCCGCCTCTTCGGCGCAGGCGGAACAGCCGCCGTTGACGTTCCGCGTCGAGGCGAACTTCGTCGAAGTCGACGCGTTCGTCAGCGATGCCGGCGGCAAGCCCGTCAGCGATCTGAAGGCGGGCGATTTTCAGGTGCTGGAAGATGGCAAGCCGCAGCAGGTCACTGCGTTCTCGTACGTCAACATTCCGATTGCCCGTTCCGATCGTCCGCTGTTCTCGCCGACCGCGATCGAACCCGACGTTGACACCAACGTCGGCGTAGACGGCCGTGTCTACGTGTTCGTCCTCGACGATCTCCATGTCGACATCACGCGCACCCCGCGCGTAAAGCAGGCGCTGCACCGATTCTTCGAGCGGGACTTCGGCGCCAACGATATGGCCGCTGTCGTCTTCACCGGCGGCCGCTCGCAGGACGGCCAGGACTTCACCAACAATCCGCGGCTGCTGCTCGCCGCGGTGGACAAGTTCGCCGGCCGAAAGCTCCGATCGCCGACGCTCGAGCGGCTCGACGAATACAACCGGCAGCAGATGGCCGGCCTGCGCAATGCGGGTGATTCGGTGAACGATCCCGTTGCCTTCGAGCGCGCGCAGAACGCGCGCAACATGCTGCAGTCGCTGCAGAAGCTGTCGGAGTTCATGGCCGGCCTGCACGGCCGCCGCAAGACGCTGGTGCTCGTCAGCGAGGGGATCGACTACGACATCTACAACCTCTTCGACAACGCCGGCGCTTCGTCGACGATTATCGACGCCACGCGCGATACGATTGCCGCCGCGACGCGAGGCAACGTCAGCATCTACGCTATCGACCCGCGCGGTCTGGAAGCACCGGGCGCCGACCTGATTGAGTCGTCCGGCGCCGGGGCCGCGGCGAACGAACCGAATCTGGGGCTCGGCGTCGAATCGGCGATGAACGAGCTGCGGCTCTCGCAAGACAGCCTGCGTGAGCTGGCGGATGAAACGGGCGGCGTGGCAGCGGTCAACCGCAATAACGTGGACGAAGCGCTCGATCGTCTCGTGGCCGACAACAGCAGCTATTACGTGCTCGGCTACGTTCCGACGAATGACAGGCGTGACGGCCGCTTCCGCAAGATCGAACTGCGCGTGACGCGGCCGGGCATCACCGTTCGCGCGCGTCGCGGCTACGTGGCGCCGCGCGGCCGGGCCGCAGCGGATGTGAAAGCCGGCAGCGAATCGGAAGCAGCGTTGAAAGCGGCGGTTGAAAGTCCGTTGCCGACGACGGGCATCCCGATGCGTCTGTTCGCGGCGCCCTATAAAGGCACAGCGCCGAACGCAGCCATCGCGCTCGCGGTCGAACTCGACATCGCGGCGTTGAAGTTCACACAGAAGAACGGTACCTACAACGACGCGCTGAATCTCGTCACCTTTGTTACCGATGACGCCGGCAAGACGCGGATCAACGAGAAGGCTTCGGTAGATCTGACGTTGATGCCGCAGACGTACACGCGCGCGCGCGAGCGCGGCTTCCGCGTCACGTCCGCCGTCAACTTGCCCCCCGGGCGTTATCAGCTGCGTGTCTCAGCGGCCGATTCCGCCGGCGTCGCCGGCAGCGTGGTGCGTACGCTGATCGTCCCTGATTTCTACAAGCAGCCGCTCGCCATGGGCGGCGTCACGCTGCTGTCGGCGTCCGGCATGCTCGCGCCTACGGCGCGCGTGAAGGATGATCCAATCGGACTGCTGCTGATGCGCCCGGCGACGACCGCACGGGAATTCACGCGCGACGATCAGCTCGTGATCTTCACCGAGGTGTACGAAAACCAGGCCAACGCGCAGCCCCACATGATTGACATCAGCGCGGAAGTGCGCGCCGAAGGCGGTCAGGTCGTGTTCAGAAACAGCGAAACGCGTTCATCGACTGACTTGCAGGGTGGGCGCGGCGGCTACGGCTATACCGCGCAGATTCCGTTGCGGGATGTCGCACCAGGTCTATACGTGGTGCACGTTGAAGGGAAGCGCCGCGACGGCAATGTCCCTGCCGTCGCGCGCGATGTGCAGATCAGAATTCGGTAAACGAACCACGGAGGCTCCGCGCCTCCGCCGTCTCCGTGGTTGTGAGGCTTACAGTTTCGGGACGACGTTCGGCTTGATCGAGCCGTTGGACTGCTCGAACTTGTACTGGCTGCTCGCCATCTTCGCGTTGACCGGCGAACGCAGCTCGACGTCGATCACCTCACCAGGCATCAACGGCTTGCGGTAACGGAATTCGTCGCCGCTCACCGGATTGCCGCCCTTGTCGTACCAGAACTCGCTGATCTTCAGTCCGGCGATCGATCCCGTCGCCGACGGGTTCTTCACCTTGAACTTGGTGACGATCTCGTCCTTGGTGCGGCTGGTGACCGGCTTGGTCATGCTGACCTGCGCTTCACCGCGGATCGGCGGAACGAACTTCGCCGGCGCGGCCGGCGCAGCAGCCTGGGGCGCCGCCGGTTTGGCCTGCCCCGCGAGCGCGCTCGTGGCGAACAGAACAGCGGCACCAAGGGCCAGCAGGGTGTTGAACTTCATTCTCATGATGTGATCTCCCCCAGGAAAGACACGCGCATTATACGGCTTACATTTCGCCGTTCCAATCCTCGGCCTCCGGGTTCAGCGCTCGGAAGATTTCGAGGTGCCACTTGCCGCCGCCCCAGGGCTCGATGACTTCCGTCGCGACCACGTCGACGAGAATTTCGGCGAACGTCCGCCCTTCCGGATCGCCATCGAGGTGGTAGGCCGGCTCGTCCCAGCCGAAATTCGGATACAGCACCATCGTCAGAAACAGGTCGTAGCCGTCGTCGACGACGATGATCTGCCCGCAGGGGCGCTTGATGGTTGAGTGGTAGATCAGATACTTCTCGGCGCTGTGCGCGCGGATGTATCGCTTGAGCGCGAACTCGCGCGCGACGATCTCCTCAACTGCAATCTTCTTTTCCCAGCAGTCGCGGCAATAGCGCTCCTCGCCGCGAGGCTCGGACACTTCCTTCGCCCCGCAGAGCGCGCACTTGGTTTTGGTGAGATTCGATTTACGCGTGGCCACCACCGAAATTATATGGCCAGGGGACGGCGGCGCCGCGTCAACCGCGAATCACCGCCGGGTCCGAAGCCGCGCGATGGCCGGGGAAGACTCGCGACAACGCATCGCTCGAGACGCCCATGTGGGCGGTGACGATTTCACCGAAGACGTCGCGAAAGTCCGTCGTAACCGCCAGGTCGCGTCCCTCGAACCGGTGTGGCTCGCCGAGTCCCGGCCATCGGCCGTGCACCCCGCCGCCTACGTTGCCGCCAATCACCATCATCGCGTTACCGTGTCCGTGATCGGTGCCGCCGTTGCCATTTTCCGCCACGGCGCGGCCGAACTCCGACATGGTGACGATGACGGTATCCGCGAGGCGATCGCCAAGATCCATTGCCAGCGCCGCAAGGCCGCGGGAGAACTCGTCAAGCCGTGTAGCGATCTGACCGGTGACCGATCCCTCGTTGACGTGATGATCCCAGTTGCCGAGTTCCGTGAACGCGACCTCCAGACCGACGTCCGCTTTCGCCAGCCGCGCGATCTCCTGCAGCGCCTTGCCGAACGGGCCGTTCGGATACTCGACACCCGTGGCGGGCCGATACGGCACGCCCGCTGCCTGCCGCAGCGTGCGCATCGCGGCAAACGCATCGTTGCTCGCGGCGCTCAACACCCGGTCGGAGGAGCCGGCGTATTCATCCTGAAACGCGGCGGCGGGGCCGCGCACGCCAAATTCGTCCACGCTGCCGATGGCGAGTGCGGGTGCCGACCCTTCGAGCGAGCGCGGCATGGTTCGCGCCAGCGCGACGCCGCGAAGGGGATTGCGTTCTTCGGACGACACCTGCAGATACCGATTCAGCCAGCCGTCACGCGTGGCCTTGACGCCAGGGGTCGCCGATTCCATGTAATCCTGCGCATCGAAGTGGGATCGCGTGTTGTCGGGCGATCCGCACGCGTGCACGATGGCGAGCGAATGGTTGTCCCACAACGGCTTGAGCGGCGCCATCGACGGATGCAGACCGAAGAAGCCATCGAGATCGACAACCGCGTCTCGCGGGATGGCGATGGTCGGACGCATCCGGTAGTAGTCCGCTTCGCCGTAGGGGACGACCATGTTCAAGCCGTCCACCGCGCCGCGCTGGAAGATCGCTATCAGCAGCTTGCGCCGTGCTGATGCTGCCGCAGCCGCGCGGCCGAGAAACGACGGCGCAAAGCCGAGCGACAGCATCGCCATCGCCCCCGATTTGAGAAACACTCTGCGATTCATGTGACTAATGCCTCTGAAATTCCGGAGATCCAATCTGCAGCGCCAGCGCTTTCGAATCTCTCACCGTGCTCGGAAGCTCGACGCCCGGCATATTGCCCGACGCGAGCCGTGTCGCGAAGTTCATGCGCGTGACGAGGCCGCCGGCCGACACCCACGCATCCGCCGTGTCGTGATAACCGGTCGGCGGCTGGCACATGTAAAGCGGTTCGCCGAGCTGCTGCAGCGTCTGCACGAATGGCCGTGCATCGCTCACGGACGCACCGGTCGTGCGCACGGCGCTGACGACGAGCTCAAAAGGTGTCTTGAATTTCGCGTTGCGGACGTCGGCCGAAAGGAACTCCGGCGAGGTAACTATCGCCTTCACTACTTCCCGGAGGTCGCCCTTCGTATCGAGGAACCGCTTCGCGGCGCGATCGACGAGTGCCTTCGGCGGCTCATCGCTCACCAGCCGCTGCGCAAGCTCGAAAGCGATGTGACGTGCCGTGGCTGGGTGTGAGGCGACGATGTCGAGCACCTGCTCGCCGTCTTCGATGCCGCCGCCGGCTTTGATCTTGTGGCCGAGGACGGTCTTCTCGCCCGTATCGTGCAGCGCCGCGACGAATCGGAAGTTGCCGTCGCGATCGATGGTCCAGCCCGTGAACGCGCGGGCGACGTTGATTACATCCTGCTGCGTATAGCCGCCGTCGACGCCGAGCGTATGGAGCTCGAGCAGCTCGCGGCCGTAGTTTTCGTTGACACCGCGCGCCCGTTTCTTCGCAGCGGGCCGCGTGGCCGGGATGCGGGGTGCGGGGTTCGGGATTCGGCCAAACCGGCCGAAACGGCGCCGAACGCGCGAGTCCCGAATCCCCAATCCCGCGTCCTGGTTTGTATCGGCGGCAGTGCTCATCCAGTTATCCAGGTAGAAGAGCATCGCGCCGCTCTTCGCGTCGGCCTCGAGCAGATCGCGGAAGCGATCGAATACGTGCGGGCGAATGACGTCGTGTTCGTAGTCCGGCAGGAACATCGATGTGCGGCCCTTGCCGGCGTAGACGTTGAAGTGGTTGAACCAGAAATCAACGAGGACTTCCTGCAGCTGCCGCTCGCTATACATCGCCCGCAGCAGCTTCTCGGATGCGAGCGTGACGACCTGCCGACGCGCGAATTGGCGCAGCTCCTTCTGATCCGATCCGCCGGGCGCTGTTTCGAGCTGCGGCAGCATCGCTTCGGCGACGTGGTCGTCGATACGCCCGGGATGCAGTTGATCGTCCAGCCATTTGTCTATGCCCGTCGCGCGGATGCGCTCGACGTCGCCCGCGCGCGGCCCGAACGTCAGGCGATTGAGTAGGTGCGTCATCGTGGCGTCGTCCCGGGATTCGGGTTCCGGGATTCGGGATTCGGCCTGGAGCTGAGCCGATACCGCCGCCAACACGCACGCGGCGAGAAATGCTGCGAAAAACCTTCGTTGCATGGCTGGAAGGTTGGACGGAAAAGCAGGCTCTGGGGTTGGTTTGCCGCTTCCAGGGTCGTTGGTGCGCCTATTTCGTCACCGTTTGGTCCTTGAGAGCCGGCAGATACATGTCGCGCACGTATTCCTTCACCATCCGCCGCGCGCTGAACTGCGGCAGCACGCTGCGCATCGACTCCTTGATGATCTGCAGCCACCGCCGCGGCAGGCCGTCGCGATCGCGCTCGTAGAACGCCGGGACGATCTGTTGCTCGAGGATGGTATACAGCGCCTGAGCATCGGCCCAGTCCTGCGCGCCCTGATCGCCCGGGTCGGCCGCGCCTTCAATCAGCCACCCGTTGCTGCCGTTGTAGCCTTCGGCCCACCAGCCGTCGCCGATGGAAAAGTGGGGCGTGCCGTTGATGGCGGCTTTCATACCGCTCGTGCCGCTCGCCTCGAGCGGCTTGCGCGGGTTGTTCAACCAGACGTCGCACCCCTGCACGAGGAAATGCGCGACGTGCAGGTCGTAGTCGTCGACGAAGGCGACGCGGCCGCCGAACTTCGGATCGAGCGCGCTGCGGTAGATGCGCTGCAGGTGGTGCTTGCCCACTTCATCTGCCGGATGCGCCTTGCCCGCAAACACGATCTGCACCGGTCGGCCGGTGGCGTTGAGGATGCGCGCGAGACGGTCTCGATCGGAGAAGATCAGCTCCGGGCGTTTGTAGCTCGTGAAGCGCCGCGCGAAGCCGATCGTCAGCGTATTGTGATCGAACATCGTCCCCGACGCGACGACGCGCGAGGCAGCGGCCTGCGTGCTCCACTTCTGGCGTGCTCTCTCTCGAACGAAGTTGAAGAGATACGAACGCAGCTGCTGGCGTGCGGCCCACAGCTTGTCGTCAGGAATCAGCAGCACCCGATCGACGAACTCGGCGTCGTCCTGATGTTCGATCCAATCGTCGCCCAGGTATTCCTCGAACAGCTTTTCGATTTCGGAGGAGATCCACGTCGGCACGTGGACGCCGTTGGTCACGGACTTGACCGGCAGCTTGTCGTACGGCGTGCCGGGCCAGATGGATTGCCACATCTGCTTGGTGACTTCACCATGCAGCTTGCTCACACCGTTGACGGATCCTGACGTGCGCAGCGCCAGCGCCGTCATGTTGAACATCGGGCCGCCGCCGTTATCGTAGTGGCCCAGGCCGAGGAAGCGCTCGCGGTGGCTGCCGAGGTCGCCCCAGGCGCCGGCGAGATGCGTTTCGACGAGATGGAAGGGGAACGCGTCGTGCCCCGCGGGCACTGGTGTGTGTGTGGTGAAGACTGTCGTGCGGCGTACTTCTTCGAGCG
>Ga0310813_10002283_pt1 | contig 11655 bp, 10 predicted proteins | sample YN3metagenome_FD_203086 | JGI IMG/M metagenome (GOLD analysis project Ga0310813, IMG submission 203086) | Soil microbial communities from experimental microcosm in Duke University, North Carolina, United States - YN3 | ecosystem: Engineered > Artificial ecosystem > Soil microcosm > Unclassified... | reverse complement strand
CGGTTTGACTTTGATGGGTATCCCAACGAGCCAAGACAACATGACAGCGCCCACGATCATAATGTCCCGCGAGACAACCAGGATGACCAGCCAGCCGGGAAGCAGGCCTTTGATGCCCAAGGTCAGATAGATCGAAACAATCAGCGCCTTGTCGGCAAGGGGATCGAGATAGGCACCGAGCTCGGTGGTCATGTGGAATCGCTTTGCGAGATATCCATCGACCGCGTCGCTCACCCCCGCCCCCAGAAACAACACGAATGCGATCCAGATGTATTGCTCGCCGGATGCGATCGCCCACACCACGACCGGCACCAGCAAAATACGTCCCAACGTAATGAGATTAGGAATACTCAAGGCAATCCCGGCTCGCGCACCCACCCCGGCTTCAGGTGCCGGAACAGCGTCAATTCCTCGGGCAGAGTATAACGGCGCCTGGACCATTGCGCGACTTACGATTCCAACGTAGGACCCCGGCGTAACATTTTGCCTACGCATGATCTTTTCCTGAATTCCGGGCATCCCGGATCGTGCGTTTGCGAGGGCGTATCATGGCAGAAAATCGGCGCGGCCTCACTTACGCGCAGGCTGGTGTTGATATCGACGCCGGCAACCGGATGGTCGATTTGATCAAGCCCCTGGTGCGGGCAACGGCGCGGCCCGGCGCCGAGGCCGAGATTGGTGGCTTTGGCGGAATTTTCGATCTCAAGCAGGCCGGCTACCGGGATCCTGTTCTCGTCGCGGCAACGGACGGCGTCGGCACGAAACTTAAAGTTGCCGTTGAAACCGGCCGGCACGACACGATCGGTATCGACCTGGTTGCCATGAGCGTGAACGATCTGGTTGTGCAGGGTGCAGAGCCCCTGTTCTTTCTCGACTATTACGCCTGCGGGAAGCTTGAGCCCGAGCTTGGTGCGGCCGTTGTCGCAGGTATCAGCATCGGTTGCCGCGAGGCCGGTTGCGCCCTGATCGGCGGCGAAACGGCAGAAATGCCGGGTGTGTATAGCGGTGATGATTACGACCTTGCGGGATTCGCGGTCGGCGCCGTCGAGCGGGATGCCGTGCTTCCGCGGGCCGACATCACGGAAGGGGATGTCATCATCGGCCTGGCCTCTTCCGGTGTGCACTCCAACGGCTATTCGCTGGTCCGCAAGGTCGTTGAAAAAAGCGGACTAAGCTGGAGCGCTCCGGCACCATTCATGGCTGGAAAAAGTTTGGGTGAGTCAATTCTGGCTCCCACCCGGATTTACGTGAAATCTTGCCTGGCCGCGATACGGGGCACAAAGGCAGTGAAGGGGCTGGCGCATATCACTGGCGGCGGATTCCCCGACAACATTCCGCGGGTGCTGCCAAAAGGCCTTGGCGCGCGCATCAATCTCTCAGCGGTGCCTGTTCTTCCCGTCTTCAAATGGCTCGCTGACGCAGGCGGGATTGCACAAAACGAAATGCTGCGCACGTTCAATTGCGGCATCGGCATGATCGCCATCGTATCCGTAAAAGACTCAGATGCCGTCATGCAGGCATTCACGCGCGCGGGAGAAAAAGTCGTGGCGCTCGGGCATGTCGGCAAAACTTCAGATGGCGAACGCGTCGTCTATGACGGCAAACTTCCTCTTGGGTGAGACATGAACCGTAAGCGGGTCGCAGTCCTCATCTCCGGCCGCGGCTCCAACATGGCTGCCCTCATCGAATCCGCGAAGGATAAGACCTATCCTGCGGAAATCGTTGCGGTGCTTTCAAATCGTCCGGACGCGGGCGGCCTCATGGTTGCGCGGGCCAATGGAATAACCACCGAGGTCGTCGACCACAGCGCTTTCGGAAAAGACCGCGCGGCCTTTGAACGAGCCTTGCAGGCCGTGCTTGAAAAGCATCGCATCGACATCGTGTGTCTCGCCGGATTCATGCGATTGTTGAGCGCAGATTTCGTCAAGCACTGGCGGCATCGAATTCTCAACATCCACCCTGCCCTGCTGCCGGCCTTCAAGGGCCTCGATACGCATCGGCGGGCCCTCGCGGCGGGAGCAAAGGTCCACGGCGCAACTGTCCATTTTGTGGTGGCTGAAATGGATTCCGGGCCAATCGTTGCGCAAGCTGCGGTCAACGTACGGCCGGGGGAAACCGAAGAAGAACTTGCGGCACGTGTCCTCAAGGTCGAGCACCAAATCTATCCACTCGCTCTCAAACTTTTGGCGGAGGGACGACTGCAGATCGAAAATGGCCGCTGCCAGATCGACGGCATCCCCGTGCCGGACGCGGCCAGCCTGATTCCGGTTCCTTGATGTGGATATTTCGCGCTGCAGCAACGCATGGATGTGAATAGCGGCACCGGTCCGGTGTTGTAGAATTCACTAGTCGGCCGGCGCCACAAACCCGTGGCGCAATAACCAACATCGGGGGGATTTCGATGGCAGCACGTAGCGCAGAACCAAAACTGATTTTTCCCGGACTCGCCGGATTTTATTCATCGATGCTGCCGGTCGCGGCCACGCTGGTCCGAGTGGTCGTTGGCATTATGTTCTTGATGCACGTCTGGGGCAAATTCAACGCTGGCCACGCCCGCATCGCCGCCGGCTTCGGCACTAATTACGGCCTGCCGATGCCCGGTCTGTTTGCCTATGCGGCAATGGGTCTGGAGTTGATCGGGGGCGTCTGCCTTATCATTGGGCTGTTCACGCGCTTCTGGGCCGCGGCACTCGCAGTCGAAATGGGTATCGCGCTGATCGTTGCACATTTGCCGAAGGGGTATTCCCTCGCGGCGGGCGGCTACGAATATGTCCTTTTGATCGGCGTTGTTCTGCTCGCGATCGCCATGCGTGGCGGTGGCCCCTACTCGGTCGATCGCGTGATCGGCAAAGAACTCTAAGAAACCCGCACGAACGGCGCGCGCGGTCTTAACCCGCGCGCGCTTTGCGTATCCAAACCCTGTTGTCGTGCACGGCAGCTCCGCCGTAAGGCGCGATCGAATCTGCGCCGACGAGGGTATTGATCCCGCAACCATCGGCATAGGCCGCATTCGGCCAGATCGACTCTGCAATCAGCACCCCTCTCCGCACGCCCTCAAATACGCGCGCGTGCAGGCGTACTTCTCCGCGCTTGTTTCCCAGAACGACGTAGTCGCCGCTGGAAATCCCGGACGCCGCAGCGTCGTCCGGGTGGATCATCACGGTGGGCCGGTTTTCCTGCGCGCGCGACGTCGGCGTCTCGTTGAAGGTCGAATTGAGGAAACCGCGCGCCGGCGACGTCGCAAGCCGGAATGGATGCTCGACATCCGCAACTTCGATCGACGTCCAGTAGTCGGGCAGCTTCGGCATGTCCGCAACCGGACCACTTTTGTAAGGGCTGCGGAACGGAACATTCGGCCAGTCGGGCTTGAACCTGAATTTGCCGTCCGGCCAGGGAAATCCATCAAGGTAGTGCGATTCCCGGAAGGGTGGCTGGCAGTCGATCCATTTGTTGGCCTCGATCTCGGCAAGCGTGCCTCGTTTCGACACCTGCAGCATCTGGTCGATGAGTTCGCGCGGGCTCATCGTGAATCCCCGATGCTCGGCACCAAGCCGCTGCGCCAGTCGGCAGATCACTTCGTGATTGCTGCGGCACTCACCCGGCGGCTCGACCAGCTTTGGTCCAAGAATGAGATACTGATGCCCACCGCCCCGGTAGATATCGTCGTGCTCGAGGAACGTGGTCGCCGGCAGCACGACGTCAGCAGCTTGCGCAGTCTCGGTCATGAACTGCTCGTGCACGCAAACGAAGAGATCCTCGCGTGCAAATCCGCGCTTCACCGATGTCTGATCGGGACACACCGATACCGGATTGGTGTTCTGGATAATCATCGCGGTAACCGGCGCCCCGCCATGCAACGCCTCACGCTCGCCGGTCAGAATTGCGCCGATGCGGGATTGGTCGAGCATCCGCACCGAGCGATCCCAGACGTCGAGACCTTCGATCACGGTCTTGTCGAGGCGGAAAATGTCGGCGCTTATATGGAATGCGCCGCCGCCCTCGTATTGCCAAGCGCCCGTCACTGCCGGGATGCAACTCGCCGCGTGCATGTTTACGGGGCCGTTGCGCGAGCGCGAGAAGCCATAACCAAGGCGGAAAAACGCGCGCTTGGTTTCGCCGATCAGGCGTGCGAATTCCTCGATGGTCTCGACTGGGGCGCCGGTGATCGCAGCCGCCCATTGCGGATCGCGTGAGCGCAAATGCGCCTCAAGCTCGCGCGGAACATCGGTATATTTTTCGAGGTAATTCCAGTCGGCCTTTCCGTCGCGAAACAGGCAATGCATCACCGCACAAGCAAGCGCCCCGTCGGTGCCCGGCTTGATGAGCACAGGCAGATCGGCCTGCTCCATGGTTCCGTTCATGTAGATGTCGACGGCCGCGATCTTCGCGCCTCGCTCCTTTCGCGCGCGCACGGCATGGGTCATGACGTTGACCTGCGTGTTTACCGCGTTGGTACCCCAGATGATCACCAGATCGGACTTCGCCATCTCACGGGGATCGACGCCGGCGATGCGCCCGATCCCCGCGGCATAGCCCGCATAGGCCGGATTGACGCAAATCGTCGAGTGGAACCCGGAATACTTCTTCACGTGTCGCAGGCGATTGATGCCGTCACGCATCACCAGGCCCATCGTCCCGGCGTAGTAGTAAGGCCAGACGCTTTCCGCGCCGTAACGGCGTTCGGCTTCAATGAACTTTTCGGCCACGAGATCGAGCGCATCATCCCACGATATGCGTTCGAATTGTCCGGAGCCCTTGGCTCCAATGCGCCGCAGCGGGTGCAGCAAACGCTCGGCGTGGTGCTCCCGTTCGGCGTAGCGCGCAACCTTGGCGCAAATCACACCGTCCGTGTAGTCGTTGTCTTTGGCGCCATGCACGCGCCCGATCGTGCGCTCGTCGAGAAGTTCGACATCCAACGCGCAGGTGGACGGGCAATCATGCGGACACGCCGAATGGCCTATCCGCGTCGCCTTTGGGAGCCGCACCGTTTGGTTCATCGCGCTCCCAGTATAGCCGATTGCCCCGAACGACCTAAGTTTCGCTTTCGGGTTGAAACTTGGACCGCCGCCAAAGGCCGCCAACCAGAAGCACCATCGCAGCACCCACTGCGGCAGCGCCGATTTCGACCCTGTGCGCCGTCACTGCCCCGTACTGGCTGGTCAGCCAGTTCGCGATAACCGGATCGGTTGCGATGACTTCGCCCACAATCCAGCCAAGCAAAGCGGCACCGGCCCACACCAGGATCGGGAACCGGTCAAGCAGGGACATGATCAAAGCGGCGCCGGCGACGATCAACGGAATGCTGATGCCGAGACCGATCACGAGCAACGCCATGTTGCCGCCGGCCGCGGCTGCAATCGCGATCACGTTATCAAGGCTCATGATGATATCGGCGATCGCGACGATGCGGACAGCACGCCAGAGATGCTCGGCCGCCTCGGCCTCGCTCTCGTCCGGATCGTCCGGCACGAGAAGTTTCGCCGCGATGTAGAACAGCGCGAGGCCACCCACGATTTTGAGATAAGGCAGAAGCATCAACGATGCGACCACGCCGGTAAAAATGATCCGCAGTCCGACGGCGACGCCCGCACCAAGGATCATGCCCCAGACCCTCTGACGATGAGGAAGTCCGCGGCACGCCATCGCAATGACGACGGCGTTGTCGCCCGACAGCAGTATGTTGATCCACATAATCTTGGCGAGCGCGATCCAGAACTCGGTATGGCCGATGTCGTTCCAGCCGGAGCTGACCACCGCCCACCAGCTCGCAGGATCCATCAGCTGTGCCATCGAACCCACTTGTCTGTCCTCCCATGCGCCGCGTTCTTATGCTCGCGGCTTGTCCCTATCCACGGCAAGGGCAAATATCGCCCTTGCGATTTCCGAATTTGCGCGCTGCCCCTATCCGACGATCTCGTTGTCCGAAAAAAATTGTGCAATTTCCCGCACCGCGGTGTCAGGCGCATCGGATCCATGAACCGAGTTTTCTCCGATTGACCTGGCATGGACTTTACGGATCGTTCCGTTAGCCGCCTTCGCAGGATCCGTGGCCCCCATAACCTCGCGATATCGAGCAATCGCATTCTCCCCTTCGAGGACCTGCACAACCACGGGACCCGAGATCATGAAGTCGACCAGCTCGCGAAAAAACGGCCGCTCGCGATGCACCGCATAGAATTTCTCCGCCTGATCGCGCGAGATTCGCACGCGCTTCTGGGCCACAATTCGCAAACCGGCCTTCTCGATGATGGCATTAATCGCGCCGGTCAAATTCCGTTCGGTCGCGTCGGGCTTCAGAATTGAAAAAGTACGCTCTACAGCCATTCTACTGTCCTTCACTGGAACTAATCGATGAGTTTAAGGGGTTTCATTGGCGAAACCGGATGGCGCGGCTTATACCGGGGGGCATTTCAGGCGGCAAGATCGACCCTCATTTGACGAGGAATGTCGCGCAGGAGATCGGAAGATGCTGGCCCGCTACCGGATGTTCGCCGGGTACAATGCCTGGTGCAATGAGCGTCTATACGAGGCCGCGGCCCAGATTCCCGACGCCGAATACAGGGCCGATCGCGGTGCTTATTTCCGGTCACTCCACGGCACACTCAACCATCTGCTTGTCGGTGACCGCATATGGATGCGGCGTTTTACCGCTCAAGGCGAAGTCCCGCCGCGTCTTGATGCCATTCTATACGACGATCTCGTGGAGTTACGCAAAGCGCGTCGCTCAGAAGACGCTCGGATCAGCACCTACGTCGGAAGTCTGAACGAGAGCCATCTTTCAAAACCCATCCGATACCGGACCTTTGTCAATCCGCAAGACATCGAGCAAATACTCGCGCCGGCGCTCGACCATTTCTTCAATCATCAGACCCACCATCGTGGCCAGGCCCACGCACTGGTCAGCCAAATGCTCGGCAACGACAGAACGCCAAGTTTTGATTTGATCATCTATCAACGCGAGACCGGCGAAGGCGGGCTACGAACGATCGGGCGATAGCGCTTACTGGACGTAACTTCGCTCGAAATTCTGGCTCGCAGTCTTTGGCGCGGCAGATTTTTTCTTCGGCGTCTTCTTGGCCGGAGCGCTCGCAGGCTTTGGCTGTTCCGGGGCGCGGTCGATAACCTTCAGCCTGCCGTCAGCAAACGTGTAAATTCCGGGCCAAGGCCCACTGAGAAAAGTCAGAACCGCCCTGCGCTCGCCTTTGTCGCCGGCGCTGATCGCTACGTTCGTGGGAACGCCCGCCCGTTGAACTGTCTGGCATTCCGTCATGCCAAGCGCGATACCACCTGCAACCGGTGGCGTCGCCGGCTCAGGTTTCTGGAGGCCTGGGTCTGCACCAACCGAAGTACGCGTTGGCGCCGGCGCCGCCGGACCCGCAAGATCCCCGGCGACCGAGCCCACTTCGCGGTCATCGCCAGCTGGCGCCGCAGATTGGGCCGGCGGCTCTGCTGCTTGCGCGGCCGCCGCGACTGGCGGCGCGCACCGGCCATCTGCTCCCACCAGATCTTCTGCGCCTGCCGGGCCTTGCGGACCCAAGCTGACTCTCGCCGTACTGGGTTTGGCCCAATCTGGTTTTGCAAAGATATCCGCCGGCTTGAAAAGTCCGCCTTCGTTTTGATCCTGAAAAACGCCCGCTGCGTTCTTGCAGCCGCCGACGGAAAGCGCGGCGCTGCAAACTAGCGCAAAACTGAGGAAAGTGCGGTGACGCAACAAACGTCCGACCCCAAATGACCTATCTACTTGTCCCTTAAAACGTATTTTGCGTCATCACAATGGCGCGCTGCAAGCCCGTGTCGTTCAAAGGGTTACTGGATGTCGGCCTTTGGCCGATGGTGCATTGGCCGATGTTCGCCGCGCCTGGAACCAGGGGTGACTACCGCCCTTCGGCTTTTTTCGCCCAGCGTCCCTGCTCGTCCGTTTGCCAATAGGTTGCCTCGAAACCTTTTGCCCTGACGTCGGACCAGTGCGCCCGTGCGGCAGCCACCGCTTCGTCGTCTTCGCCATCGAAAAGCAGGACGATCCGCTGGTACCGTTCGACGTCAGCCGGTAGCGGTGCGCGATCGACCAGGAAGCGTACCGTCGCGCCATTTGGATTGTCGTCCTTGGCGGTGAGCAACACCGGTTGCTGTGCCGCCTCGGCTTCGCGCCATGTACCGTGCGGGAGAAAGCCATCGTCGCGGTAGGTCCATAAATGCGCGTCAAGCGCTTCGATGCGCTCCTCGGTCGAACCTTGCACCACGACTTTCCAGCCTCGCTCCAGTGACTTCTCGAGCAGCGCCGGCAATACGTTTTCGAGTTTCTGCCCTTGCAAATGGTAAAATAAAATCTCGGTCATAGGAGAACGTGCCCGCCAACTACTTTTCGTAGTGGTCCGCAACGAGCCGGTCGAGAAGCCGCACACCCCAACCGGAACCCCAACTTTTGTTGATGTCTGTTTGGCGCGAGTCGAAGCCTGTTCCGGCGATGTCGAGGTGAGCCCAGGGAATCTTGTCGTCGACGAAACGTTTGATGAACTGAGCCGCCGTGATGGCGCCGCCCCAGCGGCTGCCGCCCGTGTTCTTCATGTCGGCAAATTTAGAGTCGATCATCTTGTCGTACTCAGGCGCTAGCGGCATCCGCCAGACCAGCTCTCCTGTCTCATGTCCTGCCTTCGTCAAGCGCTCGGCAAGCTGATCGTTGTTCGAAAACATGCCGGCGTATTCCTGCCCCAGTGCGACCATGATCGCACCGGTCAGGGTGGCCAGATCCACCATAAATTTCGGCTTGAAGCGCTGCGCCGCATACCAAATCACGTCTGCAAGAACGAGCCGGCCTTCCGCATCGGTATTGATGATCTCGATCGTCTGTCCCGACATCGATTTGACGATGTCACCGGGACGCTGCGCATTGCCATCCGGCATATTTTCAACCAGACCAATGAGCCCGACGGCATTTACCCGCGCCTTGCGTGCGGCAAGCGCGTGCATCAGCCCGACGACGCAGGCGGCGCCCGCCATATCGCCTTTCATGTCCTCCATGCTGGAGGCGGGCTTGATCGAAATTCCTCCGGTGTCGAAGCAGACGCCTTTGCCGATGAACGCAACGGGAGCCTCCCCTGCTTTTCCGCCATTCCAACGCATCACCACCAGGCGACTTTCACGGATCGAACCCTGACCGACACCGAGAAGAGCGTTCATGCCCAGTTTTTTCATCGCCTTGATGTCGAGAACTTCGACGGCGACCCGAAGCTTTTTCAGGGCTCCTGCGCGCCGGGCGAATTCTTCCGGATAAAGAACATTGGCCGGCTCGTTGACCAGGTCTCGGGCCAGCACAACGCCGTCCGAAATCGCTGCACGCGGGGCGTCGGCTTTACGCACGGCGGCAATATCGCCGACCGCGATGGTCACATTCCGAACAGCCGGCGGCTTTTCATCGTCTTTGCGCTTGGTCTTGTACCGATCGAAGGCATACGCACGCAGGCGTGTCCCTTGCGCCAGATCCGCCGCTTGCTCAGGCCGCATCGCACCGCCCGGCAGCTCGGCAAAGATACTCGCGTCGGCGGTCGAGTTCGGCAGCCGGCCGATCGCCAGGCCCCCAAGGCGGAGAAAGTCCTTAGACGTGAGCTCAGCGACTTTTCCAACGCCAATCACGACCAGTCGGCTCGCCTTGAGTCCGGCCGGCATCACCAGATCCAGGGTGGAGCTTTTTTTCCCTGTAAACCGCTCTGACCTCGCGGCACGCGCGACGATATCGGACACCCCTCCGAGGATCCTGCGGGTCGCCGGACCGAACTTCAGGCCCTCGTCGCAAAACACGATGAGGACGCCCCTGGCGGGGGCGGTAAAGGGGCCAAAACCGAGCTTCAAAGCGTTGGGCATCGAAAAAAGGTCCTTTGCTGGCAAGAAGTTCGGGCGGGATGCGTTGGTCCATATGGCGCCGAGCCATGGCCGCTGCAAAGCCCAATTGCCCGGATTCCCGCGCTTTCCTCGCGGGCATGGCCATTTGCCGATAAAACCATCCCAAAATCACGGTATTTCAATACCTACTCGGCCAATGGCCCAGCGGCTCAAACCGCACCCGCGGCAGCTGCGGTTTTTACATTTTGTTGTGCATGTTCAACGGCTTTGCCTTTGCCCGGCCATTTTGTCAGGCGATCAAAGTTAAGTCTGACGGGGGTTTTAAGTTGGAAGGACGTGGCGCTTGGCGGGGAAACCGAGCGCGCGGTCCGGTTATGCCGGATCAGGGGACGATGCTGCGGATGGGGTCTATCAACGAATACATTTTGCGCACCACGCTGGGTGCGTTTCTGATCGTGCTGGTCAGCCTGACCGCCGTGATCTGGATAACGCAGGCGTTGCGCGACATCGACATCATGACGAGTCAAGGACAGACGATCCTTGTCTTCGTCGGCATTACCGGCCTGATCATACCGCTGCTGATACTTGTGATTGCGCCGATCGCCTTGCTGATCGCGGTCGCGCACGTGCTCAACAAGTTGTCCAACGATTCAGAAATCATCGTCATGAACGCGGCAGGCATGTCGCCCTGGGTTTTATTCCGGGCGCTCATGACCGCCGCGCTGGTGGTGTCCCTGCTCGTCGGCGCGATCAGCGCCTACTTCGCTCCAAAAGGCCTTCGCATGCTGCGCGATTGGCTGACCGAAGTTCGTGCCAATGTCGTCAGCAGCATCGTTCAGCCTGGACGCTTTACGACGATCGAAAACGGCGTGACCATTCACATCCGTGAGCGACGTCCGAACGGTCAGCTGGCCGGAATATTTCTAGACGATCGACGCAATCCGAACGAGCGCATTACGGTTCTTTCGGAAATTGGCGAATTGCTGGACAACGAAAGCGGGACTTACCTGGTCCTTCAAAAGGGCATCGTCCAGCGGCAGGAGACCGGCCAGCGTGACCCCGCAATGGTCGTCTTCGATCGCTACGCCTTCGATCTCTCGCAATTCGCTGGCGGCGCGCAGTCGGCCAAATACTCAATCCGCGAGCGTTACCTCTGGCAGCTGCTGTTTCCTGATCCGAAGGACCAGTTTTACATCGAGCAGCCGGGCCAGTTCAGGGCCGAACTGCACGACCGAATAATGGCGCCGCTTTACCCGCTCGCATTCGTCGTCATCGCCTATGCCTATCTGGGCGCGCCCCGTACGACCCGCCAAAGCCGCACATTGTCGATGCTTGGCGCAATCGGTGGCGTCGCCCTGCTGCGCCTGATCGGATTTGCCTCCACCGTATTCGGCGCTGCCATCCCTTGGGTGCTCGCGCTGCAGTATCTGGCCCTGGCCGCGGCGATGGCCGCTGGCCTGTACGTCATACGCCGCGGCCTGATCCTTGAGCCCCCAGCGTTCATCTCCGATTGGCTCGCTGCGCTCACCGAGCGCTTGGGCCGACGTTTCGTTGCGCCGTGATGTGACCACTATGCCGATTATTGCAGGAACACTTGGAAGGTACTTCGGGCTGCGATTTATCAACGCAGTACTGGTGGTCTTTGTCGGTATATTCGCGCTGGTTGCCTTGATCGACTACATCGAGTTGATGCGGCGTGCCGGCGACATTCCAAACGTATCGGCAGCACTTGTCGCAAAGACTTCGTTGTACCGCGTGCCGCAGGTCGTCGAACGTATTCTGCCGTTCTGCGTGCTGATCGGTGCTATGTCGTGCTAT
>Ga0310813_10002281_pt1 | contig 11660 bp, 13 predicted proteins | sample YN3metagenome_FD_203086 | JGI IMG/M metagenome (GOLD analysis project Ga0310813, IMG submission 203086) | Soil microbial communities from experimental microcosm in Duke University, North Carolina, United States - YN3 | ecosystem: Engineered > Artificial ecosystem > Soil microcosm > Unclassified... | reverse complement strand
CGGGAAGCGGAGGGGCGCCTGCGGGTCGTCGCCCTGCGGCGCATCCGGGCGGGCGAGCCGCTGCTCGCCGCTTACGGCCCCGCGTTCTGGGTCGAGCGGGCGCTCCTCGACCGGGAGACGCCGGCCGCGCACGCCGCGCTCCTCGCCTACTACCTGGCCGAGGTGGCGACCAGAGAGTCGGACTTCCGCCCGCTCCCTCTCGTCCTGCGGCAGGCCGGGGTCTTCCACGTCTGCGTCCCCATGAAGCGCGAGCTGAAGGGCGACGGCGGGGTCATCTGGTTCGACGGCCGGCCGCCCTCGAGCGGCGGCCGAGTCGAGGCGCTCCGGGCCCTGGGGCGGCTCTGGCCGGAGGCCTCGGACCTGGGGCGCTGGCTCGAGCTCGCGAGCGCGCAGGGCGCGCCCGAGTGCCTCCAGGTGCGGCGGTTCGCGCCGGCCGAGGCGGTGCGCGCCGACTGGGACCTCCCCGCCGCGCACGCCTGCGTCGTCTGCGGGGCCGCCAAGCCAAAAAGATGCAGCCACTGCCGCGCGAGCCTCTACTGCGGCCCGCCCTGCGCGGCCGCCGACCGGGGCGTCCACCGCGAGACGTGCGCGGCGCTCCCCGCCGAGGTCGCCGCCCTCCGCGCGGCCGCCGGGCTCCCCGCGCGCGCGGGGCCGGGCTAGGCCGGCCGGCCGAGACACTCGGCGAACAGGGCGCGCACGGGGTCGGCCGCGGGGCCGGCCTCGTACGTCCGGAAGGCCAGCGCCTTCGCGCGGAGGGGGACGCCCGTTTTTGCCGAGAGCTCCTGGTACTGCACGGTCAGCGGCTTGCCCTTCAGGTCGCGGTCGAAGCGCGTGAGCGGCCGGCCGTCGGCGCCGGTCACCCGCTGGCCGAGGCAGCGGTAGAGCTTCTGGCGCTCCTCGTAGGTCATGTCCTTGGGCGTGACCGTGAACTCGCGGCCCCCGTCCGTCCGGCAGACCCAGAGGATCGCGCCGACGTCCTTGCCCCGCGTACCCTGCGCGAAGCCGACGACCTTGAACTCGGCGTCGAAGGTCGGCTTGAGCTTGAGGAGCGCCGGCGAGCGGTGGTTGCCCGCGCCGTACTCGTAGCCCGCGGCGTCCTTGCGCGCGATGGCCCCCTCGTAGCCCTCGGCGAGGAAGGCCTGGGTCAGGCGGTCCAGATCCCCCTGGCTGCCCGCCCGCAGGCCTTCGACGCGGCGGACGTGGGGCGGCGCCGGGCCGGCGAACAGCGCCGAGAGGTAGCGCTGGCGGCAGCGGCTCGCCATGTTGTGCCCCCGGGCGATCGCCGCCGGGAAGAACACGTCGAAGACGTGGAACTCGAGGGACTGGCCGGCCTTCTCGCAGCGGCGGGCCTGGCCCGAGATCCAGTTCAGGTCCTTGCCCGGGACGAACAGCTCGCCGTCCAGGTACGGCACCGCGCCGGCGTACGCCGCGGCGGCCGCCGCCGGCACCCCGCACTCGAGCGGGTCGGCCCTCGCCGCCCCGAGGAACGCGGCGAGCTCGGCGGCCAGCTCGGGCTGGCCCACGTAGGCCGCGCCGGTCCGGGAGTACCGGTCCAGCCCCCGGTCCGGGCGCAGGAAAGCCACCTGGCGCACCCCGTTGAGCTTCCGCTGCACCGTGACCCCCTCCTTGAAGTCGGCGGGGCCCAGGACCGCCCTGCTCGTCTGGCCGACCTTCGACGCCAGCATCGGCAGGGGGCGCTCGGGCGGCCGCTTCTGGTCCCCGGCCGGCGCCGGCGCGGCGGCCTGCCCGGCCTTCGGCGCGCGGACGGGCGCGACCGCGAGCCGCGCGTCGGCCCGGCGCTTGTGCGTGTTGTAGAGGCCCAGGGCGTCGCGGAGGGCCTGGGTGATCGCGTTCGTCGCGTTGCTCCGCCCGAGGTTCTTGCCGGCCGCGACGTAGGTCGGCTGGGCTGGGAGGACCTTCCCGCCGACCTGCTGCGCCTCGACGAGGATCTCCGCCCGGAGGCCCGGGAGGGGCGGCGACGGCCGGGCCAGCATCGCCGGCGTGACCGGCACCGGCGCCTCGCCGCGCAGGAGGCGCACCCGGATCGTCCAGGCCCGCGGCGCGCCGCGCGAGTCGCGGTAGTCCAGCCGCGGGAAGGCGTAGACTGTCCGCTCTTCGTTGAAGGCGCCGGGCATCCGGCCGGCCGCGATTGCGGCGCCCACGTCTGCGATCGGTGCGGTCGAGGCCATTGCTCTGCCGCGGGGCGGTTCAAACCGCCCGCCCCAAAACTGAACCGGCGCGGCGGCAGACAATGGCGCTACGCTCCGTCGACCTGCCGGAGTCGGCCGAGGCCCTGGCCGCCGCTGTGTGCGCCTGGGGCCGCGAGGTCCTGGAGCGGTACGGCTGGACCGCGCGGGGCGACGAGTTCGCCTGCAACGGCTGCCCCGCGACAGGCTCGCTCTGCGAGATCTTCGCGACCGCGCGCCCGTTCCATCCGGTCGGCCTCCCGGGCGCGGGCGTGTGCCGGGAGCAGGCCAGGCGGCGGCGCGTCTACGGCCGGGAGCTCGCCACCCGCCCCGCCGCGGTGGGGACGGCGGCGCGGCTTCCCGCGGCCCTGGTCGGGCTGGTGATGGCGTACGAGCCGACCTTCGGGCTCGTCCTCGGCCGAGGCTACCTGCTGGGCCCGCCGCCGGGCCGCGCCGGCGACCATTCGGACTGCAGCCTGTGCCTGCGCCAGAGGCTGTGGGCCCCTGGCACGCAGGCCGCGCCGCGGCTCGCCTTCGCGCTCGCCCAGTGCGACGCGCGGAACCGGGGCGCGCTGGAGCTCGCGCGCCAGACCTGGTACCAGGACGCCGCGCAGTACGTGGCCTGGCATCCGCGCCCGTGTGGCTCCTGCGGCAGGCTGATGGCCCTCGCGCAGCAGAAGGCGCTGTGCCCCGGGTGTTCAGGGCGCGGCGTCGGGCTGCGGTGCCAGTGCGTGGAGATCCCTTGGCTCGGCTGCTTCTACTGCCAGGAGTTCGTCCCGTTTCCGGTCTTGAAGGGGCTTCCCTCGCGCGCGGGGCCGCGGCCGGCCGCGCGGGGCGGCCGCCTCTTTTGCCCCCGGAATTGAAAACCGCAGGGGAGGCCAACATGGAAACACGAGCCAGGAAAGCGAAACGAGAGGCCCGCTGCCCGGCGCCGTTCTCGGCTCGGCTCGTCACCCGCGGCGGGATCGTCGCTCAGCCCGACTGCAAGCGCTGCGCTGTCGATGCCTTTGCGTCGCCCGCGGACGCCAACGCCTTCGCCACGACTGAGGGCGCGGCCGTCGGCTGTCTCCCCTGCAAGCGACTGCGCTACTGGGACTTCAGCTTCGACGGCCAACCGGTCCGCCTCGTGGGCGCCCCGGACGCGGAGTTCGTGGTCTTGCGGGCCGGAGAGGTCCTGCTGGTCCGCGTCCGCTGCCTCTCGTGCCTCGTGACCAGCGGAGCTCTCTTCCGGCGCGACGGGGCGCACGTGCCGATCCTCACGTGCTGCAAGCAGGGCCGGCTCTTGTGGCGGGAAGGGGACAGTCTGGGCGCCTTGTGAGCTCGCCTTTTTGGATGGGGCCGGCCCGGACAACCGAATGGCGAAGAATGCTGCCCCGCTTGAGGGCCCTTTGTCTGGGGGTTTGCCGACCGCGTCGGCCGGCGACATCCCAGCCGCAGACGGCGTGATCTGCCGGCTGTGGCGATCCGCCGAAACCAAGGACGCGCCAGCGTTCGTGTCCCTCCGGCACACCGCGCCCCAGGATGTCCCGCACGCCGCCCACACGAGCGCCATATTCGACGCACTCGACACCGGCGGGACCTCCGGCTGGGGCCCTGTGGAGCTCCCCGCGTCAGCCTTCGCGGCGCCTAAGAGCGGGGTGTACTGGGTCGAGTACCAAGCCTCTTGGCGACCCAAGGGGGTCGCCACCGGTGGCCGCAGCATCTGGATCGAGGTGAACTCGGCCACGATTGGCACGGCTTGCCGGTCCACCGGAGCGCCCACGGCTGGGCGGATCGAGGCTCGCCGGGCCGCCGAGATGACTATGGTAGGGCTGGTCGGTGTCACCGCTCCGTGCATCGGCACCGCGCATCTCCGGCTGGACCGGGGTGACACTGTACGCCTGGTCGTCGCGCAGGCCCTCGGCGCCGACACCGCGATTGTTGCGCGCCTCGCTCTGGCCTACATCTGCCCCTGACCGGCGCGAACGCCGCCGAGGGCGGTCCCTGGCCGCGGATCCGCCCCGGACGGCAGAGCGGCCCGGCAGTTGCGCGCCACTGCCGGCCACCCTGCAGGCGCGCCGCTCTGTTTCTGCAGGAGTATCAGCGCATGGCGGGTGTCAACACACCCGGAACGCTCTACCTGGGGAACCTCCCGGCCACGCCGCGGATCTCGATCGGGCGCGGGGACGCGCTGGTCGTCGACAACTCGACGTCGCCGGCCACGATCACCCTCGCCGGCGATGTCAAAAATACGCCGGTTTACGCGTTCATCCAGAGCACCACGACACAGAATGTCCTGAACGCGACCAACACGAGTATCATGTTCAACGCGCTCGACACGGCGCGCGCCAGAGGCGGCGCCGCGACCTCCGGTTGGGGGACCGTGAATCTCCCCACGTCGGCTCTCACGGTGCCCAAAAGCGGGATGTATCGGGTCGAGTTCCAGGTCTCTTGGTTTCCCGATTTGTCCGCCACCGGCTTCCGCGATGTCTGGTTCGAGGTGAACTCCGCCGCGCCAGGCACGACCCGCCCGTTCGCCGACGCGTCCACGACCGGGCTGGTCGGCGCCACCACCTCGTGCAACGGCTCGATGACGCTCCGGCTGAACCAGGGCGACGTCGTGAGCCTGGCGGGGGCCCAGACGAGCGGCGTCACCATACGGATCCTCTGCGACGGCACCACCGTCACCTCGTGTTTCGGCGTGATCTACGACGGCCCCTGATCGGCGCCCGCGCCGCCGGAGAGGATCCGCCCGCTGGCGACGCTCCACGTCGAGATCGCCGACCCGTCCGCGGCGAGGAAATCGTGCACGAATGTGCTGGTCCCGTCGCGGATGGCCTGGCTGAGCGCGTCGGCCAGCGCCTGGGCGCGGAGTGCCCGCCCGACGACGACGGTCCGGGCCGCGGTCTGGAGGGGCGCCAACGTCGCCATTCCGAGGTTCGGCGCGGCAAAGTGGACCGCGGCCTCGCGGCCTTCCGGCAGCGCGCCGAGGCGCCTCGCGTGCGCCACGATGGTCTCGGCCGTCTCCCGCTTGTGCTCCACCCCCGCGTTGAACACGATGATCCACGCGAGTTTCCCGTCGGGGACCTCCCTCTGCAGGCATCGCGGGCGGTCGCCCGGGTCGGCGCACAATCTTTTGTGCTCGCCCCAGTGCGCCTTCTGGTGCTCCGGCCCGCAGTAGCCGACCCGCTTGCACCTCGCGCATACCTTGAGCCCCTCGGTTTGGTGGCAACCCGGACACGGGAGGGGGCGCGGCATCGTACAACCAATAAACGCGACTATCTGTTGCAGCTCCTCGATTACGCCGGCCGTTATGCCACCGGCCTCCGGAGAAACCCTCTTGATACGTGTCCGTCTCGGCATCGGAACAGTCAGCCTGGCCCAAAATGAACGCGACCAGATATATCCAATGGAGATCTGCAAGGGCTGCAGGAGAGCATACCGCAAGCGCACGCTCGAGCTCTACGGCGGCGCCGTCTGTGGCAGGTGCTGCGGGGCGGCGATGGAGCGCAGAGATGCTGTCGATGAGTACATCCGGAGCGGTGTTGTTCCGAGCGGAGAGGGACGAGCGCGCGAGGGGGAAGCGCCCCCGGGCGAGAGCAAGCGCCGCGTCTCGTGCCGCGTCCGGGGCGGGCGCTCGAGCTCCGTGAACTCGGGCAACTCGGCGCCCGATATCGACCTGACCGGAGACGACGATAAATACCCGGCGGCCCCGATGGCGCGAGAAGCGAGCCCGCCACGCAAGCGGCCGGCTCCGTCCGCCCAGAGCCCGAGCCCGAGCCCGCCGCGCAAGCGCGCGGGCCCGGCCGCCCGGAGCCCGAGCCCGCCGCGCGAGGCGCCGTCGGCCATGGAGGACAGCAAGCTGTTAAAGGCGATCCTCCGAGGCACGAGGCTCGCAGACTTGGCACGCCGACGTTTCAAGAGCGTCGCGCTCCTCGCCGACTATCTGGGCCGACAACCGGACCTGCTCCAGGCCTGGAAGGACGAACGTGAGCGGATCACGGCGGCCGACGGGGCGAAAGCCCCGGTGATCGCAGACCTCGACGGAGACGATGGAGTGTTCTTCAGGGGCGACGACGAGACCGAGTTCGCGTAGGCCACCAGCGTTTTTGTTTCGCGCAGGTCGGCCGATCAACCCGGCGGGCCCAAATTGATCGGCCGGTCCGCCCGGAACAATATGGCGAGCCAGCACAATAAGAGTTCTCGACGATGCGGGTTCGAGGGTTGCCTTAAGCGCCCCTCGTTCGGATGGACGATGGGCTGTGCGCAGTTCTGTGCCACGCACAAGCCGGACGGGATGCCCACCGCGGAGCGCAAACGGCCCGAACACGCTCCGTATGCCAAGTACCGACGATTCAGTCTGTCCTCGCGAAAACGATCGAGACGGAACTCAAGCGCACCGAAACGGCGAGCGCCGAGCTCCGCGGCCTCCGCTCTGCCGACAGAGGCGGTCAGACCTGCACCGGCTGTCGGGCGATGCGAACCGCCCAGGGCTCCTCCGGCCATGGACGTGATTGACTTGAGCTCGAGCCCGCCAGAGCTCCCTCCATTGCCGGGGGCGGCGGAGCTCGCGAGCTGTGCCAACATCGGCGAACTGTATGCGACGGGGATCGCCGGCTTGCGTGTGCAACTGAACCTGCGGGTCACGCAGCTCGTGCTGCGTCACCAGCAGGAACTGCAGGAACTCAGCGAGCGGTTCAGAGTGGTGATATCCTGAATCGGGGGCCGCACCGGCTGCTTTTTGGTTCTATGGCATGTGGATCGGCCGCAGCCTCGCAGAGCCGGGCCAAAAAGGCGGAGGGCTCTAGGTCGAACCGGTCGACCCGAACCCTCCAGCCCCGCGAGCGCTCGGTTCCAGGTCGGTCACCTCCTCGACCTCGGGCGTCGCCACCCTCTCCAATATGAGCTGTGCGATGCGCATCCCGGCTTCGATCAGGACGGTCGCGTCGCTGTGATTGAATAGGACAACCTTGAGCTCTCCGGTGTAATCGCGGTCGCACACTCCGGCCTCCAGACTCGTGTGGTGGTTCCACGTGAACCCGCTGCGGGGAGCGAGCCTCCCGTAGGTGCCGGGAGGCGCGGTCACCGCAATGCCAGTCGACACGATGGCTTTGCCGTAAGGAGCGATGCTCACCCGGATGTTGCTCGAGATGTCGTAGCCTGCCGCGCCGGGGCTCGCCCTCGCCGGTAGGATAGCGTTCTCGGTGAGACGCTTCACGAGGAGCTTCTCACTCGCTGGGAGCTTCTTGTCGCCGGTCTGCATTATCCGGGCCAGACCGGCTTCAATTCGAACAGACTCTCCGCCCACCAGCGCGCGGCGGACCACAACTGAATCCCATAGGACGGACAAAGACCTCATAAAGATGTCACGCAACACAGATGTAATGCCGGCCATACTCGCCCGCCTCTTGGCCGATAAGCAACGAGAGGTGGGCTTGGCCAAAGCCGAGGAACAACAGTTGACGCGTATGAGATTCCGCGCGTTCGACGAGTTCTGGAAGGAACGGAAGATGCTTCCGCGGGAAGCACAGTGCCAGACAATCGAGGTCGCAGCGGAGATCAATAGGATACGGCAATTCGCGTGGAGCATCGACTGGGAAGAGCTCCGTGTCGGCTGCGTGACAGCCCTGGCGACTATCAATAGCTTGATGTCCGCCTTATCGGCGCCCAAGCGTACGAGCCTCGGGATTCCGGATATCGGCTCGCAGACCGGCGCCAAAAAACGAGGCCTCCCGGCGCCGCCCGCGTGAGGCCGTCGCGCTTTTTCGGCGCGTCAGATCCCCAGGAGCTCGTAGTCCTCGGGCGTGAGGGTCGCGAAGACCTGGTGCGTGACGGTCTCCACGATGGACTGGACCCGGGTCTTGGCGGCCGCCGCGGCGGCGCCGAACTCGCGCACGGGCGCCTCGATCACCTCGCGGGCCCGCGCGACGAGATCCGCGTCTGTCAGGCCGTTCGCGGGCCGGAAGTGCGAAGGGCTGCCCGGCTGGATCTCCAGCCGGCCGGCGAGCCGCTCGCGGATGCGCAGCCACAGCGAGCGGGCGTTGGGGACGCCCGGCACGTCGAGGAGGACCCGCATGCGGGGATGCTTCTTGCGGGTCCGCGCGACCCAGCTGTTGAGCGAGGAGGTCTGGCGGCGGATCACCTGGTGGTCGTACGCGCCGCCGGAGTTGAGCCTGATAATCATCAGGTTCTCAGCCGCGAGGCGGTTCTGCGGCGCGGGCGCCGCGACCAGCGCGGCCTCGTCAAGGCGGTCGGCGACGCCACGGACCTCTTCGGCCACCTCTGTGACCTGGGCCTTCACCTCGCCGAGAGCCACGGCCAGGCCAATGTTCTGGGTTCGCACCTCGCCGAGAGTATTCGCTAAACCAATATTCTGTGTCTGTAACACGATGTTCTGCGTCTGCAGCACGATGTTCTGTTCCTTGACCTCCTTGATATCGGCTTTGATCTCTTTGCGGTCGACATCGAGCCTGGATCCAAGACTACGGACAAGATCCTCGAGGCGATCTATTTTATCATCCTTAGCTTTAGCGCTTTGCTCGAGCCCGTCGATTCTAATATCCTTCTCTTGTACGATATCTTCATGACGCTTACGGAAGTTGACAATATATTCGCGCTCGAGAGCAAGCTGGTATTCATTGTAGTGCACCAGAGCCTCTTCGAGCCGTACATAGTACTGTGCGTAAATGGGCCGTTGTCGCGACCTCATGAGGATTATCTTGAACGCCCGTGGCTTGAGTAGGTAGCGCTTGACTACTCCGACGCGCGGACCTCGATGCTCTCGGAATTCCGAGAGCATGAACTCAACGCCTTCCGTGAAGCCGTGCTGTGTTAGCAGCTCTCTCGTGTGCGCGCTCGCGTTATTCTTGGCGAGTACGCCAAACTCCACGAGAAGGTCATGCGGCACGCAACAGTCAGTGCGAGAAACCAGCTCATGAAGCTTGGAAACGAACCCCGCATCAAGACCACCTTCGATGCGGATGCATTCTTGCAGATACTTGAGTGCCGGGACACGTATTGCCGAAGCGACCAAATACTGGTTGTACTCGGAAACGGATTTGAACTCCATCGGTTAATGTCCCGCATCTTCTGGTTCAATTTGGCCTTCGGATCGGCGGTGAGCTTGAGATTCACCGCTCGGAGTGCAAAAAGGGTTTGCTGTGTGGCGCACGAGCACTTCGCGGTCGCACGGCGCTGCGGCGATTGGTTAGCGGTCGCGCGTGAGGCGGTCGACGGTTTTATTGCTGGGCTCGAGCTATGAGCTGCGCGCCCGCACCATCCGTCGCTTCGTCGCGGCTGCCCCGAGCGGGGAAAGCTTCTTTTTCGGCTTGGTCGACGGACTGTGCGAGGTCCCTGAGTGCCTCGCGTATCTCGCGAGCGCTCGGGCCGCGATCATCCGGGCTCAAGGCGTGAGAGCTCGGCTCGTTCATCCTATCGTGCTTGCAGGGAGCCGCGCTGCTCGCCGACCGGAACTTCACCTCGAGTTGCATCAGAAACGGCTGCACCAGCTTCTTCATATCCTCCAGCTGCATTCGGTCCCGGCTCGCGGTCGCGCTGACGGCCGCCAGGACATCATGCGCGTGCGCCATGATCTGATACGTCTGTTCCGGCGTCGGATTGAGCGCCCATTTCGGCCCGAGAAAGCGCGAGCAGAACGCGGCATCAGGCCCGTAGAGCACCGACCCATATTCCGAGAAGATCACGTTCGCGGCATATCCGCGGGTGAGCGTGTCGATCACGGACGCCGCCAGGTCGGTGGCCTGCGGTAACAGCCGCGGCCGCCAACCGCGCCCTTTCGGGCCCGGACGGCACTCGAAGATGAAGAGGGCCGGTCGACCAGCGTAGAGCTCGAGCGGAGGAAGGCCCGCGGACATCCCATCGCCGTGCGGCTCCATCCCCGCGCCGCGCTCGCACTGGATTATCTTCATTCGCCACGCCGGACCGGGGCCGGGTTCGCAGTCGATCAAGCCCCCGTACGTGTACAATCCTTCCTTGATCTTGGGGCCGAGTTCGGCGGTGACTGCGCTCCAGTCGAGCGGGACCCCGCCCCATACCGCTTCGCAGTCCGCCATGTGTTTCGCCCAGGCCTCCGGGTCGGCCGCGAGGGCCGTCCACGTCGGAACGTTCTCGCGCGCCCGGCTGCACATCGGGGCATCCCCAGTATTCCGCGGCGCGGGCGAGCGCGCTCCGGCGGAATGGGCATGCGGGCCCCCACTCAGGGCGCGTGTTCGCGTCAGCGCACCCCCGATCGCACCTCGGAGGCGCGATCCGCCGAGGGTTTCTCGCTCGTGCCGGACCGCGGGTCGCCGAGGACCGCACACCGCGGTGAACGCCGCGAGGACGCAGACCAGGATGGCCACAGCAGCCGCGGCGACTTCTTCCAGCGCCATATGTTAGCTCAGCTTTCTTTCCGCACCAGCCGCATAGGCCACTCGTCTGTCGATGCTCGGATGGGCCCAAAAACAGTGGTTGCGCGTTGTTTGCGGTATAATGAGGGCGGGCAGTTACATACTCTCCAACGCTCTTCGCGATTCCGAGAGGAATTCCAGCGAGGGCATGCCAAGATTGGCCACCGTCGCATACCACTTAGTGTAGGCAACCACGGCAGCCGCTACGCCTGGTTGGTTACCATGTTTTGCCAGATGGGCTTTTACATCGGGCTCCCCACACATGGGAGTGAAATAGCTCCATTTGGGTGGCTTGGACCACGACGTCCAGCCCGCCATACAAGCAGCGACATATATCGCGCTGTATCGGTTCAGCAGGAAGGCGCTCTGCAACGGTTCAGGCGCGGAGGGGTGCGTATCCGCCATCCTAATCAGTGCGCGCAGGCGTGGCAGACCATTCATCAAGACCTTGTGGCACCATATGAACGTCACTTCACCGCTCGGAGCTGGCCCTTTTAGTGGTTCCAGCAGAGCAGCGACGGCCGCGAATTCAACAGCGAGCTCGTTGGTGCTCTCGGTTTTTATATCGGGAGAGGGGCGCGCGGTTGGAAGATCGGCCGAGACAGCCCCTTTGTCACCCGTTATCAGGTTGTGTCCAAGGCTTGCCGTTTTCAGCTCGTCGGTCATATCAGAATAAGAGCCGCGCTCGGTCTTCAATTTCGTCCCAGAACGAGCTGCCATACATGAGGTACCGGCTCGATTGTGGCGACGCGGCCGGTAACCAGCCAGACCCAAAAAATGACCCCCGGTCGATCAACCTCGCGATGAGGACTGTTCCCCGTATTTGCGCACGAACTCTGCTCGCGATTCCGCGAGGAATGCCAATGCGGATGCGCCGAGCTCGGCGATCGGCGCGCGCCACTCAGCATAGGCAATCAGGGTGGCCACCACGCCTGGCTGGCAACCATATTTCACCAGATGGGCCTTTATATCAGGCTCCTCGCACATGAGATCGAAATCGGTCAGTTTGGGTTTAATACAAGTGACCGATCTCCAGCCCGCCCTACCAGCAGCAACATACATTGCGTCGTATCGGTTCAGCAAGAAG
>Ga0310813_10002278_pt1 | contig 11664 bp, 15 predicted proteins | sample YN3metagenome_FD_203086 | JGI IMG/M metagenome (GOLD analysis project Ga0310813, IMG submission 203086) | Soil microbial communities from experimental microcosm in Duke University, North Carolina, United States - YN3 | ecosystem: Engineered > Artificial ecosystem > Soil microcosm > Unclassified... | reverse complement strand
TGGGCAGCACGTCGCTCGCGGGAAGGTCGGAGACCCGTTTCATCGGAGCCTCGGCCTTCGTCTCGGGCTGCTCCTCGAGGCCGTAGTGCTGCACGGCCACCAACAGCGACAGCACCAGCCCCAGCGCGATCCAGCGGCTCTTCGTCATCGGTCGAAATCCTTGAAGGCCATCACCAGCGTGCCCAGCGCCACGAGGACGAGGATCGGGGGAAGGGCCTTGCCGCCCGCCGTGCCGAGCTCCGTCCAGGACACCGCGCGGTCCTTGAGGAGCCAGACCGAATAGTCGAAGTGGTCGAAATTCGGGAGCGCCTTGAGGAGGACCTTGGAGACCTTGGTGGAGAACCAGAGCACCCCGACCGGAAGGTCCTCGGGCGTCCGCTGCTTCTCCTTGCCCATCCGGATTTCCGACAGGGTGTTGTCGATCTCCCGCGTTCCCTCCAGGATGTACCCGTAGATCGACCCGAAGATGTAGAGGATGATCCCGAGCAGGATGCTGATCGGCGCCGAGAGGAGGGTCGAGCTGGCCAGCGTGATCGAGAGGACGATCATCGACTGGAGCAGGATCAGCCCCAGGCCCCGGAGGAACGCGAGCTCGAAGAGCATCGACTTCTCGAAGATCGGCACGTAGGTCGACGCGGAGGCGATGACGCCGTCCGAGTCGCCGCAGTGGATCTCGATGGAGACCGTTCCGTCATCCCGGATGAGCGAGGCGGGAAAGGTAAACTCCCTCTCTTCGTTGGTGTTCATCTCCAGTTGCTTGATCTCGTGCGAGGCGCCGGCCGGATTGCGCACGACGATCCGGACCGTGCCCGACGAGCGGTACTGGTCGGCGACCGAGCCGAAGACCAGGCGCGCCTGGGCGCGGACGCTGTCCTCGAAGTGCGAGCGCCGCAGGTCGCGGAAGGTCCAGACCAGCGCGGTGTCCGGCCCGAACTTGATGGCCTGGGTCAGGCCGCCGCCCTCGATGGCGTCGCCGCCCCGGTTCGTGAAGTCGTCGGACAACACGCGTGGGTAGGCGGCCAGGGCCGGGAACTTGTCCCCGGAGAACACCTTGACCGTGCGGAGAAAGCCGACCGTGATGATGCCCATGGTGCCGATGAAGAGCGCCAGGAGGAGGACGTAGCCGACGTAGCGGCCGAGGAACACGGTCGATTTCGAGACGGGCTTCGTGACGATCATGTAGATCCGCTTCTGCTCGAAGTCCTGCGGGAGCGAGAAGCCGGCGAGGAAGAGCCCGACGATCGCCGTGAAAATCGCGGAGGCGCGCAGCGCCCACACCTCGATCAGGCGCAGGCGCGACTCCATCTCGACGGAGGGGAAGAACAGGATCGAGCTCAGGAGCGCGGTGGCGAAGAGGAGCAGGATCGTGAAGACCTTCCGGCGCCTCGCCTCGAGGAGCGTCATCCTCGCGATGGCCCAGATTTTTCCGATCGACGTCATTTCTTCTGTTCGTCGGGCTTCTGGTACTTCAGCCCGTCGCCGCTGTCCTGGACGGTGCGGAGGAAGACGTCCTCCAGGGTCTCGAGGGTGTTCTCCGAGTGCGTGAGCTGCGCGCCCTCCGCCTTCGCGAGGTCCTCGATCTTCTTCCGCGCGGCGTCCGAGAGATCCTTGAACGTGAGCGACACCGAATCGCGCCGCACGAGGATGTCGTGGACGGCGCCGTACACCTTCGTCTGGCCCTGGTGCAGGATGGCGATGCGGTCGCAGACGTCCTGGACGTCGGCGAGCAGGTGGCTGGAGAGCAGGACCGTCTTGCCCCGCTGCTTGAGCTCGAGGATGAGGTCCTTGATCTGGCGGGACGAGATCGGGTCCAGGCCGCTGGTCGGCTCGTCGAGGATCACGACGTCGGGGTCGTTGATGAGCGCCTGGCAGAAGCCGACGCGGCGCGTCATGCCTTTGGAGTATTCGCGGATCTGGCGGTGGCGCGCGTGGGCGAGTCCAAAGCGGGTGATGAGCTCGTCGCTGCGCTTGCGGCGGGTTTCCCGATCGAGGTTGAAGAGGCGCCCGAAGAAGTCGAGCGTTTCGTCGGCATTGAGCCAGCGATAGAGGTACGACTCCTCCGGGAGGAAGCCCAAGCGCGCCTTGGCGGCGACGTCCGTGGGCGGCTTGCCCAGGATCGTGGCCGTCCCGGACGTGGGGAAGATGAGGCCCAGGAGCAGCTTGAAGGTGGTGGTCTTGCCGGAGCCGTTGGGCCCGATCAGGCCGAAGACCTCGCCCGGGTTGATCTGAATGGAAAGGCTGTCGAGCCCCTTGTGCTTGGGCCGGCCCCAGAAGTCCTTATAGACCTTCGTCAGGCCATCAGTCTGGATGACGGCGTTCATGCATCGCCCAACCTAGAAAAAAAGCCACGAAAAACGAGTCGTCTAGGTCCTTCCCGGGTCCTGAGGACTCCTCCTCCGTGGCTTCGCGGAATCGGCCCGCTAGCGGCCGAGATTGGCTTCCTTCTGCATCTTGCGGATCAGCTGCCGCTCCTGGCGGCGGCGCTTCTCGCTGGGTTTCTCGTAGAACGCGGTGCGCTTGATGTCGCGCGTCAGGCCCTCTTTTTCGCAGGCCTTCTTGAATCGCTTGAGGAGCTGGTCGAGACTCTCGTTCATCCGGACTTTGACGCGGATCAAGCACTCACCTCGCTTCGCTGAAAGAAACCTGACGCCCGCGATTATAGGCCGGGCAATCCCGGGAGGCAACTATTTTTTCAGCCGGGCAGGATTCTGCACACCCGGGGCCCCACCCGGCGGGGAAGCGGGGCTGGCACGTCCCTTGCGCTGTCCCGCCCCATGAAGAACGCCGTGAGGCCGCCCGGACGCCGCGTGCCGCTCTGGCTGAAGATCTCGTATACGGGCTTCGTCGCGGTGTTGCTGCCGTGCTACTGGCGCCTCTACGGCCCGACCAACTTCCTCTATTTCTGCGACCTCTCGCTGTTCTTCACACTCGCGGCCCTCTGGACCGAGAGCGCGCTGCTGGCGTCGATGCCGGCGGTCGGCATCCTGCTCCCGCAGGCGTTCTGGATGCTCGATTTCCTGTCGACGGCGGCGGGGCACCCGCTCTTCGGCCTGACGACCTACATGTTCGACGCGAGGAATCCGCTCTTCACCCGCGGGCTCTCGTTCTTTCACTTCTGGCTGCCGATCGTGATCGTCTATCTCCTGGCCCGCCTGGGCTACGACCGCCGCGCCTTCAAGGCGTGGACGCTCTTCGCGTTCGGGATCCTGCTGGTCTGCTATTATTTGCTCCCCGCGCCGCCGGCGCCGGCGGACAACCACGCGCTCCCCGTGAACGTCAACTACGTCTACGGGTTGAGCGACGACAAGCCCCAGGGGTGGATGGACCCGCGCCTCTACTTCGCACTGGTCCTCGTGGCGCTCCCCGCGGTCGTCTATCTGCCCACCCACCTTGTTCTCCGCCGACTCTTCCGATCGGCCACCCTTTCAACGACGTTGGATCGTTAGCACTTATTTTCGGGCGGGAGGTGGACACGGGGCAGGATGTGAGTTATATTTCATAACATACAGACGGCGTAAGATCGACCCGGGTTGTCTAGGAGAGAGGGCGTATGAAGAGCAAGGGCGGCAGCCTGTACGAAGTGTTGAAGTCCGCGTCCCGTCCCGGCGGCGCCGAGGACGCATCGGCGCCGAGCCCGGAGACGCCCGCGGCGGCTCCCCCCGACGGCGCCGCACCCACCCTTCAGGAGCGCCTCGCGGCCTACAAGGCCGCCAAGCTCGCCGCCGCCACCCAGACGCCGAGCATCACCATCGACGCGGCCCCCGCGAGGCCCGCGGCCGCGACCGTCGTCCTCGAGCCGGATCCTACGCCGATCCCCGCGCCCACGCGCGTCGTGGAGCCGTCGCCGTCGATCATGACGGCCGCCGATCCTGACCCGACGCCGCTGCCCGCGCCCACGAAGGGTCCCGGCGAGCGCGTCATCAAGCTCACGTACAACACGGCCCTCTTCGGCGGAATGATCACGGTGGGCCTCCTCTTCATCGCGTACGCGGTGGGCCTCCACGTCGGCAAGACCCACGCGGCCGCGGAGCTGCAGAGCGCGGACGCTCCCCGCGTGGTCGTGAAGCCGGCCACGCCGATCATCGTGCCGACCCCGATCATTGCCCCGCCGCCGGCGCCTCCGAAGCTGTACACGATCCGCCTGGGCGAGTGGAAGTTCGTCACCTCGCAGGACCGGGTGAAGGCCCTGGCGCTGGCGGACGACCCCGACCTTAAGAAGGCGCTGGAACGCGCGGGGCACCGCAGCTTCAAGAAGGACTTCATCAAGCGCGGCAACGAAGACCGCCTGGCCCTCTACGTGGACTCCTTCGGCGACATCAACTCGGACGCCGCCAAGGCGGCGCTGACGGCGATGAAGACCTTCAAGTTCAAGACCCAGACGCCGTTCGCCCAGGCTACGTTCGAGGAAGTGGCGACCCGCTAACGGAGATAGGACCCTCCCGGCGACCGCCATCGCTGGGCAAGGCCGCGGAGCCGCGGTCCAGGAGAGGACGCGACTACGCGGCCTCTTTTATCGAAATCGCCCCCCTTTTGGGGGTTGATTTGCCAGCGGCGATATCGTATCTTTCTCACACTTATGTCGATTCACAAGAGCCTGGTCACTGCCGGAAACCTCCGGCGTCATCGCAACGTCCTCACGCGGGCCGAGCGTCTCGATCTCCTGAAGAAGGAAGAGCGCTGGAAGGAAGGTCAGTCGATCTTCAATCTCCCGAAGGTCCGCAACATCATGGCGAAGGCCAAGAAGAAGAAGGAAGAAGCTGCGGCCGAAGGCGCGGCGGCTCCGGCGGCGGGCGCCGCTCCGGCGGCCGGCGCGGCGGCTCCGGCGGCTGCGGGCGCCAAGGGCGCTGCGGCCCCGGCCAAGGGCGCGGCTCCGGCCGCGGCGGCCAAAGGCGCGGCCGCTCCCGCCAAGAAAGACGAAAAGAAGAAGTAGAACTGGGGATAACTGGGAAACCCCCGCCTGGGAAAAGGCGGGGGTTTTTTATTTCCCCACGGCGTCCTCACTCCGCCCAGATGGCCGAGCCCGTCCACAATCCCTCGAAGTCGGCCCGGGACATCGTCACCCGCCCGCAGCGAGGATCCAGGATATGGACCAGTTCCGGGTCCACCCGCCAGAGCAGGATGCAATGGCAGACTCCCGGATAGACCTGGATGGGTACCAGCGACGGGGTCGACAGCTCCTCGTAGCGCTGCCGCGCGATCTGAACGCTCAGGCGCCCGTCGAGCTTGCGCCGCAGTCCGCGGAGCAGCCCGGCGTCGCTGGTCCCGGCCAGGCCCAGCCCGCCGGAGCGCGTGCAGCAGAGCGCCGCCATCTCCTGCTCCGAGGAGCGGATCCCGTAGTAATAGAGGAATGACGCGGCGGCCGCCGCGCCGCAGCTGTACGACGAGGTCTGGAGGCACACGCCGGAGTCCGCGACGGTCCCCTTCAGCTCCGGCGGCCGGGCCGTTACCCAGCCCGCGAACGCCGTGCGGGCCAGGATCAGGACCGCGCCCGCGACCATCGCCTCGCGGCGCCACGGCGAGCGCCCCGCGATCTCCAGGCCGGCGCCGATCAGGAACATCGTCGGCACCAGGTACCACGAAGGTTCGACGAGGGGATACCAGTCCCAGGGGAAGAGCGTTGGCTCCGCCGCGGGGATGTGGCCGGCGACCGCCTTGGTCAGGATCAGCGCGAGCGCAACCGCGCCGGCCGCCGTGCCGATCGGCCGCGACCAGCGGATCAGCGTGAATCCCGCGGCCGCCATGCCGGCCGCCAGCGCGAGCTGCACTGCCAACAACACCATCGTCGCCTCACTGCGCCTGGACGGAGATCGCCGCCTTCAGCCAGGTCCGTTCGAACTGTTCCCTCGGGATGCTGCCGCGGCCGTAGAGCGGATCGACCACTCGGACCTGGTCGGCCTCGACGGCCTGGACAAGGATGCAGTGGCAGAGGCGCTCGTGGATCCGGACCGCCACGAGCGACGGAACGGGGATCTGATCATAGCCCGGGGTCGTGATGACCGGGGTCGCCCGTCCTCCCAATTTGATCCGGAGGCCGCGCATGATGCCGGAATCGCTGGTGCCGGACACCACCGTCGCCCCGGCCCGCGTCGCGCAGAGGTCCGCCATCTCCTGCTCGCTGGCCCGGACCCCGTGACGGTGGAGCAGCATGGCCGCGGAGGCGGCCGCGCAGCTGTAGCCCGACGTCTGGTGGCAGACGCCCTTCTCGTCGACCTCGCCGTGGAGCTCGTGGGGGATGGCCGCGATGACCGCAGACACGCCGCAGTAGACCAGGAGAAAGCCGCCGAGGACGAGCAGGGCATCCCGCTTCACAATCGAATGTTGGACCAGGGTCACGGCACTGCCCAGAATGAACATCGACGGAAAGAGGAACCACCAGAATTCGACGAGGGGGTACCAGTTCCAGGGAAAGAGGCGCGGCTCCGCCGCTGGAATCTGAACGGCCCCCGCCTTCAGGAGGATGAGGGAAAGCATGGCGCCCACCAGGGCCGTCGCGAGCGGCCTCGAGCGGCGCAGCGCGGCGACGCCCGCGGCGGCCATGAGGGCCGAGCCGACGATCTGGAGGGCGAGCATCATCATTTCGGAAGCCTCGCCCTGTGCTTGAGGAGCGCGGCGTCGAAGAGCTCGGCGATTTCCTCGCGGGTGAGCCCGTGGACGGCCCCCTCGGCGATCGCCTCCTCGAGCGAGCGGCGGACCGCGTCGCGCCGGGCCGCGCGGGGCGCCTGCGCGACCTTCGCGGCGAAGACGCCCGCGCCGGGCCGCGTCTCCAGCAGCCCCTCCTCCTGCAGGTGGCGGTAGGCCTTGACGACCGTCAGGGGATTGACCTGCAGCCGCACCGCGGTCTCGCGCACGCTGGGCAGGCGGTCGCCGGGGCCCCAGTGCCCGCTGCCCAGCAGGGCGCGGATCTGCCGCTCGATCTGCGCGTAGATCGGCACCGCGTCGTCGAGGTCGAGCAGGATCGGGAACGTCATTTCTTCACCAGCCGTTTGAGTTTCGAGGTGTCGGCGTAGAGGTCGACGTACCCGCAGTCCACGCAGACCCGGGCGCGGACCTCGACCATGTTCTCGTCGAAGGTCCAGAAGCGGGCGTTGTCGGCCTTGAAGTACACGCGGCCGGTCGAGGTGAGTTTTCCCTCGGCGAGCTTGGTGGATTCGCACCAGAGACATTCATCGCGAGCCATGACGATCTTCCTCCGTCGATGACTGTATTATAACGCCAATACAGTAACCCGTATCCCGTAACCGGTAGCCCGGGAAGAAGCGTCGGTGGGAAACTCTCTGCCTGTGGTCTGGGTACGGGGTACTGGTTCAGCCGCGATGCGGATTACTTCGGAAGAGCTGCTTCGATCTTCGATCGAAGGTCGGGATCTTTGGCTTCGCGGAGGGCGAGCTCGAGGTTGCGGCGCGCTTCGGCGGGCATGTTGAGCGCGCGGCAGGACTGCGCGATTTCAAGAAGGCGGCGGGCGCGGGCGTCGAACTCGGTGAGCGGGTAGAGGTCGCGCGCGGCCTTCCACGCGGCGATCGCGAGATCGTGGTGGTTGTTCGCCGCCTGGGCCTGGCCGAGCGTGCCGTATGCGTCGGCGAGATCGAGCTGGGCGTCCTTCAAGTCCCCCTGGCGCAGCGTGCGGAGCGCCGGCTGCCGCTCCTGCTCCACGGCGGCGCTCGCGCGCTCGACCGCGCCCTTGTACTGCTCGACGGCGATGCCGGCCAGACGCTCCGCCTCCGGCAGCTCGCGCTTGAGCTCGAGGTATACGTTGGCGAGGTTGTTGCACACCTTGGGGTCCGCCGAGTTCGCTGCGTAGGCCAGCTTGTATTCCGCGAGGGCTTCCTCCGGCTTGTGCTGGAAGAGGAGGCAGTTGCCCAGCCCCACGCGGGCTTCGTAGAAGGCCGAGTCGATCTGGAGCGCCTTGCGGTACATCGCCGCGGCCTCTCCGTAGCGGCCCTTGGCTTCCAGGTTCGCGCCGTCGGCGAAGAGTTCCTCGGCTCGGGAGACCTCGAGTTCCAGCATCAGGTGGCCCGCCGGCTGCCAGAGCGTCTCGACCTCTTCATAGGAGATCAGCCGCTTCGAATCCTGGTACTCCTCGCAGACGATCGACTGCTCCTTGTCGTTGTAGCCGATCACCACGAAACAGTGGTAGTTGCCGCCGCCCGACTGGACGCCGATGATGGGCGGCACCCCGCGGTCGATCGCGTTCTTGATCTTCCCGACGCTGCCTTCGAGGAACGTGGCCTTGAAGCCTTTCTGGCGGGCGAGCACGGGGACCTGGGTCGAGAGCATCCCGTTCATGTTCGGGGTCCGGCCGAAGAACGAGAGCTCTTCCACGCTGGCGGCCTTGCCCCAGTAGTTCATGACCGCGCAGACCGACTCGGGGACGCACTCGGCCGTCAGGCGGCCGCGGGGAAGGGTGACGGGTTTCGCGAGCAGGATGTAGCCGCGCGCCGCGGCGTCGTCGGGGAGACGTTGAACCGAAGTCCCGATGGAGGAACAACCGGCGATAACGAGGACGAGCGCCGGCAGGAACCGGGCCATCGCCGGGAGGGCCTAGCCGTAGACCCGGATCAGGATGATGGCCGTGATGACGGCGACAAACGCAAGGCCGCCCAGCCACTCATACCAGTATAGGCCCGCGGCCGCCTGCACGCGGTCGGGGTTCTGCGCGAAGTACGCGGTGTCCTGGGCGCTGAGGTCGCTCACCTGCCGGTCGGCTTCCTGAGGGGCGACGCCCAGCTGTTCCAGCCGGGCCTTCACCTTCTGTTCCGCGGCCGCATTGCGCTCGACGCGGCGCGTGGGGATGACATCCGCGAGGCAGGGCAGCGTCGCGATCAGCAACGCCGCTACTCCCAGAAGGAGCTTTTTCATAGGAGGCATCACCCTTCTCAGTCTTTAGCCACTTCGATGGCGATTAACGCGGCTACACCCCCCAGAGCCAGGATGCCGAACACCCACTCCCACCACAGGTTGTCGGACTGGCCGCCCCAGTTCTCCTGGCCGACGAGCTGAATGCGCTCGGAGTCGGCGGCGAAATAGCGGGTCTGATCGTCGCTGAGATTCTTGACCTGGTCCTTGGCGGCCTCGGCGCTGACGCCCAGCTGGACGAGGCGCGACTCGACCTTCTTCGAGGAATCCGTCGTGTCGCCCGCGCGCCGCGTGGGAATCACGTCGGCGTAAAGGGGCGAGGTGAGGAGGCCCGACACGGCCAACGCCACGAGAAGACGACTGACTCCGACCATACCCGTCCTCCTCTATCTGCCCTGCCGTCGCGCGGCAGAAGCTCCCGGTGAGACTTCGGATTATAGGGGGTAGGGGAGGGGTGTCAACAAAAAGGCCACCTTGACCCTACCGCCGACGATTAATATATTCAGGACGGATCAACTCCCGAATTTCCTGCAACACATGAACAGAAAAGCGATTGCCCTTCTGTCCGGCGGTCTGGACAGCCTCCTGGCCGTCCGGACCATCCTCGAGCAGGGGATCCCGGTCACGGGTATCCGCTTCATCACCCACTTCGGCTGCGACCCGGTCACGTCGGGATCGTGCGGGAAGGATGTCGAGCCGCTCGTGAAGATGTGGGGCCACCTGGGCTTCACGGTGCGGATGTCGCACCTCGGACAGGATTACATCGACATGGTGAAGGCCCCGAAGTTCGGCTACGGCAAGAACATGAATCCCTGCGTCGACTGCCGCATCATGATGATCTCCTGGGCCCGCGAAGCGCTGGAGCGCGAGGGCGCGGGCTTCCTGATCACGGGCGAGGTGCTCAACCAGCGGCCGATGTCGCAGACGCGGGACCGCTTCCGCCAGATCGACAAGCAACTGGGCCTCGAGGGACAGGTGCTCCGTCCGCTCTCCGCGAAGCTGCTCGCGCCCACGCAGCCCGAGATCGAAGGCGTCGTCGACCGCACGCGCCTGCTCGACATCTCGGGCCGCGGCCGCCACCGGCAGTACGAGCTGGCGAAGCACTACGGCATCACCGATATTCCCCAGCCGTCCGGCGGCTGCCTTCTGACGGATCCCGGATACTCCGCGCGCCTGCGCGATCTCTGGGACCACGATCCCGAAGCCGGCGCCCGCGACATCAACCTGCTGCGCATCGGCCGCCACTTCCGTCCGAGCGAGAGCTGCAAGGTGATTGTGGGACGCATCGAGGCGGAGAACCACGCCCTTCAGGCGTTCCAGGGGCCGGGCGACGTGCTGGTCTATCTGAAGGACTTCCAGGGCCCGATGACGCTGGTCCACGGCCCGCACACGCCGGCCGAGATCCAGTTCGCGGCCTCGCTCACGGTCCGCTACGGCGACGTGCCCGACAAGGGCGCCGCCGACGTGGTCGTGGCCCGCAAGGGCGGGGTGCCGTACTGCATCAACGCCGAGCGGGCCCGCGAAGAAGATTATCAGCCGCTCCGCGTGGCCGCCGCCGGCGCGAGCTGATAGCGCTCGTCCGCGTCCGCCGACGCCACTCCCTTCGCGACCAGCGTCCGCAGCGCCCTTCCCACGCACGACGCGGGCAGTCGCGTGCAGGCCGCGATGCATTCCGCGTCCGTCGGCCGCTCCGAAAGTTTCCGCGCGACGGCGCGTTCGAGTGGCGTGAGCTCGACGCGCGGATCGACCAGCGACGCGAACACCGGGATCTCCTCCAGGATGTCGGCGGGCTCCTCCACGAGCTTGGCGCCCTGCTTGATGAGGCGGTGGCAGCCGCGCGACAGGGGGCTCTCGATCGACCCGGGGAGGCAGAAGACGTCGCGCCCCTGCTCGAGGGCCCAGTCGGCGGTGATGAGCGCGCCCGAGCGCTCGGCCGCTTCGACGACCAGCACCCCGAGCGAGAGGCCGCTGATCAGCCGGTTGCGGCGCGGGAAGTTCGCCGTCTCGGGAGCGGACTCGAGAGGGAACTCCGAGAAGGCGGCGCCGCGTTCGGCGATCTCGTCCAGGAGCCTCGCGTTTTCCGGCGGGTAGATGCGCCGCAGGCCGCTGCCGAGGAACGCGATCGTGCGGCCCTCGGGCGCTTTCAGGGCGCCTCGGTGAGCGGCGGTGTCCGTCCCACGCGCAAGGCCGCTGACGACCGTGATGCGGAGCCGGGCGAGTTCCTGGCCGAAGCGCGCGGCCTGGCGGCGGCCGTACTCCGTGCACTCCCGCGAGCCCACGATTCCGAGCGCCAGCGCATCGGCATCGCTGGTCCGTCCGCGCCGGTAGAGCAGGATCGGGTGGTCGTAGAGCGTGCGCAGGGCAGGGGGGTAGTCGGGTCCGCCGACCGGCAGGATCTGGATGCCGTGGCGCGCGGCCAGGTCGATCTCGCGGGCGGGATCGCCGGCGTCGACGATCGCTTTGGAGGTCAGCGGCCCGATCCCCTCGACGCGTTCCAGCTCTCGGCGAGAAAGGCGATGGATGCGGCTCAACTCGAACTGTTCCAGCAAGCGTCGGAGCAGGGCGCTGCCGACCATGCCCGACAGGTTCAGGCGCACCAGGCTTTCGAGGTCGTCCATGGGCTCCTCCTCCACCCGGGGGAGTGGAGGAAGCGCCCTAAAACTCGACAGGAAAAATAATGGGAGGGCGAATCCCGGATCCCGAAGCCCGGGCAGATCGATCACCCACCCCACTGTCCCCACCCACGAAGGGAGGGGAGCCGAGCGCCATCCCCCGGGGAAGGTAGGGGTTGGGGATTCTTATTCCCAGGCA
>Ga0310813_10002277_pt1 | contig 11665 bp, 9 predicted proteins | sample YN3metagenome_FD_203086 | JGI IMG/M metagenome (GOLD analysis project Ga0310813, IMG submission 203086) | Soil microbial communities from experimental microcosm in Duke University, North Carolina, United States - YN3 | ecosystem: Engineered > Artificial ecosystem > Soil microcosm > Unclassified ... | reverse complement strand
CGCCGACCTGGTGACGGCTAACCACACGGCCCCAGATCAGCGTCGCGACAACGGCAACGCCGAATGGAATCGCCGTGATCAGCCCGATATCCATCAGGCTGTACTTCACCCCAAAAGTGCTTTCAAACGTTTTGATGACTTGCGGAAGGAAGTAGAGCAAGCCGATGATGCCGGCGTTGGTGCCGAAGTAGACCAGACCGAGCGCCCAGACTTTCGGATTGGCGAGCGCCCGCGATGCGCTGGACGGTGAGGTGGCGGCCGCTGCCTCGGCCCGTTCGGCAGCCAGCGCCGCGGCGATTTCACTCTTTTCCGCAGCGGAAAGCCAGCGGGAGCGCGATGGGTCGTCCGTCAGCCAGAAGTAGGCAATCCCGGCCAGCATGATTGCGGGGATCCCCTCCAGCAGAAGCATCGCGCGCCAGCCGGTGATACCGAACACGTTCGCATGTGCCATCAGCCAGGTGGACACCGGTGCCCCGAGTACGCCGGTCAGCGGGATTGCTGTCACGAACAGAGACATCATCCATACGCGATTGCGCGCCGGCATCCATAGCGTGAGGTAATACACCATGCCCGGAAACAGGCCGGCTTCGAACGCGCCAAGGAAGAAGCGGGCGATAAAGAGCCAGTGGGCGTTGGGGACGAAGCTCGTCAGCGAGGAGAGCAGACCCCAACTCAGAAGAATGCGCGTCATCCACAGCCGCGCGCCAAAGCGATGCATGCACAGGTTGCTCGGCACTTCGAACAGAATATAGCCGAGAAAAAACAGGCTTGCGGCGAGGCCGTATTGCGCCGTTGACATGTGGAGCTCGGCGTTCATGGTCAGGGCCGCATAGCCGATGTTCGCGCGGTCAAGCTGGTTCGCGATGTACATCACAATCATCAGCGGCGCGAGCCGCCAGGCGATCCGTTTCATCAACCGATCAGAAATCGCAGGTTTGCGCGGCCCGAAATCCATGGCTTCCTCCAGATTTACGCGTTGCGGAATGCTCTCGAGGATGATTAAGCGCGCTGACCGAGGGTACGACAATGCACGAAAAATATTGACTTTGTGAGCAAACGTCACAGATCGGGGCCGGCGCCCCGGCGATCACCAATTCGCCCCGGATGCGTTCTCAGTCGGCCACTCCTTCGCTATCCAAAAGTGTAGAGCCGGTATCCTTAGGTTTAGCAGCGGATGGTGTGCGACCGAGAAATCCCAGCACGACGAGCGCGGAGGCCAGTGTGATTGCCACGAGAATATGGAGCAGGATGCGGAACGCGCCGTCGTACGCCTGCGCGAGAATAGGCTGCCCCAGCGCGGGTAGAAGCGCGGCGGCATGGGGCAGATCGCCGGTTGCCACGCGTTGGGCGGCTTCCGCGGCGGCATCGCGCGAAACGGGCGGCAACGCTGCAAGTGCATCGGATAGCCTTAGATGCGTGAGGACCGCCAATATCGCGCCGGCGATTGCGAGCGTCATGCCCTCTCCCGCTACACGTGTCGTGCTGAAAATGCCGGTTGCCATGCCCGCACGTTCCTTTGGAACGACGCTGACCGACAAGCCATCCATCAGGCCCCACGGCAGGCCGGCTCCGACTCCGATGATGAACAGCGGAAGCGTCAGGGCATCGGCTGGCGCGTCAGGCGCGATGCCGCTGAACCAAAGCATACCGACCGCCGCTATGACGAGGCCGACCGCTGAAATGACACCGGCCGACATCCATCGCGTGAGAAATGCAGCCGTGATGGGCACAAAGAGCATCGGCGCCGATAGCGAGACCATCATCAAGCCGGCGTCAATCGCAGAATGTCCTTCAATTCCGATGAATCGCGTCGGCAAGACGAGCAGCAGGGTGACGTAACAAAATGCCGTCGCGAGAGGGAGCACCTGCACGCCCACGAAGCGCGGATAGCGAAACAGCGACAGGTCGAGCATTGGCCGGGAAGCACGTTTTTCGATCCAGACGAACGCGATGAACACCGCCACGGCACCCGAGAACAGTCCAATGATCAGAGGGCTGCTCCAGCCGCTTTCCGGCCCTTGCAACAGCCCGAATGTGAAGAGTGTCAGCGCGGCGGTAAAGCTGGCGGCGCCCGGCCAATCGAGACCCATCGCATTGGGATCGTACGATTCTCTTAGCTTCGGAACGCCGAGCGCAAATCCGGTCAAGCCGATTGCGGCATCCGCCAGGAAGAACGAACGCCAACCGAACGTCTCCGTGAGAAACCCGGCGAGTAATGGGCCAAGCGCCAAGCCCACGCCGAAGGTGGTGCCGAGCATGCTGAACGCGCGGGCGCGCCCAGGTCCGTCGAACTCCTGTGCGAGCGCTGCCGACGCGCCGGCCAGGACCAATGCAGCGGCAATCCCCTGTAGCGCGCGCTGAACATCGACCCACAACAGAGTCGGCGACGCGGCGATCCCAAGTGATGTCAACGCGAAGAGGACCACGCCTATGGCGAATACACGCTTTCGCCCGAACAGATCGGCGAGCGCTCCCGAGGCCATCAGACTGCTGCCGAAGCTCAGCATAAAGGCGTTGAGAATCCAGTTGACCGCCACTGGGCTACCTCCCAACGCGGTGCCGATGGCCGGCGCGGACACGGCCGCACCGCCGAAATTCAGCGGCAGCACGAGCACTGCGATGCAAATGCCCACGAGGATCAGCATCTGTTGCGAGGCGCTACGTGGGGCTGCTGCGTCTACTGTTGGCATGACACTGGCCGGGGCGGCCGGTCGTACTGCGGACGGGGTACCGCTCTTTTCCTGCACTGGCTATCTCTCTCTTCAACTTCTACCATTAAGCTCATCTGGACACGCGAATTCGCTCGATTCAATTCCGCGCTAACGCGATGCGGTCTGTCTATGGCCACTCACCTCCCGGCCTGCATCCGCTTGTATGCCGAGAAAGTAAAGAACCGAGAACAGCACCAGCACAGCCACTAGCTGGAAGGCGACCCGGAAATCGGCCAATGAGAGCTGAGCGTGATTTCCATGAATCAGGACCGCAACGTGCAGCGCGATCGCACCAAATGCGATGCCCAGACCGATGGTCATCTGCTGGACCATACTGAAGAATGTGCTCGCTGAACTCATTCGCGCCGCTGGGACGTCCGCAAACGCGAGCGTGTTGATGCTTGTGAATTGCATCGATCGGCACAGGCCGCCGACCAGCAGCACCAGCATGATCAGCGCGCGCGGCGTGTCCGGCGAGAGCAGGCTGCACAACGCGATTGTGGCCGCGGTAAGCACCCCGTTGACGATCATTACCCTGCGAAAGCCGAAGCGTTTAAGGATCGGCGTGGTGACGGTCTTCATGCCCAGATTGCCGGCCGCGTATGCGAGCACCAGCAAACCCGCAGCGAATGCATTCAACCCGAAGCCCAGTTGGAACAGCAGCGGTAACAGGAAGGGTGAGACGCTAACCGAGACGACGTATAGCGAACCGCCGTCGAGGGTCACGCGGAACGTCGGAATTCGCCAGGGCGAAAGATCGATCAGCGGATGCTCGGCGCGGCCGAAATGTCGGATGGCCAGGACCGCAGCGACAAAACCGCAGATCAGCGCGGCGGTCGTGATGCGCCAGTCGCTATGCAGTTGCCCGATCAGGACCATGCCGTACATCAGGCACGTCAGCGCGATACCGCTCAGTACGAACCCCGGCACATCGAAGGGACGGCGGGTGGGTTCGCGGTAGTTCGGAATGAATAGGGCGGTTAGCGCCAGACCCAGCAAACCGATCGGTATGTTTAGTAGAAAGATCCACCGCCAGTTGAAATAGGTCGAGATAAATCCTCCCAGCGCTGGACCCAACACCGGAGCGGCGAGGCCAGGCCAGGTGATATAGGCTATCGAGCGCATCAGGTGACGCTTCTCGGTGCTGCGCAGCACGGCGAGGCGGCCCACCGGCACCATCATCGCGCCGCCGATTCCCTGCAGGATCCGCGACACGGTGAATTCGACGAGGCCGTTACTCAGCCCGCACAGTATGGAGGCGCCGGTGAACACGATGATCGCGCCACCGAACACCGAACGTTGCCCAAAGCGGTCGGCCACCCATCCGCTGATTGGAATGAAGACCGCGAGCGCCAGCAGATAGGCGGTCATGCCGATACTCAGGCTCACGGACGTGACGCCGAACGTGGCGGCCATGTGGGGCAGGGCGGTCGCGATTACCGTCGCATCCAGATTCTCCATGAAATAGGCACTGGCGACGATCAGCGCGATGATGACTGACTGGCGGCTTGACAAAGACATGGACGGAGAACGGAATTCGGGTTGTGCGGCAGCGCCTCAAACGCTTCAGATTGGAGCGTTTGCATTTGATGGCCGTCAAAGATGGGACTCGCTTCGCGGTAGCCTGAGATAATGCATGGCAGCGCCCGGGTGCCTGGCGAGACTCTTCCTCGTACCCGGACGATATACTCTACCAAATCATAAGTCGTCACGTGAAGACTTATTTTCAAAAGTGCTGGACACAGGAGCGTCATGAAGGCCAAACCCAGGGATGTTGCAGAGCCGGGCAGCAAGACGGCAGCCGGTCGCGCGCCGATCAGGCGGGCGATGAAAAAGGCACCGCAGCGTTTGCCACGCGCGGAGCGTCAGGCGCGTGTGCTGGAGAAGGCCGCCGAATATTTCGCCGAGCACGGTTTGACCGCGCAGACTCGCGCGATTGCCGAGGCTTGTGGCGTGTCGCAACGTTTGCTGTATAGCCTGTTTCCTAGCAAGGCCGCGTTGATCGACGAAGTTTATAAGCGCGAAATCGTCGGAACCTTCAAGGCGATGTGGTTTGTTCAACTGAAAGACCGCAGTGTGCCGATTGAAAGCAGACTCAATACTTTTTATCGCGACTACTACGATACCCTGCTGACGCGGCAGTGGCTTCGCCTGTTTCTCTACTCTTCGCTTGAAGATTTGCAAATGGCACCGACGTACACGAACGCCGTCGTGACGCATGCGCTTGAGATCATTGTCACTGAGACGGCGCACGAATTGGGATGCGGCGTACCGGCCGATCCGGCGCATCTGATCGAGGTGGGCTGGCTGCTGCATGGGGCGGTATCCCACCTTGCGATTCGCCGCCGTATTTATTCCAACGACAACACCACGCCCAGCGACGCGGTGATTGCGATGCACGTGCGCGCCTTTCTCACGAGCGCGCCAGCGCTGCTTCCGGCGCTGGAAGGTTCCTGAGCGTGACGCGCTAGCGGCCTCGCCCAGCGCGGAAAACAGCCATCAAGCGACGCGCGGACGCGCGCATCGCGGACCGCTTCGCCGCACGGTGTAATTGACCGAAGTCAGTCACCGATCGCATGGACGTCTGGCTCCCGGTTCGCTTGCCCGCGCATCAGCAGGAGCAGCGCGATAAGCACAATGACTATCGTCAGGCCGACAAACAGCAGCGTCGCGCGTTGAATGCCGGCGAGCTGCACGGCGATGCCCAGACCAATCACAGGTAGTGACTTCGCCACATAAGGCACGACGAAAAAGCTCGACGTGACTTCCGCTCGCCGGTGCGCGGGACCCGCGCCAGATCGTCGGTTTTCCTTTGCGGATTGTCGTGCGTTGTCGTGCGCGTAAGCACCGTCGTAGCAATTAGTTTCCATGGGGAAAGTATGAAACCGTCAGGTGCCTTCTTGTGATCGGCGGATGCCGCTGAAATAATCGGCTCGCCTGCCTGTCCGATGGGCACGTCGCCATTTGTCAGATCGCATTCGACCCGGACGCGCTGCTCGATGTAGTGCATTGATTTGAGAGCTTCACATGACTATTGAAACAATCGCAATTGAAGGTTTAACGACCCCCGTCTCACGCGTCGGCCTTGGCACGTGGGCCATTGGCGGATGGATGTGGGGTGGCACCGACGAGAAAGACTCGATCGCGGTGATCCGCCGGGCGCTCGACAGCGGTGTCAATCTGATCGATACAGCGCCGGTGTACGGTTTCGGCGCTTCGGAGGAGATCGTTGGCAAGGCGCTGGCCGACGGGTATCGGCACAAGGCGGTCATCGCAACCAAGGTCGCGCTGGAATGGCACGACGGCACGGTATTTCGCAATTCGTCGCCGGAGCGCATTCGTCAGGAAGTAGAGGACAGCCTGAGGCGCTTGCGGACAGATTACATCGATCTGTATCAGGTCCACTGGCCCGACCCGCTCGTGCCGGTCGAAGAGACCGCCGCGGTGCTCGACGATCTGCGCAAAGAAGGCAAGGTGCGGGCGCTGGGCGTCAGCAACTTCTCGCCTGCGCAAATGGATGCATTCCGGCGCGTGGCGCCGCTGTCTGCCACTCAGCCGCCGTATAACCTGTTCGAGCGAGATATCGATCGTGACGTGCTGCCGTACGCAAAACAGCATGGGCTCGTCGCGCTTGCCTATGGAGCGCTGTGCCGCGGACTGCTGGCGGGGCGCATCGGCGTCGAGACGCGCTTTGAGGGCGACGATCTGCGCCAGCGCGATCCGAAGTTTTGCGCGCCGCGTCGCGAGCAATATGTCGCGGCCGTGAAAGCGCTGAACGTGTTCGCGCGCGATAACTTCGACAAGTCGGTGCTCGCGCTGGCGGTGCGCTGGGTGCTCGATCGCGGCCCGACGATCGCGCTATGGGGCGCACGTCGTCCGGCGCAACTGGACGGGATCGAAAAGGTGTTCGGCTGGCGCCTCGACGAGAAGGCGTTCGCGCAGATCGACGCGATTGTCGCGAGCTTCGTCAAGGATCCTGTGGGGCCGGAGTTCATGGCGCCGCCGCAACGCTTGCTCGTAGCGTGAGAGGGGAGCATTGAACATGAGAACCCTTCGACGCACCTTCATGATCCATTCGATCGGCGCCGCTGCGCTTGCGATCACCGGACGCTCCGTCTGGGCGGCACCCCCGCAGCTTCAGGAGAGCGATCCCGCTGCGCAGGCGCTCGGCTACAAGGCCGATGCAACCCGGGTCGACCACGCGAAATATCCCCGTTTCAGCAACAACCAGCGCTGCGCGAACTGCCAGTTCTACCAGGGTAAGCCGGCCGACGCCAATGCGCTCTGTGCGTTGTTCGGCGCAAAGCAGGTGAGCGGCGCCGGATGGTGCAACGCCTATCAGGCAAGAGCATGAACGGCATGCGCAGGTAAGGCGATTATCAGGCAGCGCCGGCAGCGGTGGCGTGCGTCGACAACGAGGAGTGAACAGATGGACCTGATTGTGAATGGCGTGCATCACACCGTCGACGCCGACGCGAACATGCCGCTGCTGTGGGCGGTGCGGGATCTGCTGGGACTGCATGGCACCAAGTTCGGTTGCGGCGTGGGCGCGTGCGGCGCGTGCACCGTCCATCTGGAGGGCGTGGCAGTGCGTTCGTGCGTCACGTCGCTTGCGGATGTGCAAGGAAAGTCCGTGACGACGATCGAAGGCCTGGGCAAAGGCGGCGAACATCCCGTGCAGCGAGCGTGGAAAGCCGCGAATGTGCCGCAGTGCGGCTACTGTCAGCCTGGCCAGATGATGCAGGCTGCGTCGCTGCTCAAACAGACGCCGAAGCCAAGCGACGAGCAGATCGTCGAAGCGATGTCCGGCAATGTCTGCCGCTGCGGCACCTATCAACGCATCAAGGTTGCCATCAAGGCTGCGGCGGAGCAGGCGTCATGAGCGAGATCGTCAATTTGAGCCGACGCCGGGTACTGAAGGGCACATTGACGGGCGGCGTGGTGCTGGGTCTGCATGTCGGCGGCGCGCGCCTGGCGTTTGCGGCGGCCCCGCTCGCCTCGGCAACCGGTGTCAAAGCAGTGTTCGCGCCGAACGTCTATGTGTCGGTCGCGCCGTCTGGCGAGATCGTGCTGGTCGTGCATCGCTCCGAGATGGGCACCGGCATCCGTACCAGCCTCGCGATGATCCTCGCGGACGAACTCGATGCCGACTGGAACACAGTCAAGGTTGTGCAGGCGCAAGGCGATGCGAAGTACGGCGACCAGAATACCGATGGCTCGCGTAGCATCCGCCAGTTCTTCCAGCCATTGCGCGAGGCTGGCGGCTCCGCGCGGCAGATGCTGATCGCGGCGGCCGCTGCGCAGTGGCGCGTGAGCCCGACGAGCTGCCGGACCGAACCCGGCCACGTGGTGCATGCGGCGAGCGGGCGGCGCGTTTCATACGGCGAGGTGGCGGAGGCTGCGGCGCGTCAGCCGGTGCCCGGCCGCGACACGTTGCAGCTGAAAAACGAGGACACGTGGCGCTATATCGGCAAGTCCCTGCCAATCGTCGATCTCGACGACATCGTTCATGGCCGCGCGACGTACGGCATCGATGTCGTGTTGCCCGGGATGACGTATGCGTCGGTCGAACGTTCGCCCGTGTACGGCGCAACGCTCAAAAGCGTCGACTCGACTGAAGCGATGAAGGTGCCCGGCGTGCTGCACGTCGTGCGCATTTCTTCGGCGCCGCTTCCCGCCGGCTTCCGGCCACTGGGCGGCGTCGCCGTGATCGCGACCAACACCTGGGCCGCGCTGCAAGGGCGCCGGAAACTCAAGCTCGAATGGGACCTCGGGCCGAACGGCGCGTACGATAGCGACGCGTATCGCAAGGCGCTTGAAAACACTGCGCGGCAGCCCGGGAAGGTCGTGCGCAACAACGGCGATACCGCGGGAGCGTTGAAGAACGCCGCACAACACGTGTCGGCGGACTATTACGTGCCGCATCTGGCGCACGCGGCGATGGAGCCGCTGGCTGCGACTGCATCGTTTGCGAACGGCGCAGTCAAGGTCTGGACCGCCACGCAAAATCCGCAGCAAGCACGCACGACTGTCGCGCAAGTACTCGGCGTGCAGGAGCAGGCCGTGACAATCAATGTCACGTTGCTCGGCGGCGGCTTCGGCCGCAAGTCGAAGCCGGACTACGTGGCCGAAGCCGCGTACCTGGCGCGCGAGGTCGGCGCACCCGTCAAGCTGACGTGGACACGTGAGGACGACATACGTAACGACTACTTCCACGCCGTGTGCGCGCAGCACATGGAAGGCGGCCTCGATGGGCACGGCAAGACGATCGCGTGGTTGCACCGGAGCGTGTTTCCGTCCATCGGTTCGACGTTCACGCCGAACGTGATTTATGGTTCGGCGGGCGAACTCGGTCAGGGTGTGACTGACATGCCATATCAAGTCGCCAATGTGCAGTGCGAGAACGGAGCGGCGCCGGCGCATACACGTATCGGCTGGTATCGGTCGGTGTATAACATTCCGCACGGCTTCGCGCTGGGCTCGTTCGTCGACGAACTCGCCGCTGCAGCGCGGCAGGATCCGGTGCAGCATCTGCTCGCGCTGCTGGGCAGTCCTCGCCATGTCGATCTGCATGCGCTGGGGGTCGATTATCCGAACTACGGCGCGTCGATCGACGAGTATCCAATCGATACCGCGCGCTATGCCGCTGTGGTCCGCGCGGCGGCGGTGCGTTCGAACTGGGCTGCGGCGTTGCCCGCTCGCCACGGGCGCGGGATCGCTGTCCATCGCAGCTTTCTGACCTACGTTGCCGCGGTCGCGCAGGTGCAGGTGGCCGAGGATGGCTCGGTACGGGTGACGCGTGTCGATCTGGCGATCGACTGCGGACGTATCGTCAATCCCGACCGCGTGATCGCGCAGTTCGAAGGCGCGGTGGTCATGGCTCTCGGTAATACGCTATACAGCGAACTGACGTTTAGTCACGGGGCGGCCGAGCAGTCGAACTTCACCGACTACCGGGTCGCCCGCATCGACTCCGTGCCGGAAACCCATGTCTATATCTTGCCGAGTGCTGCGCCGCCCGGCGGCGTTGGCGAACCGGGCGTGCCGCCGACAACGGCGGCGATCTGCAACGCGATCTTCAATGCGACAGGCACGCGGATTCGGGCGTTACCGGTGGATAGCGCGCTGTTGAAGCGGGCGTGACCAGCACAGTCACTGATCTGCCGATGGTCGACGCGGTGTGAAATGTGGCTCATCGGCCACGGCTCATTGTGTCGCGCCGACTTGGCGTAGAGCGCCCTCTGCAGCCGGATTGTGTTGTGCGATCGCCATTTGCAATGCGGTTCCGCCGCGCGCATCGACATGATTCGCGTTGGCGCCGTGTGCGACGAGCGCCGGAATCATATCGAGTCGGCCGAATAGCGCGGCAAACGACAATGCCGTTTCCCCCGCGTTGTTGGTTTGATCGATGTCGCAATGCGTGTCCAGCAACATCGTGGCAATATTCGTCTCGCCTTTGAAGAGCGCCCCCATCAGAGCCGTATTGCCATGCCGGTCGGCCGCGCAAGCGTTGGCGCCTGCAGCAAGGAGGGCCGTCAAGGTTTCCGGGTGATTGTCGTACGCGCTAAGGATCAGCGCGGTATAGCCTTCGGGCGTCGTTGTCTCGAGCGGGAAATGGGCAGCGATCAAGGCCTGAACAATATCCGTGCGTCCCTCACGCGCTGCGGCAAACCAGTCTTCAGTGTAACGCGGCGTGTCCGTCACGGCCGAATACGTTCCCGCCTGATACACATGCTGCGCGCAACTCGCTGTCAACAGTGCGGTTAGGGTGATGGCCGCCACGGTCCGAACAAGGCGCCGGGCAGCAAAAGAACATCGCATCGCGTCCTCCATGAGAAAGCATACCTATTCAGTGGGGAAACCTGCTTGCGCAGGCTCCCCCATTTGGCTTAGTTGTCGCTCAGGTGTGCCGCCGCATCCTTCACGCGCGTGACATCCGCATGGGTCGCACGTGCGAGGCGGGTGCCATAGTCGGCATCAGCCTTATAGAAGTACGAGAGCATCGCGTACTTGTTCGCGTCGTTGGTCACGCGGCCAAGGTCGCCCGACAGTGCCGTGATCAGGTCTGTCTTGTCGGTATCGGACAGCGTCCGGTAGTACTCGCCGGCCTGACGGAAGTCGAGTGTTTTGTGAATCGCTCTTTGCTGGGTCGTCCCCTGCAGCGGCGTCTGCACTGACTTGTACTTGTCCTGTTGTGCGATTTCGGCGATTCCGGATGGCTCGTAGTTCACTTCGCCCTTACGATCTCCCCCATTCATCAGGCCGTCCTGGTTGTTGTTGGAAACCGAGAACAGCGGACGGTTGATCGGCAACTGGTTGTAGTTCGGGCCAAGGCGATACATCTGTGTGTCGGCATAGGCGAACAGGCGCCCCTGCAACATCCGGTCCTCTGAAGGTTCAATCCCCGGCACGAGGCGCGACGGTGCGAATGCCGATTCTTCCGTGGACTCGAAATAGTTATCCGGAATGCGGTTGAGCGTCATCGTGCCCACCTTCTGCTCGGGGATGGACGACGGCCATACCTTCGTGTCATCCAGCGGATCGAAATCGAACTTGTCCAGATCCTTTGGCGAGAGCACCTGGATGTAAAGGTCCCACTGCGGATACGAATGCGCCTTGACCGAGTTGTACAGGTCATCGGTCATCAGATTCCAGTCGGCGCCGATCGAGTGCGGGATATCCTGGGGGCGAATGCCCTGGATACCCTGACGGCTCTTCCAGTGAAACTTCACGTAGTGAACTTCGCCTTTCGCATTGACGAACTTGAAGGCGTGCACACCGAAACCGTCCATGTGGCGATACGAATCCGGCATGCCCTCGTCCGTGTAAAGGTGCGTGAGCATGTTGGTTGCTTCGGGCGAATGGGCGAAAAAGTCGAACGCCAGATTCGGATCCTGCACACCGGTCACTGCCGAGGGTTTATTCGCGTGTACGAAGTCAGGAAACTTGATGGC
>Ga0310813_10002276_pt1 | contig 11666 bp, 9 predicted proteins | sample YN3metagenome_FD_203086 | JGI IMG/M metagenome (GOLD analysis project Ga0310813, IMG submission 203086) | Soil microbial communities from experimental microcosm in Duke University, North Carolina, United States - YN3 | ecosystem: Engineered > Artificial ecosystem > Soil microcosm > Unclassified ... | reverse complement strand
GTACGCATAGAAAAAATAGCCCGTGATGACCGCGAAGAAGAACATCACGCCGTATGCGATCGGTGACCGGAAATAGCTGTTCAATTCCTTGCGGCAGATTGTGAGTGTATTCATGACCGCTCTCCCTCCGCGCCAATAGTCGTGGCGTGCGGAGCATCCACATCCGCTCTGGGCGCTCCCGTCAATTCGAGGAAAATCTCTTCCAGGCTCAATCCCACCGCGTGCAGCTCATTCAGGTTCCAGCCGGCTTCGATCACCGCGCGCGCCAGTTCCGGTCGCACGTGCTGTCCCTTCTGGCTCTCGACAGTAAAGGCCAGATGACCCTCGCGTGAATCCCGCACCAGTACGCGGCTGACGCCTGCGACGCGTTCCAGTTGTTGTTGTACCTCGGGCGTGTTGAGCACTGCTCCATTGCGCGAGGCAATCTCGATAGCGACTGTCTCAGCTCCCCGCAGGCGGCTGGTGAGATTTTGAACCGTGTCGGTCGCCACCAGCTTGCCTTTAGCGATGATGATGACCCGCTCGCACAACTGTTCGACTTCGGGCAGAATGTGTGTCGAAAGAATAATGGTGTGATCGCCCGCCAGGCCTTTGATCAGATCCCGGGTCTCGATAATCTGCTGCGGATCCAGGCCCGAGGTGGGTTCATCCAGGATCAAGACGTCTGGATTATGAATAATCGCCTGCGCCAGACCAACCCGCTGCCGGTAGCCCTTCGAAAGCTTGCCGATGAGCCTGGTTTTCACGTCGCCCACCGAGCATTTCTGAGCGACCTCATCCACCCGCCGCGCCAGGCTATCCTTCGGCACGCCCTTCAGGCGGCCGACGTATTCCAGGTACTCGACAACTTCCATTTCCGGATAGAGGGGCGGCGTTTCCGGCAGATAGCCGATGCGTTTCTTGACCTCCATCGGCTGTTCCAGGACATCGAACTCCGCCACCCGGGCCGTGCCCGAAGTGGGCGGCAAAAAGCAGGTCAGGACCCGCATAGTTGTGGTTTTGCCGGCCCCGTTGGGCCCCAGGAAGCCGACAATCTGACCTCTTTCTACGGAGAAAGAGATGTTGTCGACGGCGACATGGTTGGCGTAACGCTTGGTCAGTCCTTCGACTCTGATCATAATTGGCTTATTTTGGACGAATGTGAGCCCTGTCTGGTTAGCAGCTCCATTGGTTAGTTTAAAGGTGAGCGGCGCCCGTTGGCATCCGCCGATAATCATGATAGTGGCGGCGGCGAGGGAGTGTCAATCGCGCTTGGAGGCTAGGGCCAAGAGGCAAGGGCGGGCGAACCTGGGTTCCGCCCACGGGCGGTGGGTGGCCTGCGGTCTGCTGTGGCTGCTGGCGCCGCCAGGCCACGCGGCTTTACTCGACAGTTTCCTGGGAGGACGCGGAACCTCTAACATCACTCTCCGCAAACGCCTTCACGTGAACACCCTGATCACGGAGCCCGGCACCATCGAAGCTGAATGGGACAACCTTTATTCCTACAGCAGTGGCAACTTCAGCATGCCCTCGGTGATAAAGTACACGCCGAAGGGCAAGAGCGTCTTGTGGGGCCGCACCGAGTACAGCGCCGCCTTTGATGCGATTGACAGCGTCGCCCTCGCGGGCCAGCGCACCACCCAGTTCAGTGACCGCCTGACTTTAGCCGCCAACGCGGTCATGAAAGATGGAGGAAAGCTGGATATCGCCATCCAGCCGGCGGCTACGTTGTTTTTGCGCGGCGAAGAAGGCGCGCGCCTGGGAGCCACTGTCATTGTTCGTTACGACGTGGGGCGCAATAGCATGGGCGCAACTCTGAGTTGGACCGCGGCCACTGCGCCCTCCCCCACCAACCCGTCCGGAACCTGGGATTTCGGCGGGGGCTTCGGCCGCCGTCTGGCTGCCGCCGGCGCCTGGGGACATCTGACGCCGCACGTGAACGCAGTTTACGAGCGGTCTACCGGGTTCGAACGCACTTGGGCGGGGTTTGCCGGCGTTGAATACCAGATCACCGAGCGAATTGCGGTCGACTTTACCGGACAGCGTTATGGTTTGGCGGGCGGCAGTCCGGATCGCCAGTTGGTGGTCGGACTCACGATGAACTTTGGCAAGTTGCAATAAGCGGCGGCGACAACATCTTCACACATCGCGGTGCACTGTTTGCGGCGAGAAGGCGGGCACGCAGATCGCGACGTATTCGGCCCCCTGGGGCGTGCTGTAACGGACCCATTCGCCTTTGCGCGCGATGATCGCCTGGCCGGCCGCTACGTCGGTCACGCCGCCTTCGTGTTCCACTCGCATCACGCCCTGAAGCACCAACGTGTATTCATCGAATTCGGGGCGCTGGCCCGGCTCTGACCAACCGGCCGGGCTGCGCATACGCGCGACGCTCGCTTGCGCGTCGCCCGAGTTCACGCGTCCAATATATTCTTCGATAATCTTGTTTCCCGGTACGGGTATAAATGTAGGTGCTGCGATCAGTTGAGGCATTTATTACTCATATCGTAACGACTCGACCGGTGCGATGCGCGTCGCGCTGCGCGCGGGATAAAGCGTCGCGATCAGGCTCACTGCCATGGCCGCCGCAGCGATCCAAATCCCGTCGAAAGCCCGCGGCTCAAAGGGCACATACGCAATCGAGTACACCTGCTGGTCCAGTTTCACCCACTGATAGCGCTCGGCAAGGTAACATACGCCGTAGCCGACGACGAGGCCGATCGCGGTCCCGACCGCTCCGATCAACGCGCCTTCATAGACGAAAACTTTGCGAATCTGGCGGGCCTTGGCGCCCATCGACATCAGGATGGCGATGTCGCGGTGCTTCTCCATTACCATCATCACCAGAGGTATCAGGATGTTCAGGGCTGCCACCAATTGGATCAGGCCTATGGTGACCACCGTGACCGTGCGTTCCATGGTGAGAGCGCTCAGCAATTGCTTGTTCTGTTCTCCCCAGGTCGTTGCGGCGAGATTGGCCCCGATTATTTTCTCGGCTGCTGCAGCAACAGCAGGCGCCTGATAAATATCATCGAGCATCAATTCGATGCTGTTCACCACGTCCGTCAATTCGAAAGCTCTTTGGGCGTTTGAGAGAGAGAGGAATGCCCAATTGGCGTCCAGATCGTAGAAACCAGATTCGAATGTCCCCGTCACTCGCAGCCGCACGTAGCTGGGCCGTGGGCCGAAGGGCGTTAACTCGCCATTGGGAACCAGAAGCGACACCTGTTTGCCGGTGACGGCTCCGATATTTTCCGCGAGACGCGAGCCCAACACAATCCCCGGCAGGTCGCCCGAAGTTCGCAGTCCCTCGATCGACCCGGTTTTCAGGTGCCGTAGCGTATCCGTCAAGGGCGCACCCGGACGCACATCCACACCCTTGATCGCTGCGCCCGATCCGCTTACCGGACCGGTGATATATCCACTCTCATAAAGGGCCGGGGCCGCCGATTTCACGTGCGGAATCCGTGCCAGCCTCGGAGCCAGCTGTTCCCAATGCTCGATGCCCGTGCCGGGTTCCTTCTCGAGAATCGAAACATGTGCCGTCGCGCCTAATAGATTCCGCTGCAGCGTGTCGCGAAAACCGTTGTTGATGGCCAGCGCGATCACCAGCGCCATCACGCCCGCGGCCACGCCGATGACGGAAATCGCGGTGATGACGGAAATCACCACCTGCTTGCGCTTGGCGCGCAAATAGCGGCGGGCAATGAACAGTTCAAACATTTAGGGTGCGATGCGCCGCAGTTTCTCGGCCAGCCCGATCTCTCCCTCGGGACGCAAGAGTGGGAACAAAATCACGTCGCGAATGGATTTCGAATTCGTCAATATCATGGTCAATCGGTCGATGCCGATGCCTTCGCCGCCGGTGGGAGGCATCCCATAAGCGAGCGCGCGGATGTAATCCTCGTCCATTTGGTGCGCCTCTTCGTCTCCCGCCGCCTTCAGCTTCAGTTGCGCTTCAAACCGGAGCCGCTGCTCCTGAGGATCGTTCAGTTCGGTGTAGGCGTTGCCGATCTCCATGCCGGCCGCGTAAATCTCGAAGCGCTCGGCGAATCCCGGGTCGCGGGGGTTGACCTTCGAGAGCGGCGACACTTCAACCGGGTAGTCGTAAATGATGGTGGGTTGGATGAGCGTGCGCTCTACGCTTCTCTCGAACGCCTCCAACAGTGCATGCCCCCGCAGCGGCACCTCCGCGCCCACTGCCTCCTGCATGGACACGCGGCGGATGTTTGCGAAGTCCAGCGTATGGCCTTGCCACTCGACCACTGCCGAGCCGGTCGCATCCAACGCCGTCTGCTTCAGGAACTTGCACGTGAAATCCATCAAGCCCTGATAGTCGGTGTAAGCTTGATAAAATTCCAGCATGGTGAACTCCGGATTGTGCTGCATCGAGATCCCTTCGTTCCGGAAATTGCGGTTGATCTCGTAAACCCGCTCCAGTCCGCCCACAATCAACCGCTTCAGGTACAACTCGGGCGCAATGCGCAAATACAGATCCATGTCCAGCGTGTTGTGATGCGTCACGAAGGGGCGCGCCGCAGCGCCGCCGTAGAGCGGCTGCATCATGGGAGTCTCTACTTCCACGAATCCCCGCTCTTCCAGTTGCCGCCGCAGAGACGAGATTATGCGCGCCCGCGTCACGAACACTTTCTGCGATTCCGGGTTCGCGATCAGATCCAGATACCGCTGCCGGTAGCGAATCTCGACGTCTTCGAGGCCGTGCCATTTTTCGGGCAGATTCAGCAGAATCTTCGAAAGAAACGTGAGCTTTTCAGCATGGACGCTCAATTCCCCCGTGCGGGTGCGAAACAAGTACCCCTCGACGCCTACAATGTCGCCGATGTCCAGCAACTGGTAGAGCGCGTACTCCCGCTCGTTGACGGCGTCGCTGCGGACATATACCTGGAGCCGCTCGCCTCGCTGCATTACATGAAAGAACCCGGCCTTGCCCATGCGCCGCATGGTCTGAATGCGCCCGGCGATCCTGACCTGCGGTTTCGCGGCCGCCAATTCTTCGGCGGTCTTCGCGCTCTCGGCCGCGAGAATCTCCGGCACCGTGTGCGTAAAATCAAACCGCTGCCCGTAGGCCCGGAACCCAAGGGCTTCAATCTCCGCAATGCGGTTAATGCGCTGCTCCAACAAATCGTCTTCGAGGGACAAAAGGACTCCTTTTAGGAAGTATAGAGGGCTTAGACTTAGGATGAACAGAGACCGACCCGTTAAGGCTCCGAATTCTATGCAGACGAATGCGCCAACCGTTAGTGTTCCGGCCCCCGCGACCGCAATTCTGCCGTATTACACGCTCTTTTTTATCTCGGGCTTCCCGGCGCTGATCTACCAGATCGTCTGGCAGCGGACGCTATTCGCGATTTACGGCGTAAACATCGAATCGGTGACCATCATTGTGACCGTTTTCATGCTAGGCCTCGGTTTTGGGAGTCTGACTGGTGGGCGGCTTTCGAAAGTTCACGGTCTTCCGATTCTCGGCGCCTTTGGCGCCATTGAGATCGGTATCGGACTGTTTGGTGCCGTCTCACTACCCTTATTCGGCTGGGCTTCCACATGGACGGCTGGGGCTTCCGCGCCCGTTACCGCTCTCGTAACCCTCTGCCTGCTTTTGATCCCAACATTGCTGATGGGTAGTACTCTGCCTCTCTTGGTGGCTCACTCCGTTCGTGCCACACGCAACATTGGCGAATCGGTAGGTCTGCTTTACTCTGTAAACACACTTGGCTCGTCGCTCGCCTGCCTGGCCACCGGATTCTTCCTGATGAGCCGTTTCGGTCAGTCCGGATCCGTGCGAATCGCTGCCCTACTTAATGTTTTTGTCGGGTGTTCGGCGCTATTGCTTTCGCGCTCCACACCAATGTCTATGGTCGAGAATTTCGAGTCGCTCATAGTGTCTAAACCAAGCGGCGCAGCTAGCTTCCGCGCAGGACTTGCTCTGTCCTTTGTGACCGGCCTCATCTCCCTCGGCTATGAAATGGTCTGGTACCGTGTCTACTCGTTCACCTCGGGAAGCGTCGCTCCAGTGTTCGCCATCTTACTAGGGTGCTATTTGGCGGGCATTGCTTTCGGCTCTTTCGTGATTCACGACCTCTGCACGAAGAAGCTGCGCGATAATCCCGAACAGGCGCTCCGCCTGCTTGGCGGGATTATCATTTGGGGCGGAGTCGTTTCCTTTCTCGTGGCACCGGTTCTCGCGTCCGCCGTACGCATCCTCCCGCTGCTGATCACATTTCCTCTGGTAATGGTCGGTGCATCGCTACTGGGGGCCGCGTTCCCATTGGTGTCTCATATCGGCATCCGGCCGACCGACCAAGCGGGCAGCAAACTGAGCTATCTGTATATCGCAAATATCATCGGCTCGGCCGCCGGAAGCTTTGTTGTGGGCTTCATATTGATGGACTACCTTTCCCTCCGCAGCATTTGCCTTTGCCTCTTGGGGATGGCTGTCCTGTCGGCCGGAGCTCTTCTGGGGCGCACCGGTCATCGGCTTCCTGGGTTCGTGAGCACGGGAGCCTTGGCTGCGCTTGTGATCGCATTATTGTCGCCACAGCTCTTCTCAAAGCTGTACGAAAAACTCTTATACAAAGAGCGGTTTCCAGCCGGCCTCACCTTCCGCCACGTAGTCGAAACGCGCAGCGGTGTTATTGCTGTTTCGCAGGATGGGACCGCATACGGCGGTGGTGTGTACGATGGACGGTTCAATACCGACCTGCTCAACGACACTAACGGGTTATTCCGGCCCTTCGCGATTTCGAGTTTTCATCCCCATCCTGCGGAAGTGCTGATGATCGGACTCGCCTCCGGCTCGTGGGCGCAAATCATCGCTAATAATCCCGCCGTCCGGCACTTCGACATCATCGAGATCAATCCAGGATACTTGCCGCTGATCGAGCAATATCCGATGGTCAGTAGCATATTGCGGAATCCGAAGGTCCAAATTACGATCGATGACGGGCGACGCTGGCTACACCGGAATCCGCACAAGAACTTCGACTTGATTGTGATGAATACCACGTATTCGTGGAGAGCTCACGCCAGTAATCTGCTTTCGCTGGAATTCTTGGACCTTGCGCGGCGTCACTTGAACCCGGGAGGGATCCTGTTCTACAACACCACCTTTTCCCGAGCGGCCCTCCTGACGGGAGCCAGCGCGTTTCCCTTCTCGCTGCGTGTGTTCAATTTTCTCGCCGTCAGTGACGGGCCGATTTCCATCGACAAACAGCGCTGGTCGGACGTTCTGGCCGCCTACAATATTGACCAGAAACCGGTATTTGACTTAAACGATGAGACCCAGCGGAAACGGTTTGACGAAGTGCTCTCGCTTGCTGATACTCTGTATTCGCCTCAACCCGCGCGGGATATCCGAATGGAGCTGGGCGATGACCTGCGGAGGCGTCTTCAAGGAACACGTCTGATCACCGACGACAATATGGGAGACGAGTGGCACTAGCGCCTGACAATCACTTCCCGCAGCCGGTCCCGCGTCAGAAAGAATTTCACCGACTGGAAATCCTGGAACAGCTTCTCCAGGTTCCGGTTGTTGAAAATCTGCGCCGGCTTGCGGTGCGACCGCGAAACCATCTGGATGGTCCGTTTGTCGTGGATACGGTAAGCGTAAGTAGCAATGTTCTCGATCCGCTCATCGGTGTGGAACAGCGCCATCAAACTCGCGCCCGGCCGCAACATCTTGTGAAGTTTCGCCACCACCGTCTGTAACAGTGGCGACGACAGAAATTGCAATGAATCCCACACCAGCGCGCCGTCAAAACTCGCGTCGTCAAAGTTCAGCGCCAGCTCGAAGAAGTCCGACACCAGTGCAGGGTTGGCCTGGTTCTCGAAGAACTCGGCGTCGTTTGCACCCGCTGGCGCCGATCCGAACACCCGATCCAGTTGCCGCACAAAATCGTCGGAATAGAGACGATGCCCGTAGTTGGTGATAAAGCTTACCGTGGCCTGGCTCGCCCCCGCGAAGTCGAGAATGGCCATCCCTGGCCGATCCTCGAGCGAAGCGCAGAATTGATCCAGGCCGTGACTTTGTCGCGTCTCGGAACCGGCTATCGGTGCTTGAGCCACTACCGCTTGGCGTCACCCGCGCTCGCCGCAGCTGCCGGGGACTGCGGGCCGGTCGAGCCCACTGGCTGCGGCTTGGGGGCCGCCGCAGGCACCGCTGCCGGCTTAGGCGCTTCGGCGCGCACGATGTCGATGCCGCCTTTGAAGTAAGCGCCGTCTTCGATCACGATCCGGGCGGTGCGAATATCGCCCACTACCTTGGCATCCTTGCGGATCTCGATCTTCTCGCGAGTCTCGATGTTGCCCTGAACCGTACCCAACACCACAATTTCACGGGCCTTGATAGTGGCCACAACTTTGCCGGTGGGCCCAACTGTGAGCCGGTGCTCCTGCAACTCCACCGTCCCCTCCACTTCGCCGTCTATGGTCACGTCTTCGCGCCCATAAATCTGGCCCTTCAGAATCACGGATTTTCCTAATATCGCGACGCCTCCGCGCACAGGTTCGGTGCGCGTCTCCAGGGGTCGGGTCGGCTGTGTGGACATGGGGATTCCTTCCTTAGCTGGTTCGGACACGGTCGGCGGAACCGAAGTGGGTTTCGGTGCTGGTTCTTCTTCTTTTCGGCGATTCCACATCGGAAAGCGCCTCCTTCCGTCAGAGTACTTCACCTATACTACTACGGGCCATTCGGGAGTGAGATGATAGACTCGCTTGACTCGTTACAATGTTCTTGTGATCCACCTGCACCGGATGGCCGCGCTGTCGTTTGCGTGGTTGGGGTTCGCCGCATTGGGATTCGCCGCCCCGGACATATTCCCGCTCAAAGATGTCCGCGCCGGCCAGCATGGCGTCGGCCGAACTGTTTTCTCCGGTACTCGGGTGGAAGAATTTCAGGTGGAAGTGCTTGGGGTACTTGAAAATCTTGGCCCTCGGCAGTCCATCATTCTGGCTCGGTTGAGCGGCGGCCCCCTGGTCTCCACCGGAGTCATGCAGGGCATGAGTGGCTCGCCGGTTTATATCGACGGCAAACTGGTGGGCGCCGTCGCCTTAAGCTTCCCGCTATCGAAGGAAGCAATCGCCGGCATCCGGCCCATTGAAGACATGCTTCGAGTGAGGCCGCAGCCGGCGCAAACCATCGCCAAGGCCGCCCCGCGCCGCCAGCCGTTTGTTGCGGGCGGGAACACTCTCGAGGAGATCGCAACTCCGGTGTCTTTCACCGGCTTCACGCCCGCCGCGCTCGAACACTTCGCGCCGCAGCTTCGCCAAATGGGTCTCGACCCACGCCAGGGAGTATCCGGCGGCGGCGCGATCCCGGCTCGCTTGGGCGATCCCCGCAAGCTTCAGCCCGGATCCATGATCAGTGTCCAGTTAATCTCCGGCGATATGACGGTAGGGGCAGAGGGCACCATCACAGCCATCGACGGCGATCGTATTTATGCTTTCGGACACCGGTTCCTGGACGAAGGCTCTACCGACCTGCCGTTTGCCAGCGCTGAGGTGCTGGCGCTGCTGCCCAACCTTTCCAGTTCCTTCAAAATTTCGATCGCGCGCGAATGGATGGGCTCCATCACTTCGGATCGCGAGACCGCCGTCTCCGGACTCACCGGCCGCCAGGCTAGCTTGATCCCCGTGCAGATCCGCGTGGGTCAAAACACCTACCGCATGCAACTAGTGCAGGACCGCGTCATGACGCCGCTGCTGATGCAGATGGCCTTGTTTTCGGCTATCGATTCCACCGAGCGCAGCGTCGGCGCCCAGGCTTACTCGGTGCGCGGCCAGCTTGACTTCGATGGCGGACCCGTGCGCGTCGACGATGTGTATAGCGGCGATGTTGGGGTGGCGGTGATCGCCTCGGCCGGCATCGGGTCGCCGATTGCTTACGCATTGCAGAGCGGCTTCGATGCTCTGAAGTTGAAGACCGTTTCGCTGGACATCGCGCCAGTGGAGCGCCGCAGCCAGGAGCAGGTGGTTGACCTGATGGCCGCGCGAACCGTGCGTCCCGGTGAAGACCTCGACCTTACCGTGGTGATGGAAGGCCAGAACGGCGTGGACATCTCACGCCGCGTACAGTACCGTGTTCCGGTGGGCACGCCGGTCGGCATCCTGAATTTCACCATCGCTGACGCCACATCCACAAATGTGATCGAATTTCAAGCGGCCGTGGCCACGCCGCAGCGTTCGCCGCAGCAGGTGCTGGGCCTGCTGAATGGTCTTCGTTCTAACACCAAAGCCTACATCCGCGTCTGGCGCGCCGAGCCTTCCTTTACGGTCGATGGCCGCGACATTCCCGACCCGCCCCCTTCTCTCGCGATGCTTCTGAGCCGCGTGCAGGCCGGCTCTACTAACTTAGTGAACACCCGCGGCGCGAAAGTCGCTGAGCTTGAAGTGCCGGGCGCTCCCGGTTTCGTCGTCACCGGTACCAAGACCATCCAGGTTGAGGTCAAGGAATGAGATCCGCTTTGCGCGCACTCATTCTGACTGTGGTGGCGGCTGGCGTCTCTCTCGCCGCCACCACCGCTACTTGGGAGTTGAATGGCTATCAGGATTTCCTGCGTGGGCGGATGAGTGGACTTTCGATCACGCGCGACGGCCATTTGATCCTCGGCCCCAAGCTCGAAACGGTTTTCTCCTCCGATCAGGCCCAGATCTGGAGCGTCGCCACGGCGCCCGACGGCTCTCTCTATCTCGGTACCGGCAATCGCGGCCGTCTCCTGAAAGTTGACGCCTCTGGCAATGGCACCGTGGTCTGGACTTCTGATCAGCCTGAGATTTTCGCGGTCGCCGTTGACCGCGCTGGCGTAGTTTACGCCGGCACCTCGCCCGATGGCAAGGTGTACCGCATCGAGAACGGTCGCGCCACCGAATACTTCGCTCCCGGTGAGCGTTATATCTGGGCGCTGGCCTTCGCGTCCGACGGTTCTCTGTACGTCGCCACCGGTCAGCAAGGCAAGATCTATCGCGTGGTCGCCGCGGGACGAAGCGCCGGACGCGGCGAGCTTTACTATGAGACCGGCCAGTCTCACGTCACCGCGCTAGCTTTCGATCGCGAAGGGCGCCTGCTCGCGGGCAGTGAGCCTAATGGAATTCTGTATCGCATTACCGGCACTCCCGCGCGCGGCTTCGTGCTCTACGACGCGAACCTGCCCGAAATCCGCAGCATTGTTTCGGCCGCTGACGGCTCGATTTACGCCGCGGCGCTCGGTGGCAGTCTGGCGAAGCGCACTTCCGCCGCGTCCAGTTCGTCGTCTTCGACTCCTACGGTCACCGCCCCTGCCACCAGCATCACCGTCACCGACGCACAAGCCGGCCTCGCCGTCGCGCCCAAACCGGATCCCACCAAGCCCACTACCGGGACCTCGCCCATTAGCGCTCCTGCCACAACTACCGAAGTTACCGGCGTCGAGCGCTCGGCGCTCTACAAGATCCTTCCCGATAACACCGTTGAGACCTTATGGACTTCGAAAGACGAAAATATTTACGACGCAGTGGCCGACGCCGGTGGCACGCTCACCTTCCTTACGGATGCGCAGGGCCGCGTCTATCGTCTGGACCCGCGTCCCGATCGCACCCGCGACGCCCTGCTGGTAGCCCAAACTAACGAGGCGGATGTAACCCGGCTGGCCACTTCGGCGCGGGGGCTTCTGGTGGCCGCGGGCAATGCTGGAAAAATG
>Ga0310813_10002275_pt1 | contig 11668 bp, 9 predicted proteins | sample YN3metagenome_FD_203086 | JGI IMG/M metagenome (GOLD analysis project Ga0310813, IMG submission 203086) | Soil microbial communities from experimental microcosm in Duke University, North Carolina, United States - YN3 | ecosystem: Engineered > Artificial ecosystem > Soil microcosm > Unclassified ... | reverse complement strand
GCGGCCGCTCCCCTCGGTCGTGGGGACTACGCTGGAAGGCTTCTGGCAAGCCGAGCAGTGGTACGCCGAGTTCCTCAAGCGGAGCGCCCTCCACGCCCGTCCGCGGCGGCTGCGGCTCTGCATGGCCGGGGGGCAGCTCGCCACGGTCGCGGAGCGGCTTGGAATTCCGCTGGAGCCCATGGTGGTGTCGAACGCCTGCGCCACCGGCGTGAACGCGATCGGCCGGCTCTTCCGTCGGGTCCGCTCGGGGGCCGTCGAGATCGGGCTCGCGGGCGGCTACGACACGCTCACCCGCTTCATCCAGCTCGGCTTCGATTCTCTGGGCGCGCTGACGGCGAAGTCCTGCACGCCCTTCGACAAGAACCGCTCGGGCTTCTTCATCGGCGACGCGGCGGGAATGCTCGTGCTCGAGAGCCTCGACTCGGCGCGGCGCCGCGGGGCCAGGATCCACGGCGAGCTCCTCGGCTACGGCGAATCGCTCGACGGCTACCATCCCACGCACCCGGATCCGCAGGGCCGGGGAATCGCCAGGGCGATCCGGCAGGCCCTCGAGATCGGAGGACTGGAGCCCGGCGCGGTCGACTACGTCAACGCGCACGGCACCGGGACGCCGGCCAACGACGCCGCCGAAGCCAAGGGCATCCTCCTGGCGCTCGGCGACGAGGCGGGCCGCCGCGTGCCGGTCAGCTCCACGAAGGCGCTGGTCGGCCACACGCTGGGCGCCGCGGGGGCCCTCGAGCAGTGCTTCTGCCTGCTGGCCATGGAGCGCGGGTTCCTGCCCGTCCAGGGCGGGCTGCAGACCCAGGACCCCGAGTGCCCGCTCAATCTCGTCCGCGCCCCGCAGGGGCGTCCCCGCGTGGCGCTGAACAACTCCCTGGGCTTCGGCGGGGCCAACGGCGTCCTGCTGTCGCGCCGCTGGGAGGAGGCGTCGTGAGCGTCGCGCTGGGCCCGTTCCGCTTCCTGTCGTTCCTGGGCGGGATCGAGGAGCTCGCCGCGGGCCGCGAGCGGCCGGAGGCGCTGAAGAATATGGACGCCCGCCTCCCTCAGCCCAACAGCCTGAGGCGCGCGGGCGACGACACCCAGGCGGCCGTGCTCTCGGCCGTGGAGCTTCTCCGTCACGAAGGCCTTCCGGCCTCGGACCGCATCGGTCTCTACGTGGGGCAGCAGCAGATCGCGTTGGACTTCTGCTCCCGCTTCATCCAGACCTCCTACCGGGAAGGCCCGCGGATGGCGAGTCCGATGTACTTCGCGGAGTCGGTGGCGAACAACGTCGCGACCCACCTGTCGCTCACGATCGGCCTGAAGGGTCTGGCCCAGACCTTCATCGGCACCCGCTCGGCCGGCATCCAGGCCGTCATTGCGGCCGCGGAGGACGTGGAGAGCGGGTTGGTGGACTCGGGACTGGTGGTGGTGCTCGGCGTGGCCACGACGGTGACCCGGGACGCGTATCAGGCCGTCTTCAGCCCGTACCAGCGCCAACAGCCTCCGGAGGTCAAGTTCCTTCGCGGCGTCTGCGCCATGCTCGTCCGGCGGGATGCGGCGGGACAGCCGCGGATCACCTTTGCGGGGGTCCGGGTCGGGGGGCCGGGCGCGAAGGCCCAGGTGGCGACCGTCGCCTCGCTCTGGGCCGAGGCCCGGATGCCGGAGGGCACCCGCGTGCTCGACTCGACCCTGTGCATGTCCCGCGCCCGGAGCATGGCGGTCCTCAACCAGGTCGTTCCGACCCACCCGTCCCCGCCGGGAATCGCGGAGTGCTATGCGCTGGATCCCTTCGCCCGTCTGCTCGCGGACGGCGTTAACCATCCAGGGGCTTTGGGCCGTGCGGTCCTCTGCCTGGGCGAGGAAGGGACCGCCGGCATGCTCGCCCTCGACGGTCCGCCGCGGCTGGTCGCGGATTGACCGTTGCAACGCGCTCCGGGTTATACTACTTTTGAGGGGCGCATGGAGGACAAGACCGTACAGCAATCGGGCGCCCTCGCCCTGATCTGTCCCACCTGCGGCGCCCGCTACACCCTCCCCAAGTACGTCGAAGGCCAGAAATACGGCTGCAAGCGCTGCAGCGCCTCCCTGATGTTCGGGAAGTTCGCGCTCCAACAGGAACTGGGACGGGGCGGCTTCGGCATCGTCTACAAGGCCTTCCAGGCGGACCTCCAGCGGGTCGTCGCCCTCAAGTTCCTCCACAGCGACAGCGAAGAATCCACCGAACGCTTCATGCGCGAGGCGCGCATCGCGGCCAACCTGAGCCACCCCAACATCATCGCGATCTTCGAGGTCGGTCAGCACGACGGCAAGCCCTACATCACGATGCAGTACATCGACGGCATCACGACGAACAAGGCCAGCTTCTCGATCCGGGAGGCGGTCTTCGTGATGCGGGACGCCGCCATCGCGGTCGACTACGCCCATGCGCGCGACGTCATCCACCGCGACATCAAGCCTCACAACATCATGGTCACGCAGGAGCGAAGCGGCACGTCGGCAGGGGAGACCACGCGCCGCACCTTCGTGATGGACTTCGGACTCGCCCGCTCGGCCAATAAGGGCGGCACCCTGACGACGGAAGGCCAGGTCATGGGCACGCCGGCCTTCATGTCGCCCGAGCAGGCGGAGGGCAAGCCTTGCGACCTGCGCAGCGACGTCTACTCGCTCGGCGCAACGCTGTTCTCCCTGGTGACCAAGCGGCCCCCTTTCGAGGCGCCCACGCCGCTGCAGATCCTGATGCAGGTGACGCAGGAAGATCCGCCGGCGCCGTCGGCGATCAATCCCGAGATCGACAAGGGCCTCGAGGCCATCATCCTCAAGGCGATGTCGAAGGACCCGGCCCACCGCTATCCGACGGCATCGCGCTTCGCCCAGGACCTGACGAGCTGGCTGGCGGGCGGCGTGACGGACGCCGGTCCGACCGTTCATCTGTCCGTGACGCCGGGCGCCCTCAAGGCGGCCAGGCGCAAGAAGAGCGGCGCCATGGTGGCGCTGGGAGCGCTGCTCATCCTGGCGGGCGGCGGCGGGCTGGCCTGGAAGATCCTGGGGAAGCCGAATCCCGACTCGTCACGGACGATCACCCAGAATCCGCCGGCCCCGGGACCGTCCGACCCGATCCCGGCCCCGCCTCCGGCGTCGGCGACCGTGCTGCTGGAGATCGTCACCGATCCCCCTGACGCGGTCGTGCGGATCGACAACAGCGCCCGCGAGTATCGCTCGCCCGTCTCCCTGAACGACGGCCAGATCGCGCCCGGGCTTCATGAGATCGTCATCTCGAAGCACGGCTACCAGATCGTCAAGGAACCGGTGACGGTGACCCCGGGCGGCACGATCACGAAGGTCAGCAAGACGCTGCTGCTCGAGGCGCGCAAGGTGGCGTTCGTGCTGGAGTCGACGCCGACGGGAGCCCGGATCCTGCTGAACGACCGCGACATCGGCGCAACCACGCCGCACACCGTCTATCACAACGACGTGGACGGGGTCTCGGCGAAGGTCGTCCTCGAGCTGGACGGGTACGTGACCCAGCAGCGCCAGTTCGATCCGACGGGGAAAACTCAGCGCGTGCCGCTTCCGGCAAAGACGGGCACCTTCGTGGTGACGAGCGCGGCCGCGGGCGCGAGCCTGCACCTGTTCGTGCTGCCGGCCTCGCTCAAGAACGCGAAGGCCGTCGCCGGTCTTTGGAGCGACAACCCGGACCAGTTGGTCCAGGCCGTGAACGCGCTCGATGATGCCGACGTGCCCCATGTGATCGATCGGCTGAAGGTCCTGAAGGCGAAGGCCGACCCGCGGATCCGCGATCGGGTGGCGTCGCTGGCGGCCCGCGCGCCTTCCCCCACGGCGCTGAAGCCGGAGAAGAGCGTCAGCGCCGACGATCGGGGCGTCGCGCGGCTCGACAACGCGTGGGTCCTGAGTCGCTACCGCATCTTCGCGACCTCGCCTCGGACGCTCGACTATCTCTCCGGGGAGCTGACCCCGCGCCAGGGCGCGGAGGACAACGTCACGGTCGAGTCGGTTCTGCTGGCGACGGTCAGCGTGAAGTCGGTGCGGCCCCCGGCGGGGAAGTTCCGGCTGCTGCTGGCCGACCAGAGCGAGGCGGGCGTCCTGAACAGCGGCAGCGGGACGCCCGTGCGGGTCGCCTCGGGCTCGCTGCAGCTGCAGTTCATCCCGCCCGCCAACGACCCGCTGCTGCGCGACTTCACGGTGCCCATCACCGTCAAGGACCAGTTCGACCTCGGCGGAAACCTCTATCAGTATGCGGGCGAGGCGCACCAGAACGCGGGCAACGCGCTGCCGGCGGTTCGCTGCTACGCGAAGGTTCTCGAGGAGAAGACGTTCCCGCCCTCGGAGCAGGCGGAGCGGGCAAAGCTGCCCGAGCTGATCCGGCGCCTCTACCGGGGCTGGATCGACGAGGCCGTCGGGAAGGGGAAATCGCTGGGAGGCGACCTCGCGGCGCGCCTGGAGGCCGAGAAGGGAAAATCGTCCGAAGCGGCCTTCCTGGCGCTGGTTGAACTCTACGCGGCGGCGGATGCCACGCCGGCGCTTCGCGGCGGCGCCGCGGCGGAACTGGCGACCCTCCTGGGGAAGCAGAAGCAGGCCTACGAAGCCCTGGAATGGGCCGAGCGCTGCGTGAAGGAAAAATTCGATCCCGGCCGGGACGCTGTCACCCTCCTTTCCGTACTCGTCAAGGGCTACCCGGGATTGCAGGAGCGCTGGGATCCCGTGGCGTCCGCGATCGAGGCGGCCCGGAAGGCGTCCGAAGTGAAGGCCGATCCGCCGACGCCGCCGTCGCCCTCGGAGGGGGTCCGGGTCGGGACGCTCCAGGTCACCAAGTTCGGGACGTTTGTAAAGCTGGATCCCGGCATGCAGGTGTCCAAGGATGATATCCTTGATCTGTACCGGGAGGGGGGCAGGGTCGGGGAGGTCATCGTTCTGTCGATCCATGTCCCCGACGAGAAATATCCGAACGGCTACGCGACCTGCAAGAAGGGAACCGGGACGGCCTCGAAGGACGACGAGGTCCGGAGAAAGAAGTGAGGGTGACGATGAGGATGGGGACGCTGGCGCTCCTTCTGGCGGCCTCGCTGGCGGCCTGCCGGCGGGACGAGTATCTGAAGGACCGCGACGATCGGGAGGCGCAAGTCGTCGCGATCTGCGTCCAGACCGAACCGCGCGGCGCGACGCTGCGGGTGAACCGCCTGGAGCGGACCTGGGTCACGCCCTGCGACGTCGCCGACTTCAGCCTCCGCCGGGGCACGCAGGACCTCGAGGTGTCGCTCGAAGGCTACGAAACGATCGTGACGCGGGTCTACTACGACGGACAGCATCCGGCGACGATCCAGCTCAAGATGCGCCCGAAGGCCGTGGCCGCGGCTCCCGCGCCGGCCGCCGAGCCCGTGAAGCCTGCGCCCGTCGAAGCGCCGAAGCCGGCCGAGGAGCCCAAGCCCGCGCCGGTCAAGATCGAGGCGGTGGCCGGCGGGACCCGGATGAAGATTTCGTCGCCGGGCGCGAAGGTCCGGATCCAGGCGAAGACGGTCGTGAGCGAGCCCGATCGGCCCGGGGAGTATTTCCTCCCGGACGTGCCGCCCGACAAGGTCGTGGTCGAACTGCTGGACGCGAAGACCGATGCGGTAATCGCCACGGTGGAGTTCGCGCCCTCGGCGGCCGCCGCGAAGGCACCGACCCCGGCGCCGAAGGATCCCGTGCCGGCCGACGCCGACCGGGTCGGCGAGGTCAAGCTCGTGAGCAAGAGCTACGGCGTCTTCGTCAAGCTCGATCCGGGCCTCTCGCTGCAGCCCGGCGAGGAGATCATCATCGTTCGCGACGGCAAGGAGATCGCGCGGACCAAGATCCTGCGCGTGACCAAGGGCGACGAGAAGTACCCCGACGGGGCCGCCCAGGTCCAGAAGGAAGGGCCGATCCAGAAGGGCGACGAGGTTCGCCGGACGAAACCCTAAGGAGAACACGATGCGCGTTGGCACCCTGATGGCTCTGGTGTTTCTCGCGGCGCTGGCTCCCGCCTGCAAGTCGCGGCGGCCGGTTCCGGTCGACACCAGCGAGGCGGGCGACATCCCCCGCGAGGTCGCGCTTCAGAAGCTCCGCGAGCTCCTGCCCACGGCCGAATTTCTCTACTGCACCGCGCCCAAGGAGACGCTCAAGGGCTCCGAGGTGCGGGGCTTGAGCGTCCAATCCGCGCATATGGACATCGACCACGGGCGTGGCAAGAGGCTGTCGCTGACGTACGCCGACATCTCCGTCGTCAACCTGGAGCAGGTCGGGAAGTACTACACGGCGCGCGTCTACACGGCGGTGAGCCTCGACCGGGAGCTCTTCGGCTTCCAGTGGAGGCAGGAGGATCCCGCCAAGCGGGCCGTCGAACTGCTGGCCTCGCTGAAGAAGAAGTGATCGTCAGCGCGCGTTGACCATCCAACGCCAGATCTCCCGCGGTCCCGGCCGCTTTCCATAGAGGAGCAGGCCCGCGCGGTAAAGCCTCGACGAGACCTTGATCGCCAGCCACGTCGAGACCACCAGGATGAGCATCGACCCGACGATGTCGTAAAGCGGCGTCCCCTTCGGGTCCACCACGTAGCGGAACATCATCGTCGTCGGCGACGTGAACGGGATGTAGGAGAAGATCCTCGCGACGGTTCCCTGCGGCGCCTCGAAGAGGGCGATGACGATGAACGCGGGCGTGGCCCCGAGGAAGGACCAGATCGACGCCATCTGCTGGCTCTCCCGCAGGTTCGTTCCCAGCGCTCCGAAGCCCAGCATCAGGGAGCCGAAGAGCACATAGCCCAGCAGGAAGTAGGTGAAGCAGAACGCGAAGGCCATGGGGGAGATCGCGAACTGGATGGCGGAGTAAAGCACCCCGACGAAGCTCATGATGGTCCAGATCGTCATCTGGAGCAGCCCGGCCGCTCCCAGCCCCATCAGCTTTCCCAGCATCAGCTGGTCCGGCTTGACGGAGGAGAGGACCATCTCCAGCACGCGGTTCTCCTTCTCCTCCGCCATGCCCTGCAGCAGGTAGGCGCTCGAGGTGAAGATCGACATCAGGAGCAGGATGAAGAAGGCGTACGCCGCGAAGGCGCGCTGCTCCGTCTCCTTCGAGTCTTCCGTCGACGGATTCCCGGTCTCGTCCAGGAACACCGGCCGCGGGTCGAGCGGCCGCTTGGCGCGGGCGACGCTCTCCGGGTCCGTGGTCTTCAGGATGGAATCGAGGAGCCAGCCGTCCACGCCCTCCGGGAGGGGCGGGACGCGCGAGGTCATGAGCGTCGGCTTCCGCAGCGTCGCCACCTTGACCTCGCCCGTCTTGAGATAGTCCTTGGGCAGGACGATGTAGGAGCCGATCTGCTTCTCCAGCAGCGCTTTGATGGCCTCCTTCTCGGTCGCAAACTTCAGGTGCTTCTCGTGGCGGAGCATGCCTCCCCACTCGTCCACGTAGCCCATCGGCTTGTCGCGCACGGGGGCGAAGGACTCGTCGACCGCGCTCTTGGCGACCTTCCCCATGCCGAACGCGATCCCGGCAAAGACGAGCGGGAGAACGAACGTCACCACCACGAACCAGACGCGACGGACGGTCGTGAGGAACTCGTGACGGGCGACGATCCAAGCTTTGTTCATGGCCCGGTCACCACCTTGAGAAAGACGTCGTCCATCGAGGGGAGCGCGCGCTCGTAGCGGGACACGGTCGCGCCGTCGGCGATGAGCCCGGCGAGGAACTTCTCCGGCGGCTCGCCGTCCTTGAGCCAGACTCGTCGCGCGTGGCCCTTGGGCTCGGTCCGGGCGACCGCGGGATGGGCGGTGACGTCGCGGTCGGTCTCGAGCAGCACCGAGTTGTCGGCGAAGCGCTGCTTGATCTCGCGGACCTCGCCCGAGAGCACGCCCTTGCCCTTGTTGATGAGGAAGACGCTGCGGCACATCTCCTCGACCTGGTCCATCCGATGGGAGGAGAGGACGATCGTGGCGCCCTTCGCGGCGAACTCCTTCATCAGGTCGTTGATGAGGACGCGGTTCACCGGGTCGAGGCCCTCGAAGGGCTCGTCGAGGATCATGAGGTCCGGCTCGGCCAGGAGGACGGCGGCGATCTGGACCTTCTGCTGCATGCCCTTGGACAGCTCGCGCATCTTTTTCTTCTTCGTCTCGAGCAGGCCGACGCGGTCGAGGTACTGGTCCACGCGGCGCTGCGCGACGTGGCGCTCGAGGCCCTTGAGCTCGCCGAGGAACTGGAGGACGTCGCCCACGCGCTGGCGCTGGTAGAGGCCACGCTCCTCGGGGAGGTAGCCGACGCGCTCGCTGACTCCGGGCAGGGCGCCCAGGACGCGGATCTCGCCCGAGTCGGGCCGGAGGATGTCCATCACCATGCGGATGAGGGAACTTTTGCCGGCGCCGTTGGGGCCGAGGAGGCCGAAGATTTCACCCTGGCCGACGCTGAAGGAGGCCGAGTCGACGGCGACCTTGGTCCCGTACGCCTTGGTGACGCCGCGGACGTCGAGCGCCGCCGTCATCCGTCTAGCCGAGGTCTCCGATGTTCTTGACCACCTTGCCCACGAGGCCGTACTTGCGGGCTTCCTCGGGGGAGAGCCAGAAGTCGCGGTCGGCGTCCTTGGTGACCTGCTCCATGCTCTTGCCGCACTCCTCGCCGACGATCTGGTTGTAACGCTCGCGGAGCTTCACGATCTCCTCGGCGTTGATCTGGATGTCGCTGGCGGAGCCGTAGGCCATGGTGGACGGCTGGTGGAGCAGGAAGCGCGAGTTGGGCAGCGAGAAGCGGCGCTCCTTGGGCGCGGCGAGGTAGATCATGACCGCGGCGCTGGCGCAGAGGCCGTTGACGACCGTGCGGACGGGCGGCTTGAAGAAGCGCAGGGAGTCGAAGATGGCGAACCCGCTGTCGGCGCTGCCGCCGGGCGAATTGATGTAGACCGTGATGGGGGACTTCTCGTCGTCCTGCTGAAGGAGCAGGAGGTTGCTCTGGACCCGGCGGGCGAGCTTGTCGCTCACCTGCTCGAAGACGAGGATGGACCTCGTCTTGAGCATCTTTTTCATCATGCCGCCGTCGCCGCCGTCCTTCTCCTTGTCGTCGTCTTCCGCGAGTCTGGGGTCGTGCAGCATGAAGTCTCCAGGCAAAGTCTTCGAAAGGTCCACGGGGAGGCCCTGCGCCCCGGCGGCGGGGGCCTTGTTCACTGCTTCATTGACGCGGTCGGGCGTCGGGGCAATTCCGGAAAGTGGATTCAGGTCGGGCTGGCGACGACGGGCATCCATGCGTGTCCCCCTAGCGGAAAGGAAGTGGGCGTGGACAGACTCGAACTGTCGACCTTTCGCTTATCAAGCGAATGCTCTAACCAACTGAGCTACACGCCCCTGATTGACGAAAGAACAGGTGATCCGGTCCGCGCTCCGCTCCGGCGAGCGAAGGGTGGTGGACCCGACCGGAGTCGAACCGGCAACTTCCTGCTTGCAAAGCAGGCGTTCTCCCATTGAACTACGGGCCCGCTTTGGCTCCGAGCCGGGCGCCCGGCTTCGGGCTCCAGATAGCCGCTCATATATAAATATCCGGTCTGCGGGGGTCAACGCTTTCTTGGAGGGCGGACAGGTTACTTGCGGCCCTTGAAGATGTCCACGTCCGGCATGACGCGGCCCGTGCCGGTGGAGATCTTCTGGAAGCGGTAGTGCTTCTCGGTGGTGGAGAGCATCTCGCACTTCACGAGCATCCAGGTGTCGGGATGGAGCAGGTAGGGGACGAGCGCCCTCATGCCTTCGGGGTCGCCCAGCGTGGTGTAGACGTCCTGGTATTCGAAGCGCGCGGAGGGGTCCGTCGCCACGGCCGTGCCCGCCGACTTGCCGGCGAGATCGGTAGCGAGCGCATCGGCCGTCTGGGCGACGGCGGCGGCGTTGGCCGCCAAGCCCTGCTTGCCCAGGTCCGTGCCGACCTGGGACGCCGTGTTGGCCGACGAACTCACCTGGTTGAGCGCCCGGACGGCGGTGCTGTTCGTGGTCGTCCCGGCGGCGGGAGCGGCGCTGTAGTCCGAGCTCGTGCTCTGGCAGGCGCCGAGCGCCAGGAGGAGGACAGCCAGGGAGCGTTGCATCAGGCCTCGCATTATACAAATGAAGACGTAGGGATCGAGGGAATTTACGACGGAACTTGTCGGGAGATTGCGTCGGAAGGCCCCAACCGGCATAATCGCCCCGTCGTATTATCCCCAGACCAGATCGGAGGACTCCCATGCGCGTCCTGCTTGCCCTCATCCTGCTCTCCCTCGGCCAGGGGGGCATCGCCGCTCGAGTCGAGGCGCAGTCCGACCCGGCCGCCGACGCGCTCCACACGATCGACGAAGAGGTCCTCCGGGCGCACGAGAACTTCCTGGCGAGCGATGCGCTCGAGGGACGGGCGGCGGGCTTTCCCGGGAACGAGAAGGCGGTGGCGTACCTCGTCAAGGAGGCGGAGTCCTATGGGCTCAAGCCGGCGGGGACCGACCAGTACACGCAGGAGTTCGAGTTCGCGACGCAGGGTACAACCCGGAAGGCGAAGAACGTCCTGGCAATCCTGGAAGGATCCGACCCGAAGCTGAAGGAGGAGTTCGTTCTGATCGGCGGGCACCTGGACCACGTGGGCCGCGTCGGCCAGGCGGTCAGCGGCCAGAAGGACGGCGCGAAGGGCGGCGACGAGATCTGGAACGGCGCCGATGACAACGGGAGCGGCACGTCGGCGATCCTGTCGGTCGCGCGCGCCTTCGGCCGCGGGAAGGTGCGGCCCAAGCGCTCGATTCTCTTCGCGTGGTGGAACGCGGAGGAGGCGGGCCTGAAGGGGTCGGCCTGGTGGGCGGGCCATCCGACGCGGCCGATCGAGAAGGTTACGTACTGTCTCAACCTCGACATGGTCGGCCGCAATCCCGATCGTCCGCTCGACGTCGAAGGCGTGAAGAATTCGGAAGGCGACACGCTGGAGCGGATCATCACGGAGGCGTGCAGCGTCGAGAAGTTGAGGATCACGAAGTACGACCACACGAACGAAGCAATGTTCCGCTCGGACGGCGTGTCGCTGCTGCGGCAGGGCGTGCCGGCGACGATGTTCTTCACCTACTGGCACGCGGACTATCACGCGGTGGGGGACCACGCGGACAAGATCGCGTATCCGAATCTGGCGAAGATCGCGCGGGCGGCGTTCCGCATCGTGCGTGAGACGGCGGACCTGGAGCCGGGCCTGCGGATCAATCCGGACACGCCGCTCGGCGGGAAGCCGCTGGGGATTCGGGGCGAGGACGTGCAGGGGCCGAACGGCGGCGGCGTGAAAGTGTCGGTGGTGTCGTCGGGCAGCGCGCTCGCGAAGGCGGGCCTGCAGACGAACGACGTGATCGTGGCGCTGCAGGGCGCGCCGCTGTCGGTGTCGCGGCCGATGGCGGATCTGTGGAAGCGGATTCAGGAGACGCGCGGGGAAGTTCCGCTGACGCTGGACGTTCTCAGGAACGGGGAAACGAAATCGCTGACGGCGACGTGGACGCGGGACTGAAAAAAATCTCGCGGAAATCTTTCAAAGTGCTTGACAGAGGATTCGGGATTCGTATAATGCGCCTGTATAGCAGTCAGCTCTCTCAGGTGTAGTACCCACATCGGGCTCAAGGGTTCAACCCTCGAACACTGGGTGGGATCGTATCGTCTCCTGAGGGGCTCTTTGACAATCGGGTTCGAGCCAATC
>Ga0310813_10002274_pt1 | contig 11668 bp, 12 predicted proteins | sample YN3metagenome_FD_203086 | JGI IMG/M metagenome (GOLD analysis project Ga0310813, IMG submission 203086) | Soil microbial communities from experimental microcosm in Duke University, North Carolina, United States - YN3 | ecosystem: Engineered > Artificial ecosystem > Soil microcosm > Unclassified... | reverse complement strand
ATCTTTGTAGTGCTCAAAATCAATTGAACCGATTTCGGACTCGCAATTTTGAAGTTCGTTGAACTTTTCCAGCAACTTTTTGTTCAGCTCCGACATTTTCTCGTCACTCCCCTTCGCCGCTTCTCTTTCATCATCAAAAGATGCATTGATCTTTTTGATTTCTTCGTTGTAAAACTCGCACTCTTTTTTGTACGAGTCCATAAAGCGGGATACTTCTAAGCTCTTTTTCATCGGAACGCCTATTTTGGTTAAAAAAACAAGCATTTCATGAAATTCTGCGCTTACAAACTGCTTAAATTTTACTTTTTCCGGCTTGGGTACTTCTTCACTCATAAAAACCTCCTATAAAAAAATAACAGTAATACACTCACTATTGATATGTCAAAATTAAGAATTTTCACCTTCCACAATTTCTTGGATACGTTCTAAAATAAAAGTATGTTTTTTTAGAATATCATTTTGCTCTAGATTTTCTTTGCGTGATTCTTTGATATCTTCCTTGATATCCTTTAATGTCAAGGATATTTCAGAAAGAACACGTGTGTTGTTGTTCATGGAATCTAAAAACTTCGGTGTAAAATACCACCCAAAAGCAAAAATAAGGATCAAAAAAAGAAGAGATTTATCCTGCACCCTATTTGCAATACCGACCACAGCGCCAACCGTATTTACGATTGGATTTTGCGTTATGTAGTTAGGGGGAGGCTCTTCTTTTTTTGGCATGACTTATTTTAGTATGTCCAATTGATTCCATTAATTTGAGAGATAATACTAGTTGCAGTTGAAGATATTCCAGATAATAATGCTTTATCAGAAGCAGATGCTTCCGCGTTATATCCGGGCAATCCTTGCATAACTGTAATAGAACTAACCACATTTTGAAGAGCGGCAGCTGCATTATTGACAGTCAATTTAACGTTTTGTCCCGCATTATAAACGTCAGCACCATCTTTAGAAGCAACTATACTCATAAAAAACTCCTTTAATTTATTAAGTTAATGTTACACTTTTCCATGTGTTATTTGAAAAACGAACATATATTTTAAAGTTCGTATCATCGACTACCATAGCATCACGTCCGGTATATGTAGTTGCAGATCCTGTTGGTGCACCTGCACAATATGGTATATAAATAAATCCATTTGTTGCTGTGGTTGCTAAAGCAGCTCCGTTATTTGCTCCACAAACGACGTTTCCATCAGCACTTAAACGAAGTACTTCGTGATTAATACTCAAAGAACCAATAGGATTTGTTAGAAATACTAAATCAGATGGGCTTTGAGTCGCATCCCAATTTGCTGAAGCAATGCTTAGGATGACTGAACTTGTTGAGGTATAATCACTGCCAGTGGCGTAGCCGCCAAAATCTATGGCACCTAAAATATCGCCTTGTAAATTTGCAGATTTGGATGCGACACTACCGCGGATATGAATTAATTGTAAAGCACTTGTTGCTACATCAAGCACATTTGCTGATACTAAACGCATAATTCCCGCGTTCACAGTTTCATTAATACCTATATAATTAAAACCATCACTCCTTGTTGACGGAACACTTATGCTACCAGCAACTGTTAATTTTGATGCTCCATCTACGGTTCCTGTATTAATAGTGACTGAGCCGTTTAACCATGCAGCTATTTTTGTTGTTCCAAATCCAGGATTATCAACGAAAATTCCATATCCAGTCGTTACACTTCCTAGTCCTCCTTGAGTACCAGCTTGCAAATATAGATTTGCCGCACTTGTAATTGTTACGCCAGTAGGAGGGCTAAATGTGGGAAAAAGAATCATATTACTACAAACAGTTGTGCTTGATACAGGCGAAAAAGTTGCACCCATATAAACCAATGTTTGAACACTGCCATCCGTTGGTGTTTTAGTACCGGCAATTCCTAAACTGATTCGATCAGATCCTTGGATCTCTACAGACGCACTGATAAAACTGCTTGTTGCTTTAAAAATAGTTTGACCAGACACCAGTAATCCATTCGATGGTGGTGTATTTGTATAACCAATTGAAATATTATCACTATAAAGCGCTACTTTTGTCGTACCGATCGTTGGATTGAAAAAACGCCCAGTAAATCCAAATGTAATTGCGCCCGAACCCGCACTCCCACCTAAAGTAAAATCGTAACCGGAAGCCACTGGAATTGTGTTGGTTGACGAAACATTTACCATTGGGCCATTATATCCACCGTAGCAATTTATATTATTTGCTGTCGGATTTAATGTGGTATTATTGAAGATCCCAATGGTATTTGAGCCGTCATTTGCAGACAAAGTACCAGAAACAAGAAATCCATATTTGTCTGTAGATTGCGGAGAAATTGTCGTTCTTGTATTTGCTGTTGCTGCACTTCCTACGGAAAAAAGGCCAAATTGCACAGTAGAATTTGTAGCGATCGATTGTGGCAATGTGAGCGTTATATCACCAGTCTGAGCACTTCCAGAAGTGCCGTTCACCAGAACCTGGTTCGCTGTACCAGCTGCAGACGTGACTCCGGATAAAGAAGACCCTACCCACGCACTTCCGTTGTAGAATTGCAAATCGTTAAGTGTGGAATCGTAAACTACCAAACCTGCTGCAGTACTTGAAATGGCGTTCTTCTGGGTCGTTGTCATTCGAGGAGGGAGGAATCCCAGCGTCGTTGATGTCAAACTCATGATAGCTGACGTGAGAATCGCTGATCCGAGTGCTAATGTACCAAATTGGACAGCGCTGGAAGTTGCGATGGATTGGGGAAGCGAAAGTGTAACTGCACCGGTGGCCGCAGATGCAATAACCTGATTCGCTGTTCCGGTGATGCTTGTAACACCGGAAAGGGAAGCTCCTACCCACGCACTTCCGTTATAGAATTGGAGGTCATTTAGCGTATTGTCATATACAACTAATCCACTTGCTGGTGAAACAATGGCGTTCTTTTGGTTAGTTGTCATCGCACATGGGAGAAACCCTTGGGTCGTCGATGTAAGAGCCAAAATCGCGCTGGCGGTTGCAGAAGAGGAGCCAATGGCAACGGAACCAGAAATTATTGCTCCAGAACTTGGAGGGGTAACATTGTAGCCTACGGACAAATTGTCGACATATGCAGTTATGGCAATTGTTCCGCCCGTTGGTGCTAAAAGTCGCGCACCATATCGATTTGTGCCGACAGCCAAAGCTTCGGAATAAAAGCCGTAATGGTTGGTCAGTGTACCGGTAAAACCTCCCGCACTTGGGGTTTGAGCTTGAAATCCAAATAACGATGAAACTGTTAAGCCGGACCCTGAACTGAGAGTCGCAATGGATCTAAATACACATCCAGATGTGAGATTTGTACCAATGCTAAATGTGGGATTATTAAGAATCCCATCTGCTGTCGTCCAACTGCCTGAGCCTTTTGTCAAGCTTGATTGAATTTCTAAGGCGGCATTTGCGCCGCCTGCAGAGGTATTTGAAATTGAGCCACTGAGATAAACATCGATAAAAGAGCCAACAGCAGATACCCAGACGAATTCATGAGACGCAATCGTAGTAAATGCCGATGAAGACCCGAATTTAGAAATCCCTGTGGTTTGGATTTGTCCTGTTGTGGCTGGAGAAGATGTTCCCAAACCGAGTGCATTAAATTGAACTCCCGATGTTGTCGCTATGGATTGAGGTAATGTGAGCGTAACAGCACCGGATTGTGGAGAAGTGCTCCCATTCGCTAACACCTGATTCGCTGTTCCTGTTATGGTAGTCACTAGAGCAGTCCCGTCAGCTGAAATTGTGATGCTGCCCGATCCATTTGAGATTGTGACACCCGAGCCAGCAGTTAATGTTGCGAGAGTGTAATTTGTGCCATTACCAATCAAAAGTTGGCCATTTGTTGGTGTGGTGCTTAGAGCGGTGCCTCCATTTGCCACCGGCAATATACCGGTCACTTGTGTTGCAAGATTAAGAGTTCCACTAATGTCGCTAAAAGCGGGTTGTGCTTTAGTTTGCACACCACCACTCGTGACATTTGTCACCCATTGGCTTGCTGTCGCAGTGGTCGGAATTATCGTGTTGGAGTTCGCGTCTGGAAAAGTCACGACACGTGATGCACTCAGTGACGCCATTGTAAGAGTGGTTGTGTTTGTTGTGCCTAAAACGAGCTGGTTGGTGTTAGGGCTAATGGTCACAAACGATGAAAATGTTTTTTGTCCAGCAATTGTTTGCGAGAGCGCTGTCAGTAAACCGGGCGCGCTGGAACTCGCAGATTGAAAATAGATTGTCGTACCGCTGATAACAGCGCCATTTGCACTTGGTGTTTGACTATCTATCGTACCGACTGTCGTGACCCCACCGCCAGTGCCACTGGGAATCGACCATCCACCTGATGCGTCCAAAAATTTTCCAGCGGCTGCATCTCCTGCTGCTGGAGCTGGTACTAAACCAACGCGCCCACCTGCGCCCGCATCTCCGTAAAATGGCGTTAAAAACGGAGGCAACCAACCGTAATTATTTATCGTAGACATGATTTACTCCGTCAAAAAAATGCCCGCTTTGTTCCGATGATTGACACACTTCCGCTTCCACCCGATCGGTTCCATGCGACGACGCAATAATCAGCCGCTGTTAAATAGGCCGAATCGATCTGCTGTCCTGTGAGATTTCCTGCAAATTTTCCAGAGGTAATCGGATAAGCAAAATTGGGAGGACGCGTAAATGTATCGCTTGTTGGCGGAGTATTTTGACAGTAAATTGAGAGCGTTCCAGACGCGTCTGAGGAGGTCATGTTGAGATCAAATGCGTATCCTTGCATTCCTCTGACATCAATAACAGACGAACCACTGGCCCCGAGGCTCAATGATTGATCGATAGGTGCACTTGGCATGGTGACCTCTTTTATAAATATTATTTTTTTCTGGAGCTATTTAGTTGTATCACAGCTCGATCGCGTTTAAAACGTCAAGCGGTAAAATTGAATCAATACATTTTGGTGAGTTATAGCCTTCTTTGCAGTTTTGCATCCAATCGGAATTCTTCCACCAACAGTCACCGCAGAATTTTGGCGCTAGATTGGTATTTTCTGGATATCCGAAATAATTTACATTGGTTGATCCAAAGATAACCAAAGATTTTTTGTTGAGTAAATGTCTAGCATGGACCAAACCACTATCGCCATCGATATGCAAAAGAGAAGATTTTAAAAATCGTAGACTTGTTTTGAAATCAAGCTGCCCAGCAAAATTTACATCAACACCTTTTATCTTATTATGTTTTACTCCGCCAAGCTGAACTACGTTGATATCGGGATATTTTTGCTTGAACAATTGAATAAATTTTTCCCAAGATTCGATGCTCCAGGATTTGGTAGAGCGCATAAATTTATAATAGCAAGATGCGTCAAAACCATCGTGAATGGTAATATATTTTTGAGGATATTCTACATCTTTTATTTCGTCATAAAATTCATATTTTTTGTATTCTTTACCCACAAAATAAAAGGGTAGTGTCCATCTTTTTTGTTCAATTGAAAGAGCCTTATGGGCCATCTCATTTGCGCTGAAAGGATGCCTTTCCAAGATAGCTTTCCATTCTTCTTTTTTTTGTTCGAAACTTTCATACATTTGTCTTATATTTTCTGAAATATTGTACAAACTTTTCTTTGAAAAATAGACCATATCTGTAATAGATACCATAAAATCGAAGTCATTTTTATCGCGTCTTACATTATGGATGGGTGGAAATGTATTGACAAAAGGAAGAAAAATCTTCGCAATAGAAGGAAATTGTGTGTATAAATTTATCCGATATTCTGGAAAATTAAAATAATGTTGAATAAGAGGAGCTGTGATTATTAAATCACCAATCCCTCCCTCTTGTACAATATTCAAAAATTCCATCTTACTTATTCACTTTTACCAATACACAAATGCCATAAAAAGGATAAACATTATCAGGATACCAAACGCAGGTATACTGTTTTCCAGAATTTATATACTCTTCTTTTGCTTCTTCTTTGCAAATAGCTTCTTCTCTCGTAAAACAATTAGAAGCATAAGAAAGATTGCTAATAAACAAAGAAATGAGCACAAAAATTAATTTCTTCATCATGGTTTCCTCCAAACTTGGGTATGACAGCTAACAAGCGGTTGCATGTTAAACATTTTTTCGAAGAAATTGTGCACCAGCACATGTTTTCCTTCGGTTGAAGAATGCGCATCATCTACAGCAATTAAGCACCCTGATGGCACTCTCTCCCATACACTACCAAGTTCAGTCATATGATGTAAACAACTATTTATATGCAATTCTTTCGACCAGTCGTAACTATCTAAAAACAATAGATCTAAATTTTCAGCATCGCATGTTCTGAGAAATCCTACCGAATCGCAATGGATAAATTCAACGCGTTTACAGCGCTCTCTTGCAAATTTTATGGCATTATAGTCTATATCTACTGAATAACATTCACCTTCTTTTTTGGACAAAATCCAGTCCCATAGAAGAGTAGAATGGCCATATCCGAGCCAATCATTTGCTGAGCGCAGTGTGCCAGTCTCAATTATTTTGAGTTTTTTTTGTTTTTCAAGGAGCTCTTTTGCAATAAATTCAAAAGCAGCCCAGCGGTTAAATTGATGTTTTGCATATTCTTTAACGCATAGAAGTGGTTGAAAATTTTGTTGAAATTCTTGGAATAAACTCACTGATAATACTCCGTCACTTCTATAATACCGCTTCCTCCGGCGCCTCCGGCCGCTCCATCGGTACCAGCGAGCCCTCCTCCTCCGCCTGCTCCAACCGCATAGGCGTAACTTGATGCAGGAGAATTGATGATCGCATCGATAAATCCACCAGCACCCCCTCCGGAGCCGCTATAAACGACGCCCGCCGCACCAGCACCTCCGCCGCCGCCACCGCCTCCTGTGCCCGCGATAGCGTCATTACCAGCGCTTGAGACGGTTCCGTTGCTACCTCCAGCCGTCCCGTTACCACCCAGTGCATTGCTACCACCGTTGCCCCCGTGCGCAGTTGAGGTTGCTCCAGCGCTATTCGCCGAATCCCCCCCTTTGCCCCCTTGGTATGCGAGGCCAATAGGGCCTGAGCCTAGAGAAGCTGTCCCCCCCACCGCTCCATCTTGATCAGGTCCTCCTCCTACGCCGCCATTTGCTACCAAAAGAGTAGTTCCAAATGTGGTATTGCCACCTGTGCTTCCAGCACTTCCGCTTGCAGCAGTCGATGAGCCCCCTCCTCCACCCCCTCCTCCAGCCATTCTGACTCGGATATAGAGAGGTTTGCGAGGAGAGGTAGGCAACGTATAAGTCCCACTTCCACTGGTGAATTTTTGAATTGTGGGTCCTACATTTGAATTTGTGTATGTGGCCCAATCGGAAGGGCTAGATGCAGGATTATTATTTAGATTATTATCTACCAAAGAAACATATATCACACCTGATAAACTACAAAATTGATTCGTGTAATAAGTAGTTGCAGCGTCCCATCCAGGTACTCCATTTTGTAATATATATGTGAGTTGGTAAAATGCATCATACAAAACGCTATTCATATCTTGAATGGTAGGACTATATGCACCACCCACTGCTGCGTATAATCCTCCTTTAAATGCAGTCGAATTCTGTACAATTGCCGGAGTAATAGTGGCACCAGAATATAAATTTCCTGGCGGATCTGTCACCAATGAACCGAATTCTGCCATCTCATTTGCGCCAGCATCCGTCCCAAAAAGCTCTTGAGTATATCGTGTTAATGCTGCCATATTTGCTCCTTAAAATATAAAATCTTGATACTGAAGAAACGCCCAGGTATTATTGAAATCTTCGTATGTGTTGAATGGCTTAACAACATCACTGACGCCACCATTTTCATATAAACTAAATCCAAAAAATTGTGTAATATCTGGCGGATTTATGATAGTAAATCCAACCGCCATAGGCTTTGGAATTAATTTTTCTTGTACAAGTGCTGTAAACAGATCAGAACTACCGATTGATTGAGCAAAGATATAACTCATATTCATTGTTTTATAATCGGTTACTATGAATTTTCCTTCAAAGAATTGATTAAGATTTGATTCAATAATACCTAGAGAACTTCCTGAATTATTTTGAACCACAGCAAATTTTATGAGTGTTCTAAAATCATCATCTGACAATGTTATAGTTTTATTTGGAGTCGAAATCGTTCTGACAACGCCTGTATATTTCCCCAAAATATCAAGTTGAACTCCAATAGCTGTGTTGATATCAAATGCATTTTGCACAGCCAAAGGAAGAGTTAAATCTGTTTCAACAATTGAAATGGTGACTGGAGATGAGCTGGCCAATAAATTATTTGTACTAGCAACAAGTAATTGTGCGACAACGGTTAATCCGTTAAAAGTGACAGTAAGTCCATCTGCGATTGAGCCAGTGACAACGAGCTGGCCTAAACCTGATATTAACCTCAACGCCGTTTGTATCGTGCCAGCAGAATCATTCCAATTTAACGTAGATGTAGCTATGCCATCGTATGATAAAACAAAAGTTCCGCTCGTAGGAGAAGGAGAAAATGTGATTGATTGAACCGATGTCTGAGGAATGACAAGGGGAGTTACTGTCGATAAAACTGTGTTATATGCGTTTGGTTTACTTTTGTATTGGAATATCAAAAGATTTGCGTAATAATTTACGAGGTCTAATGTGCTTGTAACTGCCATCATATTCTCCGATAACTCGATGTAAATCCAACATCGTCCTCAGATGGATTATAGATGTGTTGCAATTGTAAATCATCCCAAAGCGAATGAATATTTTTAGCATCAAGCGGAACCCATTCTCTCAAAATATCAATCTCAGGCTTCATTCGCACTTTTTTGACAACGACATCTGGAAAACATGATGCTATCCATGCAGGTCCTGAGTCCAATCCAATCACCATCCGCGCCTGGGAAATTTCCCGAACAAGATCCCAAATAGTGGGCGTTTCTATCTTTGGAATGCCAATATCAGGATCTTCTGGTTTTCCGATATGGAAGAGAGGACAATGTGTGTATTTTTTCAGGACATGCTTGATGATATAATCTGGCATTGCGCCATGCGAACGTCCATGTGTTTGAAATAGAATCTTTTCCCTTTTTTCAAAAGGAAATCCTTCCTCATGATAAAGCCTTGGATGGCGTACATAACAATGGACACTTAGATTTCCGGTATGCTGTTCAGCCATGGAGGTAAAACACGCTCTGTCTTTGGGCATCCACCTAGGATTGTGATTCCAGCCATAGAGCAATTTTGAGCTTTTAAGCAGAGTTTCATCGGGATCCCGAATCACATACGGATTGTGATCCAAAACCCAGTGTTTGGTATCATCGATCACTTTTTGTCCTGTGCTCCGAAAATAATTTTCCGGCACTGTCGTAAACGTCAATGCGTCTCCGATTCCTATTGTCAATTTTATGGACAAAATGATTGTCATGCTGGCACCGTAATCGTGGCAGTGGCGCTATTGCCAAAAGCATCTACGACTTTTGCGATATCAGTCCCAGGAGTGTTCCCTGCTGTATAAAGACCACTACCACTCATCATACCTCCAGAAACGTTAGTTTGAAGGCTGTATGTCAACGTTCCATATCCTCCTAATCCAGTAAATTGCTGGGTGCCAGCTTGTGCCACAGTGACTGTCGTCGGAGATAGAATCATGGGAGTGATGATAATTTGCGAAGAGGAGAGCTGAAATTTGTCTTTTTTGGTCGAAGGAGAAAGCGTATTGGAATACCCTTCATTGAATGCAAATGTGATTGCAGCCGGCGCACTTGTCATCAGAGAATTGTTCGTGACTGTCAAAAGTCCAAGGGCTGACTCGACATTTAGCGCGATGGTTAGAGTCTGACTTGCGATAGATCCGGTGACTGTGGCTGCACTTAGGCCCGATACTGCGCGCAAGGCCGATTGAATCGTTGCAGCGTTGTCATTCCAGTTGATATCTGCAGTCGCATTTCCATTGTAGGAAAATTTAAATGTGCCGCTCGCTGCAATCCCAGATAAGGTCGCAACTTGAGTCAAAGCTAAGCTCAGACCCGCATTTGTGACCAAACAATTAGAATCAGCTTGTTGAACAAGAGTAGCCATTTGATTGATGTTTATTTCGCCATTGACCGTAAAATTATAATTTTGCACGAGATAGGTGATGATGCCTGCAATATCTGGTTGATTTACACCATCAATTGACGAAGCTGTAAACGCAATAAACAAATTTTGTTCTTCTACTGTATCATATAAAACTACAAAAGAACTTCCATCTATTTGAGTTATTGCATAACTCGTATCGCCAAACATGCCACATCCAGCATTTCTTTTGTTATAAATTGTCTCAGCAACTGGATTATATATTCCCCAGTAAACTGGATTTGTTACATCATTTCCAACGTTATTATTTTTCCATGAAATGTAGTTAAATCCTTCAAATGTGACAATATCTCCATATTGATAAATCGTTGTTTCGGACCATGTATCTTCAGGATTATTTGTTGGAATTCCATCTACAATCACCCAAATTGAATGGCCTGGAACCCCATTTCCGTCTGTCGTATTTCCGGTATTTTCGTAAACAAATGCAGATGTAATTCCGTTGATATTCTCAAGTGCAGCTAATAACCCTTGCAGATAGCCTTGTGAAGAAATCGAAACAGATATTTGTCTTCTGGCTCGCAAAGACGCATCAGTTTCTTCATTTAATCCAGTTGATGTTTGCGCCGAAGGGTTATTAACGGAACTCACGCCAAGCACGACTGTGACTGGAATTTTGATCGTATTTATCGTTGTCACATTTGCGCCTGGTGTAGCGGCTCTAAAAGCATAGCTAACAGTTCCAGGACCAACACTGAGTTGTGTTGTTTCTAAAAGCCACTGATTTCCTGCACTATCAGCAACTGTATAGATTGACTGTGCGCTTTGGTCTAAGCCATACAAATTGACAGCTTGTGTCAAAACCAATGTGATATTTGTCGTAGAATATGTTCCAGCTTGTCTTACAACTCCGTTGATTGCGCATCTTTGATCTAGTTGTGTTCCAACAGCATTGTCAGGATCAAACGAATTATAAACTTGTTTTATGAGTTCTTGCACATCTAATTGAGCTTGGATATTGATGTTTATCCATTGTCCGTCTGGAGTATTTGAGCTTAAATCAATATCTGATCCGAATATGGCCTGCAAATTTGCCGTGATGGCTGCAATTAATTCAGCTTGAGTTGCCGTGGTTATACCAGTGGCAGTTAAACTATTTGGCATTTTAATCTCCAGTACCCGCTGAATTAATCAAGTTATATTGAAAAATATCGCTTATCAAAGAATAGGCAGTTTGAGCTTGATATGACACACTAAATTCGCGATTGTTAGGATTTACATTTAAACTCAATTGCAAAATACCTGTGACATTCGTCGTATTTAGGATAACAGAACTGATAGAGAGACTCAATGCACGCTCATTTTTTGAGCCGAGCAAATTAAACCAGTCAATCCCAGCAACCACATCAAAAAAGCAATTTCCTAAAAATGACAAAATTCTTGTTTTGATATTTTGTTTTACTGCATCTAAATTTTTGTAGTAGTTGTTCAATCCTTGTCCGAATGTCCAATCCCCATTATTATCTAAAGCCCGTACTATCATAAAAATCCTCACTCAATTAAAGCTGCTATTTCCGTTGCTATATTGGTT
>Ga0310813_10002271_pt1 | contig 11674 bp, 9 predicted proteins | sample YN3metagenome_FD_203086 | JGI IMG/M metagenome (GOLD analysis project Ga0310813, IMG submission 203086) | Soil microbial communities from experimental microcosm in Duke University, North Carolina, United States - YN3 | ecosystem: Engineered > Artificial ecosystem > Soil microcosm > Unclassified ... | reverse complement strand
TTTCGCAATCCCGCGCCATGGTTCGTCTTGCTTTGTAACGCGCGAGACCCTTTCGCTCACCATCTGAACACGCGAACACTGTTGACAGACGCTTCGTCGCGTAACGTCCCGGTCGTGCGAGCGACGGCCATCGATATCGAGGAACTCAACATGAGTGCGGTCAAGCATGCTTTTCAGGAACTGGGCAACGGCATCAAGGATGTCGCGGAAGGGATCGGACATGCGGTCGAAGGCGCGGTCAAGACGGTCGGTGGCGCGCTGACGCTGAACCCGAGTCTGATGAAGAGCGGCGCCGAAGACTTCGACAAAGGCGTCAAGCAAACGGTCAGCGGTGTCGGCGAAGCGGCGGGCGGCCTCGCGGGCGCGGCGGTCGGCATGTCGCCGGTGGGCGCCGCGGTCAACGCGATGACCGGCGGCGCGGCGAGCCGGCTCGCCACCGGCACCTTCGAAGGCGCAGCTTCGACGATCAACGGCGGCATTACCGGTGCCGAAGACGTCGCCGACGGCCTCGCGCACGGCAACTTCGGCGAGATCGCCAAGGGTGCGCTAGGCGTCGCGCAAGTGGCGGCGCTGGCGGTGCCGGGCGCGGGCGAGGCGGATCTGGCGGCATCGGCGGTGGCGAAGTCGGCGGCGACCGATCTGCTGAAGGACAGCGCGAAACAGCAGGTGGCCTCGACCTTCACGGGTCAGCAGCCGCAGCAGGCGTAACGGCTGCCGTTCGCCATTCTTCGATCCATCCGTGTGGAGTCTGTCATGCAACAAGCCGTGGACCCGCTGCGCGAGCAACGAACCGAAACCATCTCGTCGATGTTGCACGCGCTCGGCGACGAGCAGCTCGATCAGGCGCAGGCGCATCTGGATCGCCTGATCGAACTGACCGGCCTCGCGCCGGATCATCCGGATATCGTACTGTTTAACGTGATCATCCAGATCCAGCGCGGGCAGGGGCTCGACGCGCTGCGCTATCTGAACGGCCTCGATGAACAGCATTGTCCGGACGTCAAGGCGCTGTGCATGTACTTTCTGCAGGACCCGTTGTGGGAAAGCCTGGCCACCGATCTGGCCGACAACGATCCGCGGCCGCACGTGCGCGAGTCGATGGCGCTGCTGATCGGCAGGCGGCCCGGCACGCTGCAGTCCGGCACGGCGGCCTGATGCTCCGTCGCGACATGGCTTGCCGAGCCCGCGCCCGATGCTGCGTCTGACTGAGCGCGTCGATCTGGACGTGTACTACCAGATCGACTCGGTACGCTTCGACGACGCGGTGCGCCGGGTCGTCACGCGCGATGCGTTCAAGGCGCTGTATGCGCGATGCCCGTCGGTCGGTTTCGAATGCGATGGCCGCGCGATCGGCGGCGTGATCTACGACGGGAAGTCCGCGCATATCGCCGTGTTGCCTGCGTATCACGGCCGCTGGGCGTTTCTGTTGCCGGCGGTGCTGACGTGGCTGTTCCGCTTCGGCGACGAGATCTTCGTGCGCATCGAAACGGGCAACCGCAAAGGCCTTGCGTTCGTCGAGCGTTGCGGCTGGCAGCGCATCGGCGTCGATGGCGACGACGTCGTCTATCGGCTTACGCCCGACAGCGGCAGCAGCCGCGTGTCGCGCCCCGCCGCGTAGGTGCGCTTGTCGCGCGGCGGCAAACAGGCCTGACCGACATGCCGGGTATTTCGACGCGATGGGGCAGCGTGCCGCCTGCGCATTAAAGCCCACCTGCGACGCAGGTTGTGGCATGCTCTCGCACTTTCGTGCACTCCAGGGTACTCCGACGCACTGTAGCGCGGTCTCACGCAAGCTCATAAGCATGCTTATGATGTCTGCCGCACGCATTCTTTGGGATGCCGTGCCTGCAACCCATGCATCGCAGCATCAAGTTTTGGCGCGTGCTGCCGATAAGTTGCGCAACGGCGCGTCGTGCCGTTGCGTCACCAAACGTCGATGCGTGTAACCAGACGTTACAGAGTGCTCGATGACGCGAATTTATGCATCAGTTATTACAAAGTTGAAATATACAGGCGCCCCTGCTTTGTTATATTGAGACGCAGGTAGTCGACAACCACAAACACACACTCGCAAATAGGTGAACCCATGAAGACCATGCGTCTTGTTCCGCTGCTGGCAGGTGCGCTCGCGATTGGCGCGTCGAGTGCGGCCATGGCCGGCGTCCATGTTGGCGTCAATATCGGCATTCCCGCTCCCGTCTACGTAGCACCGGCGCCGGTCTACGCACCGCCGCCCCCGCCGCCGCCGGTCGTCTACGCGCCGGGACCGGTGGTGGCCGCACCGGCCATCTTTATCGGCTGGCACGGCGACCGTTACTGGGACGGCCGCCGCTACTGGGGTCGCGACGACTGGTATCGCCATCATGGCGGCTACGGTCGCGGCCATTGGGATCATGGCCGTCATGGCGGCTGGCACTGAGCCGTATCGCGCGCGCCGATGAGGCCGCGCGCATGGCAGCCGGCAGATGCAAAGAAACCGCCCGCAAGGGCGGTTTTTCTTTGCTGGGTGCAAATGCAACGATGAGCCGATGAGCCGATGAGCCGGCCATGCGTGCCGTAGGCTGAGTGGCGACGCGATTTGCGGCGCGACACTACGCACGTGTCTGACGCCGCCGCGCCGCGTGGTGCTTACTCGCCGACCGCCGCCAGTCCGCCCGCGACCGCGCTAAAGCCGCTATCCACATGCACGATCTCTGCGGTCACGCCTGCGGCCAGGTCGGACAGCAGGAACGCCGCGGTATTGCCGACCTGTTCGATCGTCACATTGCGCTTGAGCGGTGCGTTGCTCTCGACGAATTCGAGAATCTTGCCGAAGCCCTTGATGCCGCTTGCCGCGAGCGTCTTGATCGGGCCTGCCGAAATACCGTTGACCCGAATGCCTTTGCCGCCGAGCGACACGGCGAGGTAACGCACGCTCGCCTCGAGCGATGCTTTCGCGAGACCCATCGTGTTGTAGTTCGGCACGGCGCGCTCGGAGCCGAGATAGGTTAGCGTGAGCAGCGCGGCGTCGTCGGCGAGCATCGGCAGCGCGGCCTTCGCGAGCGCAGGGAAACTGTATGCGGAGATATCGTGCGCAATGCGGAAGTTTTCGCGCGTGACGCCGTCGAGAAAATCGCCGGCAATCGCTTCGCGCGGTGCAAAGCCGATCGAATGCACGAGACCGTCGAGACTGTCCCAATGCTGCTTCAGCGACGCGAACAGCGCGTCGATCTGCGCATCGTCGGCGACGTCGCACGGGAACACCAGTTTGCTGCCGAACTCCGTCGCGAATTCGGTGATGCGGTCCTTGAAGCGCTCGCCGACGTAGGTGAACGCAAGTTCGGCGCCTTCGCGCTTGCAGGCCTGCGCGATGCCATAGGCGATCGAACGGTTCGACAGCAGGCCGGTCAGCAGGATACGTTTGCCAGCGAGGAAGCCCATAGATTCTCCAGTGAAGTCGATGATGCGCGCGGCACTGCAAGGCAATGCGCGGCATCGCGCGCGATGCGCCGTATGGCGTTCTGCGGTAAGCCGCTGCTGCGCATCGCGCAATCTGCGGTGTCGTACACGGCCTGGCCGGTTTGCGGAGCGCGCGCGGAATTTGTGGTTAGAATTCTCTCACATTGAACCTGTCTGCCAATCTGCAAGGACCTTATGACGACCGGCACTCGACGGCTTGAACCACTGCGCGCCGCTTTGCGCTTCGTGATTCGTTTGGCGTCGTGTTTGCCTTCGGCTTTGCCTCCGCGTTCGTCACCGCGTTCGTCACCGTCCAACCGGCCCGCGCGCGCCGCGGCAGCAGTGTTGTGCATCGGCTGCGCGCTATCCGGCGCAACGCTGCTGTTCGTTTCGCCCCCCGCACGCGCGGCCTATGCGATCGCGCAATACGGCGAGCCGAAGTATCCGGCCGACTTCAAGCACTTCGACTACGTGAACCCGAACGCGCCGCGCGGCGGCACGCTGGTACTGGCGAACCCGGGCCGTTCGACCAGCTTCGACAAGTTCAACCCGTTCACGCTGCGCGGCAACGCGGCGCCCGGCATCGATCTGCTGTTCGAAAGCCTGACCACCGGCAGTTCCGACGAAGTCGCGTCCGCCTACGGCCTGCTTGCCGACGACATCAACGTCGCGCCCGACGGCCTGTCGACGACGTTTCACATCAATCCTCACGCGCATTTTTCGAACGGCGATCCGGTCACCGCGGAAGACGTGAAGTTCTCATTCGATACGCTGAAGAGCCCGCAGGCCGCACCGCAATTCGCCGCCTATTTCGCCGACATCACACGTGCAGTGGTGGTCGATCCGGCCACGATCCGCTTCGAGTTCCGCCAGCGCGACCGTGAACTGCCGCTGCTCGCGGGCGGCATGCCGGTGTTCTCGCACAAGTGGGGCGTGAAGCCCGACGGCAGCCGCACGCCGTTCGATCAGCTGGCGTTCGAAAAGCCGATCGGCAGCGGTCCGTATCTGATCGAGAGCTACGAGAACGGCCGCACCATCACGTATAAACGCGACCCGAACTACTGGGGCGCCACGCTGCCGGTGCGGGTCGGCATGTACAACTTCGAGCGCATCAACTACAAGCTGTACGCGGATCCGACCGCGCGCCTCGAGGCGTTCAAGGCGGGCGAGTACGACGCGCTGGTCGAATACGTCGCGCGCACCTGGGTGCGGCGCGACGTCGGCAAGAAGTTCGACGACGGCGAACTGATCAAGCGCGAGTTTCCGCAACATAACGGCACCGGCATGCAGGGCTTTATCCTGAACCAGCGGCGGCCGCTGTTCCAGGACGTGCGGGTGCGCCAGGCGCTCGATCTTGCGCTCGATTTCCAGTGGCTCGATCGCCAGCTGTTCTACAACCAGTACAAGCGCATCGACAGCTTTTTCGTCAACACCGATCTGCAGGCCAAAGGTCTGCCTTCGCCGGGCGAACTGAAGCTGCTCGAACCGTGGCGCAAGGATCTCGAGCCGTCCGTGTTCGGTTTGCCGCCAGTGCAGCCAAACACCGATCCGCCCGGTTCGCTGCGCGCCAATCTGCTGAAGGCGCGCGCGCTGCTCGCGCAGGCCGGCTGGACCTACCGCGACGGCGCGTTGCGCAATGCGAAGGGCGAGCCGTTCGAATTCGAGATTCTCGACGACTCGGGTTCGGCCGCGAGCTTCGAACCGGTGATCGCGCCGTATCTGCGCAACCTCGAGAAGCTCGGCATTCACGCGCGCTTTCGCGTGACCGATTTCGCGGTCTATCAGAAGCGCCTCGATGCATTCGATTTCGACGTGACCACGCTGCGCTATCCGGACGTGCAGGTGCCAGGCGCCGACATGATCGACCGCTTCGGCAGCAAGGCCGCCAACGAGCCGGGCTCGGGCAATCTGATCGGCCTGAAGTCGCCGGCGATCGACGCGATCCTGCGCGCGCTGGTCGGCGCGCAGACGCGCGAGCAACTGGTCGACGCGACGCACGCGCTCGACCGCGTGCTGATGCATGGTTACTATGTGGTGCCGCACTGGTACAGCGCGACGCACCGTGTCGCCTACAAGCGCGGCATGGCGTGGCCGCAGACCTTGCCGCTGTACTATTCGGCGGAAGGCTGGATCACGTCGATGTGGTGGTTTGGCGCGCCGCAGGGCGCGCAGGCGGCCAAACCGTCCAGTCCATAGCCGCGCCGCGTGTTCGCCACGCCGCGCACTGCGCGCCGCGACGCCTTCAGCCACGCTTTATTTCGCATTTCAGATTCAACCCGACCGCACCGGATCGCCGCCATGTGGAGCTACATCCTCAAACGCCTGTTGTTGATGATTCCGACGCTGATCGGCGTGCTGACGCTCACGTTCGTCGTGATTCAGTTCGTGCCCGGTGGGCCGGTCGAGCAGGCCGTGCACGAATTGCGCAGAAGCAGCGCGGAAGGCGGCACGCCATTCGGGCTGCGTGCGCATAGCGGCGTCGACGCGCAGCAGATCGCGCAGCTCAAGGCGCTATACGGCTTCGACAAGCCGCCGCTCGAACGCTACTGGCTGATGCTGAAGCGCTTTGCGCAGTTCGATCTCGGGCAAAGCTACTTCCGCCATCAAAGCGTGTGGTCGCTTATCGTGTCGAAGCTGCCGGTATCGATCAGCATCGGCCTGTGGACCTTCTTTCTGACCTACCTGATATCGATTCCGCTCGGCATCGCCAAAGCGGTGCGCAACGGCTCGCGCTTCGACGTCGGCACGAGCCTCGTGGTGCTGGTCGGCTATGCGATCCCGGGCTTCGTGCTGGGCGTGCTGCTGCTGGTGCTGTTCGGCGGCGGCAGCTTTCTGCAGCTGTTTCCGCTGCGCAACCTGACCTCCGACAACTGGGATCAGCTGAGTCTCGTCGGCAAGGTGCTCGATTATCTGTGGCACATCACGCTGCCGGTGGTTGCGTCGGTGGTGGGCAGCTTCGCGGTGGTCACGATGCTGACCAAAAACGCGTTCCTCGACGAGATCCGCAAGCAATATGTGCTGACCGCGCGCGCCAAAGGCCTGTCCGAGCGACGCGTGTTGTGGAAGCATATTTTCCGCAATGCGCTGTTGCCGCTGGTGGTGGGTTTCCCGGCCGCGTTTATCGGCGCATTCTTCACCGGCAGCCTGCTGATCGAAACGCTGTTTTCGCTCGATGGGCTCGGCTTGCTGTCGTACGAGTCGGTGACGCGGCGCGACTATCCGGTGGTGCTCGGCACGCTGTATCTGTTCACGCTGATCGGCCTTGCGACCAAGCTGATCTCCGACCTGTGCTACGTATGGGTCGACCCGCGCATTCAATTCGAACAACTGGAGCGCTGATTTGAGCCGCGTCCGTTCCGATGCCGAACCGATCTCGCGCGATACGCCGGTGCGCGCGTTCGTGTCGCCTACGCCCGCGCGCCGCGTGTGGCTGCGCTTCAAGCAGCAGCGTCTCGGCTACTGGAGCATGATCGTGTTTATCGTCGCGTTCGCGGCGAGCCTCGCCGGCCCGCTGTGGTGCAACGACAAGCCGCTGGTGGTGCGCTACGAAGGTCATCTGTATTTCCCGCTGTTCGAGACTTATCCGGAAACGACGTTCGGCGGCGACTTTCCGACACCCGCCGATTATCTCGACCCGTATATCCGGCATCGTTTCGACGCGAACGGCAATTTCGCCGTCTATCCGCCGAACCCGTACTACTACGACACGCTGAACTACTTCTCGAAAGTGCCGAACCCGGCGCCGCCGTCGCGCGACAACTGGCTCGGCACCGACGACCGTGGCCGCGACCTGTTTGCGCGGCTGTTGTACGGCTTTCGCGTATCGGTGGAATTCGCGCTGGTGCTGACCGTGATCGGTACGCTGCTCGGCGTGCTGGCCGGCGCGGTGCAAGGCTACTTCGGCGGCAAGACCGACATCGTCGGGCAGCGGTTGATCGAAATCTGGAGCGCGATGCCGGAGTTGTATCTGCTGATCATCTTCGCGTCGATCTTCGAGCCAGGCTTTATCCTGCTGATCGTGCTGCTGTCGCTGTTCGGCTGGATCGGGCTGTCCGACTACGTGCGCGCGGAGTTTCTGCGCAACCGCCAGCAGGATTACGTGCGCGCGGCGCGCGCGATGGGGCTGTCGAACTGGCAGATCATCTGGCGGCACGTACTGCCCAACAGCCTGACGCCGGTCATCACGTTTCTGCCGTTCCGCATGAGCGGCGCGATTCTCGCGCTGACGAGCCTCGATTTCCTGGGCCTCGGCGTGCCGTCGCCGACGCCGAGCCTCGGCGAGCTGCTCGCGCAAGGCAAGGCCAATCTCGACGCATGGTGGATCTCGCTGTCGACATTCTGCGTGCTGGTGGTCACGCTGCTGCTGCTGACCTTTATGGGCGATGCGCTGCGTAATGCACTCGATACGCGGATCTCCGATGCGATGCGCGCCGGAGGCAACCAGTGAGCACGGGTCCGCAACACGATAGGCAAGCTTCGTCGGCTGCGCCGCCGCTGCTGGAAATCGAACACCTGCACGTGAGCTTTGGCGATACCGTTGCAGTCAACGACGTATCGCTGTCGATCGCGCGCGGCGAGCGCGTCGCGCTGGTCGGCGAATCGGGCTCGGGCAAGAGCGTCACCGCGCTGTCGATCCTGCGTCTGCTGCACGATGCGCAGCTGAGCGGCGCGATCCGCTTCGACGGCGAAGATCTGCTGGCGAAAAGCGAGCACGCGATGCGCGGCCTGCGCGGCAACGACATCGCGATGATCTTCCAGGAGCCGATGACCGCGCTGAACCCGCTCTACACGATCGGCGAGCAGATCGCCGAGACGATCGTGCTGCACGATGGCGTGAGCTCGGCCGAGGCGCGCAAACGCGCGGTCGAGTTGCTGGGTCGCACCGGCATCCCGGAGCCGGGCAAGCGCGTGAACAGCTATCCGCATCAGTTGTCGGGCGGGCAGCGGCAGCGCGCGATGATCGCGATGGCACTCGCGTGCCGGCCGCGCCTGTTGCTCGCCGACGAGCCGACCACCGCGCTCGACGTGACGATCCGCGCGCAGATCGTCGAATTGCTGCTCGAGCTGCAGCGCGACGAGGCGCAAAAGCGCGGCATGGCGGTGCTGCTGATCACGCACGACCTGAACCTCGTGCGCCATTTCGCGCAACGCGTGGCGGTGATGGAGCAGGGCGTGCTGGTCGAAAGCGGGCCGGTCGAGCAACTGTTTTCAGCGCCCCAGCATCCGTACACGCAGCGGCTGCTGCAAAGCCGTCCGCAGCGCACCGTGGTGCCGGTGCTGCCGATCGCGCCGGTGCTGCTCGATGCGCGCGACGTTTCGGTGGATTTCAGAACGAAGCTGCCGGGCTTCGCAGGCTGGTTCCGGTCAGGCCGGTTTCGCGCGGTCGATACCGCGACGGTGGCGGTGCGCCAGGGCGAGACGCTCGGCATCGTCGGCGAATCGGGTTCGGGCAAGTCGACGCTGGCGATGGCGCTGCTCGGTCTGCAGCGCACCGCGCACGGCGCGATCGAATTCGAAGGCAGGCCGCTCGCCAGCTTCCGCGGCCGCGAGCAGACCGTGTTGCGCTCGCATATGCAGGTGGTGTTTCAGGACCCGTTCAGCTCGCTGTCGCCGCGCCAGACGATCGAGCGCATCGTCGGCGAGGGGCTGGCGCTGCACCGGCCGCAGCTCGACGCGGCGGGTCGCCGCGAAAAGGTGCTCACGGTGCTGCGCGAGGTGGGCATCGACCGTACCGCGCTGTACCGCTACCCGCACGAATTCTCCGGCGGCCAGCGGCAGCGTATCGCGATTGCGCGCGCGCTGGTGCTCGAGCCGCGCATCCTGATCCTCGACGAGCCGACCAGCGCGCTCGATGTGTCGATCCAGCAGCAGGTGCTGAAGCTGTTGTCCGGCTTGCAGCAGAAGTACAACCTCGGTTTCGTGTTTATCAGCCACGACCTCGCGGTGATCGGCGCGATGGCGCACCGGGTCGCGGTGATGAAAAACGGATCCATAGTCGAGAGCGGGGACGTTGAGAAAATTTTTGCGGCGCCGTCGCACCCTTACACCCGAAAGCTGCTCGAAGCGGCCTCTGGTGGCGAAATCTCACCGATGTAACCAATTGTATGCGTATCTCCATTGTATTTTTCTATTCCTTTTGACACACGAATACTTACTGGCTAGTATCGACCAAACTTTTTTCCTATCCCACTGATTTTTAGGCAAAAGCTACCGACCAATGCAGCACGGATCTCTACCCCAGGCTTGTACGCGCGTCGTCGCCGGGATGTTCATTGGCGTACTGATGGCCGCAGCTCCCGGTGTTTTCGCCGACGAAGTAAGCAGCTTTAACCAGAATGCCGCATTTTCGCCACTTGCAAGCTTTTCGAGCGCAGGCGCGCAGAATGCCCAAAACTCCCCTTCGAATTCCTCCCAGACAGCAAACGTTGCCGCACCCGCGAGCGAAAGCAGCGCCAAATCCTTCCTGTCCGGCATGGCCGGCAAGGCCGGCGACGTGGTGGTCGGCGCGCTGAACATGATCGGCGTGCGCTACCGATGGGGCGGCACCTCGCCGGATTCGGGGCTCGATTGCAGCGGTTTCGTGCGCTATGTGTTCCAGGACACGCTCGGTCTCGCGCTGCCGCGGCGCGCGGAGGAAATGAGCCGCGTCGGCGAGAAGGTGCGCGTCAGCGACCTGAAGCCGGGCGATCTGGTGTTCTTCAATACGATGCGCCGCACGTTCTCGCACGTGGGCATCTACATCGGCGACAACAAGTTCGTGCATTCGCCGTCCACCGGCAGCACGATCCGCGTCGACGATATGGACGACAAGTACTGGGAAAAGCGTTTCACCGGCGCGCGCCGCGTGGAGACGTCGTTTACGCCGGACCAGCAGCAGGATCTGCGTCAGCGCGTCAGCGCGACGCTGGGTGGCGGCAACAACTAAAAAGGCCGCACGCTACGGTGGTTTGCAACGCGAAAAGCCCGCTTCTTCGGAAGCGGGCTTTTTGTTTGTGTGCACGCTGCGGCTGTGGTGCGACGTCTGATACGGGTGCCACGCGTTCGCCACGCCGTGCGCGGCGGCACATGTGAACGCCGCGTGCCTTGCGTGGTGCGCGGCAGCCGGCACCTCGCGCGCGGCCTATACCGCGGCGAGGCAGCCGGCATCTTGCGTGCAGCCCACGCCGCTGCGCGGCGCCCGCTACCGCGTGCGGCCTGCGCCGCTGCCGCGGAGCCGGCACCGCGCGGGCCGTCTACGCCGTTACGCCGCTACGCGGCTCGCCGACAGCTTGCGCTGCAACTCCGGCATGATCTTCGCGACCGCTTCCTCGCCCGCCAGAATCGCCGCATTGCGCTGGCTGAAGTCACTACTGCTCATCGCGTTCAGGTTCGGCCGGATCACGAGGTCCGCATACTTGTCGAGCTCGTAGGCCTTGATGGTCTGACCCATGATCGTGAAGGTCTGCATCAGCACGTCGAACGAGCTTTGCGTGAGTCCGGTTTCGGGGCGCGACGAGATATCGACGGCGATCACGAAGTCCGCGCCCATGCGCCGCGCGAACGACGCCGGCACCGGGCTCACGAGGCCGCCGTCGACGTATTCGTGCGTGCCGATCTTTACCGGCTCGAAAATCGACGGCACGCTGCACGACGCGCGTACCGCCACGCCGGTGTTGCCGCGCTGGAACAGGATCGGCTCGCCGTTCCTCAGGTCGGTCGCGACGATGCCGAGCGGCTTGGCCATCTTCTCGATCGGACGATTGTCGAGCGTGGTGTTCAGATAGTTCTGCAGCGCGACGCCTTGCAGCAGGCCGCGCGCGCGAAATGGCATCGCCCAGTCGCTGATCGACGCTTCGTCCATCTTCAGCGCGAGGCGGTTCAGCGCGAAGCCGTTCATCCCCGATGCATACAGCGCGGCGACCACCGAGCCGGCGCTGGTGCCACATACCAGATCGACCTGCACGTTACGCGCTTCGAGCGCCTTGATCACGCCGATATGCGCAAAGCCGCGCGCGGCACCGCCGCCGAGCGCGAGACCGACGCGCAGCGGCCGCGCCGGTCTGGCGACTGGCGGCGTGGGGGGATTGGGCGGCGGGTTCGACGCGGTGGTATTCGACGGCTTGACCGGTTCGGGCTGGCTACCGCCGGTGGCTGCGCAGGCGCTCAGCAAGGCTGACGCGGCGGCGACCGAAAACGTGCGGCGGGATAGGCGTGGCGATGACGGTTTCAACGAATTTCTCCTGCGGCGGCGCACGGG
>Ga0310813_10002270_pt1 | contig 11676 bp, 9 predicted proteins | sample YN3metagenome_FD_203086 | JGI IMG/M metagenome (GOLD analysis project Ga0310813, IMG submission 203086) | Soil microbial communities from experimental microcosm in Duke University, North Carolina, United States - YN3 | ecosystem: Engineered > Artificial ecosystem > Soil microcosm > Unclassified ... | reverse complement strand
TATGCCGGCATGAAGGCGCGTACGCCCACGTCCACCCGCAGACCACCCTTCACCAGTTCCAATACATGGCCGGAGATCACGTTCTTATTCGCGAATGCCGCTTCCAGGCCGGTCCAGTCCTTGGGCGTCTCGACGCGAATAGTGGAGAGCTGGTAATTGCCTTCTTCATCCCGTCCGCGGATGGATACGATCAGTTTCTGCCCTGGTTTCAGCGGGACTGCGGGGTCAACCGGTAACACGCCGTCGGTCTTGCGCCCGATATCGACAAAGACGGCGTCAGGCGTGACCGACACCACGGTCCCTTCGAGCGTCTCGCCGCGGGCGTGATGGGACTGTTCGAACTCGTTGAGTATATCGGCGAAGGAGGTGTCGACCGCAGTCACCTCGGGTGTATCAGGCGCGTTTGATTGGGGCATGCGAGAAAACTGCTGTTCCCATATTGTGTCACATTTTGAAAGTCCAGTGCCCCGGAAACGGTCTCCACTGAGGGTAGCGCGGGTCCCGGCCGCGAGGCCATCGGCCGCGCCGCGAGTTCCGACTTCGAAGTCCGCGCCGTGCGCGAATCGCAAGTAGCGATTCCGCAAGGCTAGAATATCCTCAGTGCCGTCCACTTGGCGCCGTTACGTTCGCCCGCAGGATTTCGTCTGGCTGTTGTTCTTTTCCGCGTTGGCCGGTTTCGGCCCAGGGCGCAGCCCGCGCACGATCGCCACCCTGATAGCCCTGGGATTGGTTCAGGTGTTGGAGCCGCGCATCGGGGCGCGTGTTTCTGTGGTCCTCAAATTGGCGCTATGTTTCATCCTGATCGGTTACACCGGCAGCCTCTCGAGCAGCTTCTACCTGGTTCTGTTTCTGCCCGTGATCACGGGAGCCACCAACTTTGGATTGCTGGGCACCGCGATCACGTCGCTGGCAGCGTGCGCAGTGTACCTTTCAATGCTGGTTTTCCTGGGAGCAGATTATTTCATTCCCGAAGACCAGATTCCTGAACTTGTGCTGCGAACGCTGTTCTTACCGGTGGTCGGCTATTTGACATACCAGTTGGCCCAGGCGAATCAAGGCGAAAAACACAAAGCTCAGGAGGCGGTGGAGGAACTGGCTCGCGCGAATCGCAGCCTGCAAGAGGCCCAGGCGGAGGTGCGGCGCGCAGAGCGGCTGGCGGCCTTGGGACAACTCACTGCCGGATTGGCGCATGAGCTGCGAAATCCGTTGGGCACTATGAAGACTTCCGCCGAAATGCTCTCGCGGCAGGTGTCCCAGGAAAATGCGGTGGCCAAGGAGATGGCGGGATTCATCGCGTCTGAAGTCGACCGCACCAATTCGCTCATCACGCGCTTTCTGGATTTCGCGCGTCCCCAGCATCTGAAATTGGAGACTGCTGACATTACCGTCATGCTTGACGGCGCTATCGCACGTTTTGAAAGGGAGCAGAAGAATATGGGCACCTCGGTAACGGTGTTTAAGAATTATTCGCCGGACGTGCCGCCGGTGCGCTTTGATGCCGAGTTGATGGAACATGTGATCGCGAACCTGCTGGTAAATGCCGCGCAGGCCAGCCCGCCGGGCGGCGTCGTCACGGTCAAAACGCTGTCTGATCCCGATGAAGTGGAAGTCGCCGTGATCGATCGCGGCTCCGGCATCGACCCCAAGAATATCGAGAATATTTTCAATCCGTTTTTCACTACAAAGAGTGAGGGCCTCGGCTTCGGCCTGGCGATTATTTCGAAAATACTCGACGAGCATGGCGGCCGTATCACGGTGGAAAGCGCGCTGGGCGAGGGCAGCGTATTTCGCGTCTTCCTGCCAATCGGGCGACAATAGAGAGCACACCAAACCCTCATGCGCAAAGCCACCATCCTGGTTATCGAAGACGAAGAAAAGCAGCGCCGCGTCATGGGTCTGCATCTCGCGGGTGCCGATTACGAAGTCAAGGCGGCAGGGACTGCCGAAGAAGGATGGAAACTAGCCGGCGACGCGGACCTGATCCTGACGGACCTAAAGCTGCCCGGCATGGACGGACTGGCGCTGCTCGAAAAGCTCAAGGCGCAGAATTCCCATACGCCGGTGATCGTCATGTCGGCCTTCAGTACGGTCGAGAACGCCGTCGAAGCCATGAAGCGCGGCGCCGTGGACTTCCTGCCCAAACCGTTTTCCCTTGATCACCTCAGTGTAGTGGTGGAAAAGGCGCTCGAAGTCAGCAAACTCCGCGATGAGAATCGTGAATTGAGGGAAGCTCTTGGCGAGCGCTACAAGTTCGAGAACATCATCGGCAGTAGTCCCGCGATGCAGGAGATTTTTGCCACCATCATGCGCGTTGCTCCCACGCGGGCGACGGTGCTGCTGGCTGGGGAAAGCGGCGTGGGCAAGGACATGATTGCCCGCGCGATCCACCAACATTCGCCCCGCAAGGACCGGCCTTTCGTCAAAATCAACTGTACGGCAATTCCGGAAAACCTGATGGAAAGTGAACTGTTCGGTTACGAGAAAGGCGCATTTACCGGCGCGAACATCTCCAAGCCCGGCAAATTCGAGCAAGCCAATACCGGCACCGTGATGCTGGATGAAATCGGCGACGTGCCGGCGTCCATCCAGGTGAAGCTGCTGCGGATTCTGCAGGAGCGCGAGTTCGAGCGCCTGGGCAGCAACAAGACCCAGCAAACCGATGTACGCGTGATCGCCGCCACCAACGTGGACCTTCGTGCGGCCCTGGAACAAGGCACCTTTCGTGAAGATCTGTACTACCGCCTGAACGTGGTGCCGATGAATATTCCGCCGCTGCGGGAGCGCAAAGAAGACATCCCTTATCTGGTGGACCACTTCGTCAAGAAATTCGGCGGCGAGATCAGCGAAGGCGCGCTGCAGCGTCTGGTAAGTTATCACTGGCCCGGGAATGTGCGCGAATTGGAGAATGTGATCGAGCGCAGTATTCTGCTGGCGAAAGGGCCGCGCGTCGAGGCGGATGACATCAAAATCGAGAGCGGCATGGGGCGCGCGCGCCCGGCGGTTAGCGCGGAGGCCTTCCTGCCCGAAGGGATGACGCTCGATCAATACGAGCAATCAATCATTCGGGAAGCGCTCAAGCGGGCCAACGGCAACAAGAGTCAAGCGGCGCGGCTGCTGGGTCTGACGCGCAACGCCCTGCGCTATCGCTTAACCCAGATGGGGATTGAATAAAGAGGCCATTGACGTACCATATGTGTAAGGCCTCAGCGCTTCTTGCGGATCAGGATTACCAGCAGGCTCACCAGCACGAGCAATCCCACTATCCACCGCAGCGCGTCCACGGATTAGGCAGTCGCGCCCGCCATTTTAGGCTTCAGAACGTCCACCAGCTCCTGCACCGCGCTTGCGCTCTTAGCCAGCATGGCTTTTTCCTCGGCATTGAGCTGCATCTCGTAGATCTTCTCAATGCCGTTGCGCCCCAACTTCACCGGCACACCTACGAACAATCCGTGAACTCCGTATTCGCCCTCAAGCAACGCCGCGCAGGGCAGGACTTTCTTCTTATCCTTGAGGATCGACTCCACCATCTCGACCGCGGCCGCCGATGGAGCGTAATACGCGCTGCCCGTTTTCAAATGCTTCACGATTTCCGCGCCGCCGTTGCGCGTGCGATCCACGATAGCCGCCAACCGGTCGGCCGGAATCAACTCCGCGAGCGGAATACCGGACACGTTCGACAAGCGAACCACCGGAACCATGGTGTCGCCGTGACCACCCAAGACCACCGCCGTCACGTTCTCCACCGAGACACCTAACTCCATTGCGATAAACGTCCGGAAGCGGGCCGAATCCAACACACCAGCCATGCCCACCACGCGGTTTTTGGGGAATTTTGAAACATGGTGAGCCACGGTACACATCGCATCCAGCGGGTTGGTCACCAGCACTAGGATGGCGTCGGGCGAATGCTTGGCTACATTTTCCGTAACGCTCTTTACCACTTCGTAGTTGGCGACCAGCAGATCGTCGCGGCTCATGCCCGGCTTCCGCGCCAGCCCGGCGGTGATCACAACCACATCGGAGTTGGCCGTCGGCGCATAGTCGTTGGCGCCGGTGACGGCTACATCGTAGCCTTCGATGGGGCCCATCTGGGCCATATCCAGTCCCTTGCCCTGCGGCACTCCTTCGACGACGTCTACCAGAACTACATCGCCCAGTTCTTTCATGGCGAGGTTTATTGCCGCGCTCGCGCCAACATTTCCTCCGCCCACCACTGTGATTTTATTGCGCATAAGCCACCGATTATAGCGTAGTCTGGAGAATAGCTTGCCTCTCGATCAGTCCACCGCAGAGCAATTCGCGCGTTTGGCCCTGGACTGCGTTCATCGCGAATATCCCAATAAAATTGCTCACACACTGCTCTCGGACGCCGATGTACGGCCGCCCCGCGAGCTGACTCCAGCGTTCTACGGTTGCTATGACTGGCACTCCGCCGTGCATGGGCACTGGATGCTGGCGCGGCTGGCCCGCTGCTTTCCCAATCTCGCCCAACAAGCGCGAGCGGCGCTTGCCCGTAGTATCACCGTAGACAACATCGCGGCGGAGATCCGTTATCTTGAGGCTCCCGGCCGCGCCGCCTTCGAGCGACCCTACGGACTGGCATGGCTATTGCAATTGAGCGCCGAGCTGCGCGCATCCAAATCCGCTTTGGCGCATGTCATTCAGCCGCTGGAGATGGCGGCGGCGAAGAAACTGGAAGAGTGGCTGCCGAAACTGCCTTATCCCGATCGCTCCGGTCAACATGCGAATACGGCGTTCGCGCTGGGATTGATGATCGACTGGGCGCGCCTGGTGGGCGATGGCCGCGAGAAGCTGCCTTTTGCGTCAGCCGTGCGATTTTACAATGGGGACCGCAACGGCCCGATCGCCTTCGAACCGTCCGGCGAAGATTTCCTTTCGCCGTGTCTGGCCGAAGCCGACTTGATGCGCCGCGTGTGCACGCCTCCCGAGTTCGCGGAATGGCTGACCCAGTTCCTTCCGGAAATTCCGACGCTGCGGCCAGTCTCATCGCCTGACCCGAGTGATGGCAAATTGGCTCACCTCGGGGGCTTGAATCTGAGCCGCGCCTGGATGTTATTCGGGATTGCGAAGGGACTGCCGGATGACGATCCGCGGCGTCTTCGGCTCTTACTCATTGCCGACGCCCATCGCGATCACGGTGTCGCCGCCATCACCGGGGAACGCGGCCTCGCGCTAAGCTACGCGGGCAGCCACTGGCTGGGAACATTCGCGGTGTACCTGGAAACGATGGACCTGGAGGGGCGCCCTAAAGGCATGCGCCGGGTTCGCTAGACACTCGGTTCGTTCGGGTTTCCTTCGTTCGCTTCCGCTTCGACCGCCTGTTCCACATCCGGCGGCAACTCTACCGGCTTCGGCGCTTCCTTACGCGCCTTGTCGAACAGGAAGCTGAGCGTCTTCTCGGTGCGGATCTGGCTGGCGATGCGGCCGAGCGTGCCGTCCTTCTGCAGTTTGGCGCGCACCGCGGCTACCGGCTCGCGCTGCTGGCGCGCGTAGCGCTGCACTTCGCGGTCGACCTCTTCCTGCGTTGCGCCGATGGCTTCGCGCTCGGAAATCTTATCCAGGATTAAAGATGCGCGGACGTCCCGCTCGGCGCGCTCCTTTTGCGACTCACGAATCTTCTGCCAGTCCAGTTTGAGCGATCGCGGATCGATCCCCTGCGATGCTAATTGCTGAAGCTGCGTATTGAGCGTACCCTCAATTTGCCGGTCGATAAATACGTCAGGCACGGCAAATGGGTGGGTGTCCACCAGCTTCGCAATGATCTGCTGTTTGGTGTCGTCCTGGGCTTGGTGTTCGCGCTCATGCAGAATGGACTTGCGGATTGAATCTTTCAGCTCATCCAGCGTCTGGTAATCGCCCATGTCTTTGGCGAAATCGTCGTTCAGCTCCGGCAGTTCCTTCCGCCGAACCGCCTTCACAGTGGCTTTGAAGCGCACGGTGCGGCCCGCCAAAGTTTTGCGGTCGTATTCCGCGGGATAGGTGACTTCAAACTCGCGTGATTCTTCGGGAGACGCCCCGAGCAGGTTCTCGGTAAACGCCGGCATGGTAGCTTCGTCACCTAGCTTCAGCATCAATTCATCCTGCTGAATCTTTTCGTCAACACCCGACACGCTTTCGAGCGAAACCACCGCGTAATCGCCGTCGGCCAGGGCGCGCGGCTCCTCGTTGACGTATTCGGCCTTGCGCTCGCGCAAGCCCTCCAGACGCTCGTTGACATCCTCATCGGTGGCCATGGGCTCGGCGTAAGTGACCGTCAGGCCCTGATACTCGCCCAGCTCGAACTCCGGCGCGACTTCGAATTCGGCTTTGAAGCGCAGCGGCTCGCCCTTGTGAAAATGCACGTCGCTAATGTTGGGCTGCCCGACCACCTTAAGATGATCCTGTTCAAAGGCTTCGTTCAGGAATCGCGGCACCAGCTTTTCGAGTACTTCCTGGCGAATGTCACCAGCGAACCGGGTTTTCACCATGGCCAATGGGGCCTTCCCCGGACGGAAGCCCGGCAGGCGTACTTTGACTTGAATCGCCGCCGCCGCGCGCTCGGTTTCCTGATCCACCTCGGTCTCCGGAACCGTTATCTCCAGAGAATGCTTGCAACCTTCAATGAGAGCCATCTAAATAAATATAACCTGGAGCCCCAAACTGCTGGCGGGGGCGAGTAAAACTAAAGACACGATGCCAAGAATCATCCCATCCGTGGTCGTACTTACAGGAACCCTCGCGCTACACAGTAACGCTCAAGAGAACGAACTTGGGAAGGTCGAGGCGCAAATAAACGACGCTTACATTGAGGCTATAACAAACGCCCGGCGCACGCATACTCCGAAGGAAGTCGAAAGCATCAAGGACTCCGAGAGTAAATGGCGCGCCCACAGAAACGCTGAATGCGAAGCCGAGAAAGGCGGGGATGCCTGTCTCGTCAGGATGACCAAGGAACGGATCCTGGCGCTTACAGCGCTATACCTAGCCAGGCAATAGACTCGCAGCCCGAAGAATCGATTTCACGGTCGCGACGGGAATATCATCGCCCGGATGACCTGAAATCATCACCACGTTAGGCCTGCGGCGAATGCTAAGAGTGCCGGAGGCTCCCGGTAGTTCGAACGTTCCTCTTGACCCTCAGACTCCACGATCTGAATCAGTCCCCTGACATTCAGTATTTTAACGGTACGGCCCGTTCGGATACAGGAAAAACAGCCACCCTTTCGAGTGGCTGTTTACCAAACTAGATTGGACGGCGGGACCTAAAAGCTTAGCGCGCGGCTGCCAGCGCGTGAGACGCTTCTTTCAAGGCTTTGGCCTTGTCGGTGGCTTCCCACGTGAAAGTTTCTTCGGTGCGGCCGAAGTGCCCGAAAGCGGCGGTCTTGCGGTAGATCGGGCGGCGCAGCTTAAGGGTTTCGATCATTCCCTTAGGCGTCAGCACGAACGTCGCGCGAACCATCTCGACCAGGCGCTCTTCCGGAACCGTGCCCGTGCCGAAGGTATTCACCATGATGGATACCGGCTCGGCCACGCCGATCGCGTAGGCCAACTGTACTTCGACGCGCGAAGCCAGGCCTGCCGCCACGATGTTCTTGGCCACGTAGCGCGCCATGTAGCAGGCCGAACGGTCCACCTTCGTCGGATCCTTGCCCGAGAAAGCGCCGCCGCCGTGGCGGCCCATTCCACCGTAGGTGTCGACGATAATCTTGCGGCCTGTTAGCCCCGTGTCGCCGTGCGGCCCGCCGATTACGAAACGCCCGGTGGGATTGATGTGGTATTTGGTCTGCGAATCTACCATATTGCCGCCGACCACCGGATCAATGATGTACTTCTTCACGTCGGCGCGAAGCTGTTCGGTCGTGACGTCGTCGTCATGCTGGGTCGATAGCACGACGGCGTCGATGCGCTTGGGTTTGCCGTCCACATACTCGACGCTGACCTGGCTCTTGGCATCCGGGCGCAGGTAGGTGAGCTTGCCATCGCGGCGCACATCGCTCTGCTGGCGGACCAGCTTGTGCGCCATCATGATCGGTAACGGCATCAGCTCCGGCGTTTCATCGCAGGCATAGCCAAACATCAATCCTTGATCTCCGGCGCCGCCGGTATCCACGCCCATGGCAATGTCGGGGGACTGGCTCTGAATCGTGTTCAAGATCCCGCAGGTCTTGGCATCGAAGCCCATTCGGGCGTCGGTGAACCCGATATCCGCGATCACATCGCGCGCCAGCTTCGGCACGTCCACATATGTGGTAGTGGTGATCTCGCCGGCCACCACGCATATCCCGGTGGTGATCAAAACTTCGCAGGCCACGCGTCCGGTGGGATCGTCTTTCATGACGGCGTCTAATACGGCGTCAGAAATCTGATCCGCCATCTTGTCCGGGTGGCCTTCGCTCACCGATTCGGACGTGAAAATGTGTCGCATTTTATCGGACATTCGTTCTCCTTAATTTCAAATCTCGTTGACCGCCGCCAGCCGCTGTCTAGTAGCGGTAGTGATCCGGTTTGTACGGACCCTCCACCGGAACACCCAGATAATCGGCTTGTTTCTTGGTAAGAGTCGTCAGCTTGACGCCGATCTTCTCCAGGTGTAAGCGGGCGACCTCTTCGTCCAGCTTCTTCGACAGCGTATAGACGCCCACTTTGTAGGTGTCTTTGTTCTTCCACAGATCCAGTTGCGCCAGCGTCTGGTTACTGAAGCTGTTGCTCATCACGAAGCTGGGATGGCCCGTCGCGCAGCCCAGGTTCACCAGCCTTCCCTCGGCCAGCATGAAGATGCTGTGGCCACCCGGGAAAGTGTACATGTCCACTTGCGGCTTGATGTTGGTCTTCTTAACGTCCTTCGCGGCATTCAGGGGTTCGACTTGGATCTCGTTGTCGAAGTGGCCGATGTTGCACACAATAGCTTGGTCCTTCATGTGCCGCATGTGTTCCAGGGTGATGATATCTACGTTGCCGGTGGTGGTGACATAGATGTCACCGCGCCCCAGCGTGTCTTCGACAGTGGTCACTTCGAAGCCTTCCATGGCAGCCTGCAGAGCATTGATTGGATCGATCTCCGTGACCACTACGCGTGCCCCCATGCCCCGCAGCGAGTGCGCCGAACCTTTGCCCACGTCGCCGTAACCGCAGATGACAGCCACCTTGCCGGCCACCATCACGTCGGTGGCGCGTTTGATTCCGTCGGCCAGTGACTCGCGGCACCCATACAGGTTGTCGAACTTCGACTTGGTGACCGAATCGTTCACATTGATCGCGGGAACCAGCAGCTTGCCCTCCTCCTGCATTTTATAGAGACGGTGCACGCCGGTTGTAGTTTCCTCGGAAACGCCGCGCCAGCCCTTGACGATTTCCCGCCAGCGATTCGGCGTCTCCGCGTGGACTTTCTTGAGCAGATCCTTGATGATTTTCTCTTCGTGGCTCTGGGACGGTGTGTTGACCCAGTCGCTGCCGTTCTCCAGTTCGTAGCCGCGATGAATCAGCAGCGTCACGTCGCCGCCGTCGTCCACCACCAGCTCCGGGCCTTTGCCATCCGCGTGGCTGACCGCCTGATAAGTGCACCACCAATACTCTTCAAGCGATTCGCCCTTCCATGCAAAAACCGGAACTCCGGCGGCAGCGATGGCGGCCGCGGCGTGGTCCTGCGTGGAAAAAATGTTGCAGCTTGCCCAGCGCACCGTGGCGCCCAAATCGACCAGCGTCTCGATCAGCACCGCGGTCTGAATGGTCATGTGCAGCGATCCGGTGACGCGCACGCCCCGCAGCGGTTTGTCGACCGCATATTTCCGCCGGATCGACATCAAGCCGGGCATCTCCTGCTCGGCAATCGATATCTCCTTACGGCCCCACTCGGCCAAGCTCATGTCCGCGACTTTGTATTCCGCCGTGATGTTTTGGGTGGCGCTACTCATTCGGTCTCCTGTCCGGCAATTGGTGCGCCGGGCTCACACTTGTATCTAGCAATCCAGATATGTTGATATATTAGTCCAGAACCTTCCATGGCGTCAATGCTTCAAAATCTTCGCCTGCTGGCTGACCCCAGCCGCATTCGCATACTGCTCCTGGTGACCCGCGAAGAGCTCTCAGTGGCGGAGTTGCAAAACATTCTGAATATGGGCCAGAGCCGCATCTCGACCCATCTGGCGCAGCTCAAAAGCGCCGGTCTGGTCACGGACCGACGCAGCGGCAAGAGTGTCCTGTATCGCCTCCGCCCACCCCGCGGGGCCGAATCCAAGGCTTTTGCTCAATTGATGGAAGTACTTGAGGAAGCAGCGTCCGAAATTCCCGAGGCGGAGCACGACTCTGAAGCACTTCTGCACACCATGCGCCGTCGCCAGGATAAAGTCCGCGCCTACTTCAACGCCCTGGCCGGAAAGTTCGGGCGCCAATACCTGCCCGGACGCTCCTGGGAAGGGCTTGCCGAAACGCTGCTTCTGCTGATGCCGCCGCTGGTCATCGCGGATCTAGGCGCGGGCGAGGGCACGTTCTCACAGTTACTGGCGCGCCGCGCTAAAAAAGTCATCGCCATCGACAACTCGGAAAAGATGGTGGAGTACGGAGCCGAACTGGCCCGCAAGCACGGAGTCGATAATCTCGAATACCGTAAGGGAGACATCGAAGATGTGCCCATCCGCAGCGGCACTGTCGATCTGGCGTTCTTCAGCCAGGCGCTGCACCATGCCCAGCACCCGCAGCAGGCCGTCGGCGAGGCCCACCGGATTTTAAAGCCGGGCGGGCGCATCGTGGTGTTGGATCTCCTGCGCCACAATTACCAGGAGGCTCGCGACATGTATGCCGACGTGTGGTTCGGGTTCACCGAAGCCGAGGTCGGCCGGTTTCTGCGGGATGCTGGCTTCAAAGGCGTCGAAATCTCCATCGTTCATCGCGAAGAGGAGTCCCCCCACTTTGAAACGCTACTGGCGGTGGGAAATAAGTAGGCCTTTGGTCCGAATCTCAGGCGAACACCGTATCCTGCTGAATTTAAAAAAGGAAATTACACAACTCTTACAATTCCGCATGGTTTCGACTGTTACTCTACATGAGCGGAGACAAAGTGAGTAAACACGCGATTCGACTCGCCAACGGCCAAAAAGTGAACTGGGTTACGTCGTTAATCCTTGTGGGCCTTCACATAGGCGCGGTAGGCGCCTTTTTTTGCTTTAGCTGGAAAGCGTTTTTTGTTGCACTCGCCCTGCATTGGGTAGCGGTCGGATGGGGCATCAGTCTGGGCTATCATCGCCTGCATACCCATCAGTCCTATCAGTGTCCACGCTGGCTCGAATACTTTTTCGCGGTTTGCGGCACCATGACGCTGGAAGGCGGGCCCATGTTCTGGGTGGGCACGCACCGGCTGCATCACGCGAAATCGGATCAGCCCGGTGACCCGCACTCCCCGCGCGAGGGCGCATTCTGGTCGCACATGGGCTGGATCGTGTTCGGCGAGACCAATCACAACAACAAGATCATGGCTAAGTACGCGCCGGATCTGGCGCGCCACAAGTTCTATTGGGTGCTGAACAAGTATCACTGGGTCCCGGTGGTGATTACAGGTCTGATGCTGCTCGCCTTTGGCGGACTGCCCATGTTCTTGTGGGGATTCTGCCTGCGCATCGTCTACGGGCTGCATTGCACCTGGCTAATCAACTCCGCCACTCATATCTTCGGCAAGCGCCGTTT
>Ga0310813_10002267_pt1 | contig 11689 bp, 12 predicted proteins | sample YN3metagenome_FD_203086 | JGI IMG/M metagenome (GOLD analysis project Ga0310813, IMG submission 203086) | Soil microbial communities from experimental microcosm in Duke University, North Carolina, United States - YN3 | ecosystem: Engineered > Artificial ecosystem > Soil microcosm > Unclassified... | reverse complement strand
CAATAGCATTGGCAGCAGGCGTCAATACGATCAGCATGTCTGCTCCGATCGCGACAATGATCGTGGATCAAGTCCTCCACCCGAGCGCAGCGGTCATTACTTTATTCGCGCCTCAGGCGGTGATGGATCTTGAGATCCCCGTCCTGAGCAATGTCATCACAATTACCGCCCCGGCAGCCGACCTCTTCGCTACGGTCGACTATGTGCTGCTCGTATCACCTAACACGCTGGTCTTGTCAGCGCCGATCGTGACACTCAAGCAGCAACTCTTCGGACGATTGGTACAGACGCATGATGCACGGGTGGCCTTCGAGACATCGCATCAAGCCCCCGTACCGGTACTCACGAAAGATCCTGACGTGCGGATCGCCTTTACGACGGAGGAACATGCCGTCGTCGCACCCACCACGCAACACGATGCACTAACTGCGTGGAAACAAGACGAAATCTTAGTAGCTGACCCTAGGTAATTTATGCTAGTCTGGGTGTACTATGCCATATGACTTTGTAGCCGGTGATACCGGTGCGAAAATTCGTGTCGTCATTATCGATAAGTCGACCGGAAAGAAGCTCGTTCCGTTCGATGGCGTGTACAACGCAGCGATCGTAGTGAAGGCCCAGGACGGGACGATCAATTTACGGAACATGACCAACCTGACCGGAGCCAATGATGGGATGGCGGAATACGTCTTTGATGCCTCGGAACTCGTGGCCGGCAAGACGGAGACGCAGGTGCAGGTGACTCGGGTCTCTGACGGGAAGATTGTCAGCGAACTGCAGATCAAAGAATGGTCCGTCTTGGAGAAACTCTCATGAAACTAGCTCTCTTGCTCGCATTGTACGCGGTGCTGTCTGGTTGTGCAGGATACGTCCATTCGAAAGACTGTCTGCCGTCTCGGGACGGCTATCAGTGGTGCCATCACTATATTGAATATTGGGATGAGACGAAGTGCTCGGGCTCGTGCGCGGTGAAGTAAATGTTGTTCAACTATCCCCATTTCGACATTGCTGAGTTTACGTGTAAGTGCGGCTGCGGCTTTGGATCCAAGCCCGAGGATATTGCTGAGGACTTGGTACATAAGCTGGAAATTCTTCGTGTGCAAATGGGGATACCGCTGAAGATCACGTCAGCAGCGCGATGTGCGAAGCATAACGCGGAAGTCGGTGGGAGGCCTAACTCAACGCATTTAGCAGGAGATCCAGCAACGTGCTCAAAGATATGGGTCGGAAAGTCACGAGCGGCTGACATTTCAACGATTGGATGGACTGGTGACCAGAAGGCGAAAGCTGTCTGCACGACGCTACTCGCGGGGATGCGAGTGGGACTCGCCAAGACCTTCCTCCATTTTGATGTGGAGCGCCAACTGCCGACCTATGAAGAGCGCATCTGGATTTATGCGAATACTTAAACGGGTGTGGAAGTTATTGAAGGATCACTTTGTCTTGATCGGCAAAGCCCCTTCAATTGTGGAACCGAAACAATCAGACCCTAACTACAACCAGATTACCCCTGGTATAGGGTTCAAATTTTAAAGGAGACGCAAACATGAATACAGTTTTATCGCAATTGCTGGAGTGGGCTTGGGACCGCATTGTCGTGAACAAGGTCTCGACCGCGATCGGTACGACGATGGGCGCGGCTGTCGCAGGTACGTTGGCTCTGTTTGGCTGTGATGTGAACTTAATGATCGCCGGTTTAGGTGGCGTCGTTGTTGCGTCTCCGATGATCTTCGGCACTGACAGCAAGAACATCTCTGAGTCCTTGATGGCAGCACTGAAGAAGGGCGTAGCAGACGCAAAGAAATAATCATGGCTAATGTGCGGAAGTCTCGGATCGGGGCTCTCCTCGATGAGCAATTAACGGAGTGCGACTACTATGGCGAATATTCTGACGACGAAAGAAGCAGTCAAGACGCTGCTCGAAGATATAGCGGGGACAAACTCATTCGACGGCTTGCTCGACGAACTCATTCTCGGCGTGTCCCAAAGGTTCGAAGCCGCCGCGAATCGGAAGCTATTTAAGTCCACGTTTGTTGAAATCCACAACGGCGGTACGCCTCGGATCCTGGTGAAGAATCCTCCGATTGTGTCGGTGACCTCAATTGTCTATGCGCCGTATTACGACTTCGCTACCAACGGCACCACGTTATCAACGAGCGAGTACGTCGTTGATCCATCTGACTATAAGAACAAGATCTATTCGACGTTTGGCGTCTTCATCGGAGGCGATGAGATGCTGAAGGTGACGTATGTCGGTGGCTTTGTTCCAGCGGATGACTCAGGTTGTAACATTCCCGATTTCATTCAGCAAGCGGCGACACAGCAAGTCGTCTACTTGTTCAAAAACCGAAAGACGATCGGTCTCGATAATGTGACGCTCAGTAACGGCACGATTCACAAGATCAGCAACAAATGGTTGTTGCCTGACGTGCTGGATGTGATCACGAAGATTCGGTACAGGAATATTTAATGGCCAATGAAGTTCGATACTCGGCTCGCTGGGATCGGCTCATTAAGCGAGCGGAAGCGTTTCTCGATTCGCAGACCTTACTGCGTGCGGTGAATCGAGCGACTCGAGAAATTCGGGACATGATTGTCCAGCGATATATGGGCGGGGCGAATACGAGCGCCAATCGTCTTGCTCGAAATACCGGCAAGATGGAGGCGAAGACGGTGGCGCGACGGGCTACCATCGATGGCGATGGGGCTGTGAAAGCGTCGATCGGAATCAACGTCCCCTACGCCTCGGTGCATTTCTCCGATGACGGAAGGGTCAGTACCATTATTCGTCCGAAGCGAGCGCAGGCCCTTGCCGTGCCGTTTCCCGGGGCTCCGGTTGGTGGCGATAAACGGCCTATCCTGCCGGCAAAGAGTTCTCTGATTACGAAGAAGTTCACCCACAACGGCGTGCTGTGGGGCCGCTTGCCGGGACAGAAAACGCAGCCGTTGTTCTTGATGCGCAACTCGGTGACGGTGCCGGCGAGAGTCAACGTACAACGAGACATTGAGCCACGCGCCAAGGCGATCATGGCTGGAATCATTCAGGCCGAGCTTGACAAGAGGTTATCGTAATGCCGTATCCGGTGACTGTACGAGCGGGAGTCCTTGATAAGCTGATCGAGGTCTTACCAGTAGTTATCCCTGAGCTTCAGACCGTAAGGAAGTTTGCTAGGGTACCTGACGACCTCATGGCCGTCGAGCTACCGGCTGCCTATCTCTTTGAAATTGCTCCAGAAGAACGGTCCTACAGCAACCGCGTGGCGATTGCCAAGATGCGTCTGATGATTCAGATCTTCTTTAATATCACCATGAAGGACAGCGAAAACAACCAATTTACAGACGCTCAGGCGTTCATGGAATACTGCGCCGGCAAGCTGCATGGCATGTTCCATAATAGCGTCGGATTGTCGAAAAATGGCCTTGTAAACGTAGTGGAAATTACGTACGATAGAATCATATCAAATGACTCTATAGGACTCCTGAACTCCACCTTTGACGTGGAGTACAGGCACGATCGCGGAAACGCATTTCAATAGGAGGTTTGTCCATGCCGCAAATTCATGATACCGACAACTATACCGTTCCCGGTGGTATTAAGTTGTTTTTCAACGACGGGACGGGCGAAGTCGACCTTGGCAACATGGTCGATGTGTCGATCGGACGAGACACGAACTACCTGGAGCATTATACGAATCGCCCCGGGTTGCGTCGGAAGGACAAGGTTATCGCGCTGCAGGAGTCGATCTCGATTGAGTTCGCGCTCGATGAGCCGGTAGTCAACAACTTCAAGCTCTTCTTCAAGGGCGACAATGTTGTGAACCAGTCCGCTGGCACGACTGCGGTAGTTGATCACAAAGCCCAGCTTGGGACGAGCTACAGCTTCGTGTCGCTCACCAAGAAAGGCCCGATCACTTCGTACTCGGCTCGGCAGTTCTTGGACTACTGCTACCTGTATAACGGCAGCACGTATGTCAACAACAGCGTTGAAGCCGATACCTCGGCTGGCACGCCGTTCGCTGCGCTTGCTGATGACAACGATATTCTTTATATCGGCAAGAAGAACAGCATCTTCAAGAAAGTGGTCGTTGATGTGCAGACCGCTTCCAGCGGCTATACGTCAGTGACTTGGAAGTACTGGAACGGATCCACTTGGAGCACCCTGTCCACTTCAGGCACGGCAGATCTTTCTGCTGATGCGAGCGTGACCTGGACGGCTCCGACTGACTGGGCTAAGACCACGGTCAATGGAGTCAGTGCTTATTGGGTCAAGATCGAGCAGACGGCAGCTTCTCCTGCAACCCCGGCTACGCTGAACAGCATCGGTCGTGGGGCGCTTGTGGAGAACACGGACTACGCGATTGACCTCGGCACGGCGGATTCAGATGCGCGTGTGCGTGGCGTTTCGGGTGGTGCGTTGGTTGATGGCGAAGAGATCATGGTGAGCTTCACGTATCCTACGGTCTCTGCGCAGATCACCAACTTCGTGATGGTCGGATCGGTCGAAGGCTCTGCTCGGTTGGAAGTGCATCCGCAGAGCGGTCGTGGGTTGTCGTTCGATATCGAAATTCCCAAGTGCCAGATCAACAGCAAGGGTAACCTCTCATTGAACGACCAAGAGTTCATGAAGGTGCCGTTTGAGTTGGTGGTGCTGGACGATACGGACAATACTCCGACTTATCCGTACGGTCGGATCCTGGTGTACGACACGCAGTAGACTTAAAGGTTGACAAAAAACGACAGGCTGTATACCTAAAAGTATACAGCCTGCCTCTCCTCCTAATCTCCCAAACTAAAGAGGTTCATCCGCCATGGAAGGGCTGTTGTCACTACTTGAAAGTGTAGAGTTCGAAGGGCTCGTCATTAAGGAATGGAACATCGTTCAGTTCAGTAAACTCTCCCGGGTCATGACGATCATCTCCAAAGAATACGCTTCGAAGAATATTTCGTGGGACGAGTTCGCGAAAACGCTGTCCTCGACGAACATGATGAGCCTTGGCCAAGGCGTCATGGAGTTCCTGGCTCCGTTCATTGAGCATGCGCCGGCCATCATCACTATTTCCTGTAACGTCGATCAGAAGTTTATCGAGAAGATGCCGTACACGCAGGGCCTTGTCGCGGTGCTCTTGATCATGAAGGCGAACCTGCAACACCTGAACGGTTTTTTCGGAACGCTAGCCGCGAAGACCAGCAGCGCGGTGGAGACGACGACGGCGATCGACAGTCCTTCGACGCAAGCTTAGAACTGCTTGTCAGTCGAGGGCACTCGCTTCGTCAACTGCTGGAAGAGTATCCGATCTCAGTGGTCAAAGCGTTGACCAATGCGGCGTATGAGAATCGGACGTACGATACGATTACATTTTCTGGCGCGATCGCAGCGGGAGCAGTACACGCAATTGAAGCGGGGTTTAGCGGCAAGCAGCCAAAGATCCTGCGGCACTATCAAGAAAGTCTCTTGAAGCAATTGCGGAAGGTGAAAGGCACCAACCTTAAAAGAGACGCAGCGGCACTCCTCTCAGGGTTTGGTGGCTTCGCACCGAAGGAAACGGTGAAACGTGGCAGACGTAAACATAACCCTTGAAGCAGCGACAAAAGAATTTACCGCTTCGATGTTGGAGTCGAAGAAGGCTGCCGATCAGCTTAGCACGCAACTCGGCAAGCTGAAGGACGACCACGCGAAGCTCGTCGCGGCTGCGAAGGAAAATACTACTGCCGTCAGTAACCAAACCGCACAGACGCAGAAACTCTCCGGGGCGCTTCAAGGATTGCAGGGGGCTGGCCAGGCCGGCGCGATTTCCATTGGTCTCGCCGTTACGGCGTTTCAAGCTCTGTATGATATTGCCAAGGCTACCGGTGAAGCCCTCGTCGACGTCTTTAAGAAAGGCGTCACGAACATCGATGACTTCCAACGGGCGACGATCGGGACGGCAGCCGCTATTACCAACCTGGCGGATCAATCGAAGCTGTCCGGTCAAACGTACGAACAAGTCTTCCATCGGAACTTGGAAGCCACGAAGCAGACGTTCGTCGATCTCGAGAAACTCTCCTCGAAATATTTCGCCTCGGCTATCGATTTACAGCTAGCCTACAACACGTTTGCTCAACGCGGCATTATCATCCGTCGTGAAGAGCTTCCGCTGCTCGCTGAACTGACCTCACAGATCCTTCTGTTGACACAAGGTCAGGCCTCAACGATTCAGGTCCAGCAAGAAATTCGAGACTTCTTAAACGGCAACGTGCGGACCAGCGCCGCACTGTCACAATTACTGAAAGCGTTCGGCGCGGACATCAAAGACATTGGCCAGCAGATCCGCATTACCGGCAGCTTGAAACCCCTGGAGAGTATCCTCGTCGGTGCTCGTGCGGCAACGACCGAGATCCAACAAGTCTTCACCGCTGCGAAAAACGGCCTCGACACGACGATTCGACAAATTGGCCGGCTGGGTCTGGATCAATTTTATGCACAGCTTGTTAGCCAGATTCGGCAATTCACTGACTATCTGAATACTAATAAGGTTCAGATTGTTGGATTACTGGCCGCGATCGGCAAAGCTGCCGGCGACGTCCTTGGAACTGTTGGGAAGGCCACTCAAGATCTCTTAGGCCTTGGCAACCAAACAAAGACGAACAATACACAGTTCATTGACTTCATCGCGCTGGTCGAGACCTCGCTCGAAACGATGATCGCTGCCGTTCAGAGCATCGTGAATTTGCTCGGCTTACTGCCGCCCGTTCTGAAAGAAGTCAGCCGGCTATTTACCGGTGCGTTTGAATTAGATCCAGCGGTCAAGCAGCTTAAGGAGCAACAAGCGTTCCTCGAAGACACGATTGCGAATACGCGAAAGAATATCGAAGACCTGGGGAAGAGTTCAGGCCCGGGTACCGCGTTCGCTATTAAGGCTGAGAATGACCTTCTGACTGTCCAGACGCAGCAGCTTGAGAACGTGCGCCGGCTCCTCATCGATACCTACAGTGCGAGTGCCCCGCTGCTCACACGTATCAAAGATGTGCTCTTTACGACAACGGGTAACTTACCGTCGGCACTCTCTGCATCGAAGGGGACAATTAACGATTGGAGTAATGGTGTCGAGGCTGCGTTCAATAAGGTTCACGCGGCTCTAGACCCGCTGATTAAGTCGGTTGGAAGCTTCGGTCTTCGGCTCAATGCGAACAGGCAAGAACTGTTAGGTGCGCAAATCGTTGGCCAAGGGCAAGCCAACTTCCAATTGAATCAGCCTGCAGCGACGGAGCAGCCTACGCGGGGTCTGTTCAACGTTACCGAAGAGGATCAGCAAAAGCAGACGCACGCAATCAATACGCTCATCTCGGCATGGGACCGCTATTATCGTGCGATTCGTACTGCGGCTGAAGCGGCGGTTGCTGCCACGATTCAAGCCAACCTTGTCGCGTTGCAACGAGACGCGCAACTCACAGCACAAGGCTTTGACCATATCGGCACGGCAATCCTTGGCTTGAAGACGACGGCCAACGAGGTCACGAAGTTTATCGGCAAGAATATCGAAGCGTTCGTGACCGGCGCGAAAGCGGACTTCCTTGAACTGGAGAACAATGTCGCTCAAGTGAACAGCGACATTGCCGACCAAACAATCAAGAACCTTGACACGCAGCTTGCCGTCCTCACTAAAGGTTTCGAGCATTTCAAGACGACGGCAGAATCCGCGAAACTCGAGTTACGGAAGACCGAAGTCGACCCGCATAACGACGCCGCAGCGATCATTGAGGACCGTGCGAATGCCGCCTACAAGGCGCAAACACAGGTCGGTGCGAAGTTGATCGCTGACGCTGAAGCACACCTTAAGGTGGCACAGGAAGAGAAGGATACGGTTAAAGAGAAAGCCGCGCTGGAAGAGCTAGAGTCGGCTCGAAACAAAGCTGACGATATTGCGCGTCTCGCGACACTCGAACTCAACAAGCAGTTGACGATCGCGCTCTTGGAGAAACGTACCGCCGTGGCGAATGGGCTACGTCTCGACGCCCAAGAGCAGTTACAGATCACGACGGAAGGCTTGAGGGTCGAACGAGAGAAGCAGTTGGTCCTTGAAAAGCAGGCCGCACTTGTTGGCATAATTTTCCAGAAGAACCAGCAGGCGCTCGATACGGCTCAGCAGGAAGTCGTTAATGCTAAACGCCAGCTACCGCGTACCGATCTTGAAGCAGGCCGCGCCGAGATCCAGACCGTCGTTACGAAGCTTGAAGCGAACATTGGTGAGGCCGAGCAACGCCTGACGACGACAAGTAATTTGCTGGATAAGGCTATTGCCTCGGGCAATCCAGAACAGATCCAGGCACTAACGGAGGCGTTTGTCGCTGCCGGCGGTGCTGTCTACGATCTCAAAGAACGGTTGAAAGAATATATCAAGGTTGCTAATCAAGCCAACGATCGAAAGGTGGCCGATGCGGCAATCGGTAACGCTGTTCGTGGTGTTGTCAACGGTCTTGCGACGGCGCTCACCGATGCGTTTGAAGGTAAGCGTACGAACTTCGCGCAGTTGTTTAAAGGCGTATCCGACCAACTCTTCAAAGACTCATTAAAGAATCTGACACAGGGTTTGGAGAAGAGCTTCCAAAACGCATTTGACGATCTCGCAAGGACCATTGCGCCTAACATGGTCTCAACACTCGGGCCTGCGTTTTTAGCCGGCTTCGCATTGCTGGCCTCATTTCTCTTAGGCCAAGTACTGCAGAAGAATAATACGTCGAGCACGGCGGGGAATCCGACTGTCGGAATTCAAAGCTCTGAGCAGGTGCGAGGTTTGATCGGCGGTGAGACTCAGATTCCCATCGGACAGATCGGTGAGAGCTTACAAAATGCACTCGTCCCCACGAACGTCCTATTGGCTCGTATTGCCCGGGCGGTTGAAGGCATGGCTTCTGGCGGCTCGCTGAACGAGACACAGATCGATGCGCTCGTGACACGTTCGGTTAATGAAGCCCTACAGATTCAGCCGGCGTAATCATGGGAGCGACAATTACTCTAGCCTCGACAGTTCAGAAGATTAAAGGTGGTGGCACGATTACGTACAAAGGTAATCCCAACCGCTGTATCTGGTGGGATCTTGTCGGGGTCGATTCAAACGTCGAGACAGCCGCCTTTGGGTCGTTGTCACACATTCAAAACGAGACCGATGCTGACGGTTATGCCACAGCGATCTATACTGCACCAACATCCAACTTGCTCAATACCCAATGGGATCGAATCAAGGTTTACGAATCAATGGCCGTCTAATGCTTATTAAGATCTACGAAGCAGCAAATCCGACAACGCTTCCCGCCTCGGGGACGCTCGATCTATCCTTAGAATCGTTTGGTTTTTATCTGAAAAGATACGATTGCGTTCTCTATACCCAAGAGTTCGGCAACATCTACAAGATCTTTCGTGACGGTTCAGCGGTACGATGCTGCGGTGGTGGTGGCGTGAACACGCAATTTTGGGGCTATGACCTCGATCTCGATCGCGTGTTCACCATGGAGAACGGGTCAGGTTTAGGCAACGTCCATCAAAACACAGTCGGATTGAAGTATGACCCTTCAGATCATTCACGAGTGACTCATACGGGAATACTCTTTCCCGATGGCGTTATCGCTCCAGTCGTATGGGGGAATAGTTACTACCACGGTTATCTCAGCCACGGCTACAACAAATACGACAACGCGACAGGCACTCTGCAGGCCTCTGTCAACACGACCGGCATCCTGACATATCTTTCCGACAGAATCATGATCACTCCTGATGGGTGGTTTGTCGGTATCGATGCAGACAATGGCACAACCGGTGTCGTGCGGTTTCTCAATCTCTACACTGGCGCGACGTATGAATCGTACATAGAGAAGTCGAAATGCTTCTTTATCGATCCGTTCAATAAAAATATTTGGTCGTTCCGCGCCTCTGACAGCCGCATGCAGATCTACACGTTTGACGTGGCACCAAGCAGTGTCTCGTCAATTACCATGGGTAGTAACCGGAAGCGATATCGTGAGGATGATTTAAGTGTCACGCTCCTGGGCGATAGGAATGAACCCGTCCCTAATTGGCCTGTCCATTGGGAATTGACGACAGCCGAAGGGCATTTAAAAGAGACTGTCACGCTGACGGATTATAGCGGCGTGGCGACGAACACATACTGTGGTCCAGGCAGGGCCGACTTTGTTGGAGGCAGTCAGACGATTACCGTTTCGACTGGATATTAATGCTTGAACTTCTGGTTCGTAATCCAAATTTTCTAAGCTACCGTAGTTGTAGCAACTGGTCTGTGGACACGACGCCTTGGAAGACGCTATTTCCGACCGCTCAATATAATGCGACGACGATGTGCAATACGTCCTTTCCTTATATGGAGTCCATTCAGGACATTGAAGCATTCGTTTATGATCAAGCGGCTGACGTCTATCGTTTGGTCACGGTTAATAATATTGCCTACTTTCCAGGTTGGGAGTTCTGGTCATACATCATTAGTCCTGAGACTGGGGAGATCGTATCTTCTGATCGGTTGCCTGGTGCCGCCTTAGCCACATTCCTCACAGATCAAGCCTTCAATGGAGGCCTCGGCAAGATCTGGGCGGGACATACTGGCTTTCTACCCTTTCCAGCCGTGTATGGAATTACTGAAGTCCTATTGCCGAATATGTATGCCACGTCCGACATGCTGGCAAATCCTATTCTCACAAATACACAGATACCAATTCTCGCCGGCACGAACTTCGGGTTTGCCTTGGCCCCCGAGGCGAAGTTGATTACTGTCCTCACTTTAATGGGTGGCCCACGTATTAGTGTGTGGGATTATTCGACCTCCGGTGCATGGCCTAGCTCAACGCCAGCGACAGAAGTGTACTACCATCCTGCTCCCGAATCGTTTGCCTGGGGCACGGGTTATGAGGACGAGCAGCGGATGTGGGCCTTATTCGCTAATACCATATCGGGACAGACGGCTGACAGGCAGAGTATACTTAAGTATAATTATGCGAGTAACCGAATCGAGCTTCTCACCGAGATGCAGAACATCGGTGGGAACGATCGCATGGCCCGAATCTGCTTCGACACACGCAGAAAGAAGCTCGCCGCAGTACGCATTAAAGCTGACGCGACCAATGGTGCTGCACAAAACGCTCTGGAGATCTATGCGCCCAGGCCGGCGATGACAATGGTCACCGTCCCTGTAGCGATTACTCGTTTGTCGAATGAGACTGAAGTGCATTTCATATCGAATTTGCTTGGCACGAAAGGCGAAGCCGGTGGGCTAAAGAAGGTCAGTATCTCGTGCAGCCCTGATGCTGGCCTCGTATCCAAGCCGAGTCAGCTTAGCGAAGTCAATGGCCGTGTCGAGATCGTCTTAAAACCAACGGTGGCTGCAGCAGTCGAGACTCTAACCGTTTCGTATGACGAAACAAAGGTGACGTCCTAATGGCGACAATAACTGGTTCCCTAACATTTACGGTCGGTGATGCGACTCCGGTAGTCACAACCACGACGGATATTAAGCCGGCAGCGATTCTCGCGGTAACAGGCTCGAACCCGGCCATGACGTCGGACTCACAGCTTCGCCGTTTGGTCTATCCGACTAGCGACTTTGCGCCGATCATTTACGAATCGAACCCAGATGTCTATACGAATTTCAATACCTCACCATTGGATAAACGTCCTCGTGCGTTTGCGCAAGCTACCTTAACAGATAAC
>Ga0310813_10002262_pt1 | contig 11705 bp, 7 predicted proteins | sample YN3metagenome_FD_203086 | JGI IMG/M metagenome (GOLD analysis project Ga0310813, IMG submission 203086) | Soil microbial communities from experimental microcosm in Duke University, North Carolina, United States - YN3 | ecosystem: Engineered > Artificial ecosystem > Soil microcosm > Unclassified ... | reverse complement strand
TCGCTCCAGCGGCATTTTTTTTTAACCGCAACCCGCAACCCGCAACCAGTAACCCGTAACCGGCAGCCCGGGGTGCGCTACGACGGAGAGTCGCCGAGGACTGTTTCCCGAAGACGATGGAGCATCGCGCAGATCGAATCGACCCGTTCGTCCAGAGCGGCGTCGGGAGCCAGGTAGTTTAGATCGCGGGAGAGGATGAGATAGTGTCGGAGTTCCTCGGCCGACGATTGGGACATCTCATTGAAGCGGCCAAACCCTTCGGCAATGGTGGCCGCGACCGAGACCGACGCGCGTCTCATCGGTGAAGCCAGTCCGTAGCGTTCTTCCCGCGGAAAAGAGGCGGTCGCTCGGTAAATCTCCAAGCTCACCTGGTGAGCGGCCCGCCAGTGCACGAATTGCGAATCTCGTGGAGATTCTTGCCTGGCCGATCCGCGGCGCGCTGGCTGCGGGCTGTGTCTTCCGGGTTGCGGGTTGCCGGTTGCAGACGTTACTCGTCGTCGGGATTGCGTCCCAGCGTCGCTTCGATCTCGACGTCCTTGCCGTCGCGCTTCACCGTGAGCTTGGCTTTCGCGCCCGGCTTGAGCCTCCAGAGGCGCTGGAGGAGCTCGTCGCGACCGCCGATCGCGCGGCCGTTCACCGCGGTGACGAGGTCGCCGGTCTGGAGGCCGGCCTCGTCGGCGGGGGAGGCGGGGCGCACGTCCATCACCTTCACGCCGTCCTTCGTCTCCTCGACGTAGGCGCCCAGGTAGCCGCTGCCCTTCGGGCGCACGGGCGCCGGGCGCTGCGGGAGGCCGAAGCCCAGGCCCTCCACCGTGTTGTAGCGGTCGAGCTCGACCTTCAGGTCGACGGTCTCGTCGTCGCGCTTCACCCGGACCGTCAGCTCGGTCTTCTCGGGGTAGGTTCCGATCACGCCTAGGTAGCGTTCACGGTTGAAGACCTTGTAGCCGTTCACCCCGACGATCACGTCGTTCTTCTTGAAGCCCGCGGCGTCGGCCGTCGTGCCGGAGCGGACCGCGCCGATCTTCGCGCCTTCGCCCTGGGTGTTCTGGTCGACGATCTGCAGGCCCGCCACCATGCCGTGGTGGATCTTGCCGCCCTCGCCGCCCTTCATCATCCGGGGCAGGAAGTTGCGGATCTGGTTCGACGGGATCGAGTAGCCCACGCCGGAGTTCACCCGGTTCATGTAGCGCGTCGCGATCCGGCCGTTGATCCCGACGAGCTTGCCGTCGAGCGTGACGAGCGGCCCGCCGGAGTTGCCGGGGTTCACCGCCGCGTCCGTCTGGATGCAGTCGAAGTAGGTCTGCTGGTTGCGGTGGACGGCCGAGACGATGCCGAGCGTGATCGTCGGATACATCTTCGAGTCCGCGTCCCGCATCGTGATGCCGAAGGGGTTGCCGCAGGCGATCACGTACTGGCCCATCTCGAGCTTGTCGGAGTCCCCCAGCTGGATGAAGGGGAACTTCTCGTCGCCCGGCTCGATCTTGAAGAGCGACAGGTCGCCGATGGAATCGGTGCAGATCAGCTTCGCGGGAAACTGCTTCCCGTTGAAGAGCGTCACCTTCGTGTTGTTCTGCGTTCCGGCCACGTGGTGGTTGGTCAGGCAGTAGCCGTCGTCGGAGATCATCACGCCCGAGCCGCCGCCGAAGAACACGAAGCGCTCGCTGACGTGGCGCGAGCATTCCTCCACCTTCTTCTGGAGGCGGGCCGCCAGGTCCTGCGCGGCGGCGGCGCTCGTCAGGGACAGCAGGATCGCCAGGGTGCGCATGCTTATTCTCCGGGGGCCCAGCCCAGCGTGCACTCGAACTCCATCTCGTCCTCGCCCCGAACCACCTTCACCTTCACTTTGTCGCCGGGCGCCTTGCGCAGGATCGATTCGCGCAGGTCGTCGAAGGACGCGATCTTGCGGCCATCGAACTCGACGATCACGTCGTGCGCCTTGATGCCGGCCTTCTCGGCGGCGCCGCCGGCCTGCACGCTTTCGAGCTCTACGCCTTCCTTGGTGCTCTTCTGGTCGAACTGGATCCCCAGGAAGGGGCGCCGCGCCTCGGCCTCGTTCTTGCCCGCCTTCAGGTCCGCCAGGATGTTCGAGAAGCGGTCGTGGGTGATCGCGAAGCCGACCCCGGAGTTCTGCCCGTAGACGGGCGCGTACTTCACGTCGACCTTGCAGCTCACCGCCAGAAGGCGCCCGTCCAGGTCGACCACCGGCCCGCCGACGTTGCCGTAGTTGAGCTTGGAATCGATCTGGATCCCCTTGCCGGCGAGGCGCGAGGGCGCGCTCACGATGCCGGGGTTCACCGTCAGGCTCTTGCCGTTCGGCGCCCGGCCCAGGGCCAGCAGCGGCTGCCCGACCTTGAGGTCCTCGAGCCGCCCCTTCTTCAGCGTGGGCAGCCCGTCCACCTCGATCTTCAGCGCGGCCAGGTCGTAGGTCGCGTTGAAGCCCAGGAGCTCCGCATCCATTTCCCGGCCGTCGGGCAGCTGGACCTTGATGGAGCGGACCTTGCCGGAGACGTTGAAGTAGGTCGTCAGGATGGTGCCCGTGGATTCGACGATCAGGCCGCTGCACCAGGCCGACGGCCGCTTCGCGAAGACGTCCTCGGGCATCCCGAAGCGGCGGGGTCCCGGCGGCGCCGGCGCCTTGGCTTCGGGTTCGCGGTCGACCTTGATGGCCACCACGGCGGGCCCGACCTTCTCGCAGCACTTCTCGTAGGCGCTCTCGAGTGTCAGGACCACGTCGTCGCTCTTGATGTTCTGCCGGTCCTGGGCGAGGGCCGCGCCCCCGAGGGCAAACACCAGGGCCAGGGTTCGAAGCAGCGTCATAAAGCCCCCTCTAGTAGACCGGCTTGGCCGCCAGCTTGACCAGCAGTTCCTGGACGCCCCCGCCTTCGCGCTGCACCTGGAGGCGCACCGTGTCCTCGGGTGCCTTCTTGGCGAGGGCCGCCAGGTAGGCGTCCACGCTCGTGACCTTCGCGCCGTCGACCATGCTGACGATGTCGCCGCGGCGGATGCCGGCGCCGTGGGCCGGGCTCCTCCGGGTGGAGCGGGTCACCTCGACGCCGCCCGCGACGGCCTTCACCTCGAGGCCGAGCCACGCCTGCCCCACGTCCGCCCGGGGCTCCGGCTCGGCGGGCTTCCTCGGCTCCGCCGCGGGCTCGGGCCGCAGGGGGCCGATCACCACGGGGGCGCTCGTGTAGTCCTTGCGGATCTTCTCGATCGCCGGCTTGAGCGTGTTGACCGGGACCGCGAGTCCGGTGAACTTCGAGTCGTCGTAGTTCAACGTCACCAGCCCGAGGAGGCGCCCCTCGCGGTCGACGAGCGGGCCGCCGTTCTGCGCCGGATTCACCGCCGCCGAGGTCTCGAGCACCTTGCCCGTGTAGAGCGACTTGTCGTGCCGCTGGGTGAGCTCGTAGATGCCGGAGATGACGCCCAGCGACATCGCCGCCTGGTCGTCCGAGCGGATGCTGTCGTAGCTGTCGCCGAACACGTAGGAGATCTGGCCCGGCTTGACGGCGTCCGAGTCGCCCAGCTCGAGGAAGGGCAGGTCCTGGCCGGCGTCGATCTTGATCACCACGAGCTCGCGGTCGTTCGCGCGGCCCATCACCTTGCCGGTGTAGGCGCGGGCGCCCTTCGTGAGGACGGTCACGCGGCTGGTCGACATCCCGACCGCGGTCGGCGACGTCAGGATGAGGCCGCTCTTGTCGATGATGACGCCCGAGCCGCGCAGGCCGCCGGCGTCGACCGCCACGGTGGCGGGGGCGACCTTCTTGGCGACGCGGACGTGGACCTTGTCGAGATCCTCTTGAGCGACGACGGCAAGCGGCGCCAGGAATGCGAACGCCAGGGCGAAGGCTCTCATCTGCGCTCCCGCACGGTAGCTGTTCCTTCCGAACTCCCCCCCACGTACCTATAATTATACGTCACCTGCCGGGTCCGTGAGACTTCAAATTTGGGGGATGGGATGAGCCTGGTGCTGGCGATCCTCTGTGCGTCTGTCCTCGGCGGCGGCGACGACAAGGAGGCCCCCGTCAAGCGGCGGCAGATGCCTCTGTCGGCCCGCGAGGCGGTCAGCCTCTCCCTCAACCACAACCTCGACATCGAGGTGGCCCGCTACCAGCCCTGGATCGAGGATCAGAACATCTTCGCGGCCATGGGCCTCTGGGACCACGTGGCCTACGCCACCGTCTCGGAGTCGAAGGACGTCTCGCCGGGCATCAGCGCGCTCTCGGGCGCGGTCAAGCCGCGGAACGACGACGTGGCCTTCACGCTCGGGCTCCGCAAGCTCCTGCCGTTCGGCGGGAGCTACGACCTGAGCTTCTCCAACGACCGCTCGGAGAGCAACAACTCCTTCCTGCTGATCAACCCGATCTGGTCGCAGAGCCTGGGCGGTTCGGTGACGATCCCGCTCCTGAAGGGGATGGGGACGGAGGCGAACACGGCGACCCTCATCATCGCCCGCTACACGCGCGACCAGTCGGTCGACTCCTTCGAGAAGTCGCTGAGCGACTCGGTCTTCCAGGTCATGCAGGCCTACTGGGACCTCGTCTTCGCGATCGAGAACAAGAAGGTGAAGGACCAGTCGCTCGAGGTCGCGCTCCGGCTCCTCGAGGACACGCGGCGCCGCCTCGACCGCGGCCTTGCCGCGAGGATCGACGTGACCCAGGCGGAAGCGGGCGTCGCGTCGCAGCAGGAAGGCATCCTGACGGCCGAGGCGGCGGTGCTGAGCACGACGGACAAGCTGAAGCGGCTCGTCGATCCGTCGCTCCTGCAGGACCCGGTCCTCATCGTCCCGGTGGATGCCCCGCGGGTGCAGGGCGCGGACCTGGACGAGAAGGTGGCGGTGAGCCAGTCGATGGAGGAGGCGCTGCAGCGCCGCCCCGAAGTCCGCCAGCTGCGGACCCAGCTGCTCAGCCAGGACGCCCTGCTGGTGCGGGCGAGGAATGACGTGCTTCCGAAGCTCGACCTCGTGGGGAGCGGCTTCCTGAACGGGACCGACGGATCCTTCGGGCAGTCCAACCGGGACGTGCGGGGCGGCGACTTCTACAACTGGTCGGTGCTGCTCTCCTTCGAGTTCCCGCTGGAGCGCTCGTCGGCGGAAGGCTCGCTGCGCCGGGCGGAGCTGGAGAAGAAGCGCTATCTGCTCCAGGTCCGGAACCAGGAGAACCAGATCCTGGTCGAGGTGCGGGACGCGGTGCGCTCGATCAAGACGGACGAGAAGCGCATCGAGGCGACGCGGCGGGCGCGGATCCTGGCGCAGGAGCAGCTCGACGGCGAGATCAGCCGCAACGAGCACGGCCTCTCGACGACGTTCCGGGTGCTGGACGTGCAGAAGGAGCTGGTCCAGGCGAAGACGAACGAGCTGAAGGCGCTGATCGACTACAACCTGGGCTGGCACACGCTCCACAAGGTGACGGGCGCGCTGCTCGACAAGAACGGCATCCTGCTCAAGGAGAACCTGCAGCCGCGGGTGTCGTTGGCGGGACGGTAGCCAGTACCCAGTACACAGGCAGAGTCATCCCCCCCTATCCCCCGAGGGGGGGAGCCAAGATCCTGTACCCCGTACTGGTTCTGGACTGCGATGACTGATCGGGCTAGCGTCCCCCGTAGGGGGATGAGAGGGAGGAACCGTTCTGCCTGGGTACTGTGTCCTGTGTACTGGAGGGGTCTAATTTGGCTTCTTCGTCCCCCGGATCTCGGCCTCGAGGGCGTCGACGTCGGTGATCGTCGCCTTCTGCAGGCGGTCCTGGTAGAAGTCGATGCCGGGGTGGGTCTTCTGGGACTGGATCGCGCTGACGATCTCGGGGCGCATCTGGCCCGCGGTGCGGCGCAGATCCTTCACGATCCACAGGCAGAATTCGCGGCCGGCGATCGGCCCGGTGTCCTCCACGTAGCGCTTGAGGTTCTCCCAGTTGTAGTCCTCGTTGCGGAACGTCGCGACCTTCTTGTTGTCGGCATGGTAGTCGCTGGCGCCGGAGAACTTGCCGTCCGCGCCGAACGTGAAGTAGGGCGCGTTGTTGACGACGTTGCGGATCGTGAAGAACAGGTTGCTGATCGCCGCGGGGTAGTAGGCCTTCAGCTCGTGGTTCTGGAGCCGGTTCTGCAGCTTGCTGCCTTCGGTGGCCAGCGGCTTGGACTCGCCGCCCCAGCCCTCCTTGGACATGGTCGCCCGCTCGAAGCGCTTCACCATTTCGCGGCTCTCCGCGATGAGGGCGTTGAGCTCGTTGAGCTTCGGCGAGAGCTGGGAGACCAGGTCGTCGCCCCAGACGAGGAACTCGCGCTGCAGGGTCTTCTTGTCGCCGGCCTTCTTCCGGATCTCCGCCGCGAGGTTCTTCTCCTGAAGCTCCTCCACGAGGGAGATCTGCACCACGTACTTGCCCGGCCCGTCGATCGCGGTGTCGTAGACGAACTTCTTGCCGTTGAGCTCGGCGGTGCCGCCGCCCATGCCGGTGTACTGCGGGACGATTTCGTTGCCGGACATCGCTTCGCCGGCCTTGCTGAGGTTCACCTTCAGGTTGATCCCGTCCGAGAGCGCGCAGGTGCCGTTGAGGACGAGGATCGGGCGGCGGACCTTGAACGAGGGCGTCTTGGCCACCAGGTTGAAGTCGAGGGCGTCACCCTTGTCCTGCGACTCGGCGCGGACCGGGCCCAGCGCCAGGAGAGTCGCCGCCGCCGCCACTGCGATGCGCTTCAGCATGCTAGAAGCTCCGATTGTCGAACACGTAGGACAGCAGGTGCGACTGATTGTCGTCCCAGAAGAGCGTCACGTCGTCCACGACCGGGGTCGCCAGCAGGATCGGCTTGCCGGACGCCGGCACCTCGATCTGGACGAAGTACTTGAGCTGCGTCGGGTCCTGGATCGACGGGGTGCGGCCCTTCGTGTCGAGGATCGCCGAGAAGCCGTCCTCGTAATACGGCCCGTAGATCTGGTTGTTGTCGCTGATGCCCGCGCCGACCTTCGGCTCGAGGTCCTTGGACGGCAGGCCCTGAGGATCGCGCGAATAGTCGTACAGGCAGCGGTGGCCGTCCCAGTTGGCGTACGGGGTCAGGTTGTGATCGGGGACCTCGCCGAACCAGGTCCAGGCCATGCCGAGGATGCGCAGGGTGGGGGGCTGGGCCGTCATGGTGCCGCCCGAGCCGCCCGAGGCCGCCGGGGCCAGCTGGCGCGGGGTGTAGGGAACCATGTTGAGCAGGGCCTGCGAGGTGAAGCGGCCTTGCGACGCCACGCCGCCGCCGCCCGTGCCGCCCGTGCTCGTCGGCCGGTAGTAGCGGCTCGCCGTCCACAGGGCGTCGAACTGACCGCTGGCCGTGTCCCAGGCGTAGAACTCGTCGAGCGTGTGGTCGCCCGTGTAGTTGCCCTTGTAGGCGCTGTTCTCGGGCGAGGCCGCCTTGGCATTGTTGCAGAGGATCGAGCTGCCGCCGAGGCGCAGGTGGTTCCAGGCGCCGCCATCGTGCTTCTCGAACATGCTGATCCGGCTCGAACCGGAGGCCCAGCCGGTCATGGTGCCGAAGGTGTACTTCGTGTAGGCCTCGGAGCCGTTCAGCCACAGCTTGCAGGCTGCCTCGCCGCCGTTGTCGTTGCCCACCGACAGGTTCCAGAGGAACGTGGTGTTGATCCAGCGGTGGTGCTGCAGGGGGCTGGGCTTGATCCACTTGTGGTCCTGGTGATCCAGGTGGTTCAGGCAGGTCGTCATGCGGCCGAATGAGTGGGCCGGGTTCGGGTTGCCGCTGGACGAGCCGTGCCAGCACTTGGAGCCGCCGCAGAGCGACGCGGGCTCGAACTTGCCCATGTTGTTGGACCAGTACTTGGGCCCGACCGATTCGGACGTGCCCGGGTTGTAGTGCGACGGATAGAACCAGAGCGCGAAGGGCCAGACGTTCACGTTCGCGCCGCAGCTGTCATGATAGCGCGACAGGTCGAACATCGTGCGGATCTTGCCCGTCCGCTCCGGGGCGTACGAGGGCTTCCACCAGAAGCTCACCATGCCCATGTGGGGGCCGGCGCTGGCGAAGTCCCAGATGCCGGCGCCGCCCTTCAGGTTGTAGTAGACCGGCGCCGAGTGGCGCTCCACGTAGGTACCGTCGATGCGCAGGTCCGAGGGGGCATAGCCGTCCAGGTTCCGGGCCGGGAGCGACCCCGTCTTGGGATCCGGGTCCATCCGGAAGCTCTTGGCCAGGCGGTGCGAGTTGGCCTGGTCCATCGTCGGGTTGTAGGGGCCGGCCGTCGGCCAGACGCCGACGCCGCGCACGTAGTCCGGGTGGTTGACGCTCTCGGACTGGATGCCGACCGACTTCTGGGAGCCGATCTCGGCGCCGTCGACCGGGTGGTCGTGGCAGAACTGGTCGAGGGTGTAGTGGACGTGCATCTTCGCGCCCATGTGCGGGGACTTGCCGACGCTCTCGGTCTTCATGAGGGTGTTGGGCCCCTTGGGCGCGCCGCCGTGGCCGCCGCCGAAGACGCCGCCGACGGTGGGCAGGGCGATGTAGCCGTCCCACTCGTTGTCCGCCAGGCCCGGCGCGCCCAGGTTGCCGGGGAAGACGCCGTTGTCGGGCTCGGGGCCGATCTCGACGGACTTCGCGTTGTTGGTGCCCCACTGGGACGACTCGGGCGCCAGCTGGCCGGCGTAGAACTGCTTCTGGGTGGACTCGCGGTACATGTCGTAGATCTTGAAGGTGGCGGTCACCTTCGCCTGGGCCTTGATCTCGTTGTCCGCGTTGTAGGCGTCGCCGCCGTCGGCCGGCGGGTTCTTCACCTGGAGGACGCGGCCGAGGGACTCCACCTCGAAGTAGCCCGTGGGCATGAAGCAGAACTCGGTCGAATTGACGAAGAGGTCGGTCTTGTCCACGATCTGGAAGATGTTCAGGTCCGGGTTGAGCTCGTTCAGGTGGCAGTTGGGGTTGAAGTTGGCTTTGATGGCGTCGGCGATCGCGTAGCCGGCATACTCCTTCTGGATGTCGGAGGGAACCAGCTGGCCCATGCCGATCGGGTCGACGCCTTCCTCCTCGAAGTCCTTATAGAGGTCCGCGCGGCGGTCCTCCAGGAATCCGGCGCCGCCGTCGGCGACCGGGCGGGCGAGGAAGTCGATGAACGCGTTGAACTGGTGCCAGTTCTTGAAAGCGCCGCCGAACCACTTGCCGCCGCCGACCTTCGGGTTATAGGTGGCGAACTTGCCCCGTTCGCCGTTGCGGCAGGCGATGATTTCCTTGGCGAGGATCTGGGCCGAGATGCCCTGCGTCCCCGTGCCCGTCGAGTTCACGATGGGGAAGGTGTCGACGAGGTAGCCGATCTCGTCGCCCTTGCTGTTGACCTCGGGGAAGAACTTGAGCTGCATCTTGAACGAGAGGTACAGGTCGCCCTGCCAGCGCGGGTTGTTGCGCTTGCGGTCCGTAACGTAGAAGCCCTGCAGGCCCGTCAGGAGCGCGATCAGGACCTCCTCGGGCGCCGAGTTCACGTTGACGGGCGCGCGGGAGACCACCTCGATGTGCTGGGGGTTGAGCGCGTCCAGGCCGAAGAGCCGCACCTCGAGGCGCTTGATGTCGTTGCCGTTCTGCATGTAGTCGAGGCCGTAGTTGAGGGCGGTGCCCGTGGAGTCCACGCCCTGCACCTCGCTGCCCGCGCGGTAGATCCGGTTGGAGCCGCGGTTGTAGGTCACGCCCGTCTGGTTCTGGAACTGGGCCGCGACGTTGGAGTTCAGCGGCACCGGGTTCACGACGTTGTTGTCCACCCAGGCGTAGACCGTGATGTAGTTCTTGATCTTGTTGAAGAGCATCTCGTCGTAGTTGAGCGCCTTCAGGACGTCCGCCATGCTGCGGTAGCCGTCCTTGGGGCGGTTGTCGATGATCTTCTCGCCGAGCTTCGAGCTGCTCAGGACGTCGCCCAGCACGTTCAGGATGCGGCGCATGTTGCGGGACACGCTGTTCATCTTGCCCTGGTCGGTGCCGTCCACGCCGTCGTTGACGTAGAGCCGGCCCGACATGTCCGTGACCTTGAGGACGTACTGGTCGCCGTGCAGCGAGTAGGAGCCGCCCTGGTAGCCCGACACGCCGACGAGCTTGCCCTCGATCGACACCTTCTTCGGGGTCACGTTCGGATCGGTCGGGTCCTGGGGATTCTCGGCCACGTTCCGGTTCGGGTCCGCTTCGATGGCGAAGGAGGGGTTGAGAGCCAGCTCGAGCTTGTCGTCGACGGGGGGCTCGATCGTCTCGGTGGCGTCCTGTCCCCAGTACTTCCAGGGCTTGGGAGCCTTCACGTTGACCGTGTTGAAGTAGCGGTGGGGGAAGTACTCGCGCAGCTTGGCCTCGGCGTCCTGGACGCCGGACTGCGCCAGCAGCTTGGCCCGCACCGTATCAAGGTAGTTGTGCGCGACCTGCCGCTCGGTAGCCTGCAGGGTGGCGAAGGTCGTCGCCAGAAGCGCCAGCACCGCCAGCACTCCCAGGACGATGATGAGGACTGCGCCCTTCCTCTTACCCGAGTACCTCACGGAACCCCCCTTTCGACACTCAGACAGACCGCGCCCGTAGACCCCCTGTCCAGAGCAATGCCTTTGCCATCCGGGGTCGACCTAAAAGCTTATCCCATAAGGGTTAACACAGTCAAGGCCACCCGCCGAACTGCGTTCCGGTTACTCCCGGTTCCCAATGTTACCCGTCCGTAACACCGTCCGCCGGATCGCCCTCCGGCAAAAGGAGCCGTTCCTACGGTCGTCCCGCGGCCTCCGAACGGCTTCTTCGGGAAGCGCGGTTGACTTGCGGAAACGGAGGGCGGTATAATCTCGAACCTATGTTCCTGATTCTGTCTCTGATGATGTTGGCTCAGAGCGAGGACATCAAGAACCTTCGCGACGTCAACCCGACCATCCGCAAGAACGCCATCTCGACCCTCGCCGAGAAGGACGCCAAGGAGGCCATCCGCCCGATCATCGACCTGCTCGCCCGCGAGCGCGATGAGAGCGTCCTCAACGCCGCCGCCGACGCGCTCGAGCGGCTTTCGTCGGGCGTGAAGGGCAACGGCTCCGACTTCGTGAAGTGGCAGCGCTGGTACGAGGAGGTCGGCAAGAAGCTCCCGCGGGTTTCCAACGTCTCGGACGACATCATCCAGCAGCAGTTCCAGAGCAAGATCCGCGAAGTCGACGAGAAGACGAAGGAAGCGAAGAACGAGATCCGCATCCTCTCCATCACGGTCGCCATCATCGCGACGGCGTTCGTGCTCGTGATGATCTACTTCGTCGGCCACGTCTCCTCGAAGCTCAAGGAGTGGAAGGAGCTCGTCCGCCAGGCCGGCGTCTACATCGAGGAGTCGCAGCAGATCACCAAGCGGACGGACCGCGTCCTCGAGGAGCTCGAGGCCAAGAAGCTCGACATCCTCGAGTTCGTGAAGAAGCTCAAGGAGGAGAAGGAGGCCGAGATCGAGCGCTTCGGCGACCTCCTGCAGCAGAACACCGATCACAAGCTCCGCGAGGAAGTGATGGCCCTCCGCCAGAAGGCCGAGAAGGAGCTCGAGGAGACCCTGGGCCAGCTGCGCCAGCAGATCGAGCTCGACGTGCGCCGCCTCGGCGGCGACCAGAAGGAGAAGCTCGACAAGGACTTCTCCTCCCAGCACGACCGCTTCAAGAAGGAGGTCGAGGCTCACACGCTCTTCCTGCAGGCGAGCTTCGCCCACAGCCACGGCAAGCCCGAGGAGGCCCTCAAGATCTACCGGAAGCTCACCTCGCTCA
>Ga0310813_10002260_pt1 | contig 11715 bp, 11 predicted proteins | sample YN3metagenome_FD_203086 | JGI IMG/M metagenome (GOLD analysis project Ga0310813, IMG submission 203086) | Soil microbial communities from experimental microcosm in Duke University, North Carolina, United States - YN3 | ecosystem: Engineered > Artificial ecosystem > Soil microcosm > Unclassified... | reverse complement strand
GGCGCGGCCGTGTCGGTCTCGGTCGACAACGGGCTGACTTGGAGCACGCCCGCGTCCGCGGATCTGACCCCGCTGGTGAGCGGGCGCTACGGCTACCTGCTCAAGCTCGCGCTGAAGGGCGAGCGCGCGGTCGTCCGTTCCCTCGAGCTGACGACCTGGGTCCAGGTGCACTCCGCCTCGCTGCCGTCCCTCCGGAAGGGGAAGAATGAGATGCGCTACGTGACCGGGGACCACTATGGTCTGGACGGTCACGTCGTCGAGATCCGCACGAACGGCAGCGACCGCGCGGACTTCCTGAAGAACCTCGTGGAGCCGCCGAAAGACTTCGACCCGGCGAGGACGACAAGCCGCGCGCAGGGGCCGTTCGTGGCCAAGGTCGCGGCGCCGCCCGGCATGAAGATCGCCTGGTTCTCGGGGGGCGGGAACTTCACGACGCATCAGGGCGACGGCGCGCCGAAGACGAAGAATACGATGGAATGGGCGGCCGACGCGCCCTCGGGCTTCAAGGAGTTCTACCGTGCGGAGGTCCCCGCGGGGCAGAACCATTGGCACTACAACGCGGACGTCGAGGTGAAGCTCGACGCGCCCGCGAAGACCGTCTTCCTGCGCTACGTCGGCGACCCCGGCGTCAACAACCTCCGGATCTTCGCCCACTGCGTGGAGGATGCTCCGCCGCATTCGAGCCCGGTCCGGATCACGCACGCGTGGAAGGAGAAGGGGCAGCTGAAGACGAAAGCGGTCACTCTCGAGAAGCCGGGACCTTACGAGGTTACGACCGAGGACGAGCCGGCGGACGAGTACGTCGAGCTCGCCGTCCCCACGTCGCGCCGCTAATGATTTAGCGGCCGCTGCCGCGCTGCGCCGAGAACACGTTCATGTAGCGGTAGACGATCTCGAGCGAGAGCGTGGCGAGGCTGCTCCGGACGATCGTGTCGCTGTGCGTCGTCCCCTGCCAGAAACCGTCCTGCTGAGAAGTCACCAGCGCCTGCCGGAGCGGCTCGGCCCATTGCTTCCAGGTCTTGCCGTCGGGGCCGTCGTACTGGAAGAGCGCCAGCCCGCTCCAATAGCAGTATTGGGGGTCCAGCCTGCCGGGATCCGGAGGCATGGCGCTCACCGCCTGGCTCGTCTGGATCAGCCCCGGGTGCTCCCGGTCCCGATTGAGAAACATATGTCCGATCATCGCCGGGAGGTTGGGGCCCGCGTCGAGCTGGGATCGGACATAGTTCTTCGAGCGCTCCAGCTGTTCGGCGTCGAACGAGAGTTCAGCGCTGGTCGCCGATGCGAGCGCTTCGGTCGCCCAGTAGGTGACCGTGGGATTGCCCCAGGATCCGTCGCCGTGCTGCAGTTTGAGGAGCGCCTGCATGCCCCTTTGCGCCGGTTCCTTCAGGTTTTGACCGACCGTCATCCCGTAAACTTCGGAGAGGGCCAGCGCCGTCAGCGCCTGATCCAGCAGGGGATCGCCCTCGGTCGAGACGCTCCCATCCTCGCGCAAGCTCTTGAAGAGATGGTCGAGCGCCCGGCGAACGGTCACGCCGGTGTCATTCCCGTCGTAGACGTCCTTCGACAGCTGACAGTAGCCGGCGCCCAAGAAGGAAAGCAGCGCGAGCGACGTGACGCCCGGCCGGCCGACCACGCGGTCGCCTAGCATCGTCACGCCGTCGCCCCAGCTCCCATCCTCGTTCTGGCTCTTCATGAGGCGGACGATGGACGGCAGAATCGACGCTCCCGTCGACTGGGGAGTCGCTTCCTTGGTCGGCTCCGCCGAGACGTCCGTCCCGGTACCGGAAGGCGAGGACGCTGGGTCGGGTATCGACCCTAGGACCGCGACGGCCGACGCGTTCATCGATCCGGTGGGGCGCGCCGCGTCCTGGAGGAAGTCGATCGGGGGCTCGTGCCGCGAGCGCCACGCGGCGCTTGTCACGACCGCGGCCGCCGCGAGCCCGAGGAGAAGAACGGCCGCCAGGCTCTGGAGCTTCAGGACTCCTCCGGCGAGAACGGCGGCTCCGGACGCTTTGCCCGCATTGGCGAGCAGCGCCTTGCCCAGGCCTCGGGCGAGCGTCGGGGCCGGCAGGGAGGAGTTCAGGACCGCGTCGACGTCCGGCAGCGCCATTGCCAAGCCGGAGCGCGCGAGGGCCTGGAGTAGTTCCTCGCGAGCCTTCTCCAGCTTCTTCCAGAGCGTGACCGTCGAGCAGCCGCTCTCTGCGGCGAGGTCCTGAATGCTCCGCCGCTCGAGGAAGCGGCTCACGATCAGGGCCCGGCTTTCGGCGTCCAGTTTCGCCAAGTGGTCGTAGACGCAGTCGGCGGGATTCTCCGAAGGCAGCGTCGCCGGCGACCGCTCCGCCTTCTGCCGCTCGTGCTCCCGGCGCCGGCTCCGGGAGCGCTTCAGGTTGAGGGCGACGTGGAGACTGGCGCGATAGATCCAGTGCCGGTAGTGGGTCGCGTCCTTGATCTCGCCGAGCTTGTCGATCAGGTCGAGGAGCACGAGTTGCGCGGCATCTTCGGCGTCCTGCGGATGGCGGAGCACCTGGTGGCAGAGAACAAGGACGAGCGGGCGGGACGCTTCGAGGAGCGCCACCATGCCGGCCTTCGAAGGCCGGGCCTTCCAGGCGTCGAACGGAACCCGCAGCGTCTCGTTCATCTGAACCCTATAGCACCGCCCCGCTTTCCATCCTTAACCGAAATCGAAACAAATCCGCAACCCCATGATTTCTGCACCACCCCCCCGGGCCATGGCGTCGAGTGAATGGAAGGAAAGGGAGGCGACTCCAATGGATGCCGAACCTCGGGAAGGGTTGGAGGAGTACGCGAAGTCCCTGGATCTCAACGTCGAGGAGGTGATGGACCTCCTGGAGCTCGCGCTCGCGGAAAACGCGCCGGCAGTTTCTTAGCGACCTTCGAGGGGCGGTCGACCGCGGGCGAGCAGCAGATTGACCGCCACACCCGCCGACAGGAGCACGAAGCCCGCCGACAGCAGCAGGATCCCCCATCCCAGGGCCGTGGCCGGAACCCAGGCGCCGTGATGGAAGGCCGCTAGGACCGCGCCCGAGCTGACGCCCGCCGCCTGGAATTCGACCCTTCGGATCAGGACGCCGATCCCGAGCGTGCCCAGCGCGACGGCGCCGTAGCCCAGATCGATGCCGGGCACATCGAAGCGGACCATGCCGGCGCCGACGGCGAGCGTCCACACGGTGGCCGCAAAGGGCACCCGGCGGAATTCCGGGAAGAAGAGCCAGCTGGCCGCCGCGAGCCAGAGGCCCGCGACCATCGCGCCGTAGCCGGCGAGCGCCGGCGTCGGGTCGATCGACGCGACGGCCGCTCCGGCCGCGATCGCCGAGACGAAGAGGCAGCGGAAGTCGCGCTGCCGGACCGCGCCCGCCAGCAGGGCCGTCGCGAGTCCCACGGGCCAGAGGATGCCCGGGCCGGGCAGCGGCGCGGCGGCCCCGGAGGCGAGGACGAAGGTTCCGCCGAAGACGCAGACGGCCGCGGGGAGGAAGAGACGGAGCCCTTCCGCCTCGATCAGGAACACCAGCAGGCCGCCGGCGGCGATCGACATCACGGCCAGCGGCCAGAGGTCTCCGGGCACGGAGGCGCAGGCGGCCGCCCAGAGCGTGGCGCCCGATCCGACCCAGGCGACGAGCTCCGCTTTTCCGCTGCCGACGCTGCTCAGGCGCAGCGCCGCGATCGCCGTGAGGGCCAGCAGGAAGGGAGCCGCGTGGGCGGGCGTCAGCGTCAGGCTTGAGATGACGCTCCAGACCAGGCCGTGGACCGAGAACATCGACGCGACCAGGAACGGCGCGAGCGCCGCGATGCGGCGGAAGCGGGGCTCGCGCGGGTCGGCGAGCCACGCGGACGTCCAGCGCCGCGCGGACGGACTGAAGGCCCAGCAGAGAAGCGGCGCGCCGAGCCAGGTGCTCAGCAGGTAGACCGTTTCGCGGCGGGTCGGATGGACGATCTCCGTCAGGTAGGGCACGAGGGGAAGCGCCAGGAGGACGACGCCGGTCACTGCGAGAGGAGCGCGGGCTCCGCGGAGGCGGAACACGACGGCGAGCAGGGCGAGCTTGATCGGGCCCAGGACCGCGAGGGCGATGCTGGTGGGGATGGCGCGGCGGGCGCGCATGCCGGGCGCGAGGCTGATCAGGCCGACGTGCGAGAGCAGGCGCTCGCTGTTCAGCGCGGCGTCTAGGAGGAAGACGAGCGCGGTCAGGCCGAGGATGGCGGCCGGCCGTTTCAGGCCCGCCCGCAGCAGGATGGCGGCCGCGGCGAGGAGGAGAAACTGGTACGCCTCGGTGCTGGCGACGATGCCGAACTTGGACCCCCAAGCCTCCCGGGGTAGCGCGTGGGCGAGCAAGAAGACGCCCGCCAGGATGCACATCGAGCTCGCGAAGTAGAGAGGGTTATACTCGACGAAGCAGCGGTACAGGATCGCGCGCCATCCGCCCGACGCCGCCGGCCTCATGAGCAGCGGGATGCAATCCCCGTGCCAACCTTCAGTCCGGCCTCAGCGGAGGGTCGAAACCGGACAATTACCGAAAAGTGTCAACCCTTTCCGTCAGGTGGAGAAAACAACCAGGATGTTTTCTCCACTAGCGGGCGGGAACGGGGGCGTACTCGACCCAGCGGGTGACAACCCCCTTACCGGTCTTCAGGTCCCAGTCCGGCGCCTTGCCCGCGGGGAAGTCGTGCGACTCGCGATGGGGGCCGGCGTCGTCGGTCCAGTCGAAGGTCACGCGCGTCGCGTCCTTCACGGGACGGCGGACCACCAGATGCGCCTCGGCCCGGAGGATCTCGATGTTGCCGCTGTTGGAAAAGCGCACCCGGAGCGGCCCCTCGGAGACCTCGCGCTCGCCCCACACGAAGCTCTGGGACCATCCGCTCTTGGGTCCCTCGCCCAGCCGCACGATCTGCCAGTCTTTCACGATCGGGAACCAGGTCTTGCCGCCGTCGGTCGAGCCCTCGATCTGGTACTTCACGCGCGGATTGGGTTGAGTGAAGGACAGCATGTGCGCGGCGGCGTGGATGGCGACGGGGGTCGTCCCCTGGGGAGCGGCAAGCTCCAGGACGGCGAGCGGAGAATTGAACGCCCCCTCCACCAGGTGGGTCTTCGCCTGCTCCCGGGTCGGTCCCGCGGAGACGACCGCGCGCCCCGAGCTCTCGAAACTGACGCGCGTGCCGGCGTCCTTGAGCCGCGGGATCACCGACACGCTCGCCTGGCAGACCGTCGTCGTGGACAGACCTGATCCCGCCAGCGTCTTCGCGCCCGCGCCCAGCCGGAGGCGATACTGGCGATACCCCTTCACGTGATCGGTGAGGTCCATCCCGTCGGAGAACGCTCCGGCGTCGATCCAGGTCCGGCCGCGGTCCACCGAGAGCGAGACGGGACACTTCGTCTTACCCCGGAGGACGAGGCCGTTCTTCCCGCCGGCGTCGTAGATCCCCCACGGGGTGGGGTTGGGCGGCGTGCATCCGATGATATAGGGCGTGGCGAACTCGAAGGTGACCTGCGAGGCGCTCTCGTCGACAACGGCTTCCTTGTAGTTGCCGTTCGAGAAATCGGGGCTGTACGAGTACACCGCGTTGGCGAAGCGGACCTGGCCATCGTGGTATCCGGCGCCCTCCTTGGAGCCGAACGTCTTTTCCGGCTGATTCACCCAGGAGCCCCAACGCTCGGGTCCCGGGATGCCCGCCGTGTTGTAGTTGTAGCCCCAGAAGACGAAGGTCTTCCCGTCCTCGAGTCCGGGCTTGAGATACCGCCGCAGCGTCTCGCCCCGGCGCAGCTGGACGATCGGCGGAGGTCCGGCGTAACCCTCGTGCGTCCCGGCGGCATGGTATTCCGAGTAGGCTTTGCCCGCTCCTTTGGAGTAGGAGGTCATCGGCCAGCCCTTTTGGCGCTCCGGCAGGAAGGCGGGGTCGGTCAGCTCCTTCAAGTTCTGCTGGATCTCCGGAATCGACAGCAGAGCCGTGCCTTCTTTGTTGAAGACCACGGTCGAGATGTCGTGATCGAGCAGCACCCACTTGCCGTCGGCGTAGGGGCCGCCCTTCAGGAAGATCTCGAAGGATGTATGGCCGAGGCAGGAGAAGGTGCGTCCGCGGCCGGGTCCAAGCAGCTTCGTCATCTCGGCGTTCCATTGGGAGTGGGTCGTGCCGCAGAGGCCGAACCCGTGAGCGAACATCCCGGTCCAGTAGTCGTTGGTCCACATGTGGCCGCCGTCGGTGAACCCCTTGCCCCAGTAATTCTGCGTGCCTTCCTCCCCGTGCCAGTAGTGGGTCAGCCGGAAGAGCAGGGCGGCGAGCGCCTTGTCCTCGTCCGTCTGGACCTCGCGGCCGGTGACGCGCTTGTAGAGCTCGGCTTCGGTCGCGAAGAGGCGCTCGAACGTCGAGAAGGCGAGCTCCCCGGGGTACCACGGGTGGTCGGTCTTGACCTGGGGGTCGCCGTTGTCGGCCACGGCCAGCAGGGCGAGGAAGAGAGTAGTCGTCATCAATTCATTAAAGCAGATTCCTTGATATTGTGGCTCCGCCGGGGCGGCGCTGCTACCATGCCCCCATGCGGTTCTGGATTCTTCTCACTCTCGCCGGTTGCGCCAGCGCGCCCGTGGCGGACGAGTTCCGCGAGCGGCGCCTGGCCGGCGTCCCGGACAACGCCCAGCTCCACGGGTTGGCCGTCTTCTCGGAGGACGGTCGCCACGTGGCCTACGTCGAGCGCGACGACGGGATCAGCCGGGCGGTCTGCGGCTCCTGGAAAAGCCGTCCGTTCAACCTCGTCTGCTGAATCGCGATCAGCCCGGACGGGGGACGCGTCGCGTTCCTGGGATCGGTGGAAAAGCGGCAGCACATGCTGCTCGGCGACGAGATCGTCACCCCCGGCGGAGCGGACTGGGTGGTCAACTGGCCGCCGGTCTGGAGCGCCGACGGCTCCCGCATGGCCTGCCACCTCACGTCCCGCAGGACCTCGAAGGAATGCGTCGCCGTGGACGGAGGGCGCGGCGAAGAGTTTGACCGGGTGGGGGCGCCGGCGCTGAGCCGGGACGGTAGGCACGTCGCCTACCGCGCCCACGGGGGAGAGCGCAGCTTCGTGATCGTCGACGGTCGACGGGGCCCCGAGGCCGAATTCGTAAGCGACCCCGCCGTCAGCGCGGACGGGAGCATCGTGGCGTACGCGGCGCGGCGGGACAGCCGCTGGCGCCTGATCGTGGGGGAGCAGGAGACGGACCTCGACGGCCCGCCATCGAGGGTCTTCCTGAGCGCCGACGGGCGCTCGGTCGGCTGGCTGATGAAGACGGGGTCCGACGGGAGCTCCAAGGTCCGGGTAGTCGTCAACGGGAAGGCAGGGGAGCCCTTCGCGCTGGTCGGTCGCTGCGTCTTCAGCCCCGACGGTCGGCGGGTCACCTACGCGGCTGACGACGGGGCCAAGCAGTACGTCGTGATCGGGGAGGAGAAGCGGGAGGTCGCGGGTCGGCTCGGCGACCCCGTCTTCAGCCCCGACGGGCGGAAGGTGGGATACGGGGCCCGGCTCGGCCGGGAACTATGGTGGAAAGTGTTGGATGCGCCCTGACGGGTGCATAGAATCGTGGACTTGAGATAAGGAGGAAGACCCATGAAGGCACTCATCGGAATCGCGGTTGTGGTGGCGTTCGGTTCGTTCCAGGCGCAGGAATCGCCTGTTCTGGTCAGCCCGTCGGACATCCAGTGGAAGGACGCGCCGCCGTCGCTGCCGCCGGGCGCGAAGGCCGCGCTCATCTTCGGCGATCCGAGCAAGGAAGGGCCGTTCACGCTGCGGCTCAAGATGCCGGCGGACTACAAGATCGCGCCGCACCTGCATCCGGACACGGAGACCGTGACCGTGATCTCCGGCTCGTTCAACGTTTCGATGGGCGACACCTTCGATGCGTCCAAGGCGAAGTCGATGCCGGCCGGCAGCTTCATCGCGGTGCCGAAGAAGAGCTCGCATTTCGCCTTCACGAAGGAGGAGAGCGAGATCCAGGTCACCGCGCACGGCCCCTGGTCCCTGACCTACGTGAACCCGGCCGACGATCCCCGGAACAACAAGAAGTAGCTCCCGGTTGTAATACCCTAGGAGGGCGAGTCGACTGATGAGACAAACAACGCTGCGAAGCCTCCTGGGGGTTCTGGCCCTTGCCGCCGTCGCGCAGGCGGATCCGGAGGAATGGTCCGGCTGGCGCGGTCCACGCCGGGACGGGACGTCGCTGGAAAGCGGCTTCCCGCTCCGCTGGAGCGCCACCGAAAACGTCCTCTGGAAGGTGTCCATCCCCGGCAAGGGCCATTCGTCCCCCGTCGTCTGGGGCGACCGGATCTTCCTGACCACCTGCATGGAAGATTCGGGCGACCGCAAGCTGCTCTGCCTCGACCGCAACGACGGCCGCGTCCTCTGGGAGCAGGTCGTCGTCACGACGCCCAAGGAGCACATCCACAAGCTCAACAGCTACGCCAGTTCGACGCCGGTCACCGACGGCAAGCGCGTCTGGGTGGCGTTCCTCGACGAGCCGAAGTTCGTGATCTTCTGCTACGACGTCGACGGCAAGCTCGTCTGGAAGAAGTCGCCCGGCGAGTTCCACTCGGTGCACGGCTTCTGCAGCTCGCCGCTGCTCTACAAGGACATGGTCATCTTCAACGGCGACCAGGACGCCGTGGCGTATATCGTCGCGCTGGACAAGGAGACGGGCGCCGAGCGCTGGCGGACCGACCGTCCCAACCGCACCCGGTCCTACGTGCCGCCGGTGATCTTTGAAGCCGCCGGCCGGCCCCAGATGGTGCTGAGCGGCAGCAAGTGCGTGGCGTCGTATGATCCCGACACCGGCAAGCAGATCTGGATCATCGACGGCCCGACGGAGCAGTTCGTCGCGAGCATGGTCTACGCGGAAGGCGTGTTCTTCATCACGGGCGGCTTCCCGCAGTGGCACGTCCTGGGGATCAAGCCCGACGGCCAGGGGAACGTCACCGACACCCACATCCTCTGGCGCGACAAGGGCCAGGACATCTGCTCCTACGTGCCGTCGCCGGTCGCCTGGGGGGAGCACTTCTTCATCGCGTCCGACGCGGGCAACGCGACCTGCTTCGAGGCGAAGACGGGGAAGCGGATGTGGTCGCAGAAGCTTAGCGGGACGGAGAAGCTCCGGGGGCACATCAGCGCCTCGCCGGTGGCCGCGGGCGGCTATCTCTATTTCCCCGACGACGCCGGCGTCACGCACGTGGTCAAGGCCGGCGCGACCTTCGAGCTGGTCGCGAAGAACGAGTTGGGCGAGGCGTGCTACGCGTCGCCCGCGCTCTCTCGGGGCCGCATCTACATTCGGACGGCGAAGAGTCTCTTCTGCATCGCTGAGAAAGCCAAATGAGTCCCGAAGAAACACCGTCCGCCGAGGAATGGATCGAGGTCTACCGCGGCCCGCGCCGCCGGGCCCAGGTGATCATCCGCATCCTGACGGACGCCTCGCTGCCCTCGCGCGACGCCCGCCGCCAGGGCCTGGTTGCGGCCACCGGCCGGGACGGGATCGTCCAGGTCCCCGTCTCCCGCCAGAAGGAAGCGCTGCAGATGATGGAGATGTTGAAGAAGAACTTCCCGCAGCTGTTCGTGGCGGGAGCGGCGAAGGAAGCCTGATGGCCGAAGTGCTGCCGGCGGGCCGGGAGTTGGACGCCCTTGTGGCCGAGAAGGTCATGGGCTGGCTGAATGTCTCGAAGCAGCCGATCGCCAACGCGATGGGCCAGAAGGTCATGGACGATTACGTGGGCCTGCCGGTCGCGGGGGCTCCGCAGCCGATGCTGGTCCCGCGCTACAGCACGATGATCCAGGAGGCCTGGAAGGTGGCGGACAAGCTCCGCGGCGAGACTCAGTTCGTCGCGGTGATCTCGGGGAAGGGCCCGCAAGGGGTCCAGCCCTGGATCTGCAAGGTGAACCGCGAAGGGTCGTTCCTCGAAGAGCGGGCCGACACGGCCGCGCACGCGATCTGCCTCGCGGCCCTCCGCGGCGTAGGATCCGTCTGAGCTTCGCGTTCACCTCTTCGAAGCCCGGATCGGCTTCCGGGAGGCCACGTGAACCTCGATCCCCATCCGGCGAAGGACGGACAAGGCGCGCCCCGGTGCCTGGTCGTCCGTTACGACCGCGTGGAACTTCGACGTTTCCAGAACCTTCGTCAGCGCGCGCAGGCCGAATTTGGTGTGGTCGGCCAGAAGGACCAGCCGGGCACAGCGGCCGGCGGCGATCCGCTTGAGCTGCAGGGACGGCGGGGAAGACTCGAACGTCCCTTCTTCCGGCACGAACCCCTTGGTGGAGAGAAAGGCCACGTCGACGTGGAGGCCCCGAAGCGCCTCCTCGGCGGCGGGGCCCACGAACGACCCGGAATCGGGATCGAACTGCCCGCCCAGCGCGATCACCGTGTTCCCCCGGTGGGGAGCCATCTCCAGGCAGAGGAGCGCCGAGTTCGTCACGACGGTGAGATTCATGCCGGCGGCCCCGATCTTCCGGGCCAGGTGAAGACAGGTCGTGCTTCCGTCGAGGTAGACGCTCTGGCCCGGCCGGATCAGGTCCCGGGCGCAGGCGGCGATGGCGGTCTTCTCGGGCACGTTCACCCCGAGCCGGCTGGAGATCTCCGTCTCGTAGAGGGACGGCGTCGCTCGCGCGTCCCGGACGCCGCCCACCACCTTGATCACGCGCTGTTCGGACGCCAAGGCCTCGACGTCCCGGCGGACGGTCATCGTCGAGACCCGCGCCAGCGCCGCCAGCTGCCCGTAGGTGCAGGCGCCGCGGTCGGTCACGGCCTCGAGGATCAGCTTCCGGCGGTCGTCCATTCATCCTATGGTACGCTCCGGGTATGAGAGAATTTTACATATAGTGTGAAATTTTAACATCGTGGCGGCCGTAATAGGGTCGCCGATTCGGAGGACTCCGTCATGCGACCGACCCTCTTGGGGATCCTGCTCTTCCTGGCCGCGCTCCCGGGTCCTGCGGGGGCCGCCCAGGAGAAGACCCCGGCGCCGGAGCAGAAGCCCACCTTCTGGATCATTCCCCACACCCATTGGGAGGGCGCGGTCTTCAAGACCCGCGAGCAGTACCTCGAGATGGGGCTCCCGAACATTCTGAAGGCGCTCCACCTTCTCGAGACCCAGCCGGGGTACCGCTTCGTGCTGGACCAGGTCGCCTACGTGAAGCCGTTCATCGAGCGCTACCCCGAGGAGGCCGCACGGCTCCGGAAGTTCGTCAAGGAGGGACGGGTCGAGCTGGTGCTGGGCATGGACGTGATGCCCGACCTCAACCTCCCAGGCGGCGAGACGCTCCTGCGACAGATCCTGTACGGCAAGACGTACTACCGCGAGCAGTTCGGAGTCGACGTCACCGTCGGCTGGCTGATCGACACGTTCGGTCACAACGCGCAGATGCCGCAGATCCTGACCTCGGCCGGCTACACGTCGTTCTGGTCCCAGCGGGGCGCGCGCCGCCCCGACCACCCGTCGGAGTTCCTCTGGGAAGGGATCGACGGCTCGCGCATCCGGACGTTCCTCCTGCCGCACACGTATGCGCTCTTCCACGGCGCCCCGCGGGCGCCCGGGCCGTTCGCGGCGTTCGCCAGGCAGCGCTGGGACGTGCTTACCCCGCACGCGACCGGCCCGAACCGGGTGGCCCTCTCCGGCGCGGACGTCTCGGAGCCCGAGAGCGCGCTGGCGCCGATGGTGGAACAGTACAACCGGCAGCCGGGCGCGCCGATCACG
>Ga0310813_10002259_pt1 | contig 11718 bp, 12 predicted proteins | sample YN3metagenome_FD_203086 | JGI IMG/M metagenome (GOLD analysis project Ga0310813, IMG submission 203086) | Soil microbial communities from experimental microcosm in Duke University, North Carolina, United States - YN3 | ecosystem: Engineered > Artificial ecosystem > Soil microcosm > Unclassified... | reverse complement strand
CGGGGGTAAAGGGGTCTATCGCTGGCGGACAGCTCGCTTCGGCTGAGCACCGGCCCTGTACGGCAGACAGCACCGGGCCCGGTGGGCCGCGAGCCGTGGCCCAAAAACCGGTCAGGTGGACAGCGCCGGCTGGCGCTATTTTGGCGCCGATCGGGCGTGTGGGGTGCACGCGGGCGCGCGAGGGCCGCCTTCTACTCGCTGAGGCGAGTGATGGTCATCGAGTTGCCCTGGTTACCGGTGGAGAGGCCCAGGCTTCCCCCCGAGTTCTGGAAGACGCCGAAAACTAGCTGGTCGCCGGCGGCGAACTGGTAGGTGAAGGAGCCGCTCGCCCCGGTGACCGCGCCGGAAACCGCCGGCATGGTGGTCTCGCCGTAACGGCGCGTGGCGCCGACCGCGCCGCCGCTGTTGACCTCCGCCCAGAAGTCGCGGTAACCCGTGGCGTTCGCCGCGAAGGAGCCGACGTATGTGACGAGGTACCTCCCCGCGACGGGCACGGAGAGGATGCCAGAGGGCGGCGTGAAGGGCCAGTTGGTCGCGCCGCCGCCCGCGGTCTCGATCGTGTCCCAGGTCAGGACGGTCGACGTCGCGGCGGCGATGGAGAGCCCGAAGTTCCTGAACACCCGGATAGAGTACCGGGGCTGCGTCACGTTCCCCGTCGAGGCCACCGACGCGCAGCTCAGGGTGCCGCAGGTCAGCGGGTTCGTGCCGGCGTTCAGGCTGGCGAGGCTCAGAGGGCCGGCGATCGAGACGGACCCCGTGGCGGAGGTCCCCGAGTTGTCGACGACGATGGCGCCGCCGAGGCCGATCCGCACGGACGTCGTAGAGTTGAGGTCGCCGAGGGCGAGAGCGCCCGGCATGTTTACGCTGCCTGCCATCCTTATTATGGGCGGCAAACGCCTGCCCGGAAGCCTCACACGCTGAGCCAGGTGAGGGAGATCGAGCTCGCCTGGCCGGCCGCGAGCCCGAGGAGGTTCAGGTTGCCCCCCGAAGTCTGGTACGCTCCGATGATCAGCTGGTCGTTGGCCGCGAACTGGTACGTGAACTGCCCGCTGGTGCTCGAAACGGCGCCGCTGACCGGCGCCACCACGGTCTCGCCCCAGCGCCTGCCCGGGATGAGGACCCCGCCGTTGTTGACTATCGCCCAGGTGTCGTGGTAGGGGCCGCCGCCCGCGGCGTATGCGATGTCGAAGGTGACGAAATAGCGGCCCGCCGTGGGGACCACGATGGTGCCGGTGGGCGGGACGAACGTCCAGTTCGTCGCGCCGCCGCCCGCGGTCTCGATCGTGTCCCAAAGCACGACCGTCGCCGTCGCATGGCCGATCGATTGCGCTGCGGTCTTGTAGAGGCGGAGGGAGCGCTGGGGTTGCGTGACGTCGCCGGCGGAGACGACCGAGGTGCAGCTCACGGCGCCGCAGCTCACCGGGCTCGTGCCGAAGTCGAAGTTCACCAAGCTGTAGGACCCCGCGATCGAAACCGACCCGGCGGCCCCCGTCCCGGAGTTGTCGACGACGAGGGCGCCGCCCCGGCCGAGGCGCACCGAGCTCGTCGACGGGAGGTCGCCGATTGCGAGGGCGCCCGGCATGTTAACGCTGCCGGCCATTGGTATTCTGTGCCCAGAAAGGCCAGCCCGAGTCGCCCGGGCCATCCCCTCTCCGCCCCCGGCTCGCACAGCTCGGCTGACGGCCGCTCCTTGGTAGCACTGCGGCCGTCCCGTCCTGCCTTGCGCCGTTCAGGATCGATCGCACGGCGATCGGAGCCCGTCGCAGGCGAGAGCCGACAAGCCGTGGCGCTTTTTGAACCGCCCGCCATCGATGAGCCATGGACGAAGCTTTCCCGTTCCACCTCCCGCCCGAGCCCGAGCTGCTGGTGCTCGCGTACGCCACCGACCGCGGCAGAGTCCTTTACGAGTTCCTCCTAGCCTGCGCTCGAGGCCAGCTGCATCTGGCACACCGACTTGCGGTTCTGTTTGATCTGACACCGGACGACGCGCGACCCGATAGCGGCTGTGTCCTGTGGGCCGCCTGCGCCGGCGGCCATACAGAGCTAGCGCACTGGCTGGCCGACCACTTCAGCCTGACCCAAGCCGACGCGCGAGCCAACGACAACTCAGCCCTGCAGGACGCGTGCAGTGGGGGACACCTGGAGACGGCGCGTTGGCTGGTACGCCACTTCAGCTTGACCATCGAGGACGCGCGTGCGCAGGGGAGCCTCTCGCTGCGCCTGGCCTGCGCGCACGGTCATTTGGAGACGGCGCGCTGGCTGGCCGACCACTTCGGGCTGACCCCGGCCGACGCGCAGGCCGTCAATAACTGCGCCATGTTCTGGGCCCGCATGAATGGTCACGCAGGGGTGGTGTGCTGGCTCGCGGCCCGCTTTATCTCGACAGCGACGGCCGCGCTGTTCCTCCTTCCGCGCCGCATCCGCGACACCAGCGGCCGGGGAGAGCGCTGGCTGTCCGCCCGCTTCATCGAGGCCGCCGCTCCCGGCACCCTCCCAAAAATCGCGACAACACTGGGCGCAATTTGAGCCCCGGCCGCGAGCCGGATGGACGCCGTGATTCGCCGAGAGTTCGGCGCCCTGCTCCCCGAAGAGATCTGCCAGCAGATCGAGCTGTACGCGTTGCGCGTTCCGAGCCGTAGCCTCCGCGGCGGCCGAGCCAAAAACAGCGCGCTCGACGAGCTGGCGTCATTTTGGCGCCGGTCGGGCAACGGGAGGCGCGGGCGCGCCCGCGCCTTGCAGCACAGGCAACCCCTCGGCCGTCCGTCTCCGATGCCGAACCGCGAAGCGGAAGACAGGCCCGATCAACCCCGAGCAAGGGTCAGCGCAGATAAACATCTGCACCGCGGTCGCGGAGCTTGTCTTGAGAAGCGCCCCCCGCGCTCTGCGCCCAACGAGGTCGGCGCGACAGACGAAGCATTTCGTCACCTTCTGCGGTCTTCGCACAGCGCCGCCGGGGCCGCTGAAGATCGTCCAGCACTCTGAGCACCAGTATTCGAGGGTGGTCTCTTCGGCCGACGCGGCGAGGGCCCGCGAGTGTCCGCCCCTCGCCCCACATTCGGCACACATGTGATTCGGCGGCGGTCCGTCCCGGAGCAGATCGAGGACCCCGAAGATATTCCGCCAGAGCGCCCGTTCGAGCTCCTTGCCGTAGGGCGCTGGCGCGCCGTCCGCGCCCTTCGCGTCGTCCAAGACTCCTGCCATTGCTGCTCGCGGGGGCTTTCAAAAGGGACACGATGCGTCGTCATCGGCATCTCCGTCTGGGCCACCATGCGCGGATGGCGGGCCTCCGCGCTGGGTGGGCGGGTTTTCAGCACCTGGCGCGTCTCCTACCCATCCTTGCCTGCGCTATCTTGCGGGCTCGATTCCCCGATTTGGACCCCCGGTCGCGTCACTCACCAGGATCCTTCAACCGCAGGTATGAGTGACAGATACCTCTACGTAGCAGTAATCGTCGATCCGTATGGCGAAGAGGAGACATTGGGTATCTTCGAGACAGAAGACTTGGCGCAAAAAGCTGTTTACGCCCGGATCGATCCCTGGAGCCAGGGTTACCGCAGCCATATCCACCGCGTTGTGGCGGGGAGCCGCGCCGAACAGGAGTGGCGGTTCACCCTCTACGGCACAGGCGATTCCGAGCCGAATCACCGCTGAGATCCCGTTCGAGGCGGAGTACAAGCGAGGCACCGCGGACCAATGGGATTTTTTTTTGCGTCGCCGCCTGGTCCAGGCCGGCTTACTGTCGGCGCTCAGGCCGACCTGTTTGAACCGCCCGCGCGCTCGTAGCATGGACCCCGCCTTCCCTTTCGAGCCTCCCGCGGCGCTGGTCCCCCTCATCTTGGCCTACGCCTGTGACGAGGCCGACAAGCTCCAGGCCTGGTTCATCGAGCTCTGCGCGCAAGGCCAGCTGGCCCCGGCTCGGCAAGTGATCGAATTGTTCTCGCCAGATGTGCGTTTTGATGGCTGGGAAGCGTTCCAGCGCGCCTGCGGTAATGGTCGCTTGGCGGTTGCGCGATGGCTGGTCGGACCCTTCGGCCTTGGCACGGAATACGCGCGGGACTACGGTGGTTTCATCATGCGCGTGGCTTGCAGGAGCGGCCACCTCGCGACAGTGCGCTGGCTGGCCGAGCACTTCGCCCTGACCGCGGCCGACGCGCGGGCCGGCAACAACCTCGCTCTGATCTGGGCCTGCGAGAACGGCCACCACTCGGCCGCGCGCTGGCTGGCCATGCGCTTCGGCCTGACCGCCGCCGACGCGCGGACACTCGACAGCCTCGCCCTGCGCGGGGCATGCGCAAAGGGCCGTCTCGTAGCAGCGCGTTGGCTGGTTGGGCACTTCGGCCTGACAATGTCTGACACGCGAGCCGACGACAACTCCGCTCTGCAAGGGGCTTGCGCGAACGGTCATCTGCCGACGGCGCGCTGGCTGGCCGAGCAGTCCGCCCTGACAGTGAACGACGCGCGAGCTGATGGCAATTTCGCCCTGCGCATGGCCTGCTGGGGCGGCCACCTCGCGGCAGCGCACTGGCTGGCCGGGCGCTTCGGCCTGGTCGCGGCCGATGCACGAGCCGAAAGCAACTTCATTCTGCGCTGGGCTTGCGAGAGCGGCCACCTCCTGACTGCGCGCTGGCTGGCCGAGCGTTTCGGCCTGACTACGGCCGACGCGCGGGCCGCCGGCAACCTCCCTCTGCGCGGGGCTCGTACGAATGGCCACGTCGCGGTTGTGGCCTGGCTCCTCGAGCGCTTCGCGCAGGGGCCTGCCGGCTAAAGCCGCTCTCTCGCGACCATTTGTCGCCGCGGTGCCCGCCGCGCCCCACAAAAGCGCAACAACAGGGAGGGCAAAGATGGCGCTCTGGCGGCCGAGGGCTGGCCCCCTGATCTGGTCCGCCCGCAGCTAGTCGAAGGGTCGCTCACAGCGGTCCATGAAGTGCGCCACGTCCTTCTGCGAAAGCCGGAACGCCTGCGCCAGCCAGGCGACCAACCCGAAATGCCCGCCCTGTCTCGCATAGTAGAGGGGGTAGCCGCCCGTCTCGGCCAGGTCAGTATTATTGAGCCGGAATCGCCGGACCAGTTGCTTGACGACCTGGAGGTGCCCCCCGCCGCACGCTTTGTTCCAGACCAGGTAACCATCCTTCGCGACATCGGCCCGGGCCAGCTGGAAGTGGCGGCAGATCCAGCTGACTACGGCGGCCCGCCCGTGGATGCACGCGACCTGAAGGATGCCGCATCTCCGGATATCGCGCCGCCGGAGACGCGCCCAGATGGCGAGCTGTTTGACCAAGCGCAAATGGCCGCCCGCGCAGGCCAACGCGAATGCCGATTCGGACAGGCCTCCCCGCCCCGCTCCGAGGTCGAACAAAAGGTCTCCGCGCGACAGGCCGAAGTACGCGATCAGCCACCACACCATCGGCTCGTTGCCGGCCTCGCAAGCCTTGTCGAGCGTCAGGTGCCACAGCATCTGTCTTTCTGGCGCCTTGGGTCGCATGATCCGGACCAGAGCCGCCGCAGCCTCATAGTCTTGGGAGCCGCAAAGCGCGGCGAATATCTCGTGCCAGGCTCCCGGCTGGAGCGCATAGGCCAGCACCAGGGCCACGAGATCGGAAGGCAGCCAGACGGTTGCCGCATCGCAACTCATTTGAGCGGCCGGTCTCTGTTCATTTTTGTTGCGGCGGAGCGGATGCCGGTTCCGACGGTGGCAGACGATGGGACCCGAGCCGCGGGCTCTTGGCCCAGTTGGATGCGACAGCCCGCACCGGATGACAGACAAGAAAGTGCGCGAGCATGCCGGGCAACGCGCCTATTCTTTCAGTCTCGTCCACGCGAAGCCCATCGTCAAGGACGCCCTGAAGCGCGAGGAGCTTTGCCGGTCGATAGGACGGCTCGTGGCTCAAGCCGAGGATAGCCTCGCACGGAACTCGGTGAACCTGGACGAGGGGCGGTATGGCAGTGAAGCGAACTACACCAGCAATCGCGGGATCCGCCAGTTTGGAGACTCGTTCGAGGACGCGTTCGTCCCGACACACCAGGCCCGCGAGCTTGCAAGGCATTTCCGTGAAGGAATCCGGGCCGCCGCCCGCTTCGCCGTATTCGATGCCTGGACAGCCGCCACGGGCCATCCTGTGAGCGGCCGGAAGCTCTGCGACGAGCTTTTCCCGGAGGGGCCCCGCATGGCCGGCTAGCCTGCACAGGTCGTGCCGGTCTGTTTGAACCGGCCGTGCGCTCGTAGCATGGACCCCGCCTTCCCCTTCGAGCTGCCCGCCGCGCTGGTCCCGACCGTTCTTGCCTACGCCTGCGACGAGGTCGGCGAGCTCCAGGTCTGGTTCAAGGAGCTCTGCGCGCGGGGCCTGCTGGTCTTGGCCCGGCGAGTGGCCGAACTGTTCTCGCCGGACGTGCGTTTCGATAGTCGCGGCGCCCTGTGCGCGGCCTGCGGGGGCGGCCGCCTCGAGGTGGCGCGCTGGCTGGCCGAGCGCTTCGGGCTTGCAGTGGCGGATGCGCGAGCCAACGACAACCTCGCCTTGCGCGAGGCCAGCGGAAACGGGCACCTCGCGACGGCGCGCTGGCTGGCCGAGCACTTCGGCTTGACGCCGGCTGACGAAGACGGCGTGGCTCTGCATTGGGCCTGCAAGGGCGGCCACCTTCCGGTGGCGTGCTGGCTGGCCGAGCGCTTCGGCCTGACGGTGGCCAATGTGCGGATCGACGACAACATCACTCTGCGCAAGACATGTACGCGAGGGCGCCTCGCGGCCGCGCGTTGGCTGGCCGAGCGCTTCGGCCTGACGGTGCGGGCCGGCGACAGCTCCGCTCTACGCGGGGTCTGCGGGAACGCCCATCTTCCGACAGCGCGCTGGCTGGCCGGTCGCTTTGCCCTGACGGCCAATGATGCGCGGGGCGACAACAACCTTGCTTTGCGCTGGGCCTGCGGGTACGGCCACCTCCCGTCAGCTCACTGGCTGGCCATGCGCTTTGGCCTGACAGTGTCCGATGTGCGGGCCGCCGGCGGCTATACTCTGTACTGGGCCTGCGCGGAGGGGCGCCTCTCGGTGGTGCGCTGGCTGGTCGAGCGCTTTGGCCTGGTGTTGTCCGATGTGCGGACCGGCGGCGACAACTATACCCTGCACTGGGTCTGCGCGGAGGGCCGCCTCTCGGTGGTGCGCTGGCTGGTCGAGCGCTTTGGTCTGACAGCGGCCGACGTGCTGGCCACCGACGACAACGCTCTGCGCGGAGCCCGCGAGGGGGGCCGCCCTCCGACAGCGCGCTGGCTGGTCGGGCGCTTCGCCCTGACCGCGGCCGACGAGCTGGCCAGTGACTCCGCCCGATGTGGGGGCGGCGGGAGCGGCCACCTCGCGACAGCGCGCTGGCTGTCCGACCGCTTCGGCCTGGCATCGGCCGTTGTGCGGGCGGACGTCGTCCGCATTCAAGGCCAGGCCGAGGACGGTCGCGCCGGGCTCCTCGAGCGCTCCGCGTCGAAGGCGGTCGGCTGAGGCCTTGTTTTTCGGCAGCCCCATCACCGCGGGGCAGTCCCGGACAGACAGCGCTGGTTTGAATCGTCAAGAACCGGGCATAATGCTTCACATCGACAGCGAACGCAAGACCGCGGGAGGGCTCCAGCTGCTATTCCAGTTCGGCTGGAGCGCTGTCCGGGAGTGCCTGTTGGTGTATCTTCCGATAGGGTCGGCCGCGGCGCTCGCCCGGATTGCCCGGAACGCGAGTGCGCTCGTCCGCCTGTGGTGGGACAGCGAACAGCTCAAGATCGTTCTGCTCCAGACAGCGGTGCGCCAGATGGCGCATCACTTGGCCATTTATCATGAATGGAGGGCGGACACAACACTCTATACACGCTCCAGGGCGCTGTTTGTCGCCAAATTTGCGAAAGCGCAGGCGGGATTCCGCAAGGGTTTATGTTCGCGGGCGTGCCGTTCCCGCCGAGCCTTGGCCCGATATCTGGAGCAGTGCCGCAGAAGCGCTAAAGCCTGTATAATTACAGCCGCGAACGCCGGAGTGCAGCCGCCGAGCGGTCCGCTGTGCCGGACACTGGAACAGATCTCGGCATCAGGGGCGGCGTGCGGCCGCGCCCTCACAATCGCCAGGGAGTTCTGGCTTGGACCGACCGAATGGCTCGAAACACTGTGCATTCGGTGGCTGGGCCAGCCGGCGATCGCCGCCCTCTTCGCGGCAGACCCGGTCCGCCAGCTCTCCGCCGCCGCGCGGAAGGTCCTCCTCCCGTCCCGCAGAGCATTGCTCGCGGCCGCCATCGAATGCCGCCGCGAAGCGCTGCGCGATCGGAGAGACTACACGGAAGACTTTGCCTTACGTCTCACGCACTCGGCGGAGGATCGGTTCGAGACCTTGGCGGTCCTCGCCGCCACCGAGGTCAAGTGCGACGCGGATGTGTTCTTCATTATCGCCTGTCGCGCGATCGTACCCGGCCGCGACCCAAAGACTTCCGAGGAGCTGGGCCCCTGGGCGAGACTCAACCGTGCTGCCGACAGCCTCGCCGATTTACAGGTCGAGAATGTTTGGAAGGGTACGACCCACGATCATCTCGACCTGTGCATACCCATCCTCCGGCTCTGGATCAGTCCTTCGACGAGCTGGACAAATGTTCCGACAGATACATTCATGCACGCATACCATCACGAGGGCAAAAAACTCAACAAACTACACGAGAGGTTAACAAGCTTCACATGCGGTGAGCTCGCGGCGATCATCCCGGCCGCCGACCCTATCGGCGCACGATGCGCGCTCCTTGCACAGGGCGCCGAACAGCGTTGCACCCCCGCGGTAGTTGCAAAAGTATACAATACCTTGGGCTTCTATCCAGCGGAGGACGTTTCCCGACATGAGATACGCCGTTGTTCGGCATTCCTAGTGCACCTGCTGCGCCCTTTTTGACCCGTCCGCGGCCGTCCGCATCACCCGCAGGGCCCGTCGCCAATTGCACCATGGCGTATGTGCGTAATCGGCATGCAGAGTCGCCTGGTCGAAGAGTGTCTCGGACGGATCGGGGAGATGACGACCGCCCGTCTGACGGCTGGCGCTCCCGACCGCCAGGCGATCGCGGGCGGCAATATCGAGTACCTGAGTGTCGGAGAAGCGAAACTCATGACCAATAATGCGGACGGTCTGGAGTTTGCCGCGGGAGAGGACAAGCAGGGAAGGTTCCTCGAGGTCCCGCCGGGGGCATACTGGACGTGCTGGACAGTACGCCTGCGGGGGCTTGGCGCGGCAGGCGAACAAGCTGGTGTCAGCGTCGACCAGCTGGGGCCCTCGCTCCAGGTGGCCACCCCGGTGTGTCCTCACGTCGAAGGTGGGACTGTTGGGTGCGAGGCGGGGGAGCTGGTGCTCGTCTCAGGCCGCAGCCGGCTCCGGCTGGCGAAAACGATGGGTGTTAGGCAAGAGCCCTGCACGGTCGCCAACTGGGATATTTCCTTGATGCGTCTACCGTCCCGGGAGGGCGAAGCGGGGAAGCCCGCGCAGCCGGCGACTCCTGCTGTTCTGTGTCCGCCCCCTTGAGGGCCCGCCCCTCTGCGACGCCCACGCGGAGCGATGCCTTCAGGTGTCCCTCGCGGCCGACCTTTTTGGCCCGCGCGAATGTCTCCCTTTCCGCCGCAGCTGCGACAGAATGACCGATCGTCGCAGGATCCTGCCCTTCCGCCTCCCGTATCAGAAAGGCCAGGCGACCCGCCCTATGCCGAGCGGTCGGCGTCTGGTGCGCATTCTCGCGCGCCAACAGGGCATTGGCGAACCGCCGGGCCAGTCATCGATTGAACCCGGCAGCGCGCTGCAATATGGACCCCGCCTTCCCCTTCGAGCTTCCCGCGGCGCTGGTCCCCCTCGTCCTGGCCTACGCCTGCGACGAAGTCGACGAGCTCCAGGCCTGGTTCGGCGAGCTCTGCGCGCAGGGGCGGCTGGCTTTGGCCCGGCGGGCAGCCGAACTATTCTCGCTCGCCGCGCGCTTCACGTTCGACGCGTGCTTCTCGCTCGACGCGCGCTCCGGCGTCTGCCGTGCTCTGCGCAAAGCCTGCGCGGGCGGCCATCTTGAGGTGGCGCACTGGCTCGTGGATCGTTTTGGCCTGACAGTCGCCGATGCGCGGGCCAGAGGCAACTACGCTGCGCGCGAGGCTTGCGGGAACGGTCACCTCGGGATGGCGCGCTGGCTAATCGGCCGCTTTGGCCTGACCGCGGCGGATGTGCGGGCGGATCACGACGCCGCCCTGCATCAGGCTTGTACGAATGGTCACCTCTCGGTTGTGGGCTGGTTTGTCGCCAGCTTCGGCCTCGCAGCCGCGGACGCGCGGGCTATGAACAACCACATCCTTGGCGAGTCCAGCGCGAACGGCCATTGCCGGACAGCGCGCTGGCTGGCGGCCCGTTTCGATCTGACAGCCGCCGACGCGCGGGCCGAAAACAACTACGCCCTGCGCTGGGCTTGCACTGACGGCCATCTCGCGACGGCGCGCTGGCTGACCGCTTACTTCAGGCAAATCGCAACCGACATCCGATTCCTCAACTACAATAGCTTGGGCAGAGCATGCGAGGGCCGTCGCCTTGATGCGGTGCACTGGCTGGTGGCCTGTTTCGGTCTGACCGCGGCCGACGCGCGGGCCAACGACAACCTCACTCTGCGCACAGCCTGTTTGAACGGCCAGCGCGGGGCAGCGCGCTGGCTTGCCTGCCGCTTCGGCCTGACCGTGGCCGACGCGCGGGTCAACAGCAACAGCTCCCTGAGCGGGGCCAGCGGGAAGGGCCACCTCGCGACGGCGCGCTGGCTGGCCGCCCACTTCGGCCTGACTATGGCCGACGCGCGGGCCAACAACAATCTCGCTCTGCGCTGGGCGTGCGAGAATGGGCACTACCCGATAGCGCACTGGCTGGCCGCCCGCTACGGCCTAACAGTGGCCGACGCGCGCGCCCTCGACGTCCACACTCTGAACGTAGTCTGCGCGGATGGGACCTGCACGGAGAGGCCCCGCGCCGCCGCGCGTTGGCGGGCCGGCCGTTTCGGCTTGGCCTCGGCCGCCGCGCGCGACAAGAGCGGTGCGCGGCGCCCGCAAAAACAGAGCGCCACCTGGCTCCTCGAGCACGTCGCGCAAAGCTAGCGCCATTCAGCGGGCGCGCAGTCCGCAGCTCGTGCGGCCGCAGAAGGGCCGCATCAGAGCCCGAGTGCCACAAACAGGGGCCGGCCGACGGAAGTCCCCCGTGACTGTTCTGGCCCAGTCCGGCAACACAGGGAGGCGCCGATCCAAAGCCGCCCGCCTCACGTTCAGACACCCTCGCTCACAGAATCCCAAATATCTTGGAGCGCGGCGGTCAAGGCCGCGGACTCGCCGGCGGGGGGCAAGGGCTCTTGTCCGGCGGGCGCTGCGGCCGTCGCCCGAAAGCCCGCGGTGGTAGGAGCAGGACCGTCACCCTGCGTCGCGCGCGTGGCGACTGCTTTTCTTTCGAAGAATGGCGGCTGGGCCACTGCCGCAGGGGCCTCCCGAGGGTCGCAGGCCCCGTCGGAGGCGCTCGCCATCCGCAGCCCATCCTCGTAGGCGTCACCATCGGCGAACCACTCGACGATCTCTTTTTCAGTGGTGTCCTCGGCCCAGTGCGCCAAGTTTTGGGTCTTGTCCGCGAGACGGATGCCGTTCTCGAGCGCAGGGTCGCCGAAGAGCTCGCCGACCGATACCCCCTGGCCTCGGGCGAGTATCACCTCATCGATCCGGAGGCTCGCATCCG
>Ga0310813_10002258_pt1 | contig 11720 bp, 13 predicted proteins | sample YN3metagenome_FD_203086 | JGI IMG/M metagenome (GOLD analysis project Ga0310813, IMG submission 203086) | Soil microbial communities from experimental microcosm in Duke University, North Carolina, United States - YN3 | ecosystem: Engineered > Artificial ecosystem > Soil microcosm > Unclassified... | reverse complement strand
CGCCGAAGCGCATGCGGCCGCGAACCAGTGGAAAGTGACCGTAGCGATCTTCGACGACGGCGGTCATCTGCTGTACCTGCACCGGATGGACGGCGTCGCGGCGAGCACGGTCGACATGGCGATCGGCAAGGGCCGCACCGCGCTGCTCGGACGGCGCGAGACCAAGGTCTACGAAGACATCATCAAGCAGGGGCGCACGGCATTCCTTAGCGCACCGCTGGTGGCGATGGTGGAAGGCGGCGTGCCGATCATCGTGAACGACGAAGTAGTCGGCTCGATCGGTGTGTCCGGCGTCAAGTCGGAGCAGGACGCAGCGATTGCCCGCGCGGGCATCGCGGCATTGGGCGAAGCGGGCGCGCAGTAAGTGCGCTGCGACCTCGAGCGCTCGGTTTTCATAAACGCTGCTGCGGTTGCGGTTCGTAGCCTGCGGCGCTGCGGTTTCGCAGGTCACACGGTTCGCACATAAGCGCGTGCATGGCCGCTACGGCCATGCACCCCAAAAAACAAAGGCCGTGTGAATGGCATCATCCACACGGCTTCGTTCGACAATCATCAGGCCCGGCTCCGATCTTCACGTGAGCGCGCGGCGGTGAGAACCAAAAAAACGGCCTGGCTTGCTTCGACGGCTGGCTTGGTGTTTGCACGAAGGGGTCTAGATCTCGCGTGCAAGCCGTCGTGGCTGGCTAAAGCCCAACACCTCTCGCAGAGGTGGTCCCCACAATACCCGGTACTGCTACTTGCTACTTGGTCAGAATCAGCTTGCCCAGACGCGTCGCGCGCAACTGGTAGGTTTCCCCCTTGTGCGTGATGCTGATGTGCGTGCGTCCTTGCAGCAACGCGTCGCTTTGAATTACCCGCTCGCTCGTCGAGCCCTCCGCCGCACTGTCGCGCTCGACGGCAGGCGTGCTGGCGGGCGCACGCGGTGGCTTGCTGGAACGGCTCGTCGTCAGCGCCTGGGTCGCGGAGCGGCGCAGGCTGAGCGTAGAAGGGCGAGTCAGGTTAGTCATTCGTTCCATCGGTTTGTCGATTCGATGGAGACAAGTCTAAATGATAACTATTCCTATTTACAAGGCATCGAAATTGATCGGAATTGTATTTCGATAGTCGCGAACTGCTGGGTCGCCGCGAAGCGCAGAAAGGCGGCGCCGCGCACGTTCGCAGCGCCTGTGTATGCCGTCAGTGAAGCGGCTGGTCGGAAGGGTTCGCGCCCAGCACGTACTGGCGAATCAGCCGCACTGTGTCGATGTCGGACTCGCGGTACGCCGATTTGACGATCTCCTGGGTCTGACGCACGTCGCTGTCCGGCGAGCTGTTGTCGGCGGTGGGCAGCGTGGTCCGGTATTCGAAGCGCAGAAACAGCTGCAGCGCGTCCGGCTGCTCGATCGTCATCGTCAGCGAGCCGCCGACGTGCGCCGACGTCGCCATGATGTCGTAGCGCACGCTCTCTTTCGGCTGCAGCGTGACGAGATCGCGCACCGTCGCGTGACCGAAGTGCAGTTCACGTTCGAGCGTGGTGTCGGTGCGCGACACGATCGTGCAGCTATCCAGCCCGAGCACGAACAGCTGCGGCTGCTCGGCGCGCAACACGAGCCCTTCCCACAGCTGGTCGCGCGTCATGCCCTGCACGAGCGGGTTGGTCGGATCGTTGATCTGGATCAGATGTTCGAAATTCAAAACGACAGCTTCCTGTTAAAGCGCGCCGCGGCGCCCGACGATTCGATGTGCGCCGCAGATGCCTGCGACGGGCCGTTCAGCCGCTGCGTCGCACCGCAGCGCAGACGACGATGTCAGGCAACCCGTCAGGCCACCACGAGACCCGAGCGAATCGCAATCGGCCGCGTCAGGATCTTGTGAACCGGACACGCATTGGCAATTTGCAACAGCCGTTCCCGTTGCTCGTCAGACAGATTGCCTTCGAGCGAGATTTGCCGGTCGATCACCGAGCCCTCGTCGCCGGTTTCCATCGACAGCGTGACGCGCACGTCCTCGAGCGGCCAGCCCTTGCGTTGCGCGTACATCTTCAGCGTAATCGACGTGCACGCGCCGAGACTGGACAGCAGCAGCCCGACTGGCGTCGGACCACGGTCACCGCCACCGAGCGATTCGGGTTCGTCGGCGAGCCACGTATGGGCGCCGTCGTCGAACAGAACCTTGAAATTCGTTGAGCCGATGTGTGCGGTGACCTTGGACTCTGCCATATGCGCTCCTGAGCGGACGGGTTCACCGCGCGGCAAACGGGGCCGCGCGGGCGAACCGTTATTGTGAACGAATTTGCGCGAATCAGCGCCGCGCGGCGGCGTCGCGCGTCAGTGCGTGATCTGGCCCATGCGGCCCGCCTGGTAGTCGACCACGGCCTGGCGGATTTCGTCCTCGGTGTTCATCACGAACGGGCCGTAACGCACTACCGGCTCGTTGAGCGGCACACCGCCGAACAGCAGCACGTCGAGCGGCTCGTCACCGGCCGCGAGGATCACGCTATCGCCGTCGTTCGCGAACACCACCATCTGCCGCGCGGCGATCGCGTGCGCTTTTGCGCCGTACAGGCCGGTGCCCGACAATCCGTAAGCGAACACGCGATAGTCGCGCGGCACCGGATGTTCGATCCGCGCACCCGGCTGCAGCGTGAAATGCTGATACAGGATCGGCGTGCGCGTTTCGATGGCCGCCGACACGCCGAGCGCCTCGCCGGCGATCACCTTGACGCGCAGCTTGCCGTCCGCGGATGTCGCGACCGGGATATTGGCCGACGGCAGTTCCTGATAACGCGGTGCGATCATCTTGTCGCGGCGCGGCAGGTTGACCCACAGCTGCAGACCATGCACGCGCCCGCCAGTGCGCACGAACGACGGATCCGGCATCTCGCTGTGCACGACGCCGGCGCCTGCGGTCATCCATTGCACGTCGCCGGCGCGCAGCGTGCCCGAATGGCCGGCCGAGTCCTTGTGGCCGAACTGGCCTTCGAGCACGTAGGTAACGGTTTCGAAGCCGCGATGCGGATGATCCGGCGCGCCCTTCGCCTCGCCGGGCGCGTAGTCGACCGGACCCATTTCGTCGAGCAGCAGGAACGGGTCGAAGTCCATCAGCATGCGGGTCGGAAATGGACGGTGGACGATAAAGCCGCCGCCTTCGGTCGTGCGAACGGACGGGTAGGTGCGTTCGATCGTGCGGGTCGAATCCATCAAAGTCACCTCGGAAAAATGGGGAATAGCATCATTTTTGAAACGTGGAGCTATTATATGGACCGTTTTTGCGCATTACAGCGGAGCTTGCGCAATGGATTGTTCTACTAGTGGAACGATGAAATGAAGATCGATTCGCACAATCTGAACGACCTGATGTATTTTTCGCAAGTCGTCGAACACGGCGGGTTTTCTGCCGCCGAACGTGTGCTCGGCATTTCGAAGTCGCGCCTGTCGCGGCGCCTGACCGAACTGGAGGCGTCGCTCGGCGTGCGCCTGCTGCAGCGCTCGACGCGCAAGCTGGCGCTGACCGAAGCGGGTCATCTGTTCTACCGGCACTGTCAGGCGATGCTGTCGGAGGCGCAGGCGGCGGTGAACGAGGTTCAGCAATTGCGCTCGTCGCCGCGCGGCACGGTGCGCGTCAGCGTGCCGGTGACCGTGTCGCAGACGATCCTGTCGCAGATCCTGCCCGAATTCATGCACCGCTATGCCGAAGTGCGCGTGTCATTGCGCGTCACCAACCGCGTGATCGACCTTTACGAAGATTCGGTCGACGTCGCACTGCGCGTGCGCTCCGACCCGCCGGAAAACGCGAACATCGTGGTGCGGCCGTTATGGCGCACCGAGCAGATGCTGGTCGGCGCGCCGAGTCTGCTGAGCCAGTATGTGCCGCCGCTGCAACCCGCCGATCTGGACCGCTACGAAACGCTCGATACACCGACCAGCGACGGCCGTCACGTGTTCCATCTGATTGCGCCGGACGGCACGCGGCATGCGCACGAGCACGAGCCGCGGCTCGTCACGGCGGATCTCGCGACGATACGCGAAGCGGCGATGGCCGGCCTTGGCATCGCTGCGCTGCCGGAGATGCTGTACGGTGCCGCGTTGCGCTCCGGACAGCTATCGCCGGTGATGCCTGGCTGGACCTTGCCGGCGCCGCAGCTGTACGCGGTGTTCCTGTCGCGCCAGGGCATGGTGCCGGCGGTGCGCGCATTCGTCGATTATCTGGTCGAGATGCTCGATCCGGACACCGGCAAGCACGTGACGAACGAGTGCCCGACCCGGCATTCGTTCGAAGCGGATCTTGCGCTCGCGGCGCAGGTGCGGGCCGAAGCAGTGTGAACCGGCGACGCTGGCACGTACGGACCAGCATTGTTGCGAGTCGCGACGGCGAGGCGCCGTATTTGCCCGCGTTTGCCCGCGTGTGCCCGCGTTTGCCTTTTGGCATTTAAGCGCGAGCAGCGATGAGTACTTTCAATGGCCGTTTGCTTGTACGCGCGGGCTGGCGGGCTTATATTGAAATCCCTTCGCAAAGGAGGCGTCCTATGCGAAAACTCATGGCCGCTATCATAGTGAGCCTGATAGGGCTGAGCGCGCTGTCCGTGTCGACCACGGCTGTCGCATGCGGTGACGGAAGCTACTCCTCGTCGAGTGGCAAATAAGTCCCGCCGCCCGAAGGCGCCGAGTGCGCAATGAAAAAGGCCTTCATCTGACGATGAAGGCCTTTTACTTTGTGCGGCAGGCAAGGCGACGATCAGTGCGGCCGGCGGCAGCGGCCGCAGCCATCAATGCTTCGGTTCGGTAACGAATCCGATCTTCGTCAGGCCGCCGGCCTGAGCCGCGGACATCACATCCGCGACGCGCTCGTAAGCCACCTTGCGATCCGCATTCAGATGCAGTTCCGGCTGCGGATTCTGCTGCGCGGCCGCGGCGATCTTCGCCTGCAGTTCGTCGTCGGAAATTTTCTTGTCTTCCCACATCACGTTGCCGGCCGCGTCGATCGACACCGTCACCTGCGACGGCTTGGTGTCTTCCTTCTGGCTGCTCGCGTGCGGCAGATCGATTTTCACCGCGTGACGGATCACCGGAATCGTCACCATGAACACGATCAGCAGAACCAGCATCACGTCGACCAGCGGCGTCATGTTGATTTCGTTCATCAGGCCGTCGTCGTCATCGGCGGCGAAAGGGCTCATTGCCATCTGAAAGCCTCGTTACTCAGTTTGCGTTGGCGTGGGCGGCGGTGGCGCGTCGGGTGGAAGCGAGCCGAAGACCGTCTCCGCGTTTCGACGACGACAGGCGCGCGCCCGTCACGAAGAACGCATGGAGGCCGTGCGCAAAGCGGTTCAGCTTGGTGACGATGCCCTTGTTGGCGCGCGTCAGCGCGTTGTAGCCGAGCACCGCCGGAATCGCGACGAACAGGCCGAACGCGGTCATGATCAGCGCCTCGCCGACCGGACCGGCGACCTGGTCGATCGACGACTGGCCAGATGCGCCGATCGACAGCAATGCGTGATAGATGCCCCACACGGTGCCGAACAGGCCGACGAACGGCGCGGTACTGCCGATCGACGCGAGAATCGCAAGGCCGCTTTGCATGCGCGACACGCAGTCGTCCATCGTGTCTTTCAGGCAGCGCGTGACCCAGTCGGACACGTCCATGCGGTCATGCAGATGCGGCTGCGTCTGATGATGATGGTCGGCTGCTTCCTGGCCCGACAGCGCGAGCGCGAGGTACGGGTTGTCGTGCGGCGTCGACTTGCCGCTGCCGAGATTCTTGATGCCGTCCGCGAAATCGTCCGAGTGCCAGAAGGCGCGCTCGGCGTTCTTCGTCAGGCGGTTCAGGCGCATCACGTTCAGGCTCTTGACGACGATCACCGTCCACGACAGCACCGACATGATCAGGAGCGCGAGCGCGATGCCGCGCGTCACGAAATCCCCTTGTTCCCATACGTGGGCCATACCGTAGTTTTGCATTGCGATTCCTTGTTTTCGAAAACTGCGTGCGCTGTTCGGAGTGCCGCTCAGTCTTTCAGACCGAATTCGAACGGCTGGGTATAGGTTGCGCGAATCGGCTCGCCGTTTTCCAGATACGGCTTGCAGGTGCTCGAGCGCAGCGCATCCATGGCGGCTTCGTCGAGCCGGTCGAAGCCGCTGCTCTTTTTCAGCTCGACATTCTCGATCTTGCCCGTCAGGCCGACCACGAAGCGCACCAGGGCGGTGCCGCTCTCGCTGCGGCGGCGCGACTGCGCGGGGTATTCCGGCTCGGTGATTTTGCAATCGAGATGTGACACGTTCTTCGGCGCGGACAAAGCCAGCGTCGGCTTCGCGGCCGGCGCGGCCGGCGCGGCCGGTGCCGCAGGGGCGGCCGGCGCCGGCGGTGCGGGCGGCGCTGGCTCGGCCGCGGGCGCGGCGATTTCATGCTGCGACGGTGCGGCGGCTTCGGGCAGCGGCGTCGGTGTGGGCTTCGGCACCGGGTGCGGCTGGATCTTCGGCTTGCTGCGCTGGACCGGCACCGGTTTGGGCGGAGGCGGCGTGGGCGTCGGCGTCGACTGGATCGCAGCCGGCGCGGCGACCGGCGCGGGCGGGCTGATCAGCTCGGCGGTGATGGTGCGCACTTCGATCGGCTTGGGCAGCGGTTTGTCGCGCATCGACAGCGCAATCGCGAACAGCACCGCATGCGCGACGACGACCGCAACGACCGCAGTGGTGAGCCGCGGATTGAACCGCGGACCGGCCGAAGGCAAACCGGCCGCAATAGTGGATGGAGTCTGCATGTTTAGCGGAGCAGCGCGCTGTCGATGCAGCACGTCAGGCAAGACGACATCATGTTCGGAATATCAGCAGCGAAATGCACAGCGTGGCCACAAAACCGATCAGCAATTCCATCGTGGAACTCCTCGGGAATCGTGTCGCTGGCTGGGTACCGGTGGCTTGCTGACGGCGAATTGGGCGCGGAGTCTGCCGCGCCGGCAGTCGTGCAGTACGTAAGAGTATTACGCAGCTTTGCGTTCGTAAAATGTCACCGGCACAGGTTGCGCGTGCGTATCGACGCCGCAACGGCTCGCGCATACGCCGCTTTGCGCCATCACGTCGCGCACGGACTCTTCACACTTGCCGCAGCAGATGGCCACGCCAAGTTCGAATTGCAGTTCGTCGAAGGTGTCGATGCCTTCGGCGATCGAGGCGCGAATCTTCCGGTCGGACACGGACTTGCAGACGCAGACAATCATGATGGATCGCGATAGCTTTCGTTAATGCGAATTATTATCATTTTGTCGGCGCGGTTTGGCAAGCGCCTTGTGGGAATTTTTGTAACAAAACCAGTCCCTTGGCAGGGTTTTCGCTCATTAGGCGTGGGGCGGTGCACGCTCGTGCGGGCCGGATAGCCGCTGCGTGGCAGGGAAATTCCGGGTCGAGGCGCCGGCTTAGCGTTGCGGGAGGCTTGCGGGGCGGGGGCCGTTCACGCGATATGAAGCGCGTATGAAGTACGCGCGACGCCGCGCCGGTTCAGGAGGCGGCCGCGGCCTGCGGCTCGGTGGCGGCCGGCGCCGTTTCGAGTTCGAGCGTGCGACGCGACGGAATAGACACACGCTCGACGCGGGCATCGACGTTGAGCAAGGTCTTTGCAAGCTTCTGCTGATGCGTGCCGTCGTTGGTCGAATAGAAGCGCGGAGCGGGCGCGGCGCCTTCCGGCTCGGCCAGCAGTCCATGCTGTACCAGCACACGCTCCAGCTGGCGCGCGATGGCGACGCTGGTATCGATCAGCGCCAGACGGTCGCCAACGATCTCGCGAATCGTCCGGTCGAGAAACGGGTAGTGCGTGCAGCCGAGCACCAGCGTATCCGCGTTGGCATCGAGCATCGGTTGCAGATAACCGCGCAGCAGCGCATGAACCTCCGCCGAATCGACGTCGCAGCGCTCGACCGCTTCCACCAGCCCGTGCCCCGGCTGGCAGATAAAGCGGCACGCGCCGGCATAGCGTTCATGCAGCGCGAGAAAGCGCGCGCTGCGTAACGTGACCTGGGTAGCCAGCACACCGGCGACATGCGTTTTCGATTGTTGCGCGGCCGGCTTGATGCCGGGCTCGACACCGATTACCGGGATCGGCAGCCGCTCGCGGGCGACCGCAATGGATTGCGCGGTAGCCGTATTGCATGCGACGACCAGCGCTTTCGCGCCTTGCTCGACCAGCCAGGCGCCGATTGCCAGCGTGCGGTCGGCGATGAAATCGTCGTCGCGCTCGCCATACGGCGCATAACGTGAATCGGCAACGTAGATCAACGCTTCGTTCGGCAATTCCGCACGCACCGCGCGCAGTACGGAAAGACCGCCGAGACCCGAATCGAAAATGCCGATAGGCGCGCGCGCCGCATCCGGCGACGCGGGCACGATCAACGAGTCAGGCGACGAAGCGGTCATTGGCGTGGCGAAAGCGTGGGATCGGAATTCGGGCAACGCTTGCCGATCCGCGCGGCGGACGGCGGTAAATGTGACGTTGTACGAGGATAACGGCCCGCAGTGTATCAGGACCCGGGGCCGTCACGGAATAGCGGAAAGCGCGCGACGAGTTACGACTCGATTTCGCCCATGCCCGATTGCTGATAGTTCTGAATGCCGACCTTATCGATCAGATCGAGTTGGGTTTCGAGCCAGTCGATATGCTCTTCGGTGTCTTCGAGAATCGACACGAAAATCTCGCGCGACACGAAATCGCGTACCGACTCGCAATGGGCAATCGCTTCCTTGCAGGTGCCCTGCGAGATCTGTTCGAGCTTCAGATCGCATTCGAGGATTTCTTTGGTTTCTTCGCCGATCAGCAGTTTGTGCAGATCCTGCAGATTGGGCAGGCCGTCGAGCATGAAGATCCGTTCGATCAATTTATCGGCGTGCTTCATTTCGCCGATCGACTCGTCGTATTCATGCTTTCCCAGCTTTTCGAGACCCCAGTGTTTGTACATCCGCGCATGCAGGAAGTACTGGTTGATCGCGGTCAGCTCGTTTTTCAGCTGAGCGTTCAAATATTCGATGACTTTCTTGTCGCCTTGCATGATGAGTCCTCTTAGCGGGGGTCGGCAGATGGAAATTTTCAACAACAATAAACGTCCGGTCGAAAAATGCCAAGGACGGATGCTGCTGATGAGAATCGTTCGCGTAATTGATAAGTGCGCTTTACACGCGCAATAAAAAACCGGGGCACGCGGCCCCGGTTTCATGCAGACAGCGAAAGGGGCTTAAGCGGTCGCGACCGGAATCTTGCCGATCTTCGCCTGCCATTCCTTCGGTCCGGTCTGATGCACCGAGGTGCCGTTCGAATCCACGGCGACCGTGACCGGCATGTCCGCCACGTCGAACTCGTAGATCGCTTCCATGCCGAGGTCTTCGAAGGCAAGCACCTTCGCGCTGCGGATCGCCTTCGACACCAGGTAAGCCGCACCGCCCACCGCCATCAGATAGGCCGCCTTGTGCTTCTTGATCGCGTCGATCGCCACCGGGCCGCGTTCGGCCTTGCCGATCATCGAGATCAGACCGGTCTGCGCAAGCATCATGTCGGTGAATTTATCCATGCGCGTCGACGTAGTCGGGCCCGCCGGACCGACCGCTTCGTCGCGCACCGGATCGACCGGGCCGACGTAGTAGATCACGCGGTTCGTGAAGTCGACCGGCAGCTTCTCGCCCTTCGCGAGCATGTCGGCAATGCGCTTGTGCGCGGCATCGCGGCCGGTCAGCATCTTGCCGGACAGCAGCAGCGTCTGGCCGGGTTTCCAGCTGGCCACTTCCGCAGGCGTCAGCGTGTTCAAGTCGACGCGCTTGCTGGTCTCGGTGTTGGCGGTCCACTGCACCTTCGGCCAGGCGTCGAGCGACGGCGCTTCGAGCTTTGCGACGCCCGAGCCGTCGAGCGTGAAGTGCGCATGGCGCGTCGCCGCGCAGTTCGGGATGATCGCGATCGGCTTGCTCGCCGCATGCGTCGGCGCGGCCATGATCTTCACGTCGAGCACGGTGGCAAGACCGCCGAGGCCCTGCGCGCCGATGCCGAGTGCGTTGACCTTCTCGTGCAGTTCGACGCGCAGCTCTTCGATCCAGTCGCGCGGACCGCGTGCGATGACGTCCTGGATGTCGATCGAGTCCATCAGCGATTCCTTGGCCATCAGCATCGCCTTCTCGGCGGTGCCGCCGATGCCGATGCCGAGCATGCCCGGCGGGCACCAGCCGGCGCCCATCGTCGGCACGGTCTTCAGTACCCAGTCGACGATCGAATCGGACGGGTTCAGCATCGCGAACTTCGACTTGTTCTCCGAGCCGCCGCCCTTCGCGGCGACCTGCACGTCGACCTTGTCGCCCGGCACGATCTCGTAGTGGATCACGGCCGGCGTGTTGTCCTTCGTGTTCTTGCGCGCACCTTCCGGCGGGCTGACGATCGACGCGCGCAGCACGTTGTCCGGGTGCAGGTAGCCGCGGCGCACGCCTTCGTTGATCATGTCGGTGACGCTCATCGTCGCATTGCCGGCTTCACTCGCCCAGCGCACGTCCATGCCGATCTTGACGAACACGGTGACGATGCCGGTGTCCTGGCAGATCGGCCGGTGACCTTCGGCGCACATGCGGCTGTTGGTCAGGATCTGTGCGATCGCATCCTTGGCGGCCGGGCTCTGTTCGAGCTCATACGCGCGGCCGAGCGCCTGAATGTAATCGAGCGGATGGTAGTAGCTGATGTGCTGCAGCGAATCGGCGATGCTTTGAATCAGGTCTTCCTGTTTGATGACGGTCATGGCTAGCTCAGTGGGGACTTCGGGGATTCTTTATCGTGAAGCGCGAGCGCTGCGCGCTTCATTCATACACGTTCAGCGCCCGCGGCATCGGATGGACTGCGTTCGGCGGGTTCGCGGAAATGTTTGGGGTGCGTGTGCGTGGTCAGTCGGTCCACCAGCGCCATCGTGACGGCCGACACGAGGAACGCGACATGGATGATCACCTGCCACAGGATCGCGTGCTCGGTGCGCTGGTCGGGATCGATGAAGGTCTTCAGCAGATGGATCGACGAGATGCTGATCAGCGCCATCGACAGCTTGACCTTCAGCACGCCCGCATTCACATGGTCGAGCCATTCGGGCTCGTCGGGATGGCCTTCGACGCCGAGCCGCGACACGAAGGTCTCATAGCCGCCGACGATCACCATGATCAGCAGATTGGAGATCATCACCACGTCGATCAGGCTCAGCACGACCAGCATCACGCTGGTTTCGTTCAGCGTCATCGCGGACGTGACGAGGTGCCAGACTTCCTTCAGGAACAGCACCACATAGACCGCCTGCGCGACGATCAGGCCGAGGTACAACGGCACCTGCAGCCAGCGGCTCATAAAGATGACGGACGGCAGCGCGCGCATTCTGCGGCGGGGCGGCTTGGCGCCGGAACGGCCGGGATCGGATTTCGAAACGGACATAGGCAGTCAGGGGCGCGGAAGAGGGCGGCGGATGCGGACGGCTCGCAATATGTTCAGAGGCTCGGGACTTTGCCGTACGCAACGCGGGTGCGGTTTGCTGCGGGCGCAACATTGTACCGCGACAAGCGGACGACGCAGCGGTGCGCCTTACTATTGGTCCGCAGCGGCCCACAGCGGCCCGCGGCGGTTTATAGCGGTGAGCGGCGCGTAGCCTAAAGCGGCCATGGCACTGTCCGCTGTATGAGAGTGCCGGCGCCAATTCAGCTAGCATTACAACTATGGCGTGAGCACTGGGATAGCCATGCAGCGCGGCGCCG